>JAABUX010000085.1_pt1 | contig 155360 bp, 151 predicted proteins | sample 5561851 | NCBI WGS metagenome assembly JAABUX01 (sample SAMN10711883, study PRJNA513361) | rock metagenome | isolation source: Antarctica rocks | place: Antarctica: Victoria Land, Richard Nunatak red sandstone | collected 2016-01-03
TCGTCAGGCTCATAACCTGAAGGTCACAGGTTCAAATCCTGTCCCCGCAACCAACCTCAACAAGCCCATCCCGCTACTCCACACCCGCCAACACACGCCGATCAGCAATCCGACGCGTGAACCTGATCGCGTCAAAATGCTCCAACAGCGGCACGCAATACTTGCGAGATATCCCAAGCACAACACCAACCTCACCTACCAATACGCCGGGTCTTCCGGTCAACAGCGGCGTGAGGCGAATTTTGGCCGCTTCGACCACCTCGTGATGAAACAACACCTCGCGTTTCTGCACCTTGTCGACAGCGCGTATCACCACCCCCTCTCGAATGAGACGATCGACCAAGCGCCGTGTTTCCGGACCCGGCGCCATTGCGATAGGATCGGGCGGACTGAGCCCGCCTTGGCGTAGCGCCTCTGCGAGCCGTCCAGCGCTCGCCGCTTCGTGCGCCGCGCGATCCTGCTCCCGTTTCGGCACATGCAGCCGCACCAAGCCGCCAGTTCGAAGCACAGTGCCGCGCCGCACCAGTTCGGCTACGGCGTCGTCGAGCACGTTCCGCCCTGCCCAGGGTAGCAATGCCGCCAGGCGGTCGAGGGATAGACTCTGCTCGTGTCCGACCAGCGTGCCGGGAATGGCTGCAAGTGTCCGCTCGAACTCCGATCGCAACACAGCAACCCGGCTTTTTTCGACGACAGCCGGAAACGCCTGCAGAAATTCCGTCGCACGTGCTTCGGAGACGCCGGCGATTTGCGCCAATCGGGCGAGCGTCACGCCCATGGCACCGGCCGCCTCCACTTCGACGCGCACGATTTCCGCAGGCCTGGCTTTGACGAGTCGAGTCAACCGAGCCAGCATGACAGGCGCGTGACGCCGCAACCGCAAGGCCGCCGGGTCGATCACCTGGCCTCCAGCGACTGTCTGTGGCAGCGACACCCGCCGAAGGATGAAATGCTCGCGCGCAGGAAGCGCAACTGGAACGGCGCACCGTAGTTGTCCCAGCGCCGCCTTGCCCGGCAGCAACTCGTCGCAGTCGAGTAGGCGTAGACGAACCTCCACCTCCTCGGTCCCAAACAGCAGCACCAGTCGCAGTGAAGTCGGCATCGGCGGCGCATCGTCCACGGCACGCAACGACACCGTCAGCCAGCTCGACGGCGGAAGCAGCCCTTTGGCCGTCAGGGCCGCGCCACGTGCGATCTGTCCCGGTTCGACGTCGCGCAGGTTGGCCGCCAATCGCTGGCCGGGTTGGGCGACGTTCGCCTTGACGCCATTCACCTGCAGGCCGCGCAGCCGCACCGCACGCCCGCCGGGCGACACCGCCACATTGTCGCTGACGGCCAGCGTTCCCCGCCGCAACGTGCCGGTCACCACCGTGCCGTGGCCGGCCACACTGAACACGCGGTCGATCGGCAGGTAGGGAAAGCCATCGTCGACCTCGGTTGCCTGCACCGGGACAGCCGCCACCAGCGCGGCTTGCAGTTCGTCCAGTCCTTGCCCGGTATGGACCGACGTCAACACCGTCGCGCAGATCGACAGCCCGGCCTGTCGCACCAGCGCCGCCGCCGCTTTTGCGGTCGCCTCGGCCTGGACCGGTTCAACGAGGTCCACCTTGCTGACGGCCAACACGACGCGCTTCAGGCCGAGCAGGGCGGCAATGTCCAGATGCTCGACCGTTTGCGGCTTGATGCCCTCGTTCGCTGCCACCACCATCAGCACGGCGTCGACCCCGGTTGCGCCGGACACCATGGTACGGACGAAACGCTCGTGGCCCGGCATGTCGATCAGGTCGATGGTGACGCCTGGCGCGGTCAAATGGGCAAATCCGAGCGCGATGGAAATGCCACGCCGCTTTTCCTCGGCCAGCCGATCGGTTTCCATGCCGGTCAACGCGCGCACCAACGCGGTCTTGCCGTGATCGACGTGGCCGATCACGCCCACCACCATCCTCATGCCGGCATGGCCTGCCGCACCGCACGTGCAACGTCCGCAAGCTCGTCGTCGTCCACGGTCAGCATATCGAGCAGCACGCGGCCATTCGCGATCCGGCCGACGACGGGGATGCGGCTGCCTCTCAGCAAAGCTTTCAAACGTTCCGGCGTCGGGTCGGCGAGGTGCAGGCTCACGCCAATGCTGTCGATGCCGGCGCTTGGCAGGGTGCCGCCTCCGGCATAGCCAATCGTTGCCTCCGTTTCTGCAAAGGGGCCGAGCAGCCCGACCAGGCGCTCGGCCCGTGCGCGCAGGACCGGCAAGGCCTGCGCCATCTTGCGCAGCGCGGGGACAGCGTCGTGCGCACCGTTGCAATGTAGGCGCAAGGTCGCCTCAAGCGCCGCGAGGGAAAGCTTGCCCAACCGCAACGCTCGCAGCAACGGATGGCGGCGCATGGCCTCGATAGCGGCCGCACGGCCGGCAAGCAGGCCCGACTGAGGGCCGCCGAGCAGCTTATCGCCGCTGAATGCCACCACATCGACCCCGGCGGCGATCGACTCCTGCACGGTCGCCTCGGCGGGTTGATTAAGGCTGCGGAGGTCCACCACGGTCCCGCTCCCCAAATCATGCACCAACAGCATGCCTCGCTCCCGGGCCAACATCGCCAATTCGGACAGCGACGTTTCCTCCGTGAAGCCCGTCATGCGGAAATTGCTTTGGTGAACTTTCAGCACAACGCTGGTGGCCGGCGTAATCGCGTTTTGGTAGTCCGCTAGTCGGGTCTTATTCGTCGTGCCAACCTCGACAAGCCGGGCTCCGCCCTGCTGAATCACATCGGGAATGCGAAACCCACCGCCGATCTCCACCAACTCGCCGCGCGAAACCACGACCTCGCGCCCGTTTGCCAGGGCGCTCAGCGCAAGCAGCACGGCAGCGGCATTATTGTTGACCGCCAGGGCGGCTTCCGCACCCGTCAGCTGGCGGAGCAACGGTTCGACACCTTGCGTGCGGCTGCCGCGCTCGCCCTGGTCCAGGTCGAACTCCAGGTTGCAATAGCCTTGGATTGCTTGTGCAACGGCTGCCGCCGCTGCGGGCGCCAAGGGGGCACGACCGAGATTTGTATGCAGGATGATCCCGGTCGCATTGATCACCCGGCGGAGGCGTGGCATCTGCGACTCGTTCAGCAGGGCACGTGCGCGATCCAGCAACGCCGCCAGGTCCAAGGCGACCGGCTGAGCGTCGTGTCGACGCAACGCGGCGCGCGTGTCGTCGAGCACGCCGCGCACGGCAACGACCACCGCTGCGCGCGGAAAACGCTCCATCAGTTCGTGCGCCTGAGGCGTATCAAGCAACCGCTGCACCTGCGGCAGCGCGCGCAACCTTGCCGCGTCAAATCCGTCCATGTTCACCTCACGCACCGTTATAGGAACGCCGCACGCCGCCCTGGGATGCGCCGGTCGTTCAGCTCTCCCGCGTCGTCCATGACGCCGCGAGTTCACGTGCACGGCCACGGTCCGCCTCGGTCAACCGTTCTTCGACCCGGCTGAAGAACGGGCGGACGAGCGCGCTGTGCCGCCGAGCGCCGACGATGAGCCAAGCCATCGCACCGACTTGATCGGCGGTGACGCCCTGTCCCAAATGCAGGGCGGCGCCGAGCCTCGCTGCGGCGTCCGCGCCGCCTGCTTCGGCTGCCACGCGCCACCAATGGGCTGCTTGCGCCGGGTCGCGCGGCCCGCCCTGCGCTTCATGGCACATGGTGCCCAAACGCGAGCTTGCTTCGACCACTCCCTGCCGAGCAGCCCGTTCCGCGAGGTCGCGGGCCTCCGCCAAATCCTGCGTGACTCCATTGCCGGCCAGCCTCATGCGGCTGAGCTGGTCCTGGCTGGCGGCATCGCCCTGTTCCGCGGCCCGGCGATACCACGTCGCGGCCGCAGCAGGGTCAATGCCCAGCAGCAGGGTCGCCAGATTGCGCTGGCCCAACGCGTCGCCAGCCTCAGCCCCAAGCTGCAACCAATGGCGCGCGGCAGCCAGGTCGCTGGCCACGCCGTGTCCATTGGCCAGGCAGGCGCCCAGGTTGGTCTGCGCGCGGGACTCTCCGGCCTTTGCCAAGGAGGCCCAGATGGCTACCGCCTCCGAACTCCGGCCAGCGTCGGACAGTGCGCGCGCCCGCGCGAGCTGCATGTCCGCCGAGCGAGGGCGACCGAAGAAGCTTAGCCAGTCAGGAATAGCGGGTTCAGACTGGCTCGGTGGAACTCCTGCTCGCGGGCGAGCAGGTCGAGCGCATACGACGCGACATCGTCGGCCACCGGGTCCATGCGGGTATCCTCGTGTTGCTGCATGTGCTTGATATACGAGCGGCAAGCCGTGCACGTTTCCACGCCGATCGTCTTGGGCCCATCCTCGACCGTGTAGTAGGCGATCCCATCCGTCGATCCGCACGCGGTGCATTTGATCCGAACGTGGTTCCACAACGTGCCGCAAAGGGAGCAGGCGCAATACCGGGCCTTGCTCGCCTGGGTCCAGCCAACGACCAAGCTGCTGACGGGAGCGCTGCCGCACACCGGGCACACGCCTTCGACGGGAGGCTTCACGGACACCGCATCCAATTGCGTGGCGAGCCGAGCCAGATGAACCTGAAGCGCCGCGGCGACAAACAGCGATTCCGCCACGCGATCCGCCGGGTAGGCGCCCTCGAGGATGTCCGCCGCCAATGCGAACCGTTCCGAGGCGGGCATGGCACGCACCGCGCTGGCGGCATCCCGAGTGGCCTGCGGGGCCGCATCCAGATCCACATGGTCCAGCATCCACGCGAGCGTGGCGGCCAGATCGGCGTTGCCACGCACCTGATCGACCGAAATCGGCGGCATCGCGTGTTCTGCTCGCAGCGCCGCGTCAGTGGGTGGAACTGGCGTAGGCGTCGGCAAAACCGCGACTGCGCCAGCTTGTGCGTCGACTACGGATGCGAGAAGGCGAAGGTAATCAGCGAGCGGGTGACCATCCGCCAATTCGAGCAGCCGACGCCGACGGGCAGTGAACAAGGCCGCCGGGTTGGGAAGGCGGACGAACGGCGCCTCGGCCACGCCGCCGACCCGTGATGGGTCGGGTTGGATATCGTTGAAACTGGTGCCGGTGTCTGGGCCGGACTCGCCCCGCCTGCGTCGAACCAAGGTCAGGTCAGTCGCCGTGCCCGTGGCTATGCGCATCCCGACGCACCACCTCGCCGCGAGTGGCGGCCTGCCGGTAGAACCATTTCCGATGATGGCGGAACGCCCAGCCGCCAGTGACCGTGCCCCGCATCATCGCCCGGCTGGTGCCGCGTATCCACAGCCCCGCGTAGATATGCACCAGGATGATTGCAATGGCGACAATAGCGGCAAGGGAATGAGCAAGTATCGCATAGCGTTTTGGCTCGATAGCCGTATAGGTAAAGAAGTATTGATCCCAAATGACCAGTCCAGAAAAGAACATCACCAGGATCAGAGCGGTTTGCGACCAGAACACACCCTTCTGGCCAGCGTTATACTTGCCGATCGCCGGCAGCCGGTCGTGGCGGTTCTGTACGACATCGCCGATGCGAAGCGTCCACTTCACATCGTCCCAGTTCGGCAGGTTCAAACGCCAGAACCGGAGGAACAGGACGGCGAAGCTGAACATCAACGCCACGCCGAACCATGGATGCACCGCACGCGTGGACTGCCCGCCACCGAACAGCCCCGTCAGGAAGAACAGGTAAGGCGAGAACATCGCCAAGCCGCTCAGCCCGAGCAAGGTGAACAGCGCCGCGGTAAGCCAATGGTTGACCCGTTGCACGCCAGTGTAACGCGAGACGATCACCTCGCGGTCGGCTTCGGCACTCATGTCTTGCGGTCCTCAGCTTCGGTAGCGGCTTCTTGTTCTTCCTCCGGCGGCACTTCATCCGGTCCCGCCGTGATGTAGTGGATGAAGCCACCGATGGTCGCCAGGGCGAGCGTAGCTAGGCCGAACACCTTGAAACCACCTTTCCAGAACTGCACCAATGCCGAGATACGTGGGTTATTCGGGAGGTTGGCGTAGATTTCCGGCTTGTCGGCATGGTGCAGGACATACATCACGTGCGTGCCGCCGACTCCAGCGGGATTGTACAAGCCTGCATTCTCAAAGCCGCGGTTCTTCAGATCCTCGATGCGGCCGTCAGCCTGCTCGATCATCGCCTCTTTGGTGCCGAACATGATGGCGCCGGTGGGACAAGCCTTCGCGCATGCAGGCGCTTGGCCAACCGCAACCCGGTCCGAACACAGCGTGCACTTGTAAGCCTTGCGATCCTGCTGCGAAATGCGGGGGATGTTGAACGGGCATCCCTTCACGCAATAGCCGCAGCCGATGCAATTCTCCTCGACGAAATCCACGATGCCGTTGGCGTACTGCACGATGGCGCCGGGCGAGGGGCATGCCTTCAAGCAACCTGGGTCGCCACAGTGCATGCAGCCATCCTTGCGGATCAGCCACTCCAACTCGCCGCCGGTCTGCTCGTACTCGGTGAATCGCATCAATGTCCAGGTTTTGGCGGACAAGTCGTGCGGGTTCTCATAGACGCCGACGTTTTCGCCGATGCCGTCGCGGATGTCGTTCCACTCCTGGCAGGCAACCTGGCACGCCTTGCAGCCGATGCACTTCGAAACGTCGATAAGCTTGGCCACCTCGGCCTTGCTGCGGACGTCGGGCGGCTGCTCGGTGGACGCGGAGCGCCGGATCACATCCAGCGACGTGTAATCAGTCATCCCCGCTTCCCCTACGCGACCGGCTGGGCGGGCGCGGTGGTGCGCTCGATGTTGACCAGCCACGCCTTGAACTCAGGCGTCTCGATGTTGGCATCTCCCACGACGGGAGTTAGCGAGTTCGGACCGAAACCGGGCTTGGTGGACCCGGTGAACCCGAAATGGTGCGGAATGCCGACGACGTGCACTGCCTTGCCTTCGCATATCAGCGGCTTGATGCGCTTGGTCACGACCGCCTTGGCCTTGAGTTGACCGCGCGCGCTCCACACCCGTACCCAATCCCCCTTGGTGATGCCTTTCTCCGCCGCTAATTGCTCGGAGATCTCGACGAAGAACTCCGGTTGCAGGATGGCATTCACCCGGGCGTGCTTGCTCCAGAAATGGAAGTGCTCAGTCAGGCGGTAGGACGTGGCGGCATAAGGGAAATCGGTCGAACTGCCGAGTTGCGCCAAATCGTTCTTAAAGATGCGCGACACCGGGTTGCCCCTGATCTTCGGCGACATCAGGTTCGCCTGCGGCGACTCGAACGGCTCGTAATGCGCCGGGAATGGCCCATCCCGCATCAGCCCGCGCACCCATAGCCGGGCCACGCCCTCGGGGTTCATGATGAACGGGCCGACATTCTTGTCGGGCGACACGGTGGGGCCATAGTCCGGCGTGTCGAAGCCGACCCACTTGGAACCGTTCCACTCGATCAGCTTCTTGCGCTCGGACCATGGCTTGCCCTGCGGGTCGCAGGATGCGCGGTTATACAAGATCCGGCGGTTCGCGGGCCACGACCAGGCCCAGTTCGGCGCGATGCCGCGTTCCCCAGGGTCGGTGTTGTCCCGCCGCGCCATCTGGTTGCCGCGTTCGGTGAAGCAACCGGAATACACCCAGCAACCGCACGCCGTGTTGCCGTCGTCGGTCAACTGGGCAAAGCTGTCCAATTGACGTCCAGCCGGCAACGCAGCGCCGCTGGCATCCTTGATGTCGGCGAGCGTGTAGCCGTTGATCTCACGCGCCAACTCGTCCGGACGCGGGCTGTCCGCCAACTCATACGGCCAGTTGACGTTCAGGATCGCATCGGGGAACGCGCCGCCCTCCTCCTTGTACATCTTGGCGATGCGACGATGCAGGCCGGCCATGATCTCGATGTCCGTGCGGGCCTCGCCCGGTGGCTCCTGCGCCGCCCAATGCCATTGCAACCAGCGGCTGGAGTTGCTGAGCGAGCCTTCGTCTTCCGCGAAACAAGTTGTCGGCAGCTCGAACACTTCGGTCTGGATAGAAGCCGGATCGACGTCGTTGTACTCGCCGTGGTTCTGCCAGAACCGCGCCGTTTCCGTCTGCAGCGGGTCCATCACGACGACGAACTTCATCTTCCCGAAGGCTTCCGTCACCTTGGCGCGGTTCGGGAACGACATCAGCGGGTTGAAGCCCTGGATGATGTAGCCGTTGATCTTGCCTTCTTTCGCCATTTCGAACGCGCGCAGGATGTCGTAGGTCGGCACGTCCAACTTCGGCAGCCAGTCATACGCCCAGTCGTTCTCGGCCGTCGCCGCCTTGCCGTACATCGCCTTCTGGAACGAGACGAAAAACTTGCTGTAGTTCTGCCAGTAGCTCGTCTGCCCCGGCCGCAGCGGCCGGAAATGCTTGGTGCCCATGTAGCTGGCGAGCGTCGGCTCCCGCTCCATCGGCAGGTTCATGTACCCGGGCAGCAGGTTGCTCATCAGCCCGAGGTCGGTCAGCCCCTGGATGTTGGAGTGGCCGCGCAGGGCGTTCATGCCGCCGCCCAGCATGCCGATGTTGCCGAGCAGCATCTGCACGATGGTCATCGAGCGGATGTTCTGCGAGCCCTTGCTGTGGTGCGTCCAGCCCAGGGCATACAGCGACGACATGGTCCGGTCCGGCACGCAGGTGCTGGCGATCAGCTCGCACACCTTGAGGAACTTGTCCTGCGGCGACCCGCAGATGCGCTCGACCAGCTCGGGGGTGTATGGCTCGACGTGCTTGCGCAGCAGTTGCATGACGCAGCGCGGGTGCTGCAACGTCGGGTCCACCACGGCATAGCCGTCGGCACCGATGTCGTACTCCCATGTAGCCTTGTCGTAGTCGCGCTTTTCTTCGTCGTAGCCGGTGAACAGCCCGTCCTGGAATCCGTAGCCTTCCTTCACCACGAAACCGCAGTTGGTGTAGGCATTCACGTAGTCGGAATGAATTTTATTGTTGTCGAGCAGATACTTGGTTACCGCGTTCAGGAACGCGATGTCGGTCCCTGGACGGATCGGGCAATACAGATCGGCGACGGACGCGGTGCGGGTGAAACGCGGATCGATGACGACCAGCTTGGCGTTGTTATGCGCCTTGGCCTCGACCACCCACTTGAAGCCGCACGGATGCGCTTCGCCCGGATTTCCGCCCATCACGACAATCACGTCCGCATGCTTGATGTCCGCCCAGTGGTTGGTCATCGCGCCGCGGCCGAAGGCTGGAGCCAAACTGGCTACCGATGGTCCGTGTCATATTCGGGCTTGGTTGTCGAAGGTGAGGGCGCCCATGCTGCGCACCACCTTGTAGGTGAGATACGCGGTCTCGTTGGTGGTGGCCGAGGCGCCGAGAAATCCGGTTGAAACCCAGCGGTTGACGGTGACGTCGCCGGATTTGGCAATGAAGTTCCGGTCGCGATCGTCCTTCAGCAGGCGGGCGATGCGGTCGAGCGCCCAATCCCAGGAAACGCGCTTCAACTCCGCGCTGCCGGGCGCACGGTACAACGGGTACTTCGTCCGGGTCTCGGAATGCACGAAATCGAGCAACCCGGCGCCCTTGGGGCAGAGCGTGCCGCGGTTCACCGGATGGTCCGGATCGCCCTCGATGTGCAGGACGGACGGACGGGCGTTCTTGGCCTTGTCGCCCAGGCTGTACATGATCACGCCGCAAGCCACCGAGCAGTAAGGGCAGGTATTCCGGGTTTCACGCGTCTGCGCCAGCTTGTAGGCGCGGACCGATGATGCCATGGCCGGCTCAAGGGCCGCGAACCCCAACGCCCCCATCGACGAGACGACAATGCCGGCGCCCACGCCCTTCATCAAGCTTCGCCGCGTCATTTGCATCGTCATGTCGTTCTCTCGCCCCGGTCCCAGGAATGCTGCCTTGGTAAGGCAGCATTAAATTGCAGGTTTAAGTTCCGTCAAGGTGTCCGAGTCGACGCGGATTTGTCCTGGGTGCTGGGTCCGTTCGGCTGGTGGGCCATCGGTGTGCCGGGATCATCGCCCGCGGCCAGGGTCTTGCCCGCGTTTGGGTCGGGCTGGGCGTTCGGCGCGGCGCTGGCATTCGTCGCTGACTGCCCGGCCGCCTTTTCCGACGCTCCTTGGTCGCGCGTCACCGGCGCCCAGGACCAGCCATCGGGGCCGCTGCGCCCCTTGTCCCCCATCACGTCCGCCCCTGCGATAGGCTTCTGCTGCGCTGTCTCGTCGGCAAGTGCGGCGTGTCCGGCCAATGACGCGCCGAGTGTCATCACCAACAGCCCGATATGCTGGATACGCATCGTCAAACCTCCTGATCGATGTTGTTTAAAGGTAAACAACAGCGCACCCAATTGGTTGCGGGCGTCGCTCAACGATCGGGGGTTGGATGCGCCGCCGACGCGAGCACCGCGACGGCAGCCTGGATCTGCTCGCGCGCCTTGGCGAACGCGGCACTCTGCGCGCCGTTCTGTTCATCGAGCGCTTCCAGGAACGCAGTCCAGTCGGCGCTGGCGTTTGCCGGGATTTCCGAGTTGAGCTTCTGTCGGAGCTTGGCTACGCGAGCCTCCGGAGTCGTTGCCGGGCCCGACGGTTCATCGCCGTCATAAACGCCGACTCCGCAGACTTGGTCGGACGCGCGGGTGTAGTAGGTGGTTTTCGAGATTGCCGTCGTTCCGCCGGGACGGGGAAACAGGTAGCGAATTTCCGAAGTCTCGCCCGGTTTAGCGTTCTTGAGCATCGTGGCTATGAAGTAGTTGCCGGTCTCGTCATGCAGGTCGTGCACGTCCTGACCCTGCAGGATCGGGTTCGGATGCGCTGTCATGACCCCATTCGCACCGACGCAGAACACATAGGTGTCGACGGTGCAAAAGCCGTTCTCGCCGCGGGTGAACTCTCCCATAGCCTTGGCCTTGTCGCCTTCGACTGCGGCGACCACCCGATGAAGTATGTACTTCGCTTCGCTTTCCGGGCTCTCGCCACAGCCGCCGGGCGCCTCGCCGAAGCCGCAGGCCCAAGCCGGGCGGGTCGCCGACAAAGCCAGCACAAGCAGCAGTGCCACTTTGTTGGTGCGAGGTCGCATTCGTAAGCCCTCCTTCCGGTCCATCCCGCATCTTCAATCCGGCGGACAGCGCTGGCAACCTGCGCCGTCCGCCGGTTTGCCGTTCAGCCGTCGTCAGTGCGCGGCTGCGTGGGCCGTTTTGGCGACGTAGGTCGAAATCGCATCCATCAACGGCGGCGACAGGCAATCGTAGGGCGGCAAGCCAAGTTCCACCAACCGGGCCCGGACCGCACCCATTTGCTCCGGCGCTGCCCCTGCTTCGATGATGGACGACACGAACGCCGCGAACTCCGGGGCGGCCCAGCCGGTCTCGGCCGACAACTCCGGATGCACGAAGTCCAACCCATGGAACGGATGGTTGGTGTTCTCGATCCGCCCATACATGTGCACGCCGCACGCCTTGCATGCGTGCCGCTGGATCGTTGCGGCGGGGTCCACCACCGCGAGCTTGTCGGCGTTCCCGGTCACGCTGACCTTGTCCCGCGACACCACCGCCACGAGCGAGAACACCGTGCCATCAGGCTTCCAGCAACGCGTGCAGCCGCAGACGTGGTTATGGGCGACCTGCGACGTGACCGCGACCTTCACCGGCTGGTCGGTGCAGTGGCAGGCGAGCGTGCCACCGCCGAAACCCGGCAGTCCCGGCTTGAGCCCATTATCGACCAGTGGATGAATGTGAATGTCGGATGCCATTGCGTCCTCCCGACCAGATGCCTGGTTCTGTCATGTTAAGCGAGCGGCACTATCCGAGCAGGTCGTTGCTGTCGGCACAAGCCGGGCATGGTCAACTCCGGGTGGCTGGCAGCAGAAACTCCTGCTTGAACACGGCTTTCGTGCTGTCCTGCATTTCTACCCGTAGCGGGCCCGGGCCGTCCGGCGTGAAGCCGAAGGTGATCACCGGGTCCTCGCTGAGCGAAATGTCGGCGTCCATCTTGAACACAGCCTGGCCGCCGTAACTGACCTCGATATCCTGGATGAAGCGAGGCGGCACGAAGTTGTGGGTCAACTGATCGACCTGCATGCCGTTGTTGTTGGGATGGCTGATCAGCAACTGCGCCATCGCGGGCCGGCCCTCGGCCAACGGGGCGTCGCCCTCCAGGCGGACCCGCATCTGGCCCATGCGGGACATCGCGAGCTGAGGGTCTTTCAGGGATGGCGCGGAACACCCGCCTGCGGCCTTGACGAACCGCTCGGCGGCGAACAGGCGTCCGTCCTCGGTTTCGGCGACGGCGTGCATCAGGGTGTACTGATCGACGCGCACCCGCGTTTTGAGGCTGTGCGCATCGGCCAAGGGTCCGAAATGGAACGTGCCGGCCAACGGCGACGGGTTGCCGTCGACGATGATATAAAGCGTTTTCACCCGGTCGAAACCTGGCAGCGTGACCGTGATCGGCACCAAAGCCGCATCCTGGGCGCGCGCCGGCGCCTCCAACGCGACCACCCCGGCGCCGTCCAGCACCGCCCTGTCGCCGAACACGGCATGCTTCAAATCCTGCCAGCGCTCGACGCGGGTGGCTTCGTCCTCCTCGGCGTGGACCGGCAAGGTCGCGAGCGCGGCGATGCCGAAAGCCAGGAACAACGCCTTCATGGTCCTACTCCCATTCCAGTTCCTTGAACGCCGTCGTGACGTTCCGTCCGTTGTAGTCGTCGAACAGCGCCCAGCGGCTGCGTTCCGACAGGCCAACGGTGGCCACCGCCGTTTCGATGTCGCCGCCGCGGGCGATGATGGCACGGATCTCCCGCACCAAGGTGGCCAGGTATCGTTCCTCGTCGGCGCTCCCGGCCGGCCACGGCACCACCGCCGGGCCATGGCCCGGCACCGCCTGCCGGACCGGCAGCGCTTGCAACGCCTGCAGCTGGGCGAGCCAGCCGAGGATGCTGCCATCGACGGCGGGAATGCGGTCCACGAACAGCAGGTCGCCGGCCCACAGCGTTCCGGTCGTGCGGTCCAGCACCGATAGATCGTTGTCGGTATGCGCCGTGGCATGGGCTTGAAGCTGCAGCACGCGTCCGCCGAGGTCGAGTTCCGCAGCGTCGGCGACCAGCAGCGTCGGCTTGGCGTAGTCCCCGGCCTCGTCCACGCCCAGCACGTCGGCGAGCCGGTTGCGATAGAACTCGCCGCGCTGCACCAGCATCGCCGCCATCCGGGCATGGCCGACATACACCGGCTGGTCGTCCTCGAACGCGACGGCGCCGAATACGTGGTCCGGGTGCAAGTGGGTCATCACGACGTAACGGATCGGCAGGGACGTCACGCCGCGGATGCGCGCGCGCAAGCGTTCGCCGTCGAGCCGGCTGCCGCCGGGGTCGATGACGGCGACAGCCGCATCGCCGACGATGAAACCGATGTTGGCGATGCCGTCCGCATTCGCGATGGTCGCCTCCTCATGCACGCCCTGGCGGACGTGCAGGCCGGGCGCCACTTCGGTGGTGACGAAGGCCGGTTGGGCGTGGCCGGTCGCCGGGACGAGTGCCGCGGCGTATGCCAGCAGCAATGCGTCCCGGCGCTTCACGCCGGCTCGGGCGCGCGGATGCGCCGATACACCAATTCGGCTGCGTCGTCGGATTGGCCGATCGCGTCGGCCATCAGGTGATGGTGCGGCGACAGCGCGCAGGCCGGGTCGGTGGCGGCGGCATCGCCGGTCATGGCGAAAGCCTGGCAGCGGCAGCCCCCCCAATCGACCTCCTTGCGGTCGCAGGACCGGCACGGCTCAGGCATCCACGCGGTGCCGCGGAAGCGCACGAAGCCGGGGTCCTCGCGCCAGATCGCCGCCAGCGACGCCGTGCGGACCGAGGGGAACACGAACCCGGGCAGCGTTTCCGCAGCGTGGCACGGCAGCGCCAAGCCGGCCGGGGTGATGTTGATGATCCGCTGCGCCCAGCCGCCCATGCAGGCTTTCGGCCGGGCGGCGTAGTAGTCGGGCACCACGTAGTCGATCGTGATCCGGCCCCGCAGCCGCAGGCGCGCGGCTTCGACCGCGGCGGTGGCGGCTTCAAGCTGCTGCCGTGTCGGCATCAGCGCGGCGCGGTTCACCAGCGCCCAGCCGTAGTACTGCACGTGGGCGATCTCGATCCGGCTGGCGCCCAACGCCTCGCCGAGTGCCAGCATGTCGGGCAACCGCTCCAGATTCTGCCGGTGCACCACGAAGTTGGCCGTCAGCGGCAGCCCGGCCTCGTTGATCAGCCGCGCGACCGCCAGCTTGCGCGCGTGCCCGCCGCGGTAGCCGCCGATCCGGTCCGCGCTGCCCGCCTCGGCATCCTGGAAGCTGAGCTGTACGTGGTCCAGTCCTGCCGCCGCCAACTTAGCGAGCGAGCCGGCGTCGAGCGTGACGCCCGAGGTGATCAGGTTGCTGTACAGGCCGCGCTCCGCCGCCCGCTGCACGATCTGCAGCAGGTCCTTGCGCGCCGTCGGCTCCCCGCCGGACAGATGCACCTGCAGCACGCCCAACGCCGCCGCCTCGTCCAGCACGCGCAGCCAGCCCGCCGTGTCCAGTTCGCCGGCGGCACGCTCCATTTCGAGCGGATTGGCGCAGTACGGGCATTGCAGCGGGCAGCGGTGGGTCAGTTCCGCCAACAGCGCCAAGGGAGGCGGAATCCGCGGGGCCAGATTGATTGCGTTCATAGCCGGATCGCTCCTTTGTCGGCCAAATCCTGCAGCATCACGGCAACGTCGCCATCGATCGCGCTCCGCGGCGCGTCGTAGCGGGCGGCCAGCGCATCGACGATCTCCGGGATCGTCCTGACGCCGTCGACCAGCTTCAGCACCTCGACCGCCGGCCCGTCGAGCATGAACAAGCGCTCGGGCGCCAGGACGACCCAGGATTCGCGCACCTCGTCGAAGCGCAGGCGGAAGCCGCGGTTGAACGCGGGCACGACGCCGGATGCAAGGGCGGGGGCGTCGGTCATGCGGCGTCCCGCGGCACGAACGCGCCGGGCGGGACGCGGCCCGGCTCGACATAGGCGTAATGCAGCGCGTCCAGCTGCGACCACAGCACGTCGCACTTGAAGCGCAGCGCGGCCAGCACCTGCTCCTGCAAGGCGCGGGTTCGGGCGTGCTCGTCGATGTAGGCAAGGGCGAAATCGACGTCCTTCGGCGCCTGCGTCAGCCGCGGGGTGAAATAGGCCAGCGTATCCTCGGTCACCCACTCGTAGTTTCTCAACATGCCCGAGACGCGCTCGGCGATGATGGTCGGCGAGAACATCTCGGTCAGCGACGACGCCACCGCTTCCAGGATCGAGCGGTCGCGCACGAACGCCACATAGGCGTCCACGGCGAACCGGGTGCCGGGCAAGATACCGTCGGTGCTCTCGACGTAGCCGCGGTCGAGCCCGACGCCCTCCGCCAGCTTCAGCCAGCGCGCGACGCCGCCCAAGCCCGGCGCCGTGCCGTCGTGGTCGTCCAGCCGCGAGCGCCACGCGCGCCGCAGGTCGGCGGTCGGCAGCCGGGCCAGCAAGGTCGCATCCTTGGCCGGGATGCGGCTTTGATAGTAGTAGCGGTTCAGCGCCCATGCCTGCACCTGGCCGCGGGTAAGCGCGCCGTCGTGCAGCTTGCGGTGGAACGGATGGAGGTTGTGGTAGCGCTCGGCGCCGATCGCCTGCAACGCGTCGCGTAGCTCGACCCCGGACATCTTGCGGTCGCTCATAGCCGAAGCTCCATTCCGTCGAAGGCCACCTGCCATCCAGCCGCCTCGACCTGCGCGCGCTCGGGCGAGTCGTCCAGCAGGATGGGATTGGAATTGTTGATGTGCAGCAGCACGCGCTGGCGGACGTCCAGGGGCGCGAACGCCGCCAACGTGCCGTTTGGGCCGGACACGCTCATGTGTCCCATGCGAAGGCCGGTCTTCGCGCCGATCCCGGCCCGGACCATCTCGTCGTCGGTCCACAACGTGCCGTCGAACAGCACGGCCGCCGCGCCCCGGAGCCGTGCAGCCAATGCGGGCGTCATGGCGGCGCAACCGGGGATATAGAACAGCGTGGCGGCACCGTCGGACACGGCGAGGCCGATCGTCTGGTCGGTCTCGGCCAGCTCCGGCGTTTCGCCCTGGCGCTCCAGATAAAGCGGAACTTTGCCCGGCACGGCAAACGGATGCACCGTCAGCCCGCTTGGCGTCCCGTCCGGAAGGTCGACCCGGCGGTCCTCGTCCAATTGCAGGGTTTCACGCGCGACCACGTCGCGGGCCAGCACCTCGAAAATCGGGTTGGCGTCGAGCACGGCGTGGACTCGCGCCGTGGCGTGCAAGGTGAACCGTTGGCGCTCCCGCAGCGTGAGCAGGCCGGCGATCGCGTCCACGTCTCCCCCGGTCAGCACGACGGCGGCAATCGGGGTAGAACGCAAGCTATGCTGCGGATGCAGGGCTGGGGTCTGCTCGATTTGTTGCCGAAGATCGGGCGAGGCGGTCAACAACGTCCAGGTTCCGCCGTCTGCGCTCACCGCAAGCGAGGCCTGCGTGCGCCGCCGGGCTACCGGGTCGCCGGCGCGCGCCAGACGGCAGGCCGGAGCATTGGAATTCCACTGGGGAAAGGCGCCGCCCGCTGCAGCACCGAGCACGATCGCGCGCATGGGCCTGTCAATGGGCTGGCCGACGCCTGACAGCCCGGACGAAACTAAACCGCCGAGCTGCCAGGTCGGGAAGCCGCAGGCCTACTTGAGGTCGGCGCAGGCGTAGGAGTTGATTTCGGCGCCGAGAGCGATTTCGACGATCTTGGGGGTCTTCCAGGTCATTCTATGCCTCCGGTTGTTTGTTTGTTAGCCACCCCTATTACGGAGAGTCGAAAGCCGAAGTCAAGATGCCGTGCCCTCCCAAAAATGGTTCGGCCAGTTAGTGGGAAGCAGCCTGGCAGTCCTGTAAATCCTCGTCCGAAAGGGAGAACGCGTAGCGGCCTTCGCCCTTGACCGCGACGTTGCGGGCCGTGCAGATGCGGCCCTTCTTGTCGACGACCTTCACGTCGTAACGTCCGGGCTCAATCCCGATCAGCCGCAACCGTTCGTCGTGGTCGACCGCGCCATCCTTGTCGTTGGCGCACTGGTTTGGGCCGAATGCCGTGGTCCCGGCGGGCGCCAGCGCCAGGCCGGTGATGGTGGTGGAGGTGAGGTTCCAGAACTGCATGCGGTCCGCGGCGGCTGCGGTGTGTTGCACAACCCCGACAACCAGCAAGGCAAGGGTCAACCGGCGCATGGCGGGCTACTCCAACAACTGGCGCGCGTGATGCGCGACATGGTCTTCCATGAAGCTTTGGATAAACCAGTAGCTGTGGTCGTAGCCCGGCTGCCGGCGCAGCGTGAGTTCCTGGCCCGATGCCGCTGCAGCCTGCTCCAGTGCCTCCGGGTGAAGCTGCTCCGTGAGGAACTGGTCGTCCAGACCCTGGTCCACCAGGATTGGGCCGGGATAGGCGCGCTTGCGCATGAGCAAGCTCGCATCCCACTCGGCCCAAGCGTCGCGGCCGGGGCCGAGGTAGGCGGAGAACGCCTTCTCGCCCCACGGCACCGCAACCGGGTTGGCAATCGGGGCAAAGGCCGAGACGGAGTGCCACCGCGCCGGCTCGCGGAGGGCGGTGACCAACGCGCCGTGGCCGCCCATCGAGTGTCCGAACACGCCGCGGCGTTCCGGCCGCACGGGAAAGTTCGCCTCGATCAGCTGGGGCAATTCGCGCGTGACATAGCGCGCCATGCGGTAATGGGCCGACCAAGGCATCGCCGTCGCGTCCAGGTAGAAGCCCGCGCCGGTGCCGAAATCCCAACTCTCATCCTCGCCGGGCAGGTTGGCGCCCCTTGGGCTGGTGTCGGGCGCGACGAGCACGAGCCCGTACTCGGCGGCAAGCCTCTGCGCGCCTGCCTTGATCGGGAAGGTTTCCTCGGTGCAGGTCAATCCAGCCAGGTAGTACAGCGCCGGGCAGGGACCGCGCGCGGCTTGCGGCGGCACGAACACGGCAAAGCGCATCTCGGTCCCGGTCGCTTCGGAAGCGTGGGCGTAGAAGCCGATCTGGCCGCCGGCGCAAGCGTGTTGGCTGCGGGGCGTCATGCCGGCTCGTTGAATTGCAGCACCGGGGTCGCGTTGGTGAATTTTGGGATGTCGGCGAAGATTTCCTCGCCGTGCTGGGCGGCTGCGGCCTTGAACGCGTCCATGGTGGCGAATGTCAGCTGGGCGATCAGCGTGAAAGCCGGCGCGGCGCCGTCCGGGCCGGGAATGCCTCGCATGACCGTGAATTCCTGCATCCCGAGCGGTGACCAGAGCCGCCGCACCAATGGGGCGTGGGATGCCATGTAGTAGTCATGGTCGAAATTCGTCCCGTCAGCGCTGGGATACAGCACCGTCATGACCGGCATGTTTCTCTCCATCGGTTTTCGCCGGCGATGCTAACCATCATCCCACGACTCGGGAAAGGGCCGGACTGCGCATGAACGGGTTCCAGGCCATTATCCTGATCTGCCTCGCCAACGTTCCCTCCGATCAGTGCACGGTGGAGACCGCGACCGACGTGCTTTCCAAGCACGTCGACAACGAGCTGGGCTGCTTCAGCGGCTGGCAGGACGTGATCGCCCGCTCCGCCCAAGCCTACGAGATCGGCCGGGATGTCTATGTCCGCACCTTGTGCCGCCGGTCGCGCTGATGCGCCGCCGCAACTCGACAACGCCGAGGGGATCGCCATAGTCGCTGAAATCCGCTGGCCATGAAGGCGGCGGCAGAAGGGAGCGACGATGCGATACGCAGCAGGGCTGGCCGTAGTGGCCGCATTGGCGATGCAAACCGGCGCTGCCCGCGCCGACGGCGACGCCGGGGCCGGGAAAGCGGTTTTCAACAAGTGCATGGCTTGCCATTCGGTGAAGGAGGGCGAGAACAAGATCGGTCCCAGCCTGCACGGCATCGTCGGCCGGCCGGCGCACAGCATCGGCAGCTTCACCTACTCGGAGGCGATGAAGGGTTACAACGTCACTTGGGACCAGCCGACGCTGGACCACTACCTGACCGATCCGCGGGGCGTGGTGCCCGGCACCAAGATGATCTTCGTCGGGCTCAAGAGCGAGCAGGACCGGCAGAACGTGATCGCCTACCTCGACACCCTCAAGTAGCGAACGTTGCGGCGACGCGGGCGCCCTCGGCGATCCCGCGTCGCCGGCTGCATTCCGGCACGACCAGTTCACCCACCACGCGCGCTGGCCCGGCGGATAGCAGCAAGATGCGGTCGGCGAGCGAGGCAGCCTCGGCGAGGTCGTGGGTGACGAGCAGCGCTGCGCAGCGCCGGGCGGTCCAGGCGTCCACGAGAACGCGGCGACCCTGCTCCGCCATGGCAGGGTCGAGCGAGACGAACGGCTCGTCCAGCAGCAGGATCTCGGGCAACACCGCGAACGCGCGCGCGATGGCGACCCGGCGCGCCATGCCGAGCGACAGCGCGGGCGGATACAGGTCCAGGCAACCGCCGAGGCCGAGCACGCCGAGCAGTTGCGCGGCGACCGCCGGGTCGGGCGGGCGCACAAGCTCGATGTTCTGCCGCACGGTGCGCCACGGCAACAGCCGCGGCTCCTGGAACACGGTGCCGATTCCGGGCGGGCCGGCGGCGCTCCAACGAATGCTGCCATCATAGGCGGCATCGAGGCCGCCTATGATGCGCAGCAGCGTCGTCTTGCCGCATCCCGAGGGGCCGACCAGGGCCACGATCTCGTTCGGCCCAAGCGTGAAGCGCAGGCCCTCGATGACGACCCGGGGACCGCGCCGTCCGGACACGGCCTTGCGCGCGATCTGCACATCCAGGATCACCGCCACCGGGTCGCCCAGCGTTCCAAGGGCTGCAATGCGAGCCACTCGATCAGTTGCACGACCACGATGAACGCCATCGTGTAGGCGAGGATGCCGGTCACGTCGAACAGTTGGAAATACACCTGGATCTGGAAGCCGACCCCGTCGCTCCGGCCCAGCAACTCCGCAACCAGCACGATCTTCCAGATCAACGCCAACCCCGACCGTGCGGCGGCGAAAAGATAGGGAAAGAGTTGCGGCAGGATGACGTTCCGGATGATGGACACGCGTCCCATGCGGAAGCTGCGCGCCATCTCGATCAATCCCTGATCGAGCGCCCGCGTGCCCTCGCGCACCGTCACGGCGGTGCTCGGCAGCTTGTTGAGCGCGACGGCGGCGATCGCGGTCGCCTCGCTCAGCCCGAACCAGACATAGATCAGCACGATCCCGACCAGCGCCGGAAGGTTCAGCAACCCGGTCAGCAGGCTGTCCAGCAGCCGGTCCAGCCGTGGGGACCTGCCCATGGCCAGCCCCAAGGCGCTGCCGAGCGCCATGGCGATGACGAACGCGCAGGCGACCCGCCACAAAGTGATGCCGAGATTGTGCGGGAGCTGCCCCGATGCGGTTTCCGCCCAAAGTGCCGTGAACACGGCGCTGGGGGGCGGAAACAGGCGGCTGCCCGCCCACCGTGCCGCTAGTTCCCAGGCGAGCAGCAGCACGAGAGTCGGCAGCAGCCTCGCGGAGGCAGACTTAACCCGGGGTGACGTCGCTGGCCTGCCAGAACGTTCCGTGGGAGATGTGCGGGGCGGCGCCGACCAGGGCGGGACCACCGATGCCGGCCAGGATGTCATACAGGCGTCCGGCGGCGTCCTGCTCGGTCCGGGTCCAGGCGCCGGGGACGCCGCGACGGTACCAGTCCCGCAACTGCGCGAGTTCCGCCGGGTCGGCAGCGCCGGTGAGCGGGGCGATGCGGTCCCATTCGGCGTCCGACGTGGCGAGCACGGCGCGGGCCTGCTCGGAGGCGTCGATAAAGCCCTGCACCGTTGCGCGATTTCTGCTGGCCCAATCCTGCGAGAACACCCATCCGACCATGGGAATGCCGTGGGGAAGTCCGAGGCCCTCGATCGCGTCCTCGACTGCCAGCACCCGCCGCGAGCCGGCGGCTTCGGCGCGGGCGGCAAACGGCCAATAGGTCAAGGCCGCGTCGAGGCGGCCGGCCTTCAGCTGCTCGGCCAGCAGGGGCGGTGGGCCGAACACCTTCTCGACACGCTGCTCGAGGTCGATGCCGAAGCGTTTGCCGGCGTAGGCGCGCAGGATCAGCCAGCTTTTGTCCAGCGGACTCCCGGCGATCCCCAACCGCCGGCCGGGCAGGTCGGCCAGGCTGCGGACTGGGGACGCGCCAGGCGCGACGATCGCGCCGACGGCCGACGACCCAGGCGCGAAGGTCCAATCGGCGCCAGACCCGCGCTGGCGCGACACCCACAGCCAGTCCTGGAAGATTACGTCGACGTTGCCGGCTTGCAGCGCGACTTGGGTGGCCTGGGAGGCTGCGAACTCCACCGGCGACACGGTGACGCCGGCTTGGGCGTCCAAGCCGTGCGTCCGCATGACGTCGAGTTCCCACCCGACCGTGCCGAAGCGCAAGGTGCCGACGCGGATCGCAGGCGAGGCGCGCGCGGGGGCCAGGGGAAGGGCGGCAAGCAGCGGCGACCGCAGCAGCGCGCGCCGGGAAAGGGAGAAGTGCCGCGAGGCGTGGGGCGGTTTCAATCGCGGAACAAGCGTTCGTCGATGAGGTATTTCAGCCCGCGCTGCCACGACTCGTCGGTGTTGCCGCGAATGTCCACGCTGTCGGCGCGGAGCTTCTGGCCGGTGCTGACGTCCTCGATAACAAGGTTGACGTTCAGGATCAGGTTGCTGACCTTCTGCACCCAGCCATAGGCAGCCAGTTGGGCGCCGGCTTTGCGCGCCATCTCGAGCTCGCAGCCGTTGCAGCCGCGAATCGACGCCACGTTCGCCAACTCGCCCCGTGCGGCGGTCACGTCGACGACGGTGTAGCGCCCGGGCTCGGCCAGTTCCTGGCTCAATTGCGCGTCCAGCCGGTGCAGGCGGGCGATTTCCTCGGGCGTGGACGGGGCGGGGGACGTATTCTGGAGGTCGAAATCGAATACTGCGACGGTTTGCGGCACGGCTATTGCCGGACCGGCGACGATGCATAAAACAGCAAGCAGGGATTTCATCGAACGGCCATCCTGGGCGAGGGGCTGACATTGCACCGCGGGCGGTCCATCCTTGCGCGGGTAAGCGGCGGGCGCAACTGGCGCGGCCGATCGGGGGAAGCGGTTTGACCAGGTTCGGCGTGATCATGCTGGCCATCTTGGTTGCGGCGGCGCCGGCTCGCGCGGCCGGCCCGCCGGCGGTCGAGATCGCCTATCTCGGGCTCGCGCCGAAGCTCGCGACGCCCACCAGCCTGCTCGATCCGCCGCCGGCCGATGAGGGCGTGCAAGGCGCCCGTCTTGCCTTGGCCGACAACCAGACCACCGGGCGCTTCCTGCACCAGGAATTCCACCTGCACGAGGCCGTGTTGCCGGACGCCGCCGCGGTGATCCAGTCCGCCCGGCAGATGACCGGGGACGGCTTGCGAATTTTCGTCACCGACCTGCCCGCCTCGCTGCTGCTGCAAGTGGCCGACTTGCCGGAATTCCACGACGCCCTGCTGCTGGACGCGACCAGCGAGGACGATGCGCTGCGGGGGCCGGACTGCCGCGCCAACGTGCTGCACCTGCTGCCGAGCCGGGCGATGCTGGCCGACGCGCTGATGCAGTTCCTGGCGGTGAAGCAGTGGCGCAACCTGCTGCTCGTCGCCGGCCAGACCGACGCGGACCGGCTGTACGCCGACGCGCTGCGGCGGTCGGCGCGCAAGTTCCAGCTGCACATCGTCGCCGACAAGCCGTGGACCTTCGAACCCGGCGCGCAGCGGACCGACACCGGGCACGTCACGATCGGCGCCGAGGTTGCGCGCTTCACCCAGGGCGTGTCCTACGACGTACTGGTCGTCGCCGACGAGCCGGACGATTTCGGCGACGACCTGGCCTACCGCACCACCGACCCGCGCCCGATTGCCGGCACCAACGGCCTGGTGCCGACCGCTTGGGCCAAGCCGTTCGAGCAGTGGGGCGCGACGCAGTTGCAGGCCCGGTTCCTCAAGCACGCCCAGCGCTGGATGACGCCGCGCGATTTCGGTGCCTGGATGGCGGTCCGGGCGGTGGGCGAGGCGGCGTCGCGCGGCGGCAGCACCGAGGCGGCCAAGATCAGCGCCTACCTGCACAGCCCGGCGTTCGAGCTGGCGGCATTCAAGGGCGCCCGGCTGCGGTTCCGCTCGTGGGACGGCCAGTTGCGCCAGCCGGTGCTGCTCGCCGACGCGCACAGCCTGGTGTCGGTTTCGCCGCAACCCGGTTATCTCCACCAGAAATCCGAGCTGGACACGCTCGGCATCGATCAACCGGAGACCGCATGCCACATGTGATGCTTGCCGCCCTGCTCCTGCTGCTTGGCGCCGGCGTCGCCCGGGCGGAGCGGGTGCTGGTGTCCAACGAGAAGGACAACACGATCACCGTCATCGACGCCGGGTCGCTGGCGGTGACGGCGACGGTGAAGGTCGGCGATCGTCCGCGCGGCATCGTGCTGTCGAAGGACGGGCGCAGCCTTTACATCTGCGCCAGCGACAGCGACCACATCGAAGTGCTTGATCTTGCGTCTTTAACCATCGCCCGCATCTTGCCGAGCGGCCCCGATCCCGAGCTGTTCGCGCTCAGCCCCGACGGCGGGACGCTGTATGTGTCCAACGAGAACGACAACATGGTGTCGGTGCTGGACGTCCCCGCGGCGCGGATCACCACCGAGATCGACGTGGGCGTGGAGCCGGAGGGCATGGGGCTGAGCCCGGATGGCCACGTCGTGGTCAACACCTCCGAGACGACCAGCATGGCCCACTTCATCGACACGACAACCCACGAGATCATCGCCAACGTGCTGGTCGGCAGCCGGCCGCGGGTGGCGCGGTTCACGCCGGACGCGAAGCAAGTCTGGGTGTCGTCCGAAGTCGGCGGAACCGTGTCGGTGATCGACGCCGCCACGCACCAGGTGGTCCACACGATCGACTTCGCCATCCCCGGCGTGCCGGCGGAATCGGTGCAGCCGGTCGGCATCGCGGTGAATGCGGACGAGTCGGTGGCGTTCGTGGCGCTGGGGCCGGCGAACCGCGTTGCGGTGGTGGACCCGAAGACCTTCCAGGTGCGCAAGTACCTGCTGGTCGGGCAGCGGGTCTGGAACTTGGCGTTCTCCGGCGATGGCAAGCGGCTGTACACGACCAATGGGGTCAGCAACGATATGTCGGTGATCGACGTGGACGGGTTGAAGGTGGTGAAGTCGGTCCCGGTCGGGCGGCTGCCGTGGGGTGTCGTGGTGGCGCCGTGATGCTGGCCCGGGTGGACCCGCGCGCTGCGGACCAGGCGCTGGATGTCCGCGGGCTGAGCCATCGTTTCGGCGCGAGGACCGTGCTGCACGACCTGAGCTTCGCGATCGCGCCCGGCGATTTTACCGTGCTGCTGGGTCCGAACGGCGCGGGCAAGACGACGCTGTTCGCGCTCGTCACGCGGCTTTACCACGCGCACCAGGGACGCATCGCCGTGTTCGGGCAGGATTTCCAGGCCAACCCGTCCGCGGCGCTGGCACGGATCGGCGTGGTGTTTCAGCAGCCGACCCTCGACCTCGACCTGACGGTTCAGCAGAACTTGCTGTACCACGCGGCGCTGCACGGGATGCCGCGCCGGCAAGCCGTGCTTCGCGCGGGCGCGGAACTCGAACGGGTCGGCCTGGTCGAGCGCCGGCATGACCGGGTGCGTGCCCTGTCCGGCGGCCAGAAGCGCCGGGTGGAACTGGCGCGGGCCCTGGTGCACGACCCGGCGCTGCTGCTGCTGGACGAGCCGACCGCGGGGTTGGACATGGAAAGCCGTGCGTTCCTGCTGGCCCACGTGCGGGAGCTATGTGCCGACCGCGGCATGGCGGCACTGTGGGCGACTCATCTGATCGACGAAGCCGGCGATTGGGCCCGCGTCGTCGTCCTGCACCAGGGCCGCATCCTGGCTGATGGCGCCGTGCCGGACGTGGTAGCTCGCCAAGGCGCGGTAAACCTGGAAGACGCGTTCGGCCGCCTGATCCGCGGCGGCGTGGCATGAGCCCAGCGCTGTATGCCAGGTGCATGACCGGCATCGTGCAGCGCGAGGGGCTGCGCTGGGTGCATCAGCGCGGCCGGTTCGTTTCGGCACTGGTGCGCCCGCTGGTGTGGCTGGCGATCTTCGCCGCGGGGTTCCGCTTCGTCCTCGGCGTTTCGATCGCTCCGCCCTACGACACCTACGTTCCTTACGAGGTTTATATCGCACCGGGCCTGATCGCGATGATCCAGCTGTTCAATGGCATGCAAAGCTCGCTTTCCATGGTGTACGACCGCGAGATGGGCAGCATGAAGACGCTGATGGTCAGCCCGCTGCCCCGCTGGTTCCTGCTGCTGTCGAAGCTGCTTGCCGGGGTCGCGGTGTCCGTCGTGCAATCCTACCTGTTCCTCGCCATCGCCTGGTTCTGGGAGATCGAGCCGCCTTTGCTCGGCTATCTCACGGTGCTGCCGGCGCTGGTGCTGTCGGGGCTGATGCTCGGGGCATTGGGCCTGGTGCTGTCGTCCGTGATCCGCCAGCTGGAGAATTTCGCCGGCGTGATGAACTTCGTCATATTCCCCATGTTTTTCGCGTCGTCGGCGCTGTACCCGCTATGGCGCGTGAAGGAGTCGAGCCTGACGCTGTACTGGATTTGCGAGCTCAACCCGTTCACCTCGGCCACCGAGCTGATCCGGTTCGCGCTGTACGGCCAACTGGACCCGATCGCGATGGCGGTGGTCGGCGGCTGTACCTTGGTGTTCATGGCCGCTGCGGTCGTCGGCTACGACCCGGGCCGCGGCCTGATCGCGCGCCGGGTGGCCGCCGAATGAGGATGCGATGGCTGTCCGTGGTGGCCCTGCTTGCGGGCGCGGCCGGCCCACCGTCGGCAGGCCCGGACTGGCCGTGCATGCAGCGCCTGGTTCCGACATTGACGGCCGGGACGATCTGGGGTGGGCACGATGCGACGGCCGATTGGCGGTCCGATGCAAGAATTGCCGACCTGGTCGCCCGGGTGGCGCCCCGGACCCGGCCGACGGAGGCGGGCGTCGCCGACCTGAAGTCGTTCGCGTCAACGATTCCTGCGGAGGAACGTCCGGCCACGCTGGCGATGGTGTTTGCCGGGCTGGTGGACGAAACGAACGTCCAGCGCGCCCAGGTCATCGATCGCCTGCACGGCGTCGCCCGGCGGCAACGCGAGCTCACCGGCCTCGCGGCCGAGATCACCACGCAACTCCGAAGCCTGCCGGAGAACGCCTCCGCAGCCGAGCGGGAAGAGATCACCAGCCGGCGGAAATTCATCATCCGTGATTACGACGAGGTAGGACGTACGATCCAATACGCTTGCGAAGTTCCGGTGCAGCTCGAAAGGCGGCTCGGCGCCTACGCGCAGGCGCTTCAGGGCGCGCTGGATGGCAGTTGACGCGGGCGTTCTTGATCGCCGCGTGCCTGCTGCTGTTGGGGGCGAGCGACACCCGATCGGTGCTGATCGGCCTGATCGGCCGCAGCAAGGCGGACGTCATCGCCCGGCTTGGCCCGCCGACCGGCACGCAGACGACCGTGAACGGCGAGCGGTTGACCTACGAGCGGCTGGACGCCACGCGTCCGTATGGGAACTCCGGCGGCAACACGCGCGCGGGCGGCCCGGACGATGGGCCGATGGGCCCGCGCATCGCGAGTTTCCGGTGCGACACCACGGTGGTGATCAGGGATGGAATCGTGCAGTCGTTCGATCGCCAGGGCAATGACTGCCGCTAGCGGGTGAACACCGTCACGCTCTCGACGTTGCTCGACCAGAGGAACTGGTCGATCGGAGTCGCGGCGGCGATTGCATAGCCGGCCTGGCTTAGCATGCGTGCGTCGCGGGACAGGGCGGCGGGATTGCAGCTGACGTAGATGACCCGGGGCACCCCCGACGCGGCGACGGCCGGCAACTGCGCCAGCGCGCCGCCGAAAGGTGGGTCGAGCACGATCGCGGCTGCGCCGGCAAGGTCCTTGGCGGTCAGCGGCTGGCGGGCCAGGTCGCGCAAGATCGCCTCGATGCGGCGGCCGGCGATGGCGCGGCGGATCGTGTCATGGGCGGCCGGATCGCCCTCGTAGGCGACGACGCGGGCGCGCTCGGCGAGGGCGAAGGTGAGCGTTCCGCAGCCGGCGAACAGCTCGACGATGCGGGCCTTGCGGGGAAGGGCTGCGGGAAGTCCGGCCAGCACGGCGGCGGTGATTGCGGCCTCTCCCTCGCGGGACGCTTGCAGGAAAGCTGCCGGGGGAGGCGCGACCGTGACGCCCGCAAGCATGGTCGTTGCCGAGTCGAGCGTGCAGGCCGGCTCGCTGCCGCTGCCGCCGCGCGGGCCGTGCTCGTCCGCCCACGAGATGCGGCACGCGCCGACGGCACGGGCGAGGTCGGTCAGGCGCACGCGGTCCTCGGCCTGCAAGGGCGAGTCGGTGCGCAGCAGCAGATCGATGCCGCTGTCGAGCAGGTTGGCCACCGCCGAACCGGCCTTGCGGAACCCGGCGATGCGGGGCAGCACGCCACGCAGGGCGCCGACCAGGGCGAACAGGCGCGGGTGCAGGATCGGACAGGCGTGCATGTCGACCACGGCGCGGCCGCGGCGTTGATGCAGGCCGACCAGGATGCGCTCGCCGTCCCGCTGCAGCGCCAGATCGATGCGCCGCCGGGCCGCCGGAGGCGTGCGAGCAAGCGCGCCAAGGGGCGGGTCGGCAAACCCGGCGCGGATAAGGGCGGCACGAAGCTGGCCGGCCTTCCAATCGGCATACGGCGCGTCGGCCCAGTGCTGGAGCGTGCAACCGCCGCAAGGGCCGAAATGCGGGCAAGGCGGCGTTTGCCGGTCCGGCGAGGGCGCAAGCAGGCGGGCCTCAGGGGCAACCCAACCTTGGCCACGCCGGGTCAGCGTGCCGGTGGAGAAAACCTCGCCGGGAAGACTGTCGGCGATGAACACGGCGACGCCATCCGCCAGCGCTGCAATCCCGTCCCCATCGGCGCCGACCCGCCCGACCGTGAGGTCGAGCGGGCCGGACGCCGGGTCAGCCGCCGAACGCGCTGAGGCCAGTTTGGGCGCGGCCAAGGATCAGGGCGTGGACGTCGTGCGTCCCCTCGTAGGTGTTGACCGCTTCGAGGTTCATGACGTGCCGGATGACGTGGTACTCGTCGGCAATGCCGTTGCCGCCGTGCATGTCGCGCGCGACGCGGGCGATGTCGAGCGCCTTGCCGCAGGAGTTGCGCTTGCACAGGCTGATCATCTCGGGCGCCGCACGGCCCTCGTCCATCAACCGGCCCAGGCGCAGCACGCCGTGCAGGCCGAGGGTGATCTCGGTCTGCATGTCGGCGAGCTTCTTCTGGATCAACTGGGTCGCCGCTAGCGGGCGGCCGAACATCTGCCGCTCCATCGTGTAGGTGCGGGCGGCGTGCCAGCAGAACTCGGCAGCGCCAAGCGCGCCCCAGGAGATGCCGTATCGGGCGTTGTTCAGGCACGAGAACGGCCCGCGCAGGCCTTTCACGCCCGGCAGCATGTTCTCGGCGGGGACGAACACCTCGTCCATCATGATCATGCCGGTCACGCTGGCGCGCAGGCTGAACTTGCCGTCGATCTTGGGCGCTGCCAGGCCCTTCATGCCGCGCTCCAGCAGGAAGCCCCTGATATCGCCCGCGTCGTCCTTGGCCCAGACGACCATCACGTCGGCAAGCGGCGAGTTGGTGATCCAGGTCTTGGAACCGCTGACGAGGTAGCCGCCATCGACCGACTTGGCACGGGTGCGCATCGAGCCAGGGTCGGAGCCGGCGTCAGGCTCGGTCAGGCCGAAGCAACCGATGAACTCGCCCGCCTGCAGCTTGGGCAAGAACTTCTCCTTCTGCGCGTCGGAGCCGAACGCCCATATCGGGTACATCACCAGCGAGGACTGCACGCTGAACGCGCTGCGATAGCCGCTGTCGACCCGCTCCACCTCGCGGGCGATCAGGCCGTAGGCGACGTACGACACGCCGGCGCAGCCATAGCCTTCCAGGGTCGCGCCGAGGAAGCCCATCTCGCCCATCTCGTTCATGATCTCGCGGTCGAAGGTGCCGTTGCGGTTGGCCATCAGCACGCGCGGGAACAACTTCTCCTGGCAGTAAGCGTGGGCGGCGTCGCGGATCGCGCGCTCGTCTTCCTCCAGCACGTCGTCGAGGCGCAACGCGTCGTCCCAGGCAAACGGCCCAAGCTTGCGGGCCGTCGCTGGTTGGCTTTCAAGCGGGCGGGCCTCGGCGGCCTCGGGCGTCTGGACGGGCGTGACTACGTTCATGCGTCGCTTTCCTCTCTTTCCAACTCGGGTGTTTCCACTCCAGAAACGTCGGTTCGCGGCGTGGCTTGGCCGGACGCCCGGCGCAAGCGTATCAGCATGAAGGCGGGCACGTCATCGCCGAAACCGCGAACGGACGGGCCGAGATCGTCGTCGCGATAGCGTCGCGGCCCACGATCGCGTGACTCGCGGAAATCGCGCACGGGCAGTGGCGGGGGCGCGATTTCGACTTCGGCGCGAACCGGCTCTTTCGGCGCAGCTGGAACGGCGCGCGGCTTACGCTCGCCGCGTGGCTTGACCTCCCGCGGCTCCCGCTCGGGCCGCGGCTCCCGCTCGGGTTTCGGCTTGGCCTCGGCCTTCTCCTTCTTCGGCGGCGCCTTGCGTCCGCCGCGGCCCCGGCGCTTGCCGTCGCCCTCCGCCCAGTCGACGGGATCGAGGCCTTCCACCTGCATGCGCGGAATTACCGATCCGACCAGCGCCTCGATCGCCTCCACCGCGAGCCGGTCATCCGGGGTCGCCAAAGTGAACGCGTGACCGACCAGCCCGGCGCGGCCGGTGCGGCCGATCCGGTGAACGTAGTCCTCGGCATGATGCGGCACGTCGAAGTTGAACACGTGGCTCAACCCGGTGATGTCGAGGCCGCGGGCGGCGACGTCGCTGCACACGAGCAGCCGCAACTCGTTGGCCTTGAACTTGGCCATCGTCGCCGTCCGCTCCGGTTGCGACAGGTCGCCATGCAGGGCGGCGACGTCGAACTCGTGCTTCCGCAGCGACTTGTACAGGGTGTCGACTTCAATCTTGCGGTTGCAGAAGATCAGCGCGTTCTGCACCTCCTGCGTCCGGATCAGCCGCCGCAGCGCTTCCCGCTTGTCGTGCTCCGCCACCAGTGCCAAGCCGGCGACGATCGTGGTCGCCACCGACGCCGGGCGCGAAACGGTGATGATCTTCGGGTTCTGCAAGAATGCGTCGGACAAGCGCTTGATCTCGGGCGCCATCGTCGCCGAGAAGAACAGCGTCTGCCGGGTGCGCGGCAGCATGGACGCGATACGTTCGACGTCGGGGATGAAGCCCATGTCGAGCATCCGGTCGGCCTCGTCGATGACCAGGATGCGCGTGTCGGTCATCAGCAGGCCGCCGCGCTCGAACAGGTCGATCAGGCGGCCCGGCGTCGCGATCAGCACGTCGACGCCGCGCATCAGCGCGTCCTTCTGGTCGTTCATGCTCTCGCCGCCGATCAGCAACGCGTGCGTCAACTTAAGGTGCTTGCCGTACTGGACGAAATTCTCGGCAACTTGCAACGCCAGCTCGCGCGTCGGCTCCAGGATCAGGCTGCGCGGCATGCGGGCCCGGGCGCGGGAGCCAGTGAGGATGTCGAGCATAGGCAGAGTGAAACCGGCGGTCTTGCCGGTGCCGGTCTGCGCCACGCCAAGCACGTCGCGGCCCATGAGCACGGTGGGAATCGCCTGCTCCTGGATCGGGGTCGGATGCTTGTAGCCCATCTCGTCGATCGCGCGCAGCACCTCGGGCGACAGGCCGAGATCGGCAAACACCACCCGTTCCACCAGCGGCAGCGGCTCCGGCGCGATGGGCAGTTCGGGAAGCTCATCCGGCATTGGCAGCTCGTCGTGACCGGCCGATGCTGGGACGGCAACAAGCTCTTGGATCGCCAGCTCCGGCGCAGCCGCTTCCGGCTCCAGGCTGGCGGGAGCGTCGGGATGCGTGGGTATCTCCGCAGGGGCGGTCGGAGTATCGTTCAACAAACAATCTCGGTCATGGTAAGGGGTGCTGCGACCACGTCGCCGGGATCGCGGTGGCGTATGCAATGCGCGCCAGCAGGCCATATCTGGAAACGTGCCCGAAAAGTCAAGGATGAGTGCCCACGGCAGTTGCATATGGCGCACCGATTGAAGGGCGCTCTCGCAAACCGTGTTCCGCCGGCAAGATGAGGCTCGGGACCCACCCGGCAAAAGCCGCCATCGGTCCCGCAACCCGCTTTCCCCGTCAGCGGGCGAGGCAGAAGGAAAGAGCATGGCATCCGCCGGCCAACTGCTGCGTTGGCAGCCATCACCGTAATAGATCGGAACCGTCATGGCGTGCGAGGATGCCCCCGAACAGCCGCTGGCCATCGAGGATTACGGGATGATTGGCGACTGCGCCTCGTGCGCGCTGGTCGGGTTGAACGGGTCGATCGACTGGCTGTGCTGGCCGCGGTTCGACAGCGCGGCGGTGTTCGCGGCCCTGCTCGGCGATTCCCGCAACGGCCGCTGGAAGATCGCCCCAGTGGCGTCTTCCCATGCGACACGGCGCTACCGTGACGGCTCGATGGTGCTGGAAACCGAGTTCGCCACCGACACCGGCACGGTCGCGGTGATCGACTTCATGATCCCGAACGCCGCACGCTCGTCGCTCGTTCGCATCGTCGAGGGCCGCCACGGCAAAGTCGAAGTGCAGACCGAGATCGCGCTGCGATTCGACTACGGCATGTCGGTGCCCTGGGTGACCCGGCTGCCCGACGATCCCGGCATCTGCGCCATCGCCGGGCCGGACATGACGGTGCTGCGGGCAAGCGTCGATTTGGAAGGGCGCGACATGCAGACCGTGGGCCGGTTCACTGTCGCCGCCGGGGAACGGGCATGGTTCGTGTTGACCCACGCGCCCTCGCATGAGAAGCCGCCACCAGCGGTGGACGCCATGGCGGCCCTCGCGGATACCGAGCGGGTCTGGAACGAATGGTGCGCGCGCTGCACCTATGACGGTGAATGGCGCGAGGCGGTGCTGCGGTCGCTGATGGTGCTGAAGGCGCTGACCTACAATCCGACCGGCGGCATCGTCGCGGCGGCCACCACGTCGCTGCCGGAGCAGTTGGGCGGCGTGCGGAACTGGGATTACCGGTTCTGCTGGCTGCGCGACGCGACCTTGACGCTGTTCTCGCTGATGCACGGCGGCTACTACGATGAGGCGGGCGCCTGGCGCGACTGGCTGCACCGGAGCATCGCCGGCAGCCCCGACCAAATCCAGATCATGTACGGCATCGCCGGCGAGCGCCGGCTCGAAGAGTGGCAGGTGCCGTGGCTGGCGGGCTACCAGGGGGCGTCCCCGGTGCGGATCGGCAACGCCGCATCCAGCCAGCTTCAGCTCGACATCTACGGCGAGATGATGGGCGCGCTGCACCAGGCACGCGAGGGCGGCTTGCCGGACGGCGCTGCCAGCTGGGATTTGCAGCGGGGCATCATCAAGCACCTGGAGGGGATCTGGAATGAGCCGGATGAGGGAATTTGGGAAACGAGAGGCGGCCGGAAGCACTTCACCTACTCCAAGGTGATGGCCTGGGTCGCGTTCAACGCGATGATCAAGGACGCCGAGAAATACGGACTCGATGGCCCGCTGGATCATTGGCGCGCCGTTCGCGACGACATCCACGAAACCGTTTGCCGCGAAGGCTTCGACGCGAACAAGAACAGCTTCGTGCAGTATTTCGGCACGGACCAGCTGGACGCCGCCCTGCTGCTGATCCCGTTGGTCGGCTTTTTGCCGCATGACGATCCGCGCGTGCTCGGGACGACGAAGGCGATCGAGGGCGAGCTGCTGTCGGACGGCTTCGTCATGCGCTACAGCACGGCCGACGGCGGCGACGGGCTGCCACCCGGCGAAGGCGCGTTCCTGGCGTGCAGCTTCTGGCTGGTGGATTGCTTGCACATGCAGGGACGCCCGGTCGAAGCGCGGGCAATGCTGGAGCGGCTGCTGGGCCTCCGCAATGATCTGGGGCTGCTGAGCGAGGAGTACGATCCAAAGGCCAAGCGCCTGGTGGGGAACATGCCGCAAGCGTTCTCCCATACCGCACTGATCGCCAGCGCGATGAACCTGTCCGATGGGGGGCCGGCGCATGACCGGGAGGCGGACAGCGCTACTCGGCCGGCTGCGGCGTCATGACCTTGACCCGGCGTCCCCGTGCCAGCCGTTCCAGCGCGAGATAGATGACGGGGGTGGTGTAGAGCGTGAGCATCTGGCTGACGACCAGCCCGCCGACGATGGCAGTGCCCAGCGGCCGGCGGAACTCCGACCCGACACCGTAGGAGAACGCCAGCGGAAGCGCGCCGAGGATGGCGGCCAAGGTCGTCATCATGATGGGGCGGAACCGTTCCAGGCAGGCTTCGTGGATGGCCTCGAACGGGGCCAGCCCGCGTTCCCGCTCCGCCTCCAGCGCGAAGTCGACCAGCATGATCCCGTTCTTTTTTACGATGCCGATCAGCAGCAGGATGCCGATGATCGAAATCACCGACACCTCCCCGCCGGTGACCGCCACCGCCAGCAGCGCGCCCAGCCCGGCCGAGGGGATGGTCGACAGGATGGTGAGCGGGTGCAGCAGGCTCTCGTACAATACGCCGAGCACGATGTAGATCGTCAGCAGCGCGGCGCCGACCAGATAGGGCAGGGTGGCGAACGTCTTCTGGAAGCTCTGCGCGGTGCCGGCGAACTGGGTGCGCACGCCCTCCGGCATCAGCAGGTTGCGGGCGGTCTGCTCGACCAGGGAGGTCGCCTGGCCGAGCGTCAAGCCGGGTCCGAGGTTGAAGCTGATGCTGGCGGCGGGGAACTGGCCCTGGTGGCGGACCGCGAGCGGGCTGCTGCCCCGTTCGAAATGCGCCACGCTGCCGAGCGGGACCTGCGCGCCGCCGGGTGCGCCGACATAAAGCGCGTCGAGCATGGACGGGTCGGTCTGCAGCGCCGGGTCGACCTCCAGCACCACCTTGTACTGGTTGCGCTCGGTGTAGATGGTCGAGATTTGCCGTTGGGCGAAGGCGTTGTTCAAAGCGTTGTCGATGGCGTTCACCGTCACCCCCATGCGCGACGCCGCCTCGCGGTCGATCACCACCTCGACCTGCGGGCCGGAGCGGTCCTGGTCGGACGTCACGTCCGCAATGCCAGGCACGGCGCGCAACGCCGTCTCCAGCCGGTCGGTCCAGACGCGCAATTCATCGATATCCTGGTCGAGCAGCACGAACTGGAACTGCGAGCCGCCGCTGCGCCCGCCGCCGCGCAAATCCTGGGCGGAGTAGAGAAAGGTCCGCACGTCGGCCATGTCGATCAGCCTCGGGCGCAGCCGGGCGATGACTTCCTCGGAGGACAGCCCGCGTTTGGATTGCGGTTTGAGCTGGATGCCGAGCTGCCCGTGGTTGAGCGACGAGAAGCCGCTGGTGACGCCGATGACGCTGCTGACGCTGTCCACCGCCGGGTCGGCGAGGATGATGTCGACCACGCGCTTCTGCCGTTCCGTCATGGCCGCGAACGACACGCTCGGGTCGGCGACGGTGGAGCCTATGATGATGCCGGTGTCCTGCAGCGGCAGGAAGCCGAAATGCACGACCCGGAACAGCGGCACGATGCTGATCGCGGCGGCGAGCGTCACCAGCAGCATCAGCCGCCGCCAGCGCAGCGCCCAATCGAGGGTGCGGGCGTAGAAGGCGAGCGAGACGGCAAAGGCGCGCTCCACCGCCGCGTCGACCGGCGCCCACCAGCGCGGGATCGGGCGGTTGGAGGTGAAGCGGCCGCAGATCATCGGCGTGAGGGTCAGCGAGACGACGGCGGAAATGGCGATGGCGATCGTCAGCACCATGGCGAATTCGTGGATGAGACGGCCGAGCAGCCCGCCCATGAAGATGATCGGAATGAACACCGCCACCAAGGAAATGCTGATCGACATGACCGTGAAGCCGATCTGGCGGGCCCCGGCGAACGCCGCCTGCAGCGGGCTCATGCCCTGTTCCTGGAGGCGGAAGATGTTCTCGATCATGACGATCGCGTCGTCCACGACGAAACCGACGGAGATCGTCAGCGCCATCAGCGAGAAGTTGTCGAGGCTGTAGCCGAGCAGCCACATCGCCGCGAGCGTGCCCGCAATCGACAGCGGCACCGTCACGGCCGCGGCGATGGTCGGCACCAGGCGGCGCATGAACAGCAGCACGACCAGCAGCACCAGCGCCACGGTGATCAGCAAGGTGACCTGCACGTCGTTCACGCTGGCGCGGATGGTGGCGGTGCGGTCCTGCATCACCTTGGTGTCGATGTCGGGCGGCATCCAGGCCAGCAGCTGCGGCAGCACCGCGTTCACCTGGTCCGTGGTCTCGATGACGTTGGCGCCCGAGGTCTTGCTGATGGTCAGCAGGATCGCCGGCTCCTTGCCGTCCCAGGCGGCCAGCCGGGTGTTCGCCACGCCGTCGATGACGCTGGCGACGTCCGACAGGCGGGTGGCGGAGCCGTTCTTGGACTTGATGACGATGCCGGCGTACTCGGACGCCTGGCTCATCTGGCCGTTGATCTGGATGTCCTCGGCGCGGTCCGGGCCCTCGAAGCCGCCGACCGGGCCCATTACGTTGGCGGTGCGGATGGCGGTGAACACGTCCTGCGCTGACAACCCTGCGGCCCGCAGCAGGCCGGGGTTGAGCCGCACGCGCACCGCCGGCTTTTCCGCCCCGTTCACCTGCACCTGGCTGACGCCGTCCACCTGGCTGAGCCGCTGCGCCAGGATGGTGTCCGCGGCGTCGTACACCTGCGCGGGCGACAGGGTTTGCGAGGTGAGCGCGATCGTCATGATCGGCGCTTCGGCGGGGTTGAACTTGCGGTAGTACGGCCGCACCGGCAGGTCGGACGGCAGGTCGGAGGTGGCGGCGTTGATCGCGGCCTGCACGTCGTGGGCGGCGCCCTCGATGTTCCGGCTGACGTCGAACTCCAGCACGATCGAGGTCGACCCGGTGGCGGACACCGACGTCAACTCGTTCACGCCGGCGATCTCGCCCAGCCGGCGTTCCAGCGGGCTGGCGATGGAGGTCGCCATGGTCTGCGGATCGGCGCCGGGCCGGCCGGCGAACACCACGATGAACGGGATTTCGACGCTCGGCAGCGGCGAGATCGGCAGGAAGCCGTAGGCGACCCCGCCGGTGATCAGCAGCCCGACCGCGAGCAGGATGGTCGCGACGGGGCGCATGATGAAGGCGGCCGAGAAGCCCCTCATTCGGCGGGGCCCGGTTCGAGCGCCGGCCCGAAGGTCCGCAGCCGGAGCCGCTCCAGCGCCAGGTAGATCACCGGCGTGGTGTACAGGGTCAGCAACTGGCTCAGCAGCAGGCCGCCGACGATGGTGACGCCGAGCGGGAAGCGCAATTCCGACCCGGTGCCGTGTTCGAGCACCAGCGGCAGCGCGCCGAGCAGGGCGGCGGCGGTCGTCATCATGATCGGGCGGAAGCGCAGCAGCGACGCTTCCTCGATGGCGGCGGCCGGGGACAAGCCGCGGTCGCGCTCAGCCTCGATGGCGAAGTCGATCATCATGATGGCGTTCTTCTTGACGATGCCCATCAGCAGCACGATCCCGACCAGGGCGACCAGCGACAGGTCCTGGCCGAACGCCATCAGCGCCAGCACCGCGCCGATCCCGGCCGACGGCAAGGTCGAAAGGATGGTGAGCGGATGGATCGCGCTCTCGTACAGCACGCCCAGCACGATGTAGATCACCACGATGGCGGCGAGGATGAGATACGGCTCGGAGCCGAGCGAGCGCTGGAACTCCGCGGCGTCGCCGGAGTAGCTGCCGGTGACGGTGGCGGGCAGGCCGATCTCGTGTTCCGCCGCGGCGACCGCCTGCACGGCATCCCCCAGGGATGCGCCCGGCGCCAGGTTGAAGCTGAGGGTCACGGACGGGAATTGCTGCTGGTGGGTGATGGCGAGCGGGGCGACGCCGCGCGCCATGTGCGCCACCGCCGAGAGCGGCACCTGGGACGTCGGCGCGCCGACGACCGTGGCGCCGGTGGAGGTGCTCTGCCCCTGCGCCGACAGGATGCCGGGCACGCGCAGGCGGTCGAGCGAGTGCGGGTCGGCCTGCCAGTCGGGTGTCGCTTCCAGCACGACGCGGTACTGGTTGGATTGCGAGAAGATGGTGCTGATCTGGCGCTGGCCGAAGCTGTCGTACAGCACGTCCTCGATCGACTGCATCGACACGCCAAGCCGCTGCGCCGCGTCGCGGTCGACGGTGATGGTGGTGACCAATCCCTCGTCTTGCTGGTCGGTCGCGACGTCCTGCAGCCCCGGGATCGCCTGCATCCGCGCGAGCAGCCTCGGGGCCCACTGGCCGAGTTCGGCGGCATCGGTGTCGATCAGGGTGTACTGGAACTGGGTGCGGCTGATGCGGGTGCCGATCTGGATGTCCTGCACCGGCTGCATGAACACCGACAGGCCGGGGATGGACGCCATCTGTGCCATCAGCCGGGCCATCACGGCGTCGATCGCGTCGCGCTCGCGCCGGGGCTTCAGCGCCAGCGTCAGCCGCCCGGTGTTGGGTGTCGCGTTGATGCTGCCGGCGCCGACCAGCGACACCACGCCGGTGACCGCCGGGTCGGCCTGGGCGATGGCGGCGGCTTGGTTCTGCAGGCGGCTCATGGCGGGGATGGAGATGCTCTGCCCGGCCTCGGTGATGGCGACGATGACGCCAGTGTCCTGGGCCGGGAGAAAACCCTTGGGCACGGCGACGTACAGCGCCAAGGTGCCGACCAGGGTGCCGAACGCGACCAGCAGCACCAGCGCCTGCCGCCGCAGCGCCCATTCCAGCGACCTCTGATAGGCGGCCTGGGTGCGGGCGAAGCCGCGTTCGAAGCGGCGGGCGATCCAGCCCTGCCGCTCCTGGTCGAGCGGGCGCAGCAGGCGGCCGCACATCATGGGGGTGAGCGTCAGCGACACGACCGCCGACACGATGACGGAGACGGCGAGGGTGACGGCGAACTCGTTGAACAGGCGGCCGACCACGCCGGTCATGAACAGCAGCGGGATGAACACCGCGATCAGCGAGACCGTCAGCGAGACAATGGTGAAGCCGATCTGGGCCGCTCCCTGGTACGCCGCCTGCAGCGGCCGCACGCCCTTCTCGATGAAGCGGACCACGTTCTCGATCATGACGATCGCATCGTCCACGACGAAGCCGGTCGAGACCGTCAGCGCCATCAGCGACAGGTTGTCCAGCCCGTAGCCGAGCATCGACATCACCCCGAACGTGCCGATCAGCGACAGCGGCAGGGCGATCCCGGGGATGACGGTGGCGCGCCACGAGCCGAGGAACAGGAAGATGACGCCGATCACGAGGGCCACCGAGATCGCCAGCGTGATCTGCACGTCGGCGACCGAGGCGCGGATGGTCTCGGTCCGGTCGGTGACGACCGTGAGCGCGATGCCGGCCGGCATCGACCGCTGCAGCGCCGGCAGCTGCGCCTTGATGTCCTCGACCGTCCGCACGATGTTGGCGCCCGGCTGCCGCTGGACGTCGAGCACGACCGCGGGATGGCCCTGGTACCAGGCGTCCACCCGGTTGTTCTCCACCCCCGCCACCACCGTGCCGACGTCGCGCAGCCGCACCGGGCCAGCGTTCTTGTAGCTGATGACCAGGTCGCGGTAGGCGTCGGGCGACAGCAATTGGTCGTTGGCGCCAAGGGCGGAGGATTGGAAGCGCCCGTCGAACCCGCCCTTCGCGCCGTTGACGTTGGCGGCCGAGATGGCGTTGCGCACGTCCTCCATCGACAGCCCGTAGGCGGCGATGCGCGCCGGGTCGATCCGCACCCGGATGGCGGGGCGCAGGCCGCCCTGGACCGTCACCTTCCCAACGCCGTCGATCTGGCTGAGCTTGGGCTGCAGCAAGGTGTCGGCGGCGTCCGACACCCGGTCGATGGTGATCGAGTCGGAGGTGAGCGCCAGGGTGACGATCGGCGCGTCGGCCGGGTTCACCTTCGCGTACACCGGCGGGTAGGGCAGGTTGGGCGGCAACGTGCCAGTGGCGGCGTTGATGGCGGCCTGCACGTCCTGCGCCGCGCCGTCCATGCTGCGCGACAGGTTGAACTGCAAGGTGATCTGGCTGGTGCCCTCGCTGCTGGTGCTCTCCATCGAGGCCAGGCCGGTGATCTGGCCGAACTGCCGCTCCAGCGACGCCGTGATCAGCGTCGCCGTCGTTTCCGGCCCGGCGCCGGGCAGCTGCGTGGTGACCTGGATGGTCGGGAAATCGACCTGCGGCAGGGCGGACACCGGCAGCGCGCGGTAGCCGAGCACACCGCCCAGCAGCACCGCGATCGCCAGCAGCGCCGTCGCGACCGGGCGGGCGATGAAGGGAGCGGAGATGTTCATGCGAGTTCGTTCAGGGCGTCGCCGAAGCCCGCTTCTCGCCGTGGCGGGAGGTGCCGGGCGTGTGGGCGGCGCTGGGGGCGGTCGCGGCCGCCGGGTCGGCGATCGTCACCTTGGCGTTGTCCGTCAGGCGCGACGCGCCGTCGATCACCACCTTCTCGTCCGGCTGCAGCCCGGCAGTGACGATGGCGTTCGCCTCGTCCTCGTGCCCCACGGTAATCGGCCGGCGGCTCACGGTGTTGTCGTCGCGCACCACGTAGACATAGGCGCCCTTCGGCCCGCGCTGCACGGCCAGCGGCGAGACGGTGGTGGCGTCGTGCTCCGTCTGCACCAGCAGGCGGACGTTGATGAAGCCGCCGGGCCACAGCTTCAGGTCGGGGTTGGGGAAGGTCGCCTTCAGCTTGATGGTGCCGGTGTTCTGGTCCACCTGGTTGTCCAGCACCGCCACCTCGCCCGTGTCGATGACGCGGCGTCCGGTGCCGTCGCCTTGCGGCAGGGCCAGGACCTTGGCCGGTCCCGCCTGCATCGCCGACGCCACCGCGGGAAGCGACTGCTGGGGCAGGGTGAACACGACCGAGATCGGCTTCAGCTGCGTGATGACGGTCAGCGGGGTGGTGTCGGTGTTATGGACGATGTTGCCCTGGTCGACCTGCCGGATGCCGGTGCGGCCGCCGATCGGGGCGAGGATCGTGGCATAGCTGAGCTGGGTGCGGGCGTTGTCGATCTGTGCCTGGTCCTGCCGCACGATCGCCTCCTGCTGCGCGACCGTCGCCTTCGCGGTGTCCGAGATTTGGGCGGAGGTATAGGCGGTGGCGGCGAGCTTCTGGTATCGCGTGAGGTCGAGGCGGGCGTTGGCGAGGGTCGATTCGTCCTGCGCCTTCTTGGCGACGAACTGGTCGAGCGACGCCTGGGTCGGACGCGGGTCGATGCGGGCCAGCACGTCGCCGGCCTGCACGTCCTGGCCCTCGCGGAAGCGCACCTCGGTCAACGGGCCATCGATCATGGCCTTGATGGAAACGGTGTTGAACGCCTGCACGGTGCCGAGCGCGTCGAGGTAGATCGGCACGTCCTGGGTGGTGGCGCGGGCGGTCAGCACCGGCACCGGGTCGCCGACGCCGTGCTTCTTCGCGGCCGCGGTGTCGGCGCCGGGGCGGAGGGCGTAGTACGCGCCGCCGCCGGCCACGGCCAGGCAAAGGGCGACAGCAAGGAGCCGGCGTGATCTCATGTTGTTCCGAGTGGTTCGTGCGGCGCGAGGGGCAGCGACCAGCCGCCGCCGAGGGCCTTGAACAGGTTGACGAGGGACTGGAAGCGGATCAGCCGCACCTGCACCAGCGTGGCCTGGTCGTTGAACAGGGTGATTTGGGTGTTCAGCACGGTGGTGATGTCGACCGTCCCGGCCGCCAGCTGCGAGCGCGCGATGTCCGACGCGCGCTGGGCCACGGCGACGGCCTGGCGCTCGAGCCGCTCCTGCTCGGTGGCATAGCGGTAGGCGGTCAGGAACGTGTCGGCGTCGGTGAACGCCTGCAGGACGGCAAGGCGGTAGTTCGCCAGCAGCTCGGCGTAGCGGCCTTTGGTGAAGTCGAGGTTGCCCTGCCTGAAACCGTTGTCGAAGATAGGCTGCACGACGCTGCCGGCCACCTGCAGCAGCACGCTGCCGGGACCGAACAGGGCGCTCAGCGCGGCGCTTTGGAGCCCGTACTGGGTGGTCAGCTGCACAGCGGGAAAGAAGGCGGCGCGGGCGGCGCGAATATTGGCGTTTTCCGCCACCAGGGCCGCCTCGGCGAAGGCCACATCCGGCCGGCGCGCCAGCAATTCGGACGGCAACCCCGGCGAGACGGCGGGGGCCGCCATGTTGGACAGGGTGTTGGTGACGATATGGATGTCCTCCGGCGGGCGTCCGACCAGGATGCCCAGCGCGATCACCTGCTGCTCGAGGACGCTTTGCAGGTTCGGGATTTGCGCCTCCTCGCCGCGCACGAGCGCCTCCTGCTGGGCGACGTCCAGCGCCGTGGCGGTGCCGACGGCGACGCGGGTGCGGAAGATTTGCAGCGATTGGCGGGCGCTGGCGAGGTTGCGCTGGGCGACCGCAAGCTGATCGGCGTTGGCCAGCGCCTGGAAGTAGGTGCCGGCGACCGCTGTCACGACGGTCAGCGCCACGGTTTCCTGGTCGAAGCGGCTGGCGATCGCGTTGGCCTGGGACGCTTGGAACGCCGCGCGATTTTGGCCCCAGAAATCCGCCTGGTAGCTGATGGCGACCGAGCCGCCATACTGCCGGCTGTCGATGAAGTGGCTCCCGCCGCCGCGGCTCAGCCCGCCGAACGGGGAGCTGCCCCGCGAGATTCCGGTGCGGTCATAAGCGCCATTGGCGGACCCGGTGATGGCCGGCAGCAAGGGCGCGCCGGTGATCGCGACCTGGGCGTCGGCCTGGAGCACGCGGGCGGCGGCGGCGGCCAGGTTGTCGTTGCGGGCGCGGGCGTCGGCGATCAAACCGTCAAGCTCGGGCGAGCCGAAGCCGTGCCACCATTCGAGCCCCGGCCAGGCGGCAACGGCACTTGCCGGGGTGGCGCGGAGCGCGGGCGGGATTTCGACCGTCGGCCGGACGTAGTCGGGGCCGAGGTCGCACGCGCAAAGCGCCAGCAGGCCGGTCAGGGCCGCAAGGGGAACGGGGCGTAAGGTGGCCATGGATTGATGTCGCGGCGATCCTAGGTGGCGCGCCGGAGATGGGGCGACCGACGTCTAATATCACCCCGCGAGATGGCGGGGCACGCTGGCGATCGCCACAGAGTGTAACAGCTCGATCAAGGCAGGCCCGCGGCAGCCAGGATGCGATGCGCCAGTTTCAGGTGCGGCTGGTCGATCATCGCGCCGTCCAGGCTGAGCACGCCGGAGCCGGGCGCCTGGGCGAAGGCGTCGCGGACACGCTGCGCCCAAGCGACCCGGCCCGGCGCCGGGGTGAACGCCGCGTTGACGGCCTCGATCTGCGCGGGGTGGATGCACAGCTTGCCGGCGAACCCGTCCGCGGCAGCCGTGGCGGCCTCCTGCGCGAGCCCTTGAGGGTCGCGGGGGTCCGGCCACGGCGTGTCGAGGGCGGGAACGCCGGCTTGGGCCGCTGCCAGGAGGGTCATCGCCCGGGCAGCTGCGACCGGCGCCGGGTAGCCTGCGGGGCCACGTGGCGCGATGCCGAGATCGGCCGAAAGGTCCTCCGCGCCAAAACACAGCGCCACCAGTCGCTCGGGCGACCCGGCATACTCCATGGCACGCAACGACAGCGCCGTTTCCGTGACCAGCGCAAGGATGCCGATCCCGCCGGACGGAAGGCCATGGGCGGCTTCGAGCGCTTCGAGGTGGTGGTCGAGGGCTGCGAGGTCGGCCGGGCCACTGCATTTGGGCAGCAGCACCGAAGCAGGCCGCGCCGGCACGCAAGCGGCAAGGTCATCAAGGTACCAAGGCGTGCCGCGCGGGTTGACGCGCACGATCACGGGTCGGCTCGCGCCCCGCAACAGCGCTGCGGTGAGCGCCCGGCCGAGGCCTTTGGCGGTTGAGGCCACGGAGTCTTCGAGGTCGAGGATCACGCCGTCGGCGTCGGAGGCGAGGGCGCGGGTAGCCTTGCGGTCGGAGTCGCCGGGCGCGAATAGCAGGCTGCGAAGCTTCATTGGCGCGCGGTCCACACGCTTTCTCCCGACATTGTCAAACAATCTTGCGCGAGGGGGCGCGATATGCAACTCAACGCCTCAAGGCAAATGTGCCGCTGGGGGAATGATCTAAGGTGTCAAAGGTGTCAGGATCGCCGATCCTGCAAACCGAAGGCTTGACGCGCGAGTTCCGCGGCTTCGTGGCCGTCAACGGGATCGATCTTCGGATCATGCCCGGAACCATCCATGCGCTGATCGGCCCGAACGGCGCCGGCAAGACCACTTGCTTCAACCTGCTGACCAAGTTCCTGCAGCCGACCCGCGGCAAAATCCGCTTCGAAGGGCGCGACATCAGCGGCCTGAAACCCGCCCAGGTGGCCCGGCTTGGGTTGGTCCGCAGCTTCCAGATTTCGGCGGTGTTCCCGCATCTGACCGCGCTGGAGAACGTCCGGCTGGCGTTGCAGCGCGCGCGCGGCGGCAGCTACGATTTCTGGCGCAGCGAGGGCGTGCTGCGGCAATACGACGACCGCGCCCGCGCCCTGCTCGACGACGTGGGGCTGGAGCAATACCACCAGACCCCGGCCGTGCTGCTGTCCTACGGGCGCAAGCGGGCGCTGGAGATCGCCACCACCTTGGCGCTGGAACCCAAGATGCTGCTGCTGGACGAGCCCACGGCCGGCATGACCCATGAGGACGTGGACCGCATCGTGGCGCTGATCCGCCGCATCCGCGCCGGGCGGACGATCCTGATGGTCGAGCACAACCTTTCGGTGGTGGAGGGCCTGTGCGACACCATCACGGTGCTGACGCGGGGCCGGGTGCTGGCCGAGGGCGACTACGCCACGGTGTCCAAGGATCCCGAGGTGATCACCGCCTATCTCGGTTCCCCCGATGCCTGAGCCGGTCATGTTCCGCGTCAGCGGGCTCAACGCCTGGTACGGCGAGAGCCACGTGCTGCACGGCGTCGACTTCGAGGTGCGGGAGGGCGAGGTGGTGACCCTGCTGGGCCGCAACGGCGCCGGCAAGACGACCACGATGAAGTCGATCATGGGCCTGGTGCCCCGGCGCGCCGGCAGCGTGATCTATCGCGGCGCCGAAACCATCCGCATGCGCCCGGACACGGTGGCCAGGTGCGGCATCGCGATCTGCCCGGAGGAGCGGGGCATCTTCGCCGGGCTGAACGTGACCGAGAACCTGATGCTGCCCCCGGTGGTGGCGTCGGGCGGGCTGGACGTGCCGACGATATATGCGCTGTTCCCCAACCTGAAGGAGCGGGCATCCAGCCAAGGCACCAAGCTGTCGGGCGGCGAGCAGCAGATGCTGGCAATCGGGCGCATCCTGCGCACCGGCGCGCGGTTCCTGCTGCTGGACGAGCCGACCGAGGGGTTGGCGCCGGTCATCGTGCAGCAGATCGGCCGCACCATCCGCGAGCTGCGGACCCGCGGGTTCACCGTGTTGCTGGTGGAGCAGAACTTCCGGTTCGCGGCGACGGTGGCGGACCGGCACTACGTCATGGAGCACGGGCGGGTGATCGACATGATCCCGAACGCCGATCTCGATGCGAACATGGGCAAGCTGCACGAGTATCTCGGCGTTTGACGCGCCGCTTGGGGAATACCGATGATCGACATCACACGCCGCGGCTTGCTCGGCACGGCGGCACTGGCCTCGGCCGCGCCGTCCGCGGCCCGGGCCCAAGCGGCGCCCGCGCTCAAAATCGGGGTGCTGACGGACATGTCGGGTCCCTACAAAGACCTTGGCGGGCCGGTCGCCGTTCTTTGCGCGCGCCAGGCGATCGAGGATTTCGGCGCTGACGCGAAGGGCATCCGCACCGAGATCGTCGTCGCCGACCATCAGAACAAGGCCGACATCGGCGCCGGGATCGCCCGCCAATGGTTCGATCGCGACGGCGTGGATATCATCGTCGAGGTCGCCAACTCGGGGGTCGGGCTGGCCGTGGCGGGCGTCGCGAAGGACAAGAACAAGGTCTACTGCAACTCCGGCGCTGCAACGTCGGAGCTGACGAACGCCCAGTGCAACCCCAATACCATCCATTGGGCCTACGACACGTACATGCTGGCGAAATCGACCGGCGGCGCGATGGTGAAGGCGGGCGGCGACACCTGGTTCTTCGTCACCGCCGACTACACGTTCGGCCACACGCTGACGCGCGAGGCGACGCAGTTCATCACGGCGGCCGGCGGCAAGGTGCTGGGCGAGAACGATTATCCGTTTCCGGGCACGTCGGACTTCTCGTCGCAGCTGCTGCAGGGCCAGGCGTCGGGCGCCAAGGTCATCGGGCTGGCGAGCGCCGGCACCGACACGATCACGCAAATCAAGCAGGCGCGCGAGTTCGGGCTGGGGCAGCAGGGCATCCGGCTCGCCGGGCTGCTGGTGTTCATCACCGACATCCACGCGATCGGGCTGGACACGGCGCAGGGCCTGGTGGTGACGAACAGCTTCTACTGGGACGCCAACGACCGCACGCGCGCGTTCGCGGACCGGATGAAGCCGAAGGCGCCCACGGTGCGGCCGTCGATGGTGCAGGCCGGGGTGTATTCCAGCGTGCTGCACTACCTGAAAACCGCCGCCGCGATGGGCACCGTGGCGGCGAAGGCGGACGGCGCCGCCACGGTCGAGCAAATGAAGGCGATGCCGACCGACGACGACGCGTTCGGACCCGGCAGCATCCGCAAGGATGGCCGCAAGCTGCACCCCTCGTTCCTGTACCAGGTCAAGACGCCGGGCGAGAGCCGCTACCCCTGGGACTACTACAAGCTGCTGGCGACCACGCCGGCCGACCAGGCGTTCCGGCCCTTGGCCGAGAGCAAGTGCTCTCTGGTCGCCTCGTAGGAGAATTCCGCCGTGATCAGCCGCCGCCTCCTGCTTGCCGCCTCCGCCGCGACCACCTTGACGCCACGCTTGGGACGAGCCCAATCGCCGGCGATCAAGATCGGCGTGCTGAACGACCAGTCGGGGCCGTACCGCGACACCGGCGGGCAAACGTCGGTCGCATGCGTGCGGCAGGCGGTGCAGGATTTCGGCGATCACGGGATCACCGCGGAGGTCGTGTTCGCGGATCACCAGAACAAGCCGGACCTCGGCGTGTCGATCGCCCGGCAATGGTTCGACCGCGACGGGGTGGACGTGATCGTCGACGTGCCGACCTCGTCGGTGGCGCTGGCGGTGTCGGGCGTGGTGCGGGAGAAGAACAAGGTGTACCTCAACTCCGGCGCGGGGACGTCGGACCTGACCGGCGTGCAGTGCTCGCCCAACACGGTGCACTGGACCTACGACACCTACATGCTGTCCAAGTCGACCGGCGGGGCAATGGCGAAGGCCGGCGGGGATAGCTGGTATTTCGTCACCGCAGACTACGTGTTCGGGCAGCAGCTGCAGCGCGACACCAGCCGTTTCGTGACCGAAGCGGGCGGCAAGGTGCTGGGCGCGTCGACCTACCCGTTCCCCGGCACCAGCGATTTCTCGTCGTTCCTGCTGGCCGCCCAGGCGTCGGGGGCGAAGGTGCTGGGCCTGGCCAACGCCGGCGCCGACACGATCAACAGCATCAAGCAGGCGGTCGAGTTCGGCTTGAACCGGCAGATGAAGATGGCGGCGCTGCTGATGTTCATCAGCGACGTGAACGGCTTGGGGCTGGAGGTCGCGCAGGGGTTGAACCTCACGGAAAGCTTCTACTGGGACCTGAACGACCGCACCCGCGCCTTCACCAACCGGGTCAAGTCGAAAACCCCCGACAACTGGCCCGGCATGGACCCGGCCGGCTGCTACGCCGCCACCTTGCACTACCTGAAGGCGGCGGCCGACCTGGGCGCGGCCAAGGCCAAGGCCAACGGGAGCGCAGCGGTCGCGCGCATGAAGGCGATGCCGACCGACGACGACGCGTTCGGCCACGGCGCCATCCGGCAGGACGGGCGCGGGATGTTCCCCGCCTACCTGTTCCAGGTGAAGACGCCGGCCGAGAGCCGCGGCAAGTGGGACTATTACAAGCTCGTCGCCACCACCCCGGCGGAGCAGGCGTTCCGGCCGCTGGCTGACGGCGGCTGCCCGCTCGTGCACGCCTGATGTTCACCATCTTCGGCTTTCCGGCGCAGCTGCTGTTCGGACAACTCCTGCTCGGGCTGATCAACGGGGCGTTCTACGCGCTGCTGTCGCTCGGCCTGGCGGTGATCTTCGGCATGCTGAACATCATCAACTTCGCCCACGGCGCCCTGTTCATGGTGGGCGCATTCATCGCCTGGATGCTGCAGAACTATCTCGGGATCGACTACTGGTGGGCGCTGCTGATCGCGCCGCTGACGGTCGGGGCGCTCGGCGTGGTGCTGGAGCGCACCGTGATCAGCAAATTGTACCAGATCGACCACCTGTACGGCCTACTGCTGACGTTTGGCTTGGCCCTCATCATCGAGGGCGTGTTCCGCAACGAGTACGGCAGCTCCGGCCTGCCGTACCGCATCCCGGCGAGCCTATCCGGGGGCACCAACCTCGGCTTCATGTTCATGCCGAACTACCGTGGCTGGGTGGTGGTCGCCGCCGGGTCGATGTGCCTGGCGACATGGCTGATCATCGAAAAGACCCAGTTGGGAGCGCGGCTGCGGGCGGCGACCGAAAATCCGGGGCTGGTGCAGGCGTTCGGGGTGAACGTGCCGCGGATGATCACCTTGACCTACGCCGGCGGGGTCGCGCTCGCGGCGTTCGCGGGCGTGCTGGCGGCGCCGATCTACTCGGTTAATCCCAACATGGGGTCCAACCTGATCATCGTGGTGTTCGCCGTGGTCGTCATCGGCGGGATGGGCTCGATCCTGGGCTCGATCATCACCGGGTTTGGCCTTGGCGTGGCGGAGGGACTCACTAAAGTGTTCTATCCGCAGGCGTCCGCCACCGTCATCTTCGTGGTGATGGTGATCGTGCTGCTGGCGCGGCCGGCGGGGCTGTTCGGGAAGGCCGCGTAGTGTTTGGCTTCTCCCGCCCGCAAGCCATGGCGCTGCTGCTGATGCTGGCGCTGCTCGTGGTGTGCCCGGCGTTCCTGTACCCCGTGTTCCTGATGAACGTGCTGTGTTTCGCGCTGTTCGCCGCCGCGTTCAACCTGCTGATCGGCTATGTCGGGCTGATGAGCTTCGGCCATGCCGCGTATTTCGGCATGGGCGCGTATGTCACGGCCTACGTCGCCAAGGAATGGCACCTGACGCCGGAGCTGGCGATCGTGCTGGGCGGGCTGACCGGCGGGCTGCTCGGCACCGTGTTCGGCTGGGTCGCGATCCGGCGGCAGGGCATCTACTTCGCCATGATCACGCTGGCATTGGCCCAGATGAACTACTTCTTCTGCCTGCAGGCGCCGTTCACCCACGGCGAGGATGGCATCCAGCAGGTGCCGCGCGGCGCGCTGTTCGGGGTGGTCCCGCTCGACAACGACCTCGCGATGTACGCCGTCGTCGCGATCGTCTTCGTCGCCTGCTTCCTGCTGATCCACCGCGTCGTACACTCGCCGTTCGGCCAAGTGCTGAAAGCGATCCGCGAGAACGAGCCGCGGGCGACCTCGCTCGGCTACCGCACCGACGACTACAAGCTGATCGCGTTCATCCTGTCCTGCGTCATCGCGGGGGTGGCGGGCGGCACCAAGTCGATCGTGTTCGGCATCGCGACCTTGACCGACGTGAACTTCACCACCTCCGGCGACGTCGTGCTGATGACGTTGCTGGGCGGCATGGGCACCATCTTCGGCCCGGTCGTCGGCGCGCTGATCGTCAAGGGCATGGAGAACTATCTGTCGGGGATCGGCAGCTGGGTGACGGTCGTGCAGGGCGCGATCTTCGTCGTGTGCGTGCTGGCGTTCCGGCGCGGCGTCATCGGCGAGATCGGCGCGCGCCTTAAGTTGATCCTGTAGCCGCAGAGCTGGCAAAACCATCCGCGCCGCTCCATGTTGCAGTGCAGCATGTCCCTTCTCCGCCCCTACCAACTCAACCGCTACAATCCCGAGTGCCTGTTCCGGCCGCGCTCCCTCGTCGTCATCGGCGCCGGGTCGCGGGAAGGCGCGCTGGTGCTCGACAACCTTCGTGCGGGCGGCTTCACTGGCGAGATCACCGCAGTGGAGCGGGCCGAGGGCTTCGTGCAACCGAACGCGCCGGCCGACCTCGCCGTGCTGGCGACCGGAACCGCCCCGATCGGCCCCGTGCTCGCGACCCTGGCGGCCGGCGGGACGCATGCCGCGGTGGCGACCGGCATGACGCCCGACATCGTGGCGGCGTCGCGCGCGACCGGAGTGCGGGTGCTCGGCCCCGGCTCGTTCGGCGTCGCGTGCCCTGCGGTCGGCCTCAACGCCACGCTCTCGCATTTGACGCCCCACGCCGGGCGGGTGGCGCTGGTGTCGCAGTCGGCGGCGCTGTGCCGTGCGGTGCTGGACTGGGCGGAGCCGAACGGGGTCGGGTTCAGCCACGTCATCGGCGTCGGCGGCAACGCGGGCGTCGGGTTCGCGCAGGCGCTCGATTACCTGTCGCGCGATCCCGGCACCGGGTCGATCCTGCTCGACATCCGCCGCATCCGCGATAGCCGGGGGTTCATGTCCGCGGCACGGGCGGCGGCGCGGCAGCGGCCGATCGTGGCCATCCGAGCGGGCGGACGATTGCAGGACGCGACCGGCCGGGCGGAGGCGGTGTTCGACGTGGCGTTGCACCGGGCCGGCATCCTGACCGTTTCCCATTTCGAGGACTTCCTGACCGCGGCCGAGACCTTGGCCCGCGCGCGGCCTGCCCGCGGCGAAGCGTTGGCGATCGTCACCAACGCGATCGGCCCCGGCCAGATGGCGGCGGATGCGGCGCTGGCCGGCGGAATTCGCCTGGTGGAACTCGCTCCGGAGACCCAAAGCGTATTGCGCCTGGCTTTGCCGACGCAGACCCTCGACGGGCTACTCTATGTCGGTGTTCCGAAGCCGACCCGATTGGCCGAAACGGCCGCGCTGCTCAGCGGCGCGCGCGAGGTAGGCGGCGTCATCGTGGTGTTCGCGCCGACCGGGCCGGAGGACGACGCCGGCATCGCCGCGCTTGCCGCTGCGGCAAAGGTGATGAAGGCGCCGTTGCTGGTCTGCGCCATGGGCGAGACGACCGGGGCGGCGCACCGTCGCACTCTAGCCAACGCCGGTGTGCCCGCATTCACCTCCCCCGAACAGGCGGCGCAGGGCTTTCTGCATTTGGTTGGGGAGCGGCGTGCCCGGGCCGCGGCGCGTGAGCTGCCGAGCAGCAAGGTGCTCAGCATCGCGCCCGACCGTGCCGCCGTTCGTGCGGCGATCGCCGATGCACGGACGGCGGGCAAGGCTCCGGATTCCCTCGTCATCTTCGGCGCGTATGGCATCCCGGTCGCACCGGCTGGGCAGGGTCTCGAAACGCGGATCACGGCCGCCGACGATCCCATGTTCGGCCCGGCCATCGCGTTCGGCCTTGGCGGCGAGGCGGCCGACTTGATGGACGACCGCGCCGTCGATTTGCCGCCGCTCAACCTTGCCCTGGCGCAGGCCTTGGTTCAGCGGACACGGGCAGGCCGCCTGCTCGCCAACGGGCATGACGGCGCGAAGGAGGAGCGGGCTGCCATCGCCGACATGCTGGTGCGGGTCAGCCAGATGCTCGTCGATTTCCCGGAGATCGCGACGCTGGAACTCAACCCGGTGGTGGCCGGGACAGGGAGCGCGCGCGCCGCCGCCGGGTCGATCTCGTTGCGGCCGCCTGGGGAAGCGGGCGCCCTGGCCATCGCGCCCTATCCGGCGGAGCTGATCGAGACCTGGCAAGCGGGCGACGCGGCGTTGTGCCTCCGCCCAATTCGGCCGGAGGACGCGGAGGGCCACGCCGCGCTGTTCCAGCGGCTGACGCCAGACGACATCCGCTACCGGTTTTTCACCACCCTGCGCGAGCTGTCGCCGGAGCGGATCGCGCGCATGACCCAGGTGGACTACGACCGCGAGATGGCGTTCGTCGCGATCCGGTCCCGCCCCGGCGCGCCGGACGAGACGGTGGGGGTCAGCCGGCTCGTGCGCGCCGGACTGGAGGAGGGCGAGTTCGCCGTCGTCGTGCAAGGCGACATGAAGAACCACGGTCTCGGCCGCAAGCTGATGCAGCGTCTGTTCGACTGGGCCGAATCGCAGGGCGTGCGGGAGATCACCGGCCAGGTGCTCGCCGACAACCATCCGATGCTGGCCTTCGTGCGCAAGCTGGGCTTCAGGGTCGAGCGGCTGCCAGACGAGGCGGACGTCGTGGAAGCCCACCTCACCCTGACGCCAGCAAGGCTTCGATAGCGGCGACCAGCGCCGTCATCTCGGCGGCCGCGGCGCTGCGGGGCGCCGCTTCGATGACGCCCAACCCGGTGGCGAAGGCCTGCGCGTAGCCGATCCGGTTGGCGAGATGCGCCGGCAGCAGCGTGTGCCCGGCCGCCTCGACCGCCGCCCGGCTGGCCTGCAACGCCCGCGCCATGGTCGGCGCGCGGTTCAGCAACAGCGCCGCCGGGCGTTTCTCCTGATGGGCGAGGGTGAGCGTGCCTTCCGCCGCCCAGAGATCCGGCGCGCTCGGCTGGACCGGCACCAGCACGAGGCCCGCCGCCCGGATGGCGCGGCGCGAATCGGTGTCGATCTGCGGCGGCGTGTCGATCACCACCACCTCGTGCTCGCGCTGCAGCCGGTCGAGTTCGGCCGACAATCGCCAGCCGGACACGTCGGACAGGGCGATGCGGGTGGCCGCTGTGCCGGCACGGAGGGAATGCCAGCGCGTCAGGCTGCGCTGCGGGTCGATATCGAGCAGGGCGACCCGGTAAGTCCTCGCCCACGCGGCGGCCAGGTTGGCGGCGAGCATGGTCTTGCCTGCGCCGCCTTTCTGCTGCGCCACCGTGATCACAACCGTCATGAAAAGCCCCTCTCCCCGCGACGGAGTCGCGCTGGCATACTGTCACGCATGGAACACGCCCTGCTAACGCCCGCCGAAATGGATCGTGCCGACGCCAGCTGCGGCATGCCGCCGGACGTGCTGATGGAGCGCGCCGGTTGGGCGGTCGCACGTGCGGCGCGGCGGTTCGGGCCGTGCCGCACGCTGGTGCTGTGCGGGCCGGGCAACAACGGCGGGGATGGCTATGTCGCGGCCCGGCTGCTGACCGAGGCGGGATGGCCGGTGGAGGTGGCCGCGCTGGCGCCGCCGGGACCAGGCGCTGCGGCGGCGGCTCGGCGTTGGCATGGCCCGGTGCGCCCGTTCGATCCGGCCGATGCGGCGCAAGCGGGCCTGGTGATCGACGCGGTGTTCGGCGCCGGGCTGTCGCGCGACGTGGACGGGATCGTGGCCGCGACACTGGGCGTGGCCCGGCGCATCCTGGCGGTCGATGTGCCGAGCGGCGTCGATGGCGCGACCGGCGCGGTGCGTGGGACAGCGGCTGCGGCAAAGCAGACCGTGACGTTCTTCCGGTGCAAGCCAGGTCATGTGCTGCTTCCGGGGCGCGATGTGTGCGGCTCTGTCACCCTGGCCGATATCGGCATTCCAGCGTCGGTGCTGCATGGCATCGCGCCGACCAATTTCCGCAACGGGCCGGGGCTGTGGCGGCTGCCCGTCCTGCCGGCGTCCACCCACAAATACGCCCGGGGCTACGTGACCGTCCTGGGCGGGGCGGAGATGACGGGGGCCGCCCAGCTCGCCGCCGCGGCCGCGCGGGCGGGCGGCGCCGGCATGGTGGCGATCGCCGCGCAGGGCCGGGCGGACATCTACCGGGGCGGAGCCGCCGGGCTGATCGTGAACGAGGCATCGCTGGCGTCGTTGCTGGAGGATGCGCGGCGCACGACATGGGTATGCGGCCCTGGGCTGGGGGTCGAGACGGCGGCGCGGCTGCTGCCGTCGCTGCTGGCGGCAGGCCGTCATGTCGTGGCCGACGCCGACGCGCTCGGGGCCTGCGCGGGCCGTCCCGAGGCGTTGGCGGGGGCCAGCGTCATCACCCCCCATGCCGGCGAGTTCGAGCGCCTGTTCGGTCCAGCCGGGGACGACCGGCTCGGCGCAGCCCGGGCCGCCGCGCGCCGGGTCGGCTGCGTGGTGCTGCTGAAGGGGTCGGACACGGTGATCGCGGCGCCGGATGGGCGGGCCGCCATCAACGGCACCGGCGGGCCGGAGCTCGCGACGGCGGGGGCCGGCGACGTGCTGTCCGGCCTAATCGCGGCCTTGCTGGCCGGCGGCATGCCCGCCTGGGACGCCGCCTGCGCCGGCGCGTGGCTGCACGGGCGCGCCGGCCAGATCGTTGGGCCGGGGCTGATCGCGGAGGACTTACCCGCCGCCATCGCCCGTGCGATTGTAGGGCTCGTTGCCGAAGGATTGCGTTCATGAGTGAGACCACCGTCCCGATCGGCCTGTTCGACCGGGCCATCAGGCGCATCGCGACCGTGTGGCGCGACATGGGTTCCGGCGTCACCGACGCGGACCAGGGATTTGCCGCCCAGATGCAGGCCTGCCTCTCGGCGCGCGGCGGCGAGGCGAGCGCGCGCAACCGGGCGGCCAAGCTCGCCGAAACCTATCTCACCCTGGACGAAGCCGGCCGCACCCGTTTTCTGCGGACGGTGGCGGAGTTCGACAGCGATCCGGAAGCGGTCGACATCGCCTACGATGCCCTGCGCGCGGCCGGCGACCCAGCGGAGCGTGCGACCGCCACGATGAAACTCCGTCGCGCGCTGGAAGCGCCGCGGGTGCGCCTGCTGACGCAGTTCACCACCATCCCCGACGGCATGAAGTTCCTGGTCGACCTGCGCGCGACCTTGCTGACCCGGGTGAAGGGCGATCCGACGCTGACGGCGCTCGAAAGCGACCTGTGCACGCTGCTGGCCAACTGGTTCGACGTGGGCTTCCTGGAGCTGCGCCGCATCGACTGGATGAGCCCGGCGCTGCTGCTCGAACGCCTGGTGGGCTATGAGGCGGTGCATGAGATCCGGTCCTGGAGCGACCTCAAGAACCGGCTCGACTCCGACCGGCGCTGCTACGCGCTGTTCCACCCGCGCATGCCGAACGAGCCGCTGATCTTCGTCGAGGTGGCGCTGGTGAAAGGGTTGGCCGGCAGCGTGCAGCGGCTGCTCGACAAGAAGGCGCCGCTGCTGGACCCCAAGGACGCCGACACCGCGATCTTCTACTCGATCAGCAACTGCCAGCGCGGCCTGGCCGGAATCAGTTTCGGCAACTACCTGATCAAGCGCGTGGTCGAGGTGCTCGGCCGCGAATACGGCACCCTCAAGCAGTTCGCGACGTTGTCGCCGATCCCGGGCTTCCGGCGCTGGCTTGACGCGGCGCTGAAGGCCAGCGACGGCGACCTCCTTTCGTCCGACGAGGCGGCCGCCCTCGCGAAAGCCATTCCGGGCGAGGCGGGCGGGAACCAGGCGCTGGCAGCGATCCTGGCAAAACGCGGCTGGTTCCGCGACCCGGCGCTGCAGAAGGCAGTCGAGCCGATCCTGGTCCGCCTGGCCGCGCGCTACCTGTTGGTGGAAGGCAGCAAGGGCCGGGCGCTCGACCCGGTGGCGCATTTCCACCTTTCGAACGGCGCCCGGCTGGAGCGGATACTCATGGGAGCCGACACCTCCGAAAAGGGCATCAAGGAGAGTGCGACGCTGATGGTGAACTATCTCTACGACCCGGCGAAAACCGAGGAATACCACGAGGATTATGCCCAGGACGGCAAGCGCAACGCCCCGACCGCCATCCGCAAGATGTCGAAGGGCTGGGCATGAACGCCCCCGCGACCTTGCAGAAGCAGGCGCCCTCCCAGCTGGCGATGCTGCGGCAGGTCGAGCGCAAGCTGCTGTGGCTGTCATCCTGGATGATCCACCAGGCGAACCACGTCCGCTCCAACCGCGACGGACTGAAGGTCGGCGGCCACCAGGCCTCCTGCGCGTCGGTGGCGGCGATCATGACGACGCTGTATTTCGAGATCTTGCGCCCGCAGGACCGGGTGGCGGTGAAGCCCCACGCCGGCCCGGTGTTCCACGCGATCAACTACCTGCTGGGGCGGCAGACGCGGGAAAAGATGGAAGGATTGCGGGCATTCGGCGGCGCGCAGCCGTACCCGAGCCGGGTCAAGGACGGGTCAGAGGTGGATTTCTCCACCGGGTCGGTGGGGCTCGGCGTGGCGCTGACCAGCTTCGCCTCGCTGATGCAGGAATACGTGCGCCTGCATGGGCTCGGCACCGGGCTGCCGGCCGGGCGTCATGTCGCGATCGCCGGCGACGCCGAGCTGGACGAGGGCAACATCTACGAAGCCCTGCTCGAGGGCTGGAAGCACGACGTCCGCGATGTCTGGTGGATCATCGACTACAACCGCCAAAGCCTCGACTCCGTGGTGCCGGACCGGCTGTTCGGCCGGATCGAAGGCCTGTTCCGCGACATGGGATGGGCGGTCGTCACCTTGAAATACGGCCGCAAGCTGGAGGCGGCGTTCGCCCGCGAGGGCGGCGACGCGCTGCGCGACTGGATCGACGACTGCCCGAACAGCCTCTATGCCGCGCTCACGTTCCAGGGCGGGGCGGCATGGCGGCAGGTGCTCCTGACCGATCTCGGCCGTTCCCCAGGCGTGCGCGCCATCATCGATCCGCTCGATGATGGCGAACTCGGCGCGCTGATGACCAACTTGGGCGGCCACGACATCGAGACCCTGCTGGAGGCATTCCGCACGGCCGACGCGGCGGGCGACCAGCCGACCTGCTTCATCGCCTACACCATAAAAGGCATGGGCCTGCCGTTCGCCGGGCACAAGGACAACCACTCCGGCCTGATGAGCCGCGAGCAGATGACGGCGTTCCAGGCCGAGCAGCGGGTGCGGCCAGGGCACGAGTGGGATGTGTCCGAGGGATTGGACGTGACCCCGGAGGGGTTCCAGGCGTTCATCGCGGCGTGTCCGTTCGCAGCAAGGCTGGCCCCCGGCGGACGGGCGCTGCCGGCCGAGCCGGTGCACGTGCCGGCGCACCTCCCGTCGCCCAAGACGGCGGGGCGGCGCGTGTCCACCCAGACCGGCTTCGGCGAGATGCTGGCGGAAATCGGCCGCGGCGAGGGCGACTTGGCGGCGCTGGCGTCCCGCATCGTCACCACCAGCCCGGACGTGACGGTGTCGACCAGCCTCGGCCCGTGGGTGAACCGGCGGGGCATCTTCGACCGGCACACCCGCAACGACGTGTTCCGCGACAACAAGCTGGCCAGCGCCCAGCGTTGGGGCATGAGCCCGACCGGACAGCACATCGAGCTGGGAATCGCCGAGCAGAACCTGTTCCTGCTGCTCGGCGCCGCCGGGTTGTCGCACGCGCTGCACGGCGCGCGGCTGCTGCCGATCGGCACGGTGTACGACCCGTTCGTCAACCGCGGCCTGGATGCGCTGATCTACGCCTGCTACCAGGATTCGCGCTTCCTGCTGGTGTCCACGCCGTCGGGCATCTCGCTGGCGCCGGAGGGGGGCCAGCACCAGTCGATCAACACGCCGCTGATCGGCATGGCGGCCGACCGGCTGGCCGCGTTCGAGCCGGCGCATGTGGACGAACTGGCGATCCTGCTGCGCCACGCCTTCGCGCACATGCAGGCGCCGGACGGCTCCGCGGTGTGGCTGCGGCTGTCCACCCGGCAGCTCGACCAGCCGGCGCGGCCGCTGGACCCGGCGGCGGTGATCGCCGGGGCGCACTGGGCGGTTGCGCCTGCGCCGGGCGCGCGGATCGCGCTGGCCTACCAAGGTCCCGTGGCGACCGAGGCGTTCGCTGCATTCGAGGATTTGCTTGCGGAGGAGCCTGGCGCCGGGCTGCTCGCCATCACCAGCCCCGACCGCCTGCACGCCGGCTGGCGCGCGGCCCAGCAGCGCCGCCGAAATGGGGAGCGCGGCGCGTTGGCGCATATCGAGCGGCTGCTGCAGCCATTGGCTCCCGGCGCGGCGATCGTATCGGTGCTGGACGGCCACCCGGCCGCGCACGCTTGGCTCGGCGCGGTGCGTGGGCAACGCGTGGTGGCGCTCGGTCCGGATCATTTCGGCCAGGGCGGGGACATTCCTGACCTGTACCGGGAATACGGGCTGGACGTGGACGCCATCCTGGACGCATGCGCGCAAGCGTTGCTGGAGTAGGATGATGCGCCGGCCACGTGCGATCGCATCGCTGCTTGCCCTGGTCGTCACGTCCTGCAGCGGGTTGGCGCTGGGTCCGAACCCTTATGTCCAGCCGCAACAGGTCCTGGGTCCTTGCCATGTCAAGACGTTCTTCATCGTCGCGTTAAGCACGTCCCCCGCGGAAATGACGGTCGACAACACCGGGGAGCCGTGCGTGATCATGATGTTCAATCCCGATCTGCAGGTCGTGCAGGACGGCGCGTTGATCACCGAACGCGCGGCTCACGGCCAAGTCTGGACAGGGTTGTTCGGCGGGGACCGGGTGGCCAGGGTGGTGTACAAGGCGCTGCCGGGTTATGCCGGACCCGACCGGTTCAACATCACGTTCGAGCCCGCGGCCCGGGACGTCACCTTCAATGTCACGGTACGGCCACCAGGCGCTCCGTCCGGATAGCCGGCGCTGCGGCCGCTTCGCGTTCCCTCATCAAAACCGGTCGCTGCGTTCGGCCGTGCGCGCGAAGGCTGCCGCATCCTCCGGCAACAGCAGCCGGGCGGCGACCAGCGCGTCCGCTTGCGCGCGGACTTGCGCCACGTAGGCGTTGCGGCTCGGGTAGCGCTCGGCGAGGGACGGGCGGGGGTCGCCGGCCCTGGCGCGCTCGGCGGCGTCGCGGGCGAACGGGATGAAGCTGCCGTCGCGGTCGCAAAGTTCGCTCGGCTCGTCGGCGTACACGTTCGTGCCGGTGTGGGTGCCGAGCGGGACGGCGATGTCCGGCAGCCGCACGCCCGCACGCTCGTTGCCGTCGGCGTCGGTGGCGGACACCAGCGTGGGAAAGACGCGCGCGGGAGTGGCGGGCGGCGCGGTCCAGTCCACTGGCGGGCCGATCGGGTTGTCCCCCGGCGCCCAAGTCACGCCCGGGATCGGCGGCAGCTTCACGGCGGCGGCCGGGACGCCGGTGCCGTCCGCGCGCGACGGCACGCGGCTGTCGGGCGGCGGGGTGTCCGTCACGATCCACTCGGTCAACGCGGCCACCAGGGCTCGCAGCACCGGGGCGGCGCTATGCGGATTGCGCGGATTGGCGCACGGGCCGGGGCTGTTCGGCGCGCCGGCATGGCCGATGTGCTCGGTGCCCGCGACGAGGTAGGCGCGCATGGTGGGCGGCAGCGTCCGGTCGGCTCCGGTCGCTGGGTCGGTATGGATCAGCGACGCGCCCTTTTGCCAGTATTCGGTGGAGGTGTTCGACTCGAGCACCAGCGGATCGCTGCCGTCGCCGCGCAGCAATTGCGCCGTCTGCCCCGTCATTGGGTCGGTCGCGGCGAATCCGGCGAAGGGGAACCAATTCTCGGGATAGGTGCGGTCCTCGTGCTGGGTCGCGGTGCGGCCCGGCACGGCGAATTCGAAGTTGGCGAACGCCTTGCCGGCGCCGGAGATGTGCGGCAGCACGCCGTCGAACACCCGGCTGCCATCCTCGTCGCGGTTCATGCCGAGCTCGATGAAGTTGCGCAGGAAGCGGCCGCTGAGCGAGATGCCGAAGCCGATGGCGTGGTGGATCGAGCCAGCGTCATGGCCGTGCCGCAAAAAAGCGACCACGTCGCGGGTGGCGGCGAAGCCGATGCCGTCCACGGTCGGGGCGGTGGCGTCGTAGCTCAGCTCGTATAGTTTCCGGGGCGCGAACGGCCCGTCCCGCAGCTGCACCGCGAAGTCGCCGACGAACGACCACTCGCCCCGGGGCACGGCTTCCGCCGGGTCGGCCTCACGGGCGCGAACCGTCAGCGTGGCGGCGTCCGGGTTGACGGCGGCGTAGGGCAGGGGGACTGAGCGGACGACCGCCGGGCCGCGGGTTCCGGCGGCGGTCTCGAACCGGATGCGGCGGACGATCGGCTGGCCGCTTTCGGTTGCGACCGGCACCCGGATCGACATCAGGTGGTCCGCGTGCCGGATTTCGGGCTGCCAGCCGGCCCAGACCAGGGTGTAGCCGCGCCGGAAGGTAAATCCGTTGCCCGCGTCGGCTGCCGTGCGCGGATCGTTCACGTTGTCCGCGGCGTCGTTCAGCCAAGGCAGGGCGAACTTGTTGCCGCGGTTCAGCACGTCGAACAGCATGACATGATTGCCCGCGTCCGAGTCCTTCGGGCGCAGGATGAAGACGTCGGTGTCGTACTCGACCATGCCACGGGCGTTCCGGGGCGCACGGGCTATGTCGGTGATGACGGCGTTGCCGGCCGCCGCCGGGTCGAGTTCGCCGTGGGCGATCGCCCGGACGCGTTCGTAGGCGCCCGTTGCCCCGAACGAGGCGCCATCGGCGAATGGCTCCTGCGAAAGCACCTCCAGCGAGACGACCCGTGCCGCGGCGGCGTGGGATATCAGCAAGGCGCAGGCAACCAGCAGTGGCCGCAATTCGAAGCCTCCCCATGTCGTTCTGATCACGCTACACCGTGCGGCAACTCGCGTGCAGGGCCTTGCTGAGGTCGGCCGCCGTCTCGAGCAGGATCGGCAGCAAGCTCCGCAATTGCGATTCGCGCCGGCGGGTCAGGGGAGAGATGATGGACAGAGCCGCCTCCCCATGGCCCAGGAAGTCCTGCACGATCGCGGTCAGGGCCGCTGCGCCCTCGTCCACCTCGCCGACGGTGATCAGCCAGCCGCGTCTGTGCAGCCGGACCAGGTCGGTCGCGATCCATGCGGCGTCGGTCCGGGTCGCATTGGTGTATCGCGGCAGCGAGCTTCTGAGGACGTGCGTCTGCAGCGACGCTGGCGCGAAGGCCAGCAGCAATCGTCCGGCGCCGGCATGCAACGCGAGCCGGTGGCCCACCGGCTCATACACCCGAAGCCGACGCGCGCCTTGCCGAACCGCGACGACTTCCTGCTCCTGTCCATCGCGGACGTGCAGGTACACGTTTTCCGAGCAACTCTCGGCCAGGGCGGCCATGTACGGCGCCGCGGTGTGGGCCAGCGCACCCTGGAACTTAGCAGCGTCGCCGACGGCGTCCCAGCCGGCGCCGAGCCGCCAAAGGCCGCGCGGGCTGTCTTGGAACGCGAACCCACGCCGGCGCAGGGTTTGCAGGATGCGGAACGCCGCCGTGCGGGTGCATCCCGCGTCATGTGCGAGCGCGGTCAAGGTGACGGGGCCGAGCCGGGCCAACGCCGTGACGAGGTCCAGTGCGCGGTCGATGGAAGCCACTCCGTAGGCCGGCGCGGCGGTGAAGCTGGGCGTGAGATTAAACGCCATCCGGCGTCAACGATCGTGTCGGTGTCATTCTTACCGCGGCGGAGCGCTCCCTGTAGCTGAGGGCGGCAGCTTACCGAGGTGCGGCTTGTCGGGTGGCATCCGGTGGGCTAAGCACCGCGCTTCCTGGCTGCCGGGCTGGCGGGCGTGGTGAAATTGGCAGACACGCCAGATTTAGGTTCTGGTGGCGCAAGCCGTGGGGGTTCAAGTCCCTCCGCCCGCATCCGGCGTTGGCGGCCGTCGACTGAGTAAGGATGTTCTGGGCAGATGCAGGTTACCGAAACCCTTTCCGAAGGGCTGAAGCGCGGCTTCACCGTGGTGGTGCCATCCGCCGAGATCGAGGGCAAGCAGACCGCCAAGCTGTCCGAGATCGGCCGCACCTTGCGCCTGCCGGGCTTCCGTCCCGGCCGCGTGCCGTTGCCGATCGTGCGCCAGCGCTACGGCACCGCTGTCATGGCCGAGGTGCTGCAGGAAAGCGTTGACGAGGCGACACAGCAGGTGTTGTCGGACCGCGGACTGCGCGCGGCGACGCAGCCGAAGGTCGACGTGGTCAGCCTGCCGGTGAAGCCGCAGGAAACGTCGGACCTGGAGTTCAAGGTCGAGGTCGAGCTGCTGCCCGACATCACGGTGCCGGATTTGGCGGCACTTTCGCTCACTCGGCTGAAGTCGGAGCCGACCGACGAGGCGATCGACCAGGCGCTCGGCGAGATCGCCGCCCGGCAACGCACCCTGGAGCCGGTCGAGGAGGACCGGGGCGCCGAAAAGGGCGAGGTGCTGACCGCCGATTTCACCGGCCGCATCGACGGAACGGAATTTCCTGGCGGCGCCGGGACCGCGACCGAGATCGAGGTGGGCGGCTCCGGCTTCATCCCGGGTTTCACCGAGCAGATCGAGGGCATGAAGGCCGGCGAGACCCGCGAGATCGACGTGACCTTCCCTGAGGACTACGGCGCGAAGGAGTTGGCCGGCAAGGCGGCGAAGTTCGAGATCGTCGCCAAGTCGCTGGGCAAGCCGGTCCCGCCGCCGATCGATGACGCCCTGGCGGTGAAGATTGGCTTCGAGAGCTTGGGCGAGTTGCGTGGGGTCATCCGCACGCAGATGCAGCGCGAATACGACCAGATGAGCCGGATGCGGGTGAAGCGCGAGTTGCTGGACACCCTTTCGAAATCGGCTGATTTTCCGGTGCCGGAAGCGATGGCGGACGGCGAGTTCAACCAGATTTGGCAACGCGTGGAGGCCGACCTGAAAGAGGGTCGTGGCGACGACGAGGACAAGGGCAAGGACGAAACCGCCTTGAAGGCCGAGTACCGCGCCATTGCCGAGCGCCGGGTGCGCTTGGGCTTGTTGCTGAGCGAGGTCGGCCGCGCCAATGGCGTAACGGTCGGAGCCGACGAGATGAACCGCGCCATGCGGGCGGAGGCGTCGCGCTACCAGGGCCAGGAGGCGCAGGTGATGGAATTCTTCCGCAAGAACCCGCAGGCCGCCGACAGCCTGCGCGGACCGTTGTTCGAGGACAAGGTCGTCGATTTCATCCTGGACCAGGCGGGCGTCGAGGATCGCAGCGTCACCCCCGAGGAGCTGGCGGCCGAGCCGGCCCCGGTTGCCTGACCGGGGCGGCCGGGCTGGATTGCCGTCGGTAAAACCCTATTTACGTCATCGGCGCACGATAGACTGCTATGCTCGGGCCGTGCGCTGCTGTTCAGGTGAGGAATACGTCTATGAGGGATCGCAGTCCCGTCGAAATTGCCGCAGGCCTGGTGCCGATGGTGGTGGAGCAGTCCGCCCGCGGGGAGCGCGCGTTCGACATCTACTCCCGCCTGCTGAAGGAGCGCATCGTGTTCATGACCGGCGCGGTGTACGATGAGGTCAGCTCGCTGATCTGCGCCCAGCTGCTGTTCCTGGAAAGCGAAAATCCGAGCAAGGACATTTCGCTTTATATCAATAGCCCCGGCGGCGTCGTGTCGGCCGGGCTCGCGATCTACGACACCATGCAGTACATTCGCAGCCCCGTCAGCACGCTGTGCATCGGCCAGGCGGCGTCGATGGGAAGCCTGCTGCTGTGCGCGGGGGCCAAGGGCAAGCGGTATGCGACGCCGAACGCCCGGGTGATGGTGCACCAGCCGTCCGGCGGGGCGCAGGGCCAGGCAACCGATATCGAGATCCAGGCGCGCGAGATCTTGGCATTGCGCAAGCGGCTGAACGAGATCTATGTCCGCCACACCGGGCAGGAGCTGGACGCGATCGAACGCAAGCTGGAGCGCGACAGCTACATGTCGGCCGAGGAGGCGCGTGATTTCGGGTTGGTGGACCAGGTGGTGGAGAATCGCCCGGTTCCGGTCGATCCGTCCAAGGCCTGACTGGGCCGAGCTGGGGCATGGCTGTTGAATGCGGCGTCCCGGCGCGCATATGCGTTCCTCGCGCCGGAGGCTTCGCGGAGGATGCAGCTTGTCCCTCCTGGTCTGCCGGGTCTAAGCTTTCCATGATTGCGCCCGGAATTCCGGGTCTGGAGTGTCGATGAGCAAGACTGGCGATTCCAAGAACACTCTTTATTGCTCGTTTTGCGGCAAGTCGCAGCATGAGGTTCGCAAGCTCATCGCGGGCCCGACGGTGTTCATCTGTGACGAGTGCGTTGAGCTCTGCATGGACATCATCCGTGAGGAGCATAAGACCCACCTGGTCAAATCCCGTGATGGCGTGCCGACGCCGAAGGAGATTTGCAAGGTCCTGGATGATTACGTCATCGGTCAAATGCATGCCAAAAAGGTTTTGTCGGTCGCCGTTCACAACCACTACAAGCGGCTGGCCCACGGCGCCAAGAACAACGATATCGAGATCGCCAAGTCCAACATCCTGCTGGTGGGGCCAACCGGGTCCGGCAAGACGCTCCTAGCTCAAACCCTGGCCCGTATCCTGGACGTGCCGTTCACCATGGCGGATGCGACCACGCTGACCGAAGCGGGCTACGTGGGCGAGGATGTCGAGAACATCATCCTCAAGCTGCTGCAGTCAGCCGATTACAATGTCGAGCGCGCGCAGCGCGGCATCGTCTATATCGACGAGGTCGACAAGATCAGCCGCAAATCCGACAATCCGTCCATCACGCGCGACGTGAGCGGCGAGGGCGTGCAGCAGGCTTTGCTCAAGATCATGGAGGGCACGGTTGCGTCCGTGCCGCCGCAAGGCGGGCGCAAGCACCCGCAGCAGGAGTTCCTGCAGGTCGACACCACGAACATCCTTTTCATCTGCGGCGGGGCGTTTGCCGGCTTGGAGAAGATCATCGGCGCGCGCGGCAAAGGATCGGGCATCGGCTATGGCGCCGAGGTGCGTGCGCCCGATGAGCGTCGGACCGGTGCGATCCTGCGGGAAGTCGAGCCGGAGGATTTGCTGCGGTTCGGCTTGATACCTGAGTTCATCGGGCGTCTTCCCGTGGTCGCGACGCTGGAGGATCTCGATGAAGGCGCGTTGATGGAAATCCTGACCAAGCCCAAGAACGCCTTGGTCAAGCAGTATGGTCGTTTGTTCGAGATGGAGGGCGTGAAGCTTTCCTTCACCGAGGACGCGCTGAAATCGGTCGCCACCCGCGCAATCGCCCGCAAGACCGGTGCCCGGGGATTGCGTTCGATCATGGAATCGATCTTGCTTTCGACCATGTTCGACCTGCCGGGCCTCGACGGAGTCGAGGAGGTTTCGGTCAGCCGTGAGGTGGCCGAGGGCCGTTCCAACCCACTTTACACCTACGGCAAGGAACGAGCGGAAGGCGCCTGACCTTCAGCGGACGTCGCTCTGCAAGTCCTTGTTGCGCCCTTTTGCCGTGCCGATATGCGTGGGTGAGCCGAAATTTTACTCTTTCATACGTAATTCCGTGCCAAAATGGGCGGAATGCGCATTCGACTGTCCAATAGGAGGTCTGCATGACGGAATCCAATCGGCCTGAGAGGGCTCGCCCGGACGCGAAGGCTTCCAGCGAGAAAATCGGTGAGCCCTTGGCGGTTCTGCCGCTGCGCGACATCGTCGTCTTTCCGCACATGATCGTTCCCCTGTTCGTCGGACGTGAGAAGTCGGTTCGCGCCCTTGAAGCGGTGATGAAGGACGATAAGCAGATCCTGCTTGTCGCGCAAAAAAACGCCGCCCAGGATGATCCAGCTGCCGACGACATCTATCGCGTGGGCACCGTCTCCACGATCCTGCAGCTGCTGAAGCTGCCTGACGGCACGGTTAAGGTGCTTGTCGAGGGCGGCCGGCGTGCCCGGATCACGGAATTCGCGGAGACGGAAGGCTACTTCGAAGCGTTTGTCGAACCGTTGCCCGATCGGGACTCCGACGCCAAGGAGCTGGAGGCGCTTGGCCGCACGGTCGTCACGCAGTTCGAGCAGTACATCAAGCTCAACAAGAAGATTGCCCCTGAAGTCTTGGTGTCGCTCAATCAGATTGAGGAGCCGACCAAGCTGGCCGACACGATCGCCAGCCACCTAAATCTAAAGATAGCCGAAAAGCAGGAATTGCTAGAGACGTCGCGCGTCGGCGAGCGCCTGGAGCGTGTGTTCGGGCACATGGAATCCGAAATCGGCGTGCTGCAAGTGGAAAAGCGCATTCGCAACCGCGTCAAGCGGCAGATGGAGAAGACGCAGCGCGAGTACTACCTGAACGAGCAACTGAAGGCGATCCAAAAGGAGCTCGGCGAGGGCGAAGACGGCAAGGACGAGACGGCCGAGCTGGAGGATCGGATCAAGAAAACCCGGTTCAGCAAGGAAGCTCGCGAGAAGGCGATGTCGGAGCTGAAGAAGCTGCGGACCATGAGCCCGATGAGCGCCGAAGCCACGGTGGTGCGGAACTATCTCGACTGGATGCTGTCGATACCGTGGAAGAAGCGCAGCAAGGTTCGCAACGATGTCGCCGCGGCCGAGGCAGTGCTGAACGCCGACCATTATGGGCTGGAAAAGGTCAAGGAGCGCATCCTCGAGTACCTCGCGGTGCAAGGGCGCAGCCCCAAGATCCGTGGCCCCATCCTATGCCTCGTCGGTCCGCCCGGCGTCGGCAAGACGTCGCTCGGCAAATCGATCGCGCGCGCCACGGGTCGCAACTTCGTCCGCATGTCGTTGGGCGGCGTGCGGGACGAGGCGGAAATCCGTGGCCACCGGCGGACCTATATCGGCTCGATGCCGGGCAAGGTCATTCAGGGCATGAAGAAGGCCAAGCTGTCCAACCCGCTTTTCTTGCTCGACGAGATCGACAAGCTGGGTGCGGATTGGCGCGGGGACCCGTCCTCCGCGTTGCTGGAAGTGCTGGATCCGGAGCAGAACGCGACCTTCGCGGACCATTATCTCGAAGTCGACTACGATTTGTCGGACGTGATGTTCGTGACCACCGCTAACAGTTTGCGCATGCCGCAGCCGTTGTTGGACCGCATGGAGATCATTCGCATCCCCGGCTACACCGAGGATGAGAAGGTCGAGATTTCCAAACGGCATTTGGTGGCCAAGCAGGCCGAGGCGAATGGGCTGAAGCCGGAGGAGTGGTCGATCACCGACGACGCCTTGCGCGACTTGGTCCGGTATTACACCCGGGAAGCCGGTGTCCGCAGCCTGGAACGGGAAATCGCCAAGCTCGCCCGCAAGGCGGTGATGGAGATCGTGACCAAGAAGGCCAAAAAGGTCGCGTTCACCCGCAAGAACCTCGAGAAGTTCGCTGGCGTCCGCGTGTTCCGCTACGGCGAGGCGGAAACCGAAGACATGGTTGGCGCCGTCACCGGGCTGGCCTGGACGGAGGTGGGCGGCGAGATCTTGACCATCGAGAGCGTGATCCTGCCAGGCAAGGGCAACATCAAGCACACCGGCAAGCTCGGCGACGTTATGCAGGAAAGCGTATCGGCGGCCCTGAGTTACGTTCGCAGCCGGTCGATCAGCTTCGGCATCCGGCCGACGTTGTTCGAGAAGCGGGACATCCACGTGCATGTTCCCGAAGGCGCCACGCCGAAGGATGGCCCGTCGGCCGGCATTGCGATGGCGACCAGCATCGTCAGCATCCTGACCGGCATCCCCGTCCGGCGTGACGTGGCCATGACCGGGGAAATCACGCTACGAGGCCGGGTGCTTCCAATCGGAGGCTTGAAGGAAAAGCTATTGGCGGCCCTGCGCGCAGGGATCACCACGGTTTTTATCCCGAAAGATAACGAGAAGGATCTTGCTGACATCCCGGACGGCGTGAAGAAGGCGATCAAGATCATTCCTGTCGCGCACGTGGATGACGTGATCATGCAGGCCTTAGTGCGCCGTCCCGAGCCGATCGAGTGGGAAGAACCGCCGGAGCCGGTTGCGGCCCCGGTGCCAGCGCCTGTGACATCGCTGCCGCACTGAGTCATGTGAACCCGCGCCCACCGGCGCGGGTTCACTCATTTGGCGTTCCCACCGGACTATAAAACGCGCATTCCTGCTGGATTGCGCGTTTGGTTCGTTGACGCATCGGAATTCCCACCTCTACTATCGGAGGTTCTGGGCCGGAGTCGCGAGCCGCAACCGGTAACTAAGTCAGTTTCATGGATTGAGGAGGGACGCCCGTGAGCAATACGATGAACAGGCTGGATTTGATCGCTGCGGTGGCCGAGCACGCCGACCTCCCACGAGCGACGGCGACGCAGGCCGTCGATGCCGTGTTCTCCGCGATCGAGGCGGCGCTGAAAGCGAAGCAGGATGTCCGACTTACCGGATTTGGCAGTTTTGCCGTGGCCGATCGGAAGGCTGCCAAGGGCCGCAATCCTCGGACAGGTGCGGAGATCGATATACCGGCTTCGACGTCGGTGCGGTTCAAGCCGGGCAAAGGGCTCAAGGACGCAGTTAACTAGGCAAGGGCGCTGCCCTTGACCTGCTGAGGCCTTAGGCTCCAGACCCGTTTTATGACCAGGGCGGTTAGCTCAGCGGTAGAGCGTCTCGTTTACACCGAGAGGGCCGGCGGTTCGAATCCGTCACCGCCCACCAATCCATGAAGCTGCCGTAGCGGCTTGACGGGTTGGGCCGTCGCCTCTAAACGCTGCGGCCTGCTGCGGGTGTAGCTCAGTTGGTTAGAGCGCCGGCCTGTCACGCCGGAGGTCGCGGGTTCGAGCCCCGTCACTCGCGCCAGCGCAGCGATGTCCTCATCCGCGCGCTTATCCACCCTGGTCCGTTCCGGCAGTTGCGCCTATATTGCAGTGCAACGCCATCGTTGCCGGAGGACGTTCCATGAACACCTTGCTCGTCGACTACTACCCCATTCTCGTGTTCCTGGTCATCGCCGGCGCGGTGGCTTGCGTGATGGTCGGCGGTTCACGCCTGGCTGCGCCACAGCGCCCCTACGCGGAAAAGCTGTCGTCCTACGAGTGCGGGTTCGAGGCGTTCGACGATGCCCGCCGCCGGTTCGACGTGCGCTTCTATCTTGTGGCCATCCTGTTCATCATCTTCGATTTGGAAGTTGCTTTCTTGTTCCCATGGGCGATCACGCTTGGCGACATCGGCATGTTCGGCTTCCTGTCGATGCTGGGCTTCCTTGCGGTTTTGACGGTGGGCTTCATTTATGAGTGGAATAAGGGCGCGCTGGATTGGGAGTGACCGCCCTGAACGGACCCCATTCTGCGACCTCAGGAGTACCAATATGAGCGTCTCGACATCCGATCCTTTGGTCGTCTTCAACCGCGAGGGCCTAGCACCCGGCCCGGCGCAGGACGCCGTGGTCAAGGGCATTACCGGTGAGATGGCCGACAAGGGTTTCGTCGTTGCCAACCTCGATAAGCTGGTCAACTGGGCTCGCACCGGCAGCTTGTGGCCGATGACCTTCGGCCTGGCCTGCTGCGCGGTGGAAATGATCCACGCCTACATGCCACGCTACGACCTCGACCGGTTCGGCGTCATCCCCCGCGCGTCTCCGCGGCAGAGCGACGTGATGATCGTCGCCGGCACGCTGACCAACAAGATGGCTCCTGCCTTGCGCAAGGTGTACGACCAGATGGCCGAGCCTCGTTGGGTGATCAGCATGGGCAGTTGCGCCAACGGCGGCGGTTACTACCACTATTCCTACTCGGTGGTGCGCGGCTGCGACCGGGTCGTGCCGGTGGACGTTTATGTGCCCGGCTGCCCGCCCACGGCGGAGGCGCTGGTGTATGGCATCATGCAGTTGCAGAAAAAGATCAAGCGCACCGGGACCATCCTCCGTGGCTGAAATGCTCGACAGCGCCGTCGACCCGCTTGCGGCGTTGGTGCACGCGGCTAGCTTGATCCCCGGTGTCGGCCGCGTTTCAGTCGAGGACGGCGAGGTCGTGCTGCACGCCGGCCGCGAGGGCCTGGTCGCGCTGATGACCCGGCTACGCGACGATCCGGATTTCGCGTTCGAACAGATGATGGATGTCTGCGGCGTGGACTGGCCGGAGCGTCCGGAGCGGTTTGATGTCGTCTACAACCTGCTCTCGGTGTCGCGGAACCAGCGCGTGCGCGTGATTGTCGCCACCGACGAGGCTGCCCCGGTGCCGTCGATCCACACCGTTTGGCCAGCCGCGACTTGGTGGGAGCGGGAAGCATGGGATTTGTTCGGCATCCTATTCGAGGGCCAGCCGGATCTGCGCCGCATCCTGACCGATTACGGGTTTGAGGGGCACCCGCTCCGCAAGGACTTTCCGCTGACCGGCTACGTCGAAGTGCGTTACGACGAGGAGCGCAAGCAGGTGATCTACGAGCCGGTCAAGCTGACGCAGGATTTCCGCAACTTCGATTTCGTTTCGCCCTGGGAAGGCATGGTCACGCTGCCCGGCGACGAGAAGGCACATGCGGCGCGTCAGGTCCAGGGCGGCGGAACCCAGACTGGCGCCACCACCCAGACTGGCGCCACTAAGGGAATACCGACATGAGTGAGATCGTCGAGCGTCCGGCTCTGCCGGCGGTGACGGAGCCTGCGGGCAAGCTGCTGCAGACGGTCGAGATCGACAGCCATGCCATCAACTTCGGCCCACAGCACCCGGCGGCGCACGGGGTGCTGCGCCTGATCCTGGAGATGGACGGCGAGGTTGTGGAGCGTGCCGACCCGCATATCGGCCTGCTGCATCGGGGCACCGAGAAGCTGATCGAATACAAGACCTACATGCAGGCGGTGCCTTATTTCGACCGGCTCGACTACGTGTCGCCGATGTGCATGGAGCATGCCTTCGCGCTGGGCGTGGAGAAGCTGCTGCACATCGAAGCGCCGGAGCGGGCGCAGTGGATCCGCACGATGTTCGCGGAGATCACCCGCATCCTCAACCATCTGCTGAACGTGACCAGCTACGCGCTGGACGTCGGCGCGCTCACGCCCTCGCTGTGGGGCTACGAGGAGCGCGAGAAGCTGATGGAGTTCCACGAGGCGGCGTCCGGCGCGCGCCTGCACGCGAACTACTTCCGTCCCGGTGGCGTCGCGAAGGATCTGCCGGCGGGATTGGAGGACCGCATCGCCGCCTGGGCCGTCGCGTTCCCAAAATTCATCGACGATTTGGAGCAGCTGCTCACCACCAACCGCATCTGGAAGCAGCGCACGGTCGATATCGGCGTCATGACATCGGAGATGGCCTTGGCGTGGGGCTTCAGCGGCCCCAATTTGCGCGCGTCCGGCGTGCCGTGGGACCTGCGGCGGTCGCAGCCCTATGACAAGTACCACGAGGTCGATTTCATCGTGCCGGTGTCCCGCAACGGCGACTGCTACGACCGCTACCTCGTTCGCGTGGTCGAGATGCGGGAGAGCGTCAAGATCATCCAGCAGTGCCTGGCCAAGATGAAGCCGGGTCCGATCAAAATCCAGGATCGCAAGTTCACGCCGCCGAAGCGCGAGGAGATGAAACGCTCGATGGAGGCGCTGATCCACCACTTCAAGCTGTACACGGAGGGATACCACGTGCCCGCCGGGTCGACCTACTCGGTGGTGGAGAGCCCCAAGGGCGAGTTCGGCGTGTACCTGGTGGCGGATGGCAGCAACCGTCCCTATCGGTGCAAGATCCGGCCGACCGGGTTCTCGCACCTGCAGGCGATGGAGGTGATGTCGAAGCGGCACATGCTGGCCGACGCGGTGGCCATCATCGGCTCGATCGACATCGTGTTCGGCGAGGTCGACCGGTAATCATGGCCGAAGACATAGGCGACGGCTCGACGGGGCAAGTGGGCATCCAAGCGCCCGAGCAGCCCACCTATTTCGCGTTCGACGATGCCAGCGAGCACGAGATTGCCCGTATCCTGGCGAAGTATCCACCAGGGCGGCAGGCGAGCGGGGTGATTCCGCTGCTGTACCTGGTGCAAGACCAGATGCGCCGCGCCACCGGCAGCGCCTGGCTGCCGCGGGTGGCGATGGACGAGGTCGCCGCCCGGCTGCAGATGCCGCCGATCCGCGTTTACGAGGTCGCGACCTTCTACCTCATGTTCAACACGTCGCCGATCGGGCGCTACCACCTACAGGTGTGCACCACCACGCCGTGCTGGCTACGGGGCAGCGACGACGTCACCGCGGCCTGCCGCAAGTTCACCGGCATCAAGGATTGGCACGAGACCAGCGCCGACGGGATGTTCACCATGTCGGAGGTCGAGTGCCTGGGCGCCTGCGTGAACGCGCCCATCTTGCAGGTCGACGACGATTATTACGAGGACCTGGATTTCGCCTCCACCACGACCCTGTTGGAGGCGCTGGCCCGGGGCGAGCGGCCGAAGCCCGGTTCGGTGATCGGGCGCATGACATCGGCGCCGGAAGGCGGACCGATGACGCTGACCAACGTGACGGAGTAGCTCGATGCTGGACGACAAGGACCGCATCTTCACCAACCTGTACGGCATCCACGACTGGACGCTGGAGGGGGCGCGCCGCCGGGGCGATTGGGACAACACGGCGGCGATCATCGGCCGGGGCCGCGACGCGATCATCGACGAGATGAAGGCGTCCGGCCTACGCGGCCGTGGCGGCGCCGGGTTCCCGACCGGGATGAAGTGGAGCTTCATGCCCAAGCAGCCGGACGGGCGTCCGAGCTTCCTCGTCATCAACGCCGACGAGAGCGAGCCGGGGACCTGCAAGGATCGCGACATCATGCGGCACGACCCGCACAAGCTGATCGAGGGCGCGCTGATCGCCTCGTTCGCGATGGGCGCGCATGTCTGCTACATATACATCCGCGGCGAGTACGCCAACGAAGCCAAGAACCTGCAGGCCGCCATCGAGCAGGCATACGAGGCCGGGCTGATCGGGCGCAACGCCAGCGGCGCGGGTTGGGATTTCGACCTGTACCTGCACCGTGGCGCCGGCGCGTATATCTGCGGCGAGGAGACGGCCCTGCTGGAGAGCCTCGAAGGCAAGAAGGGCCTGCCCCGCATGAAGCCGCCGTTCCCCGCGGCGGTGGGGCTGTACGGCTGCCCGACGACGGTCAACAACGTCGAGACGATCGCGGTGGCGCCCGCAATCCTGCGGCGCGGTGGGGCGTGGTTCTCCGCCCTGGGCCGGCCGAAGAATGCGGGCACCAAGATCTTCTGCATCTCCGGCCACGTGAACAAGCCGTGCAACGTCGAGGAGGAGCTCGGCATCCCATTGCGCGAGCTGATCGACAAGTATTGCGGCGGCGTGCGCGGCGGCTGGGACAACCTGCTGGCCGTCATCCCCGGCGGATCAAGCGTGCCGCTACTCCCGAAGGAGATTTGCGACACCGTGCTAATGGATTTCGACAGCTTGCGCGATGTGAAATCCGGGCTGGGCACGGCGGCGGTGATCGTGATGGACAAGTCGACCGACTTGATCAAGGCGATCGCCAACCTCGCGCATTTCTACAAGCACGAGAGCTGCGGCCAGTGCACGCCGTGCCGCGAAGGCACCGGGTGGATGATGCGGGTGATGAACCGCATGGTGCAGGGCCGCGCCGAGAGCGCCGAGATCGACTTGCTGGAGCAGGTGACGCGCCAGATCGAAGGCCACACCATCTGCGCCCTGGGCGACGCCGCCGCGTGGCCGATCCAGGGCCTGATCCGTCATTTCCGCCCGCTGATGGAGGAGCGCATCGCCGCCTACCATCATGGCCGGACCGCCCTGCCGATCGCGGCGGAGTAGAAAGAGCATCTGATGGCCAAAGTCACTATCGACGGCATCGAGATCGAGGTCGCCAACGGCTCGACCGTGCTGCAAGCGTGCGAGCAGGCCGGGCGCGAAATCCCGCGCTTCTGCTACCACGAGCGCCTGTCGATCGCCGGCAACTGCCGCATGTGCCTGGTCGAGATCGAGAAGGCGCCGAAGCCGATCGCCTCGTGCGGCTACCCGGTCGCGGACGGCATGGTGGTGCGCACCGACACCGAGATGGTCCGCAACGCCCGGCGCGGCGTGATGGAGTTCCTGCTGATCAACCATCCGCTCGACTGTCCGATCTGCGATCAGGGCGGCGAGTGCGACCTGCAGGACCAGGCTTATTCCTATGGCCGTGACGGCTCGCGCTATCACGAGAGCAAGCGGGCGGTGAAGGACAAGTATCTCGGCCCGCTGGTCAAGACCGTCATGACCCGCTGCATCCAGTGCACCCGCTGCGTGCGGTTCGCGACCGAGATTGCCGGCGTGCCGGAACTCGGCGCCACCGCGCGCGGCGAGAACATGGAAATCGGCACCTACGTCGAGAAGGCGCTGACCAGCGAGCTGTCCGGCAACCTGATCGACATCTGCCCGGTCGGCGCGCTGACCTCCAAGCCGTACGCGTTCGTCGCCCGTCCCTGGGAGTTGCGCAAGACCGACAGCGTCGACGTGCTGGACGCGGTGGGTTCGGCCATCCGCGTCGACGCGCGTGGGTCGGAGGTGCTGCGCATCCTGCCGCGCATCAACGACGACGTGAACGAGGAATGGCTGGGCGACAAGTCCCGGTTCTCGTTCGACGGGCTGAAGCGCCGCCGGCTGGACAAGCCGTGGGTGCGCGTGAACGGCAAGCTGCGCCAGGCAAGCTGGCCCGACGCGTTCGTGGCCATCGCGTCGCGCCTCAAAGGCGTGCCCGGCGAGCGGATCGGCGCGGTTGCGGGCGATCTGTGCGACGCCGAGAGCATGCTCGCGCTGAAGGACGTGATGGCGTCGCTCGGCTCGGCCAACCTCGATTGCCGGCAGGACGGCGCGCGGCTGGATGGCGGCCGGCGCGACTTCTACACGTTCAACACCTCCATCGTTGGCATCGAGGAGGCGGACGCGCTGCTGATCATCGGCAGCAACCCGCGCCGCGAGGCGCCGATCCTGAACGCGCGCATCCGCAAGCGCAGCCTGCAGGGGCGGTTCCCAATTGGCGTGATCGGGCCGCACGCGGAGCTGACCTACGCGGCCGAGTGGCTGGGCGACGGGCCTTCCGCCATCGCGGCACTGCCGGACGCGTTCGCCAAAACCCTGGCCTCCGCGAAGCGCCCGATGGTGATCGTGGGGCAGGGCGCGCTCGCCCGGCCCGATGGCGCCGCGGTGATGGCGGCGGCGTGGAAGCTGGCCGCCGGCATCGGCGCGCTCACCGGCGAGTGGCACGGCTTCAACGTGCTGCAGACCGCGGCCGCCCGGGTCGGGGCGCTGGACCTCGGCTTCCTGCCGGGATCGGACGGCAAGTCGCTCGACGCCATGCTGGACGGCGGGGTGGATGTGCTGTGGTTGCTCGGCGCGGACGAATTCGACACCGCCCGCATCGGTCCGGAGACGTTCGTGGTGTACCAGGGCCACCACGGCGACCGCGGGGCCGCACGGGCCGACGTGATCCTGCCGGGGTGCGCCTACACCGAGAAGGACGGCACCTACGTCAACACCGAGGGCCGGGTGCAGCGGGCGTCGCGCGCCAGCTTTGCGCCGGGCGAGGCGAAGGAGGACTGGGCCATCCTGCGCGCCTTCAGCGCCGCCCTCGGCAAGCCGCTTCCCTACGACACCCTGGACGCCCTGCGCGCCCGGCTGGAGCAGGTGAACCCGGTGTTCGGCCGCATCGGTTTCCTGCCGCGGTTCGCCGCCACCGACCGCACCGCCCCCCACGGCGACCCGGCGGCGGTGTCGGCCGATCCGTTCCAGCCCTACATCGCCGACTACTACCAGACCAACGTCATCAGCCGGGCGAGTTCGGTGATGGCGGAGTGCACGCAAACCTACACGGCGCCGGTCGCGCTGGCCGCGGAGTGACGCCGTGAACGCCTTCCTCACATCCGGGCCCGGCCAAGTCGCCGTCACCGTCGCGCAGTCGCTCGCTTTGCTGGTGCCGCTGCTGCTGTCGGTGGCGTATCTCACCATCGCCGAGCGCAAGGTGCTGGCCGCGATGCAGTTGCGGAAGGGGCCGAACGTGGTCGGCCCGTTCGGCTCGCTGCAGGTGATCGCCGACGCGCTCAAGATGCTCCTGAAGGAGCAGATCATCCCGACCGGGGCCAACCGCGTCCTGTTCGTGATCGCGCCCATGCTGACGATGATCCTGGCGCTGATCGCATGGGCGGTGATCCCGGTGAACGACGGCTGGGCGATCGCCAACATCAACGTCGGCATCCTCTACGTGTTCGCGATCAGCTCGCTGAGCGTCTACGGCATCATCATCGCCGGCTGGGCCAGCAACTCGAAATACGCCTTCCTCGGCGCGATGCGGTCGGCGGCGCAGATGGTCAGCTACGAGGTCTCGATCGGCTTCGTGATGGTGACGGTGCTGCTGTGCGCCGGCAGCCTGAACCTGAACGCCATCGTGCGTGCGCAGCAGACGGTGTGGTTCGCCATCCCGCTATTCCCGATGTTCGTCATCTACTTCATCTCGGCCTTGGCGGAGACCAACCGGGCGCCGTTCGACGTGGCGGAGGGCGAGAGCGAGATCGTCGCCGGGTTCATGGTGGAGTACAGCGGCATCTCGTGGGCGCTGTTCTTCCTCGGCGAATACGCCAACATGATCCTGCAGAGCGCGCTGGTGACGATCCTGTTCCTGGGCGGCTGGCTGTCGCCGATCCCGTTCGCGCCGTTCACCTGGCTGCCCGGGCCGCTCTGGTTCATCGCCAAGATCCTGTTCGTGCTGTTCATGATGATCTGGGTGCGCGCGACGTTCCCGCGCTTCCGCTACGACCAGCTCATGCGCCTCGGCTGGAAGGTGTTCCTGCCGTTCTCGCTGCTGTGGCTGGTGCTCACCGCCGGCGTGCTGGTCGGCATGGGCTGGCTGCCGCATTCGGTATAAAGGTTTACGTCCATGTCGTTCATCGACCGCACCGCCCGCAACCTGCTGCTGACCGAGCTGCTCTCGGGCATGTCGTTGACTCTGCGGTATTTCTTCAAGCCGAAGGTCACGATCAACTACCCCTACGAGCGCAACGCCATCAGCCCCCGCTTCAAGGGCGAGCACGCCCTGCGCCGCTATCCCAATGGTGAGGAGCGGTGCATCGCCTGCAAGCTGTGCGAGGCGGTGTGCCCGGCGCTGGCCATCACCATCGAGGCCGAGCCGCGCGAGGATGGCTCTCGCCGGACCACGCGCTACGACATCGACATGACCAAGTGCATCTATTGCGGCCTGTGTGAGGAAGCCTGCCCAGTGGACGCCATCGTCGAGGGGCCGAACATGGAGTTCAGCACCGAAACCCGCGAGGAATTGCTGTACAACAAGGAAAAGCTACTCGCGAACGGCGACCGGTGGGAGCCCGAGTTGGCAAAGCGGCTGGAACTCGACGCGCCATACCGCTAAAGGCTGCGCTCATGATCGCCACCTTCGCCTTCTACCTGTTCGCCACCGTCCTGGTGGTGTCCGCTGCCGCCGTGGTCAGTGCCCGCAACCCGGTCCACTCGGTGCTGTTCCTGATCCTCGCGTTCTTCAACGCGGCGGCGCTGTTCCTGCTCGCCGGGGCCGAGTTCCTGGCGATGATCCTGGTCATCGTCTATGTCGGCGCGGTCGCGGTGCTGTTCCTGTTCGTCGTGATGATGCTGGACGTGAACTTCGACCAGTTGCGCGAGGGCTTCCAGCGCTACGCCCCGATCGGCGCGGCGGTGGGCGTCGTGCTGTTCGCCGAGCTGATCCTGGCGCTGGGCGGGTGGACATTCTCGCCCTCGCTGCAGCTGGTGTCGGCGACCCCGCCGGGCGTCACCAACACCGCGGCGCTGGGACGGCTGATCTACACCGACTACGTGTTCCTGTTCCAGGCGTCCGGGCTGATCCTGCTGGTCGCCATGATCGGCGCGATCGTGCTGACGCATCGCGAGCGCGGGTCGGCCAAGCGGCAGGACATCGCCGCCCAGCAGCAGCGCTCGGTCGCGAACACGCTGGAGCTGATGACGTTGTCGCTGGGGGCTGGGACTGGTGCCGGGTCGTCCGGCTTCATCCGTCCGCTGCCCGCGCCATCGAAGCTGCTGCCCCTCCAAGCTCCCGTCCCGGCGCCGAGCGGCGACCAAGCGCATCCCGAGCGGCAGGAGCACTGAGATGGCGGTCGGCGTCGGGCACTATCTCGCGGTCGGCGCGATCCTGCTGGTGCTCGGCGTGTTCGGCATCTTCCTGAACCGCAAGAACATCATCGTCATCATGATGTCGATCGAGCTGATCCTGCTGGCGGTGAACCTCAACCTGGTGGCGTTCTCGGCAGCACTTGGCGACATGGCGGGGCAGGTATTCGCCATGTTCGTGCTGACGGTGGCGGCGGCGGAAGCGGCTATCGGACTGGCGATCGTCGTGGTGTATTTCCGCAACCGCGGCTCGATCGAAGTCGAGGACGTGAATTTGATGAAGGGCTGAGATGATCTACGCGACGGCCGTCCTGGCCCCTCTCGTCGGCGCGCTGATCGCCGGTTTCTTCGGCCGGGCGCTCGGGGACCGTGCCTCCCAGGGCATCGCCATCACCTTCATGGTCATCGCGTCCGCGTGTGGCGTGTATTCCGTATTCGACCTGACGGCGATGGATGGCGAATCTGGCGCCGTCTCGCTCGGCAACTGGATGGATGTCGGCCAGTTCCACGTCGAGTGGGCCCTGCGGATCGATACATTATCCGCAGTCATGGTCGCGATGGTGACCTCGGTCGCGACGCTGATCCATATCTACAGCGTCGGCTACATGAGCCACGAGCACGGCACCAACCGCTTCTTCGCGTATTTGAGCCTGTTCACCTTCGCCATGCTGATGCTGGTGACGGCCGACAACCTCGTGCAGCTGTTCTTCGGCTGGGAAGGCGTGGGCCTCGCGAGCTACCTGCTGATCGGCTACTGGTACGACCGCCCGAGCGCCTGCCGCGCCGCCATGAAGGCGTTCATCGTCAACCGCGTCGGCGACTTGTTCTTCGCGGTCGGCATCGCGCTGGTGTTCACCACCTTCGGCACCGTCGAGTTCACGTCCATCTTCGCCGCCGTCCCGCAGCACATGGAAGATTTGTATCACCTGCTCGGAACCAACTGGCGCGCCTACGAGGTGATTGGCACGCTGCTGTTCATCGGCGCGATGGGCAAGTCGGCGCAAATCTTCCTGCACACCTGGTTGCCCGACGCGATGGAGGGGCCGACGCCGGTCTCCGCGCTGATCCACGCCGCCACGATGGTGACGGCCGGCGTGTTCCTGATGGCGCGCATGTCGCCGATCATGGAGTTCGCCCCCGGCGCGCTGACCTTTGTCACGTTCATCGGGTCCACGACCTGCCTGTTCGCGGCGACGATCGCGTGCGTGCAGACCGACATCAAGCGGGTGATCGCCTACTCGACCTGCTCGCAGCTCGGCTACATGTTCATGGCGGCCGGGGTCGGCGCGTATCAGGCGTCGATCTTCCACCTCATCACCCACGCGTTCTTCAAGGCGCTGCTGTTCCTGTGCGCGGGCGCCGTCATCCACGCCATGAGCGACGAGCAGGACATGCGGCGGATGGGCGGCATCTGGCGCAAGGTGCCGATCACCTACCTAACCATGTGGGCGGGCAGCTTGGCCATCGCCGGCATCCCGTTCTTCGCCGGTTACTGGTCGAAAGATGCGATCCTGGAAAGCGCATACGCCGCCGGGTCAGCGATCGGGGCATACGGCTTCGTTTGCGGAACCGTCGCCGCGTTCCTGACCGCGTTCTATTCCTGGCGGCTGATCATCATGACGTTCCACGGCACGCCGCGGGCGGACGCGCACACGATGGCGCACGTGCATGAGAGCCCGCCGGTGATGACCGTCCCCCTGCTGCTGCTGGCCCTCGGCGCGGTGTTCGCCGGCTGGGCGCTGCACGGGTACTTCATCGGCGACCTCAACCCCGAGTTCTGGCGCGGCTCGATCTTCAACGGCCCGAACGACCACGTGCTGGAAGCCATCGAGCGCACCCCGGTGCTGATCGGGTTGCTGCCCACCGTCACGGGCGTGCTCGGGATCGCGCTCGCCTACGCCATGTACATGTTCTACCCGGCCTTGCCGGGACGCTTGGCGGCCCGGTTCGCGCCGGTGTACCGCTTCCTGCTGAACAAGTGGTATTTCGACGAGCTGTACGACGCGATCTTCGTCCGCCCGGCGATCGCGCTGGCCCGGCTGCTCTGGCATGTTGGCGACGAGACGCTGATCGACGGGCTGCCGAACGGCGCGGCGCGGATCGCCTCGGGCGGCTCGGCGCAGGTGGTCAAGATCCAGACCGGGTCGATCGCCGTTTATGCCTTCACCATGCTGATCGGCCTCGTGCTGCTGGTCAGCGTCTTCCTCGTGTTCCGGTGACGCCATGAACGACGCCGGGTTTCCCCTCCTCTCGCTGCTGACCTGGCTCCCGCTGCTCGGCGTCGGCTTCCTCATGTGCATCCGCGGCGACGACGCCGTGCTCGCGTCCAACGCACGCTGGGCCGCGCTGTGGACCAGCCTCGTCGTGTTCGGCTTCAGCCTCATCCTCTGGGTCAAGTTCGACCCGGCGCAGGCCGGCTACCAGTTCACCGAGAGCGTGGACTGGATGCCCGGTTTCGGCGTCGGCTACCGCATGGGCGTGGACGGCATCTCGGTGCTGTTCGTGCTGCTGTCCACGGCGCTGACGCCGATCTGCATCCTGGCGAGCTGGGAGGCGGTGCAGACCCGGGTGCGCGAGTACATGATCGCGTTCCTGGTGCTCGAAACCATGATGGTCGGCACCTTCTGCGCGACCGACTTCGTCGTGTTCTACATGTTCTTCGAGGGCGTGCTGATCCCGATGTACCTCATCATCGGCATCTGGGGCGGTGCGCGCCGGGTGTACGCGTCCTACAAGTTCTTTCTGTACACGCTGGCCGGCTCGGTGTTGATGATGCTGGCCATGCTCGCGATGTGGTTCGTCGCCGGCACCACCGACCTCACGGTGTTGGCCCACACCCAGTTCTCGCCGCATCTGCAAACCTGGCTGTTCCTGGCGTTCCTCGCGAGCTTCGCGGTCAAGGTGCCGATGTGGCCGGTGCACACCTGGCTGCCAGACGCCCATGTCGAGGCGCCGACCGCCGGGTCCGTCATCCTGGCCGGCGTGCTGCTGAAGCTCGGCGCTTACGGGTTCCTGCGTTTCTCGGTGCCGATGCTGCCCCAGGCGTCGGCGGCGTTCGCGCCGCTGATGTTCGCCCTGGGCGTCATCGCCGTCATCTACACCTCGCTGGTGGCGCTGGCGCAGAACGACATGAAGAAGCTGATCGCCTACTCGTCGGTGGCCCACATGGGCCTGGTCACGATCGGCACCTTCACCTTCAATGTGCAGGGCATCCAGGGCGCGCTGTTCCAGATGTTGTCGCATGGCGTCGTCTCGGCGGCGTTGTTCCTGTGCGTGGGCGTCGTGTACGACCGCATCCACACCCGCGAGATCGACCGCTACGGCGGCCTCGGCGACCGGATGCCGGGCTACGCGTTCGTGTTCATCCTGTTCACCATGGCCAGCATGGGCCTGCCCGGCACCTCCGGCTTCATCGGCGAGTTCCTGGTGCTGGTGGGGGCGTTCAAGGTCAATTTCTGGGTGTCGCTGCTGGGCAGCGCCGGGCTGATCCTGGGCGCCTGCTACATGCTGTTCCTGTATCGCCGGATCATCTTCGGCAGCATCACGCGCGACGACCTGCGCGGCATCCTGGACCTGAGCCCGCGCGAACTCGCGATCTTCGTGCCGCTGATTACGCTCACGATGTGGATGGGCATCTACCCGTCGAGCTTCACAAGTTTCTTCGACGCGACCGTGGCCAGCATGGTGGACCAGCACGCCGCCGCCCTGACCGCCGTCACGAAGCTGGCTGGAGCTGCGCCATGAACTGGACCCTCGCCATTCCCGAGATCGTGCTGGCAGTGTGCGCCATGGCGATCTTGATCTTCGGGGTGCTGTGGAAAAGCTGCAGCGTGACACTCGCCTGCACCATGCTGGGCCTGGGCGCGCTGCTGCTGACGGCGGTGCTGGAGGTCTCGACCCCACTGGGCGCCGCGTATCACGGCCTGTTCGTGGTGGACCGGTTTGCCGTATTCATGAAGGTGCTGATCGTAGCGGGCGCGGCGCTCAGCGTGGTGCTGGCGCTCGACTACAACGTGCGCGAGCGGATCGACCGGTTCGAATTTCCCGTGCTGATCCTGTTGTGCACAGTCGGCATGATGATCATGGCTTCGGCCGCGAACCTGATGTCGCTGTATATCGGGCTCGAGCTGCAGTCGTTGTCGATGTACGTCATGGCGGCGTTTGCCCGCGACAACGTCCGCAGCGCCGAAGCCGGGCTGAAGTTTTTCGTGCTGGGGGCTTTGGCGTCCGGGCTGTTGCTGTATGGCATCTCGCTGGCCTACGGGTTCTCCGGCACGATGGAATTTGGACGGCTCGCCCAATCGTTCAGCGGCGAGGCATTCGCGGGCGGGACCGCGACGACCGGGCTGGTGATCGGCGTGGTGTTCATCGTCGCCGGGCTGGCGTTCAAGATCTCCGCCGTGCCGTTCCACATGTGGACGCCGGACGTGTACGAGGGCGCCCCGACGCCGGTGACGGCGTTCATGAGCACGGCGCCGAAAGTGGCCGCCATCGCATTGTTGCTGCGGGCGCTGGAAGTGCCGTTCGGGCATCTCGGCGGCCAGTGGCAGCAGTTGATCGTGCTGATCTCGATCGCCTCCATGCTGCTCGGCTCGCTGGCGGCAATCGGACAAACCAATATCAAGCGGCTGATGGCGTATTCCTCCATCGGGCACATGGGCTACGCGCTGATCGGGCTCGCCGCCGGCACCCAGGAGGGCATCCAGGGCGTGCTGATCTACATGGTCACCTATGTGTTCATGAGTGCGGGGGTGTTCGGCATCATCATCGCCATGCGCCGGGGCGGCCTCGCGCTGGAGCGGATCAGCGACCTGTCCGGATTGGCGAGAACGGCCCCGATGCTCGCGGCGGCGATGGCGATCATCATGTTCAGCATGGCCGGCATCCCGCCGATGTCCGGGTTCATCGGCAAGCTGTTCGTGTTCCGTGCCGCCATCGACGCCGGCTATAACGCACTGGCGGTCATCGGCGTGCTGACTAGCGTGGTCGGCGGCTACTACTATCTGCGCGTCATCAAGGTGATGTATTTCGACGCCGCCCAGCCCGCATTCGACGTCCGCGCGACCTCGCTGTCGTTCGTGACCGCGGTTGGCGCGCTCGTGACCTTGCTGTTCTTCGTGTTCCCAGCACCCGTAGTCGTCGCCGCCCAGGCCGCGGCGAAGGTGCTGTTCGGGTGACGCCGAGGAGTGGCTGATGCTGCTCGTCGTCGACGCCGGCAACACCAATGTCGTCTTCGCCGTCAATGACGGCCATGCCTGGCGCGGCATATGGCGCATCCGCACCGACGCGCAGCGCACCTCGGACGAGTATGCCGTCTGGCTGTTGACCCTGCTGCAGCACACCGGTTTGAAGGCCAGCGACGTGTCGGGGGCGGTCATCGGCACGGTGGTTCCGGCGGCGTTGTACCACCTGCGCCGGCTGATCCGCGAATGGTTCGAGGTCGAGCCGTTGATCGCCCGCTCGACCCTCGATTGGGGGTTCGAGATCAAGGTCGACAACCCGGCCGAGGTCGGCGCCGACCGTTTGCTGAACGTGCTGGCCGCGCACCGCCGCTACGTTGGCCCGCTGATGGTGCTCGATTTCGGCACCGCCACGACCTTCGACGTCGTGGACGCCGACGGCGCCTACATCGGCGGCGCGATCGCCCCCGGGATCAACCTGTCGATCGAAGCCCTGCACACCGCAGCGGCCCGGCTGCCCCGCATCGGCATCGGACGCCCGCAGGCGGTGATCGGCCGATCCACCGTGCCGGCGATGCAGTCCGGGCTGTATTGGGGCTATATCGGCATGATCGAGGGATTGGTGACCCGCATCCGGGCGGAGTACGAACATCCGATGAAGGTGATCGCGACCGGTGGGCTGGCGCCGCTGTTCGCCGAAGGGACCACCATCATCGAACAGATCGATTCCGATCTGACACTGGACGGCCTGCGGCTGTTGGCGGAGCGCAATCCCGCCCCCACATTGAGCCGTGACCGAACGAGATCAATAGAAAGCGACTGATTTGGACGCAATGACCGGAGATTTCGCCTTCCTGCCGTTGGGCGGGACGGGTGAGATCGGCATGAACTTGAACCTTTACCGCTGCGGCGGGAAATGGTTGGCGATCGACTGCGGCATCGGCTTCGGCGGCTCCGAGAACCCGGAGGTCGAGATCATGATGCCCGACCCGGCGTTCATCGCCGAGCGCCGGGACCGCCTCGTCGGCCTCGTCATCACCCACGCGCACGAGGACCATATCGGCGGCGTCGCGCATCTGTGGCGGCAATTGCGCTGCCCGGTGTACTGCACGCCGTTCGCCGCCGCCGTGCTCCGCCGCAAGCTCGGCGAAGTGCAACTCACCGCCGAGGTCAAGATCAACGTGATCCAGCCCGGCGGGCGATTCAGCCTGCCGCCGTTCGACCTGGAGTTCATCCGCGTCGCGCATTCCATCCCGGAGGCGCAGGCACTCGTGATCCGCACGCCGCAAGGCACGGTGCTGCACACCGGCGATTGGAAGCTGGACCCCAATCCGTTGGTCGGACCGCCCACCGATGAGGATGCGCTCCGCAGGCTCGGCGACGAGGGCGTGCTGGCGATGGTGTGCGACAGCACGAACGCGATGGTGGAGGGACATTCTGGTTCGGAGGCGGATGTCCGCACCAGCCTGGCGGCGCTGATCCGGCCGATGCGGGGGCGGGTGGCGGTGACGTGCTTCGCCAGCAACGTCGCCCGGGTCGAGAGCGTGGCGCACGCCGCCCGTGCGGCCGGGCGGCATGTGGCGCTGGTCGGGCGCTCGCTGCGCAACCTGGAAGCGGCGGCGCGGGACTGCGGCTACCTCAAGACAACGCCCGAGTTCGTGCCGGAGGATGGCGCTGGGTCGATCCCGGACGATAATCTGCTGATCCTCGTGACCGGCAGCCAAGGCGAGGCGCGCAGCGCGCTGGCCCGCATCGCCAACGACACGCATCCGAACATCGCGTTGGGCGAGGGCGACACGGTGGTGTTCAGCAGCCGGGTCATACCGGGCAATGAGCGCGCGATCGGCACGGTGCAGGACAACCTCGTGCGTCGCGGCGTGCGGTTGATGACCGACAACGACCATATGACCCACGTGTCCGGCCACCCGGCGCGGGACGAGTTGCGGCGGATGTATGCGCTGGTCCGGCCACGTTACGCGGTTCCCGTGCACGGCGAGTGGCGGCATCTGTCGGCTCATGCGGCCCTGGCGCAGGAGGCCCAGTCGACACCGATCCTGATCGAGGATGGCGACGTTTTGAGCCTTTCGCCAGGCCGCCCGGAGGTGGTCGACAGCGCCCCGGTCGGACGCCTGGTGCTCGATGGCAATCGGTTGGTGCCGTTGACCGGCGGCGTTTTGGAGGCAAGGCGGCGCATGCTGTTCAACGGCGTCGTGCTCGGCAGTTTTGCGGTGGATGCCGCGGGGACGCTGAAGGGCAAGCCGCGGATCAGTGCGCCGGGGCTGTTCGAGGCGGAGGACCCGGAAGCGGAGCGTGTCGCGCGGGAGTTTGCTGCCGGCATTGCGGATTTGCCTCCCTCGCTCCGACGGGAAGACGGAGCTTTCATCGAGGCGGCGAAGGCGGCGCTTCGACGCGCGCTTGGCCGCCGGTTGCAGAAACGGCCGCTGGTGGACGTTCACCTGCTGCGCGTTTGACGGGTTGGTTCATTTGAAATGAACTGGTTCACCGCCTTCGTTCTTTTCGTGCTGATCTGGTGGACGGTGCTGTTCGCCGTCTTGCCATTCGGGACGAAGCCGGTCGCCGAGGCCGACGTGCACACGGGTTGGCGAGGCGCCCCGGCCAATCCGCATATCGGCCGCAAGCTAGTGGTGACGACATTGATCTCGATTGGCATCTGGGCCGGGTCGATGGCCATCATCCGAAGCGATTGGATCAGCTTTCGGCATGGCATTCTAAGGTTGCCCGACGAATAGGCATTTTCAGGCGGTTTGATCGCGACCTGGCCAGTTTTCGTCTCGAATGGCAAAATAGCCCAAAATTTTGCCAGTTTTTTAATGGACGGTTCACTCGTTCCAGTCAATCATCACGACAGGACGAGCATCTTGCTCTTCCTGCCGTGTGACTGGCGTTTCCTCCCTAAACTTGGCCCGCTGTGCCTTGCCGGCACGCGGGCCTTTTTTGTAAATAATGGTTTTGGTGAGGCATGTCACGCGATATCGGGTGAATTGACGCGCAAACACGTAATTTCTTGCGCCAATATATTGTGCGTTGCAGCAATCTTGCGTGAAAGTATCGTTTAAAGCTCAATTCTGACCAGAGCTTACATTCGGCGAAGATTGGTGAACAGGGGCAAGCCTTTCAGCATGCCAGTCAGGTCGGCCCGATACGCGGTCGGCTGGTAGTACAATCCAAGCGGCAGGAACGGCACGTCGGTCCAAGCTTGCAGTTGTATGCGGCGCGCAATGTCCCGCTGCGTTGTCTCGTCAACAGCAAGCAACCATTCCTGCCGCAGCGCTTCCAACTTCGGGCTCGTCGGCCAGCCATTCCAGGCGGCGGCGCCATTCCCACGCAGGGGCAGGTAGCCGGCCGGCGTCAGGAAATCGTAACCACCCCAGAACGAGCCGAACATGCTCCAGCCCCCGTGGTCGAGCGGTTCACGGTTGTTGGTGCGCTGGACCACCGTGCCCCAGTCGGTTGCGACGTCATCGACGTTCAGGCCGATCTGCCGAAGCATATCAGCGCCAACCTGGCAGATGGCAGCGATGCGAGGCACGTCGGTCGCGATCAGGAAGGTGATCTTCTCGCCTTTGTAGCCAGACGCTGCGACCTCCTGCCGCAGCGCGGCCACGGCGTGCGCGCCGCTCAGCAAATCCATCCCCGCATCGGTCGCGAGCGGATTGCCGGGTGGGAACACGCCGACATGATCGTTCCAGATTGCTGGATTCTCGCCCGCCACGGCCTCCATGTAGTCGCGCTGCTTGACTGCCTTCAGCGTGACCCGGCGCAGCGCCGGGTTGTCGAACGGCGGGTACAGGTGATTGAACCGCAACATGCCGATCAGCCCGGTGGTCTCGATCACCTCCAGCTTCAGGCGCCGGTCCTGGCGCAGGCTCGGCACGAGGTCCATCACCGGCTGCTCCACCCAGTCCACCTCGCCCGCTTGCAACGCCGCGATCTGGGTGCCGGGGTCGGGAGTCGTCAACCATTCAACCCGGTCAAAATGGGCGACGCGCGGTCCGGCGGCGAAGCTGGGCGTGCCATCGGGACGCGGCACGTAGCCATCGAACCGTCGGTACACGTTGCGGGCGCCGGGCACGCGCTCGTCGGCGACGAACTGGAAGGGCCCGCTGCCAACCATCTCCGTCAAGCGTTTACTGGTCGGCTGCGATGCCAGCCGCTCCGGCATGATCGCGGCCATGAGGTTGGTCGGCTTGGCCAAGGCATTCGGCAGCAGCGGGAATGGCCGCTTAAGGCGGAACCGCACGACGGTGTCAGACGGCGCGGAAAGCTCGTCCGTTGCATCAAACAGCGCCTGGGCGAACGAGTCGGTCACCGCCCAGCGGCGCAGGCTCGCCACCACGTCCCGCGCCAGGACGGGCGTGCCGTCGTGAAAGCGCAAATCCGGGCGCAAGGCCAGCGTCCAACGGCGCCCGTCATCCTCGACGGTGTGGCCGGCGAGCATTTGCGGCCGCGGCACCCCCTGTTCGTCCAGCGAGAACAGGGTGTCGAACACCATCATGACGTGATTGCGGGTGACGAACGCGCTGACGAGCGGGTCGAGCAGGGCCAGATCGGCGTAGGGCACGAACTTCAGGGTGGTGGCCGACTGCGCCCGGGCGATGGCTGGCATGGCAAGGAGCGCGGCGCCACCCTGGAGAACCTGACGACGACGCATGAAACGTTCCTTGTTGAATGGGGGAGCGGTTCTGCAAGCTTTATGCCGCCTTGTTGGAGTCGGAGGTTGCCATGGACTCGGATAGCGCCGCGGACGTTGCCGAACGCGTCCAAGGACGGCTGGATCGCCTCGGCCTTGCACAGGACGAAGCAGCCCGGGCGGCCGGGCTTCCGGCCAATTTCGTGGGAAGGCTGCTGGATGGCACCCTGCTTCCGCCCCGCGGCAAGCGCCTCATCAAGCTGGCCGAGGTGTTGGCAACCTCGGTTTCGTACCTTATCGGGCTGGACCCCGACTCGCCGGTTCCTGCCGAGTACCTCGAGGAAGACCAGGGCACCCTTGGATTGCTGGCGGGCGACGAGGAAGCGCTGTTGCGGGCCTATCGGCGACTGGATGTCTCATCAAGGGCCGCGCTTCTGCAAATCGTGCAGAAAATGACCCCGGAACCGGAGATGCATGAGAGAAAGCCGCGGAAGGCGAAATGAAGCTGCATCTAGGCGACGGTAGCACCCGCTAGTAGGGTCCGCCGCACTCTCGAACCTCAAGGACGCGGATGCGCCTGTCGCACAGCCTGCTGCCCACCCTGAAAGAAACGCCGGCGGAGGCGCAGATCGCCTCGCACCGGCTGATGCTGCGCGCCGGGCTGGTGCGGCAGACCGCGGCGGGCATCTACGCCTGGCTGCCGGCCGGCCTGCGTGTGCTGCGCAACATCGGCCAGATCGTGCGCGAGGAGCAGGACGCGGCGGGGGCGCAGGAATTGCTGATGCCGACGATGCAGTCAGCCGATCTGTGGCGGCAGTCGGGGCGCTACGACGCCTACGGGCCGGAGATGCTGCGCCTGCGCGACCGGCACGACCGCGACCTGCTGTACGGCCCCACCAACGAGGAGATGATCACCGACCTGATGCGGCAATCGGTGAAGTCGTACCGCGAGCTCCCCCAAATCCTGTACCACATCCAGTGGAAGTTCCGCGACGAGGTCCGCCCCCGCTTCGGCGTCATGCGCGGGCGGGAGTTCCTGATGAAGGACGCCTACAGCTTCGACCTCGACTACGCCGGCGCGGTGCTGAGCTACCGCCGCATGATGCTGGCCTACATGCGGACCTTCCAGCGGCTCGGCATGAAGGCGATCCCGATGGTCGCCGACACCGGGCCGATCGGCGGCGACCTTAGCCACGAGTTCATCATCCTGGCGCCCACCGGCGAGAGCGGGGTGTATTTCGACGCCGGGTTCGAGGAGATCGACTGGACCAGCGCCGGCTATCGCCACGACGACCCGGCGAGCCTTGAGGCTTTCTTCACCCGCATGACCACATCATACGCCGCCACCGATGAGAAGCACGACCCTGCGGCCTGGGCGGAGGTTCCGGAGGCGCGCCGTCGCGAGGGGCGTGGGATCGAGGTCGGGCACATCTTCTACTTCGGCCGCAAGTACAGCGAGCCGATGGGCTTGACGGTCGCCGGGCCGGACGGGGCGACGATCGTGCCCGAGATGGGCAGCTACGGCATCGGCGTCTCCCGCCTGGTCGGCGCGGTGATCGAGGCGAGCCACGACGAGGCCGGGATCGTCTGGCCCGACAGCATCGCGCCGTTCCGGGCGGCGGTGCTGAACCTGAAGCAGGGCGACGCGGCGACCGGGGCGATCTGCGAGGACCTGTACGCCCGCCTCGGCGACACGCTGTACGACGACCGGGCCGAGCGGGCAGGGGTGAAGTTCGCCGACGCCGACCTGATGGGCCATCCGTGGCAGCTCGTGGTCGGCCCGCGCGGGGCGGCGAACGGCGTGGTGGAGCTGAAGCGCCGGGCCACCGGGGAACGCGCCGAGCTGTCGGTCGAGGATGCGGTCGCACGCGTGCGCGGCTGATGTTCGGCGCGTTCGAGCGTGCGGTGGCCGGCCGCTACTTGCGGGCGCGGCGGGGGGAACGGTTCGTTTCCGTCATCGCCGGGTTTTCGCTGGTCGGGATCGCGCTCGGGGTGGCGACGCTGATCATCGTGATGAGCGTCATGGGCGGCTTCAAGGTCGACCTGCTGAGCCGCATCCTGGGCTTCAACGGCCATCTCGGCGTGTACGGGATGTCGGCCCCGCTCACCGACTACGACGCGGCCGCGGCCAAGATACGCGCGGTCCCCGGCGTGCTGTCGGCGACGCCGGTGGTCGACGGCCAGGTACTGCTGACCGGCGACCGCGGGCAGAACGCGGGCGGGATGGTGCGCGGCATCCGGCAGGCCGACTTGCGCGGGCTGCACGCGGTGTCGGACCATATTCGCGCCGGGTCGCTGGACGATTTCGGGGGCGACGACGCGATCGCGGTCGGGGTGTCGCTGGCGCAGCGCTTCGGGTTGGCGGTCGGCAGCCGCCTGACCCTGGTGTCGCCGCAGGGGGCCGCGACCGCGTTCGGCACCATCCCGCGGGTGCGCGCCTACAAGGTCGTGGCGGTGTTCCAGGTCGGGATGAACGAGTACGACAGCGGCTACGTGTTCCTGCCGCTGGAAGCAGCCCAGGTGTTCTTCCAGCAGCCGCAATCGGTGACGCAGATCGAGGTGATGGCCGACGACCCCGACCACGTGCGGCGGATCGGGCGCGACATCCTGGCGGCGGTCGGCCCCGGCCAGGCGCGGGTGATCGACTGGCAGCAGAACAACAACAGCTTCTTCGCGGCCGTCCAGGTCGAGCAGAACGTGATGTTCCTGATCCTGACGCTGATCATCGTCGTGGCGGCGTTCAACGTGGTGTCGTCGCTGATCATGATGGTGAAGGACAAGACGCGCGACATCGCGGTGCTGCGGACCATCGGCGCTGGGCGCGGGGCGGTGCTGCGGATCTTCCTGATGGTCGGCGCGTCTGTGGGAGTCACCGGCACGATCGTCGGCACCGTGCTGGGCGTGCTATTCTGCCTGAACATCGAGACGCTCCAGGGCTGGGTGGAGGCGCTGACCGGCCGCACCGTGTTCGACCCGACGGTGTACTACCTCGCCCACCTGCCGGCCCGGCTGGACTGGCGGGAGGTCGCGCAGATCATCGCCATGGCGCTGGTGCTGTCCTTGCTGGCCACGCTGTACCCGAGCTGGCGCGCCGCCCGGACCGACCCGGTGGAGGCGCTGCGGAATGCCTGACCCGCTGGCGCTGCGCGCCGTGTCGCGCACGTACCGCAGCGGCGACGCCTCGCTGGCCGTGCTCGACGGGGCGGACCTGACCCTGCGCGCCGGCGAGATCGTGGCGCTGGTGGCGCCGTCCGGCACTGGCAAATCGACGTTGCTGCACTTGGCCGGGCTGCTGGAGCGGCCCGATGCCGGCGCCGTGCTGGTCGACGGACGCGACGCCGGCGCGCTGCCCGACCCGGCGCGCACCGCGATCCGCCGCGACGCGATCGGGTTCGTGTACCAGTTCCATCATCTGCTCGGCGAGTTCAGCGCGCTCGAGAACGTGGTGCTGCCCCAGATGATCGCCGGCAAGCGCCGCCGGGACGCCGAGGCGCGGGGCCGCGACCTGCTGGCCATGCTGGGGCTCGGCCCCCGCGCCGGCCACCTGCCCGGCAAGCTGTCCGGCGGCGAGCAGCAGCGGGTCGCGATCGCCCGCGCGCTGGCGAACGCGCCGCGCGTGCTGTTGGCCGACGAGCCGACCGGCAACCTGGACGTCGGCACCTCGGGCGTGGTGTTCGACGCGCTGCTGGCGGCGGTCCGCGGCCAGGGCGTGGCGGCGCTGATCGCCACTCACAACCCGGAGCTTGCGGCCCGTATGGACCGAAGGGTGACCTTGCGGGATGGCAAGGTCGTGCCGGGTTGACGCCTACTGCGTGACCGGCACGGCCGGCGGCTCCAGCGTCTTGTCCGCCCCGGCCGGCGCCTGCACCTCGGCGACGTTCAAGGTCATCGACACCAGGTTGTAGTAGCCGAGCAGCCCGATGAGATCGACCACGCCCTGCTCACCGAAGCGCTTCACCGCCGCCGAGTACACGGTGTCGCTGACTTGCTTCTGCCGCTGCAACTGGGTCGAGAAATCGTAGACCAGCGTCTCGTCCGGGCTCATCCCAGCCGGGCGGCGGCCCTCCTGCAGATCCTTCGCGACCGAAGGCTCAAGCCCCGCCTTGATCGCGAGCGGGTAGTGCGCGTACCACTCGAACCCGGCTTTCCATTCCACCGCCGTGATCAGGATGGCGAACTCGTTCAGATTGTGCGGCATGGTCGTGTTGAAGCGCAGGTACTCGCCGACCTTCTGCAGCCGGTCGCCGAGCTTCGGGCTGCGCAGCCAGGCGTTGAACGGCCCCTCGATGGAATGCCGCGGCCCGGCCATGATCCCGTCGTACATCGCCTTCTGCTCGGCGGTCATCTGCCCCGGTTGAAGTTCCGGAAACCGGCTTTGCGCGGTGGCACCCGACGCGGATGCGGCAATGACAGTGGCGGCGAGCAGGAAGGCGCGCATGATCGTTCCCCTGGATGGCCGGCCGATTGCCGGCGTCGCGCCCAGGCTGGCACCAACCGGCGCTGGCACCAACCGGCGTGTCATGGAAAGAGCGACGCGACGTCCAGCGCCAGGCCGGGCGGGTCCAGCACCAGCGGTCCGGCGCCCAGGATTTGCGTCGAAATGCGGCCCTCGCCGTCGCGGGCGTGGTGGATCACCCGGCGGTTCTCGGTTCGGAGGATGAGGTAGTGCATCACCGTCGGGATTGAGAAGTAGTCGTCCAGCTTGACGCCCCGGTCACGGCCCGAACTCGACGGCGAGATGACTTCGACGACGATCACCGGGTCGGCGTAGATGACCGCGTCGTCATCGAGGGGTGCGCCGCACCGCACCGCCGCGTCCGGTTCCAGCACGGTCGTCTCGTTGACCCGGACCGCCATGCCGTCGCCGAAGACCTCGCAGGGCAGCCCGGCCGCGCCGATCGCATCCTCCAGTAAGCGCGCCGTGCGAAGCTTCACCCGCGCATGGCCCGCCCGCTCGGACAGGTTCTCGACGATCAGGCCGTCGACCAGCTCGTAGTGTGTCCCTTCCGGCTGCCGCTCGCTCCAGTCGAGGAACTCTGCCGCGGTCATCCGCTCGCGTGGTAAAGCGTCCATTCCGCCTCCATCTGTCCGAGTCGTAGCATGTCCCACGCCGATTTCATCCACCTTCGCGTCCACTCCTCGTACTCGCTCAGCGAAGGCGCCATCAAGGCGGACAAGATCGCCGTGCTGGCCAAGGACGCCGCCATGCCGGCGGTCGCGATCACCGACAGCGGCAACCTGTTCGGCGCGCTCGAATTCAGCCAATCCTGCGCCAACAAGGGCGTGCAGCCGATCATCGGCTGCCAGATCGGCCTGGTCCGGCCGGAGAACGCGCGGCTCCCGCCCGACCCGGTGGTGCTGCTCGCCCAGAACGCCGAGGGGTTGGCGAACCTGCAGCGGCTGTCCTCGCGCGGGTTCATGGAGACCGATCCGGCCGACCCGCAATTACCGCTCGACACCGTGCTGGCGCACTCCGCCGGGCTGATCCTGCTGACGGGCGGGACCCGCGGGCCGATCGCGCGGATGCTGGCCGAGGGCCGCAAGCCGGACGCCGCTTCGATGCTGGCGCGCATGGCCGAGGCGTTCGGCGACCGCGCGGTGGTGGAGCTGCACCGCCACGGATTGCCGGTCGAGGGCGCGATCGAGCCCGGCCTGCTGGCGCTGGCCGACGAGATAGGGCTGCCGATCGTCGCCACCAACGAGTGCCTATTCGCGACCCCGGCCATGCACGCCGCCCACGACGCGCTGCTATGCATCGCCGAGGGCCGGACGGTCGCCGACCCGAACCGCCGCCGGGTCACGGGGGAGCACTGGTTCAAGCCCGCCAAGGCCATGCGCGCCCTGTTCGCCGACCTGCCGGACGCCTGCGACAATACGCTCGCCATCGCCCGGCGCTGCGCCGTCATGGCAGAAACGCGCAAGCCGTTGCTGCCGGTATGCCGCAAGGTCCACCCCGGCAGCAACGAGGACCAGACCGTCCGCGCGATGGCCGGGGAGGGCCTGGCGCGCCGCATGGACGCCGCCGGCGTCGATGCCGCGACCCGCGCGCAGTACGAGGCGCGGCTGGCGTTCGAGCTGGACGTGATCGCGTCAATGGGCTTCCCTGGCTACTTCCTGATCGTGGCGGACTTCATCCAGTGGGCGAAGGCGCAGGGCATCCCGGTGGGGCCTGGCCGCGGCTCCGGCGCCGGGTCGGTGGCGGCGTGGGCGCTGACCATCACCGACCTCGACCCGCTGCGGTTCGGGCTGCTGTTCGAGCGCTTCCTGAACCCGGAACGCGTGTCGATGCCGGACTTCGACATCGACTTCTGCCAGGACCGCCGCGACGAGGTGATCCAGTACGTCCGCCAGGAATACGGCGCCGACCGGGTGGCGCAGATCATCACCTTCGGCAAGCTGCAGGCCCGCGCCGCCGTGCGCGACGTCGGCCGCGTGCTGGGGCTGCCATACGGCCAGGTGAACCGGGTGGCGGAGCTGATCCCGAACAACCCGGCCAAGCCTGTGACCCTCAAGCAGGCAATCGACGGCGAGCCCAAGCTGCAGGAGATGCGCGACGACGACGAAGCGGTGCGCCGGTTGCTGGAGGTCGCGCTGCAACTGGAGGGGCTGTACCGCCACGCCAGCACGCACGCCGCGGGAGTGGTGATCGGCGACCGGCCGCTGACCGAGCTGGTGCCGATGTACCGCGACCCCAAGACCGACACGCTGGTGACGCAGTACTCGATGAAGTACGTCGAGCAGGCCGGGCTGGTGAAGTTCGACTTCCTCGGGCTGACGACCTTGACGATCCTGCAGCGAGCGTTGGCGATCCTGAAGGGTTTGGGCATCGAGGTCGACCTGGACCGGCTGCCGCTGGATGACGCGGCCACCTACGAGATGCTGGCGCGCGGCGACGCAGGCGGGGTGTTCCAGTTCGAAAGCTCGGGCATGCGCGACGTGCTGCGGCAGATGCGGCCCGACCGGTTCGAGGACCTGATCGCGGCGGTGGCGCTGTACCGGCCGGGACCGATGGCCAACATCCCGGAATACTGCCGGCGCAAGCACAGCGGCGTCTGGACCGCGCCGCACCCGGAGCTGCGGGCGATTCTGGAGGAGACCTACGGCATCATGGTCTATCAGGAGCAGGTGATGCAGATCGCCCAGACGATGGGCGGCTACAGCCTGGGCGGCGCCGACCTGCTGCGCCGGGCGATGGGCAAGAAGATCCGGTCGGAAATGGACGCCCAGCGCAAGACCTTCGTCGACGGCGCGATCGGCCGCGGCATCCCGCCGGACAAGGCGGCGGAGGTGTTCGACCTGATGGCGAAATTCGCCGATTACGGGTTCAACAAATCCCACGCCGCCGCCTACGCCCTGGTCGCCTACCAGACCGCCTGGATGAAGGCCAACCATCCCGGCGCGTTCCTGGCGGCGTGCATGAGTCTGGCCATCAGCAACACCGACAAGTTGGCGGCGCTGCGGCAGGAGGCGGAGCGGCTCGGCATCCGCGTGCTGCCGCCCGACATCAACCGCTCCGGCGACGATTTCACGGTGGATGTCGACGCCGAGGGCCGGCCAGCGATCCGCTACGCCCTGGCGGCGGTGAAGAAGGTGGGACAGGCGGCGATGCAGGCTTTGGTGGCGGCGCGGGGCGACCGCCCGTTCGCCGACATCACGGATTTCGCGACGCGAGTCGATCCGAAGCAGCTCAGCAAGATGCAGATCGAGAATTTGGCGCGGGCGGGGGCCTTCGACCAGTTGGACCCGAACCGGGCGCGGCTGTTCGCCGGTGCGGAGCTGGTGTTGCGTCGCGCGCAGGCGGATGCGGAGCAGAAGGAAAGCGGGCAGATCGGCCTGTTCGGCGGTGGGGCGCCTGAAACCCTGCGCCTGCCCAACGTGCCGGACTGGCCGTCCATGGAGCGGCTGGGGTTCGAGGCGGAGGCGATTGGCTTCCACCTGACGGCGCACCCGCTGGACAGCTATGCGACCCTGCTCACGCGCATGGGCGCGGTCACGTCCAGCAAGCTGGAGGCGCTGGGGCAGGCGGGCGGCGGACGGGTGAAGCTCGCCGGCTGCGTGATCGCGCGCAAGGAGCGGCCGACGCGCACCGGGTCGAAGATGGCGTGGGTGCGGCTGTCGGACGCGGGCGGCAGCTACGAGGTGACGTTCTTCAGCGAGGCGCTGGAACGCTCGCGCGAGGCGCTGAAGGAGGGCGCGGCGGTGCTGGTGACGGTCGATTTGCGGCAGGAGGGCGAGAGCCTGCGGGTGACGGCGCACAACGCCGTCTCGCTGGAGCAGGCGGCGGCCGAAGCGGGGGCGGGCATGCGCATCTGGCTGCAGCGCAGCGAGGCGGTGCCGCACATCCGCGCCATCCTGGAGCGCGAGCGGAAGGGCCGCGGCCGGGTCACGCTGCTGCCCCGGCTGGCCGACACGCAGGATGTCGAGATCGAGTTGCCGGGCGGCTTCAACGTCACGCCACGGTTGGCGCAAGCGTTGAAGATGGTGCCCGGCGTGGAGCGGGTCGAGGAGGTCTGACTACTCCTTCTGAGGCTCGGCCGGGGGCGCGACCGCTTCGGGCGGCGTAGTCGGGGCGGCTGAGGTTGGCGGCGCAGCTGGAACGGGCGTCTCGCTGCCTGGCGAGGGTTCCGGCGACATCGATGCGGCGGGCGCGTCCAAGGGAGGCGCCGGAGGGGCGTCGGCATTGACCGGAGGCGCCGGGGCCGGAACCGGGTCTGGCGTAGTCGCGGCGGAGGACGGCGCCGGTTCTGGCGCGTTCGCATCGGGTGCGGTCGGGGCCGGCGCGGGTTCAGCCGCTGGAACCACGGCATGATGCGGCTCCACGCCCACCAGCCGATGCACGGTCACGCGCGTGATCTCGCGGCCGCCGACGGTCATGTGCGACACGGTCGCATTGACCAGCAGGTCGATCTGGCCGCGCAAGGCTTGGGTTCGCAAGCGGGGCGCGAGGTGAAGCGGGGCCAGGTCGGCAACCGCGTCGAACCCGTCGCCGCCGCTTTGCTCGACCGCCCGCCATTCCGCGCATGGCCTTTCACGGCAAGCCGAATTGACATGGAACAGGCGCAGATGGGACGGCTCGGCGGCCTTTGTGACGCCGGTCGCGGCGAGCAAAGCTGCCAAGCTCACGACGGTTGATCCGATCCGTGTCATCATGGTCTCCCCGGTATTTGCCGCTTGGAACGGTTGCCGCAACGCGGGAGTTGCACGGCTTGCCAAGGAGCGGGCATTCCGCCATATCCCACATGCCGGTGCCCTTGTGCCGGTAATTCACATGCGGGGCGCCTTTCCCTGGCGACAGGGTCCGGTGCCACACAGGCGCGGCCCCGCAGAGGTTCAACCGGACGACAGGAAAGCGCCACACATGGCAATGCCCGATTTCACGATGCGCCAACTGCTCGAGGCCGGGGTCCATTTCGGACACCATACCCGGCGCTGGAACCCGCGCATGGGGCCGTACCTGTTCGGCATCCGCAACCAGGTCCACATCATCGACCTGCAGCAGACCGTCCCGATGCTGGACCGTGCCCTGCGCGCCGTCCGCGACGTGACGGCTGCCGGCGGCCGCGTGCTGTTCGTCGGCACCAAGCGGGCCGCGGCCGAGCACGTCGCCGATGCGGCCAAGCGCTGCGGCCAATACTACGTCAACCACCGCTGGCTTGGCGGCATGCTGACCAATTGGAAGACGATCACCGGCAGCATCAAGCGCCTGCGCCAGATCGAGGAGATGCTGGCCGGCAACATCGAGGGCCTCACCAAGAAGGAGGTGCTGGACATCACGCGCGACCAGGAGAAGCTGGAGCGCGCGCTGGGCGGCATCAAGGAGATGGGCGGCTTGCCGGACATCCTGTTCATCATCGATACGAACAAGGAAAAGCTGGCGGTCGAGGAGGCCAACAAGCTCGGCATTCCCGTGATCGCAGTGCTGGACAGCAACTCCGACCCGCAAGGCGTGACCTATCCGATCCCGGGGAACGACGACGCGATCCGCGCGATCACCATGTACTGCGACCTGGTGGCCGGTGCCGTGCTGGACGGGATCAGCGCCGAGATGGTGGCGTCGGGCCGCGACATGGGCGAGTCGGAGGAGCTGCCGATGGAAGCGCTGCCGCAGCCCGCCGAGCAGCCTGCCGCATGAGCGTGGCGCCTGAAGCCTCGCCGTTGTTTGGAGAATAAATATGGCTGAAATCACCGCTGCCCTGGTGAAAGACCTGCGCGAGAAGACCGGCGCGGGGATGATGGACTGCAAGCGCGCGCTGTCGGAAACACAGGGCGACCTGGAGGGCGCGGTGGACTGGCTGCGCAAGAAGGGCCTCGCCGCCGCCGCCAAGAAAAGCGGCCGGGTCGCAGCCGAGGGGCTGGTGGGCGTCGCGTCCGCCCCGCAGGTCGCGGCGATGGTCGAGGTGAACGCCGAGACCGACTTCGTGGCGCGCAACGATGCGTTCCAGGGCTTCGTCGCAGCCGTCGCGAATGTCGCGCTGCAGACCGGCGACGATATCGAGGCGATCAAGGCGGCGCCGTTCCCCGGCTCCGGCCGGACCGTGGCCGACGAGTTGACGCATATGGTTGCGACCATCGGCGAGAACATGACCCTGCGCCGGGCGCGCGTGCTGCGCGTGGGGCAGGGCGTGGTCGCCACCTACGTCCACCAGGCGCTGCGCCCGGGCCTCGGCAAGATCGGCGTTCTGGTTGCGGTCGAGAGCAGCAGTGAGTTGGAAGGGCTGGAGACGCTGGGCCGCCAGGTCGGCATGCATGTCGCCGCAGCCCGGCCAGAGGCGTTGGATGTCGATGCGGTGGACACCGCGGCGCTGGAACGGGAGCGCTCGGTGCTGGCTGAGCAGGCGCGCGCGTCGGGAAAGGGCGAGGATATCATCGAGAAGATGGTCCAAGGCCGGATTCGCAAATACTACGAGGAAGTGGTGCTGCTGGAACAGGTCTGGGTGCATGACGGCGAAAGCCGGGTGAAGGCGGTCGCGAAAAAGGCTGGCGTCGACATCACCGGTTTCGCGCGCTTCCAGCTTGGCGAGGGGATTGAGAAGCAGGCGGGCGACTTCGCGGCCGAGGTTGCGGCGGCGGCCGGGGTCGATCCGGACAACGCTCCCCTGCTCTGACGGACAGTCGTCATGGTCCGGTAAGCGATCTCTTGTGACGACCGGACCGTGCCGGTAGGGTGCGCGGCGTCAGAACCTCCTGTCTGCAAGGCCGACCCACCCATGACTGCCGAGCCGGCCCCACGACGCGTTCTGCTGAAAGTTTCCGGCGAGGCCCTGATGGGCAAGCGGGAGTACGGCCTCGACACCGACACCATGATGCGGATCGCCAACGACGTCGGCGCGGTCGTCGCAATGGGCGCGCAGGTCTGCCTGGTGATTGGCGGCGGCAACATCTTCCGCGGCATTTCGGCGGCGGCCGGCGGCATGGATCGCGCGCAGGCCGACTATATGGGCATGTTGGCGACTGTCATGAACGCCCTTGGCATGCAGAACGCGCTGGAAAAGTGCCATGTCCCGACCCGTGTCCAGTCCGCCATCCCGATGGCCAGCGTGTGCGAGCCCTATATCCGGCGCCGGGCGGTGCGGCATATGGAAAAGGGCCGGGTCGTCATCTTCGCCGCGGGCACCGGCAACCCATTTTTCACCACCGACACCGCGGCGGCGCTGCGGGCGGCCGAGATGAATTGCGATATGCTGCTGAAGGGCACCCAGGTTGACGGCGTGTACTCCGCCGACCCCCGCCGCGTGCCGGACGCCGTCCGCTTCGACGAGCTGACCTACCATGACGTCCTGGCCCGCGACCTGGCTGTCATGGATGCCGCCGCCATCAGCGTGGCGCGTGAGAATGATTTGCCGATCATCGTGTTCAACATCCATGCCCCCGGCGCCTTCGCGCAGGTCATGCGCGGCGAGGGCCGGTTCACCCGGATCATCGAAAAACCCGAACTCAGTGCTGTGGAGTAGACCGTGCCGGCCGATCTGAACGACCTCAAGCAGGACCTGACGCGGCGCATGGATGGCGCCATGGAAACCCTCCGCCGCGATTTCGCCGGGCTGCGGACCGGGCGCGCGAGTCCGGCGTTGCTGGAGCCGGTGAAGGTGGAGGCCTACGGGTCTGAAATCCCCATCACCCAAGTGGGCACCATCGGCGTGCCGGAATCGCGCATGATCACCGTGCAGGTCTGGGACCGGACGCTGGTGGGCGCCGTCGAGCGCGCCATCCGCGATTCTGGCTTGGGCCTGAACCCGGCGGCCGACGGCCAGGTGGTGCGTGTGCCGATCCCGCAGCTCACCTCGGAGCGCCGGGTCGAGCTGGCGAAGGCGGCGGGGCGCTATGGCGAGGGCGCGCGCATCTCGGTGCGTGGCGTGCGGCGCGATGGGATGGAGCAGATCAAGGCCTTCGAGCGCAAGCACGAGATCAGCGAGGACGAGCAGAAGGATTGGGCCGACGAGGTGCAGAAGCTGACGGACCAGTACATCAAGCGGATCGACGAGAGCCTGATCGAGAAGGAACGTGAGATCAAGCAGGTCTAGGTTGGGCGCGAGCGGGGTCCTGGCATGAGTGGGTTGCCCGCGCAGATCGTCAGCCGGGTGCCGCTCGACCCGGCCGTGCCACGCCATGTCGCCATCATCATGGACGGCAACGGGCGATGGGCCACGGCGCGTGGCCTGCCGCGAATCGCCGGGCATCGGGCCGGCGCGCAGGCTGTCCGGCGCACGATCGAGGCGGCGATCCGCGCCGGGGTCGAATGGCTGACGTTGTATGCCTTCAGCAGCGAGAATTGGCAGCGTCCGCAGGCAGAGGTGCTCGACCTGACGGGGCTGCTGCGGCATTACGTCCGGCAGGAACTGGCCGAGTTGAAGGCCCAGGGCGTGCGGCTGCGCATCATCGGCGACCGGGTGCGCTTCGACAGTGACATCATCGCCGACCTGGCGCGGGCCGAGCGCGAAACGGTGGGCAACAGTCGGCTGAACCTCACAATTGCGCTGTCTTACGGTGCCCGGGCCGAGATCGTGGCCGCTGCCCGGGCCGCTGCGTCGGCTGCTGCGGCCGGCACGCTCGATCCGGGCTCACTCGACGAAACGACCTTCGCGGCGCTGCTTGCCACGGCGGAGATGCCGGATCCCGACCTCGTGGTGCGCACCAGCGGCGAGCGGCGATTGTCGAACTTCCTGTTGTGGCAGTCGGCCTACGCCGAACTGGTGTTCACCGACGTGCTTTGGCCGGATTTTGGCTTGGCCGAGTTCAATGCCGCCCTGCAGGAGTTTGCCGGGCGCGAACGGCGTTTCGGGGCCCGGCCTGGCTGACCCGGCCTCTGCGGGGCGCTGGGGCGATCTGCGGCTGCGGATCGCCTCGGCAGTGGTGCTCGCACCGCTCGGTCTCGGCGCGATCTGGGTGGGTGGATGGTGGTTTGCCGCCATTGCCGCAGCCGTCGGCGTGGGCATCGCATGGGAGTGGGCCCGGATGTGCCGCCGCCGCGCTCCGGCGCTTATCTTAGGGTTCGGCTATCTCGCGTGCGCCGTGGCCGGCCTCGTCTGGCTGCGCGGCGACGTCGGCGCTGGTCGCAGCAACGTCGTGTTCCTCGTGCTGGTCGTTTGGGCCAGCGACATCGGCGCCTACGCGACGGGCCGCTGGGTCGGCGGGGTGAAATTGGCGCCGGCGATTTCGCCGAGCAAGACCTGGTCCGGGGCGGCAGGTGGCCTGATCGCCGCCATCCTGGTCGGCGTCGCCGGATCGAGCGCGGGCGGCTATGCCTCCGGGGGCTTCCTGGCCGGTGGATTGGGCTTGGTGGCGCAGTCCGGGGATTTGGCCGAGAGCGCGTTGAAGCGGCATTTCGGTGTGAAGGACTCCGGCGCCCTCATCCCAGGCCATGGCGGATTGCTGGATCGGTTGGACGGGCTTTTGGCAGTCGCGGGTGTTGCCACCATAATAGCGGCTTTGATGGGACGAGGAGTGCGGCTGTGGCAGTGAGAACGGTAAGCGTGCTCGGCAGCACAGGAAGCGTCGGACGCAGCACCGTCGACTTGCTGCTGGCCAACCCCGACTCGTTCCGGGTGCATGCCCTGGCGGGCGGCCGCAATGTCGCACTTCTGGCCGAGCAGGCGCGGGCCTTGCGTGCCGGCCAGGCGGTGATCAGCGATCCGGCGCTGCTTTCGGATCTGGCCGCAGCCCTGGCTGGGACCGGCATTTCGGCGGCCGCTGGCGATGCGGCGGTGGTGGTGGCTGCCTCCGAACCGGTGGATTGGACGATGGCCGCCATCACCGGCGCGGCAGGCCTGCCATCCACCCTCGCGGCGATCGAGCGCGGCGGTGCGATCGCGTTGGCCAACAAGGAGGCGCTGGTTTGCGCGGGCGAGGTCATGCTCCACGCCGTCCGGACCGCCGGGGCGACGCTGCTGCCGGTCGACTCCGAGCACAACGCGATCTTCCAGGCGCTGGCCGAAGGCAATCGCGGCGCGGTCGAGCGCATCGTGCTGACGGCGTCCGGCGGGCCGTTCCGCACCGCGACGACCGAGGACATGCGGGTTGCGACCGTCGAGGCGGCGTTGCGGCATCCGGTGTGGTCGATGGGTGCCAAAATCAGCATCGACTCGGCTACGTTGATGAACAAGGGCCTGGAACTGATTGAGGCTGCAAGATTATTCGATCTGCACGAGTCGAAGATCGGTGTGCTGGTCCATCCGCAATCGGTGGTGCACGGGCTGGTCTACTACACCGATGGCAGTGTGCTGGCCCAGCTCGGCGCGCCAGACATGCGCATCCCGATCGCTCATGCGCTAGCCTGGCCAGCCCGTATGGCGACACGCTCGCCCCGGCTGGATCTCGCAGTCACGGGAACGCTCGAGTTCGCCGAGCCTGACACCGTTCGCTTTCCAGCTCTGCGCTTGGCCCGCGATGCCTTGCGGGCGGGAGGCGGCGCGCCCACCATCTTGAGCGCTGCCAATGAGGTGGCCGTTGCAGCGTTTCTCGATCGGCGGATTGGGTTTCTCGACATTGCCGGCATGGTCGCTGCGGTCATGGATCATCTCGGCGCGCCGCCGGCTGACACGCTGGCCGCCGTGATAGACCTCGACGCCGCCGCCCGCCGCTCGGCCGCTCGCGTGATTGCGGCCCGAGTGGCTGCTTCTGCTGCTTAAAGCTTGGGGATCCCGATGCACCTACTGCCCGATGTCGTCCGTACCGGCCTCGCCTTCGTGGTGGTGCTCGGCGTGCTCGTCTTTGTTCATGAACTGGGCCACTACCTCGCCGCCCGATGGCGCGGCATTCACGTCGAGGCATTCTCGATCGGGTTCGGCCGGACGATTGCGAGTTGGACGGACCGGCGTGGCACGGAGTGGAAAATCGCCTGGCTGCCGCTCGGCGGCTACGTCCGGCTGCACGGGCAGGAGCGGCCGGAGGATGTGTCGCCGCAAACACGTGCAGCCTGGCAGGCTGGCAAGACCTTCCATGAGAAAACGGTGTTGTCGCGCGCGATCGTCGTGGCAGCGGGGCCGACCGCCAACTTCATCCTGGCCGTGGTGCTATTCGCCGGGCTGTTCATGTCGGTCGGTCGGCCGATGGCGGTTCCCGTTATCGGCGAGGTGATGGCCGGATCGGCTGCCGCCGTGGCAGGGCTTCAGGCCGGCGACCGCGTGGACACGATCGACGGCAGCAAAATTGGCGCGTTCGAGGACGTGCAGCGCATCGTGTCGGCCGCGCCGGGCCGCAGCCTGACGATGCAGATCGAGCGCGCCGGCGCAGCGCAGACGCTGCAGGTGGTGCCGGGCGCACGTGACGACGGTGCTGGCGGCCAGAGCGGCATCCTGGGAATTCGGGCCTCGAACGCGGAATACCGCCGGCTTGACCCGGTGCACGCGGTGATGGCAGGCGCCGCGCAAACTTGGGATGTGACGGTGCAGACGCTGAAGGGCGTGGGCCAGATGATCAGCGGCCGTCGCGGCACGGACGATCTCGGGGGACCGCTGCGGATTGCCCAACTTTCAGGCCAGGTCGCTTTGCTGGGGGTGGCCAGCCTGGTGTCGTTCATCGCCGTGCTATCGGTGAACCTTGGGCTGATCAACTTGTTTCCGATCCCCATCCTGGATGGCGGGCATCTGCTGTTCTACTTCCTTGAAGCGGTGCGCGGCCGGCCGATCCCGCCCCGGGCGCAGGAGTTCGGGTTCCGGGCCGGCATGGCGTTGCTGGCCTGCCTGTTCGTCTTCGCGACCTGGAACGACTTGAGCCACTTCGGCATCTTCCGCTGGGTGGCTGGGTTGATCGGCTGATGCAGCCGGTGGCGCCTGCATCCAGCTGAGGTTAGGGTGCGTTCAGGATTCGGCGGGTTGGATCGGTTGTTGGCGATCCGCAGCCGGGCGCTTACAAGCGTCGCCCGTCCGGGGGGAATTGCCTTTGTCTCGAAAACGCGCCGCTTTGCTCGCGACCGCCTGCCTGTTTCCGATCGCATTCCTTGGTGCTGCCAACGCGCAGCCGCGTCCCGCGCCACCTGCTAGGCCAGCGGCGCCCCGCTCGACCCCCGTTGCCGGAGGCACGATCTCAGCGATCCAGGTGGCAGGAAATCAGCGGATCGAGGATGGAACGATCAAGTCGTACATGCTGGTGGCCCCCGGCGATCCATTCGACCCGGACCGGCTCGATCGCAGCCTCAAGACCTTGTATGCGACTGGCTTGTTCCAGGACGTCAAAATCCAGCGGAACGGCAGCGCATTGACCGTGACGGTGGTCGAGAACCCGATCGTCAACCGCATCGCTTTCGAGGGCAACCACAAGCTGAGCGATGACGTGTTGCGGCCGGAGCTGCAGTTGCGGCCGCGGGCGATCTACACGCCGCAATTGGCGCAGGCGGATCGTCAGCGCATTCTTGACCTGTATGCCAAGAAGGGGCGCTACGCCGCGACCGTGGAACCCAAGATCATCCGCATCGAGCAGAACCGCGTCGACGTGGTGTTCGAAATCCATGACGGCGAAGCGACGCTGGTCAGCCGTATCGCGTTCGTCGGCAACCATGCCTTCGGCGAGGGCCGCCTGCGCGAAGTCGTCAACTCGCGCGAGCAGGCCTTCTACCGGTTCCTTTCCAGCAGCGACACCTACGACCCGGAACGGGTGAACTTCGACAAGGAATTGCTGCGCCGGTTTTATCTCCGGAACGGGTATGCGGATTTCGAGGTTCGCGACGCCAGCGCAGAGCTCGCGCCAGACCGGTCCGCCTTCTTCCTCACCTTCACCCTCAATGAAGGCGAGCAGTACAAGCTCGGCGCCGTCACCGTCGATTCCAAGCTGCCGCACCTGAACGGCACGGAGCTGTTGCCGCTGGTGGACCTCGCCTCGGGCGATATCTACGACGGGGACGCGGTGGAACGGTCCACCACCGCGATCCAGGACGAGGTGCAGAACCGCGGTTACGCCTTCGTCGACGTGAAGCCGCGGATTGCGCGCAACAAGGCCAAGCATACGGTCGACCTGGTTTTCGACGTGACCGAGGGGCCGCGGGTCTATGTCGAGCGGGTCGACATCGTCGGCAACACCCGCACCGAGGACAAGGTCATCCGTCGCGAGTTCCGCTTGGCCGATGGCGACGCGTTCAACGCGGCGGCGATCCGGCGCTCGCGCCAGCGGTTGCAGGATCTCGGCTATTTCAACTCCGTCGCCATCCAGTCCGCGCCGGGGTCGACGTCCGACAAGGCAATCGTGACGGCGGTGGTGGACGAAAAGGCCACCGGCGAGCTGTCGTTCGGCGGCGGATTCTCGACTGATGCAGGCGCGCTCGTCAACGTGGGCCTGCGCGAACGCAACCTGGTCGGGACCGGCATCGACTCCAACCTGTCGGGCACGCTGGCGCAGTATCGCAGCGAGCTGAACTTGTCGTTGACCGATCCTTATCTGTTCGACCGCAACCTAGTCGGCGGCATCGACATCTTCCGGGTCGACAACAACAACCAGCTTATTGCGGCCTACAGCGAAACGCGGACTGGTTTCGATCTCCGGCTCGGCTACGAGTTCAACGAGCATCTGCGGCAGGCATTGACCTACTCGCTGGTCGAGCGAAACGTTTACAACGTCAATGCCTATCAGACGAGCATCTATATCCAGGAGCAACTCGGCTCCTCGCTGCTGTCGCAAGTCGGGCAAACGTTGACGTTGGACTACCGGGACAGCCGAACCGACCCGCATACCGGCTTCGTCATCCGCTACGGCGCCGACTTCGCCGGTCTCGGCGGCAGCGAGAACTACATCCGGAACAAGGTCGATGGGACTTATTTCATCCCGCTCGACACCTTCACGCGCAACTCCGACTGGGGCATTGCGATTTCGGCCGGAGCCGGCTATCTGACCCAGCTCAATGGCCGTCAGGAGAGGATCATCGACCGCTTCTTCCTGGGCGGCGATAACCTGCGCGGCTTCCAGTCGGCCGGCGCCGGCCCGTTCTCGGTGCCGGCCCAAGTCGGCGGGGTCAATTATGGCGCTGACAGCCTGGGCGGCCGTTTCATCTACACCCAATCGACCGAATTACACTTTCCGCTGCCGATTTCGGCCGATCTCGGGCTTTCCGGTCGCGCGTTCATCGATGTCGGCGGCCTGAACCAGGTGAGTGCGATTCCCGCGGTGCAAACGGTCGACATCCTGGGCAGAACCCAATTCGTCAGGCAGCAGATCTATGATGCCAGCGGCCCTCGCGTCGGAGCCGGCGTCGGCGTGTCCTGGAAAACGCCATTCGGGCTGATCAACATCGACCTAGCGGATCCGGTGGTGAAGAAAAAATACGACCAGACGCAAATCTTCCGCTTCGGCTTCGGAACGAGGTTCTAATTTGTATCATCATCATCGGTCCCCGATCGCCCTGACCGCCGTTGCCGCCACGGTGGCAGCGCTGTTCGCAAGCGCCCCGCCGGCACGGGCGCAGGCGCAAAACCCCGCCTGGTTCGTGCCCGGCGGACAGGCGGCCCCCGGCCGGACGGCCGCCCCAGCCCGTCCTTCCGCGCGGCAGGCGCCCCGGCAAAGTGCGCCGTTGCAGGATCAAGGCCAGCAGCCCGCGATCCAAGCGCCGCTGTCGCCCGATGGCCAGCTCGGCGGCGAGCCCAACCTGCCGCAAATTCCGCTGCCTCCGGTGCCGGAGTTGCCGGTGTTGCCGCGCGGGGCGTCGCCGCCGGCCGCCGTGGTTGGCGTGCTTGGCGTTCCCGAGATCATGCACGCGTCCACTGCGGCGCAGGAGATCGAGAAGGTGATCGGCGAACGCCGGGAGAAGTTGAACGGCGACGCGCAAAAAGAGCAGACCGTTTGGCGCGACATGCAACAAGCGCTGGCCGCCCAGCGCGCCACCTTGCCGCCCGATCAGTTGCGCACCAAGGAACACGATCTGCAGGAGCGGATCACCACCGCCCAGCGCACCTTCCGTGATCGGAACCGCGTCATCCAGGAGGCGGCGCAATACTCGCTCGGCCAGATCGAGCGGACGCTGATTGCCGTCATCCGCCAGGTGTCCGAAAGCCGTGGCATGAACCTGGTGCTGCACCGCTCGCAGGTGGCACTGAACGTGAACGAATTCGACATCACCGATCAAGTTGTCGAGCAGGTGAACAAGGTGCTGCCGTCGGTGAACATTCCGCCCGAAGGCGTGTCCCCGGCGGCCTTCGCAGCAGCCCAGCCGAACGCGCAACCACCGGCAACCCCCCAGGCACAGCCAGTGTCGGCGCCCGATGCCGCTGCGCCGGCACCAGGGCCACGGGTCACGGCCCCGCCCGCTGCGCCGCGGCGCTGAGCCTGAACCTGATGGCAGCCATGCCCGCGTCGGATCAGGCGTCCGGCACCGGTGACCCGCGATTTTTCGAACGTGCCGGACCATTCCAGCTGGCGGAAATCGCTGCCGCGGTTGGCGCCGAGGCGACGGGTGCTGGCTCGTTCGATGGGGTAGCGCCGCTGCAGGTGGCAGGGCCGGGCCAAATCAGCTTTCTCGACAACCGGCGTTACGCCGCTCTGTTGACCGATACCAGGGCCGGAGCGGTCATCGTCCACGCCGACTTCGCCGGTCGCGTGCCGGCCGGCACCATCGCGCTCGTCGTCCCCGACCCGTACCTCGCCTGGGCGCACGTGGCCGCGCTGTTTCATCCGCGCCCGGCGGTGCGGGCAGGCGTGCACGCCTCGGCAGTCATCGAGCCAGGCGCCGCCATCGATCCGACGGCCGAGATCGGGCCGTTGTCCGTGGTGGGCAGCGGGGTGGAAATCGGACCACGCTGCCGCGTGGGCGCCGGCGCCGTGCTCGGGGCGGGCGTGATGCTGGGGCCAGACTGCCGCATCGGCGCGCTGGCCAGCCTTTCGCACGCAATCCTGGGCGCGCGGGTGTACATCTATCCGGGCGCCAGGATCGGACAGGAAGGTTTCGGCTTCGCCACCGGGCCGCAAGGCTTCGTCACCGTGCCGCAGATTGGCCGCGTGGTAATCGAGGACGACGTGGAGGTCGGCGCCAACAGCACGATCGACCGCGGGTCGGTGAATGACACCGTCATTGGCGCCGGGTCACGGCTCGACAACCTGGTGCAGATCGGTCACAACGTGCGATTGGGCCGTTGCTGCGTCGTGGTGTCCCAGGCGGGAATATCCGGCTCGACCACCTTGGAGGACTTCGTCGTGGTGGCGGGACAGGCGGGGCTGACAGGACATTTGCAGATCGGAGCCAAGGCGCGGATTGGCGCCCAGGCTGGCGTGATGCACGATGTCGGGGCCGGGGTGGACGTGCTCGGAAGCCCGGCGATGCCGGTCCGCGAGTTTTTCCGCAACGTCGCGGCGTTGCGCAAGCTGGCGCAGCGCAGGGCCGGGGAAAAAGGTACGGACTGACGCCATGGACGGCACAGCGACGGGCGCTCCCGAGGTAATCGACTCGATGGACATCGGGCGGATCATGCACGCGATCCCGCACCGCTACCCTATGCTGCTGATCGACCGGATGGCGGATGTCGTGCTCGACCGCTCCGCGATCGGCATCAAGAACGTCACTGCCAACGAGAGCTTCTTCCAGGGGCATTTCCCCGGCCATCCGGTCATGCCCGGCGTGCTGATCATCGAGGCCATGGCCCAGACCGCCGCCGTGCTGGTGGTCGAAACGCTGGGCCCGGATGCGGCCGGCAAGGTCGTGTATTTCATGACCATCGAGAACGCGAAGTTTCGGCGCCCCGTCGTGCCCGGCGACCAGTTGCGCATCCACGTCACCAAGGAGCGCAACCGCGGCCATGTGTGGAAGTTCAGCGCGACGGCGCGGGTGGACGGGGTCTCGGTTGCGGAAGCGACCTACTCGGCCATGATCATGGGAGCGCCGGGATCGCTGCCGCCCGGCTGACGCGGCCCATCCGGCAGCAACGTCGCGAAACAGTTTGTGTCTTGGCCGGCGCGGCCGAGCCTTCCTAGTCTGGCGCGTATCGTCCACTCCCGAGAACATCCATGCCGCATTTCATCCATCCGACCTCCATCGTCGAGGCTGGCGCCTCGGTTGGCGCAGGAGCCGTCATCGGGCCGTGGTGCCATGTCGGGCCGGAAGTGGTGGTCGAGGCCGGTGCGCGGTTGGTGTCCCACGTGGTCGTGGACGGGCGGACGCGGATCGGCGAGGCGGCGGTCATCTATCCGTTCTGCACGATCGGCGTGCCGCCGCAGGACCTGAAATACAAGGGCGAGCCGACCAGCTGCGACATCGGCGCCCGCACCCAGGTGCGCGAGGGTTGCTCGATCCACCGCGGCACCGTGACCGGCGCCGGCATCACGACCGTCGGCGCCGATTGCCTGCTGATGGCGGTGGTCCACGTGGCGCATGATTGCGCGCTCGGCGACGGGGTGGTGGTGGCCAACAACGTCGTCATGGGCGGGCATGTCACGATCGGCGCCGGAGCGGTGATCGGCGGGTCGGCGGCAATCCATCAGTTCGTGCGGATCGGCCGCGCGGCCATGGTCGGCGGCGTGTCGGGCGTGGAGGCGGACGTGGTGCCGTTCGGCAGCGTCATCGGCAACCGGGCGCGGCTGGCCGGGCTGAACGTCATCGGCCTGCGCCGCCGGGGCGTGGAGCGCGCGCAGCTCCACACCGTCCGGGCGGCGTTCCGGGCGCTGTTCGCCGCCGCTGACAGCGTGTTTGCCGATCGCGTGCAGGAAGTCCGGGACCACTACGGAGCCGACGCGCTGGTGGCCGAAATGCTGGCCTTCATCGACGCGCCGAGCCGCCGCGGCCTGATCCGCTCCGGTCTCGCCGCCGAGGCCGACCCGGACGCGTGACCCCGCTCGGGATCATCGCGGGCGGCGGTCCCCTGCCGAGCCAGGTGGCCGAGGCGGCGCGGCAGGCTGGGCGGGAGGTGTTCATCGTGGCGCTCGACGGCTATGCCGATTTGCCATTGGTGATGCCGTTCCCGCACGCCTTGGTCCGCCTGGGCGCTGCCGGACGCATCCTGGCGCTGCTGCGGGAAGCGGGATGCCAGGATCTCGTGCTGATCGGTCCGGTGCGCCGCCCGTCGCTGCTGGATTTGCGGCCGGATGGGGAGGGCGCGCGCATCCTGGCGCGGATCGGCAGGGCGGCGTTCGGCGGGGATGACGGTTTCCTTGCCGCCGTCGTGCGCGTGCTGGGCGAGGAGGGATTCCGCATCCTAGGGGCGCACGAGGTGTTGGCGTCGGCGGTCGGCCCGGAAGGGTTGCTGACCCGGTTGACGCCGGACGCGGCCGCGCAGGCCGACATTGCCCGGGGTGTCACCGTCGTCCGTGCGCTCGGCGCCGTCGATGTGGGGCAGGGCTGCGTGGTGCAGCAGGGCATCGTGCTGGCGGTCGAGGCGATCGAGGGCACCGACCAGATGCTGGCGCGGGCGGCCGGGCTGGCGCGTCCGGGGCCGGGCGGGGTGCTGGTGAAATTGGTCAAGCCGGGGCAGGATCGCCGGGCCGACCTGCCGATGATCGGCCCGCGCACGATCGACGCCGCCGCCGCCGCCGGCCTGCGCGGGATCGCCTTCGAGGCGGGCGGCACGTTGTTCACGGAGCGGGCCGCATGCGTCGCCCGTGCCGACGCCGCCGGGCTGTTCCTGCTGGGCATTCCGTCGCATAGCGGGATCGGCTAAATCGCTGCCAACCAATCCAGGAGGATGCCATGGCTGAAGGCCGCATGCTGCACACGATGCTTCGGGTCAAGGACCTCGACCAAAGCGTCGATTTCTACACGCGCCTGATGGGAATGCAGGAAATCCGCCGCAACGAAGTTCCGGGCGGCCGGTACACGCTCGCCTTCGTCGGTTATGGCGACGAGGCCAGCACGGCGGTAATCGAGCTGACCCATAACTGGGACCAGTCCGAGCCGTACGACATCGGCAGCGGCTTCGGCCACCTCGCGGTCGGCGTGCCGGACGTGGCAGACACCTGCGAGCGGATCAAGGCGGGTGGGGGCAAGGTCGTGCGCGAGGCCGGGCCGGTGAAGCACGGCACGACGATCATCGCCTTCGTCGAGGACCCGGACGGCTACAAGGTCGAGCTGGTCCAGCGCGGCTGATCCCGTTCGCGCCGCCGCTGCTGGACGACCTGCTCGGCGGCCGGACCGTCCGCATCGGCGTGACGGGGCTCGCGCGCGCGGGCAAGACGGCGTTCCTGACCTCGCTGGCGGCGAACCTGCTGGCGGCCGGGGCGGGGCTGCCGTCCTTGCCCGCGCTGGCCAAGCGGCTTGGCGGACGCCGGTTGTCGGTGCGGCTGGCGCCCGCCCGGGCCGACGCCATCCCGCGTTTCGACCCGGCGGCGCCGCTGGCCGCCCTTGCCGCCGATCCGCCGTCCTGGCCCGCACGGACGGGGGCGGTGTCGCTGCTCGCGTTCGACGTCGAGGTGGCGCGGTCCGGCGTGCTGCCGCTGCCGCCACGCCGGCTGCGGCTGGAGTTGCTGGATTATCCCGGCGAGTGGCTGTTGGACCTGCCGCTGCTGCAGACCGGGTTCGACGCCTGGTCCGCCGCGACCCTGCGGCGGCTGGAGTCGCAGCCGGGCGCGCGCGACTTCCTGGCTTTCGCGACCGCATTGCCCAGCGGCGCTGGCCGGGACGAAGCGGTGGCCACCACCGGGCATCGGCTGTATCGCGCCGCCCTTGGCCGCCTGCGCGACGACGGCTTCGCGTTCCTGCAGCCAGGCCGGTTCCTGATGCCGGCGCCGGGACCCGAGCCGCCATGGATGCAGTTCTTTCCCCTGCGCGGCGCCGGGCCGCTCGCCGCCTTGATGAACGAGCGCTACGACGCCTACGTGGATGCGGTGCGGCGCGACATCGTATCGCCGTTGTTTGGCGACCTCGACCGGCTGGTGGTGCTGGCCGACCTGCTGTCGGCGCTGCACGCCGGGCCGGACAGCTTCGCCGACGCCCAGGCAGCGCTTGCGGCGGCAAGCGCTGCGCTGCGCTGGGAATGGTCGTGGACGGATGCGTTGGAGGCGCTGCGAAACCTGCGCCTGCCGCCGCGCGTAATTCGGCGGGTGGCGTATGCTGCGACCAAGGCGGACCACGTGGCGGAACGGCAGCGCGGCAACCTGGCGGCGCTGATGGCGTCGCTGGCGCCTGGCGGGGCGCAGCCGACGGCGCATTTCGCCCTGGCTGCGATCCGCTGCACGGAGGACGTGAGCATGACCCTGGACGGCCGTTCCGTTTCTGCCGTCCGTGGCCGGACTGCCGACGGATCGCTCGTGCGGTCCTACCCCGGAGAGGTGCCGAACCGGCCGCCGGACGCGGCATTCTGGACGCACCCGTTCTTTCAGCTCCCCGAGTTCGAACCGACGCGCCTGGCTTCGGGCGGCCGGGCCGGAGTGCCGCAACTCAACATGGACGCCGTGCTGGCCTTCCTGCTGGACGACCTGCTGTGAGGGAGCGCTTGGGTCCGCGCATCCAAGTCGAGCAGGTCGCCGCGCCGAAGCTGGAGCCAGCGGCCGAGGCCGAGATCATGGCGCCTGCCATGCCGTCCGGCCCCGGCACCGTGGCACTCGGGCTGGGGGGCGTGGCGACCCTCGCTGTCGGCCTGGCCGCGTTGCAGACCGGCAACTTCGTCGTCGACCAGTTCGCCCGGTCGCCCTGGTTGGGCGCTGCCACGCTGGCGGTCGCGGCCGGGGGCTTCGGGCTGCTGGGCGCCGCTGCTTGGCGGGAGATGCGCGGGCTGTTCGCGCTGGACCGGGTGGACCGGCTGCGCGCCGACCTCGCCAGCGGCGACGCCCACCGCATCCACGCGGCCGCCCGGCGCTGGGCGGCCCGGCTGCCGGACGCGGCCGTGCTGATCCCGGCGATCGACGCCGCCAACGACCCGGATGCGATATTGGGGCTGCTGCGCGCCGGACCTGCGGAGTCTTTGCGTGCGCAATCCGATGCCCTCGGCCGGGCTGCGGCGTTCCAAATGGCCGCCGGCATTGCCGCCACCCCGGCGCCGGCGTTGGCCGTGCTGCTCGTCGCCTGGCGCGGCGTGCGCCTGGTGCGCCAGGTCGCCGCCCTGCACGGGATGCGCCCCGGCACGCTGGGAACGTTGGGGCTGCTGCGGCGAACCGTGCTGGCGGCCGGCTTCGTTGCCGGGTCGGAGGTGGCGGTGAACGCGGCCGCCCACGCGGTATTGTCCAACCCGCTGCTGCAGCACGCATTGGGCGAGATGGCGGGAGCGGGCGTGGCCGCGCGGCGGATGGTGCTGCTTGGAAGGGCAACCGCGGCGGCGTGCAACCCGCTGCCGCCACGGTAGCTGATGGGAGTGGGTTCATGTACGCCAACAAAGCCATCGACCTAGCCCAGCAGGCGGACCATCGAGTGTCCGAACTCGATGGTATCCGAGGCGTCGCTTGCCTGATCGTATTATTCGATCACTGCGTCATCGGGCTGTTTCCCCCTGGCTGGATTCCAGGATATTATCGTCTGACCGGTTGGCTCATCGGCGGGGTGGACCTGTTTTTCGTGCTGTCCGGGTTCCTTATTGGCGGCATCCTGCTCGACCACAAGCGTGCCGCAAACTACTTCAAGGTGTTCTGGACCCGGCGTGTGGCTCGCATCATGCCGGTCTATTACCTTCTGCTTCTTACCTTCTTTGTGGCGCTTCTACTCAAGCCCCTGCTCAATCTGCCTTGGCTCGACGGCTATCTGTTCAACAATACGATGGCGCTCTGGACTTACCCATTGTTCGTGCAGAATTTCGCGCAATCCCTGGACGGAGGGGACGGCGGTGCTCGTTGGGTCGCGAGCACTTGGTCGCTGGCGATCGAGGAACAGTTCTACCTGCTGCTGCCGCCGTTGATCTACCTCATGAACCACCGATACCTGACGATTCTGGCCGTCGCCTGCATCGCCGTGGCGCCGCTGGTGCGGGGTTACCTTTGGCAAGTCTCGGGGCACTGGGCCGCCGGCTATTTCCTGCTTCCTGGACGCATGGACCCGCTGATGTTCGGCCTTCTCGCAGCCTTGACGCTGCGCACCGCTCGCCATGCTGCAACGCCACCGCAGATCGCTCGACGCTCTCTCGGTTGCATTGGTTGTCGTCTTGAGCAGCAATGTCCTGTTGAAGATCGGCGCCGTCGCGTATGCCCTCTACATGTACCACCCGGCCGTCAATGGGCTGCTGCATGGGGCGTTGTTCGCCGACGATCCCCGCATCACCGACGTGCCGCGTTTCCTGGCGGCGCTTGCGGTCATGGCGATCTCGGTCGGGCTGGCGTGGAGTTCGACAACCTACTTTGAAATGCCGATCAGGAAATTCAGTCACCGGGTGAAGTATCGTTTGGGTCCAGCTACACGCCCACTCTCAGGCTAACCACCGCCGACGAACACCTGGCTGGTCGCATACGAGACCCACACCCGCCGCGTCGCGAGCCAATCCGCTCCCAGCAGCATATCGACCACCCGGAGCGCAAAGGCTCGCGCGAGCGGGAGGGTTTGATCGGTTTCGACGACCGAGCCGACCTGCATCCGATGAAACCGGTGCAGCGTCGTGCCGAGGCTGTCGCGGCCCACACCGCGGACGGAGGGACCGGCCGGGTCGGGAGGCAGGCCCAGACGCGCGATGCCGGGCGCCAGGATCAGCGTCGTGGCCGAACCCGTGTCCAGTTGCGCGCGCAGCACCGTGCCGTCCAGCGTCACCGGCAACAGGAGCACGTCACGCACCGGCTGCACTGCGGGGATCGTGCTGTGCGGCGGGCGCCACGGGATGAAGTCGCCGCGGCAGTCGTGCACGTCGAACAGGCGCAGCGTCCGGTTTGGCAGGTCGATGTCCAAATCGAAACTCGCCAGCAGATCGGCCCCGAGCAGCCCGGCGACCGGCTGCCCCGCGATGTCCGCGGGCAGGTCCGCCACCGTCAGGCTCAGGTCGCCAGCCACCGTCCGGCGGCGCAGCGGCACGCCGCCCAGCGCCATCGTGCGCGGGACGGCATTGCGGCGGCGCACGTCGCCGCCGATGCCGTGCATGGTGGTAGCCACCCATTCGTCGCGCGCCAGAGCTAAGTCCCGGACCGCCGTCTCCGACACCATCGTCCGCTCGGCCCCGGTATCGAGGACGAACGCCGCGGCGCGTCCGTCGACGACCACCGGCACCAGGATCGATCCATGGGCAAAGCTCACCGGCACCGCGGCGCGTTGCTCGACCCGGCAGGCGAGGGCGGGACACGCGGCAGCCAGCCAGAGCAGGACCGCCAGCCGCATGCCGCGTGCCACCATTCTCACCCCGGCCCGCTCCCGCCAGCGGGAGAGGGAGCGGCGGTGAGCCTCAGACGGAGTAGTACATCTCGAATTCGACCGGATGCGGCGTGTGCTCGAAGCGGTACACCTCGCTCCATTTCAACTCGATGTAGCTCTCGATCTGGTCGCGGCTGAACACGTCGCCGGCCAGCAGGAACTCGTGGTCGGCCGCCAGCTCGCCCAGCGCTTCCCGCAACGAGCCGCAAACGGTCGGGATGCCTTTCAGCTCCTCCGGCGGCAGGTCGTACAGGTCCTTGTCCATCGGGTCGCCGGGGTGGATCTTGTTCTTGATCCCGTCCAGTCCCGCCATCATCAGCGCCGAGTAGGCGAGGTACGGGTTCGCCGACGGGTCGGGGAACCGGACCTCCACGCGCTTGGCCTTTGGGCTGGTGGTGTACGGGATGCGGCACGACGCGGAGCGGTTGCGGGCGGAGTAGGCCAGCAGCACCGGCGCCTCGAACCCGGGGATCAGCCGCTTGTAGCTGTTGGTGCTCGGGTTGGTGAACGCGTTCAACGCCTTGGCGTGCTTGATGATGCCGCCGATGTAATACAGGCACATCTCGGACAAGTCAGCGTAGCCGTTGCCCGCGAACATCGGCTTGCCCGCCTTCCAGATAGACTGGTGGGTGTGCATTCCCGTGCCGTTGTCGCCGTAGATCGGCTTCGGCATGAACGTCGCGGTCTTGCCGTAGCTGTGCGCGACGTTGTGGACGCAGTACTTGTAGATCTGCATCTGGTCGGCCATGCGGGTCAGCGTCGTGAACCGCGTGCCGAGCTCGTGCTGGCTCTGCGCCACCTCGTGGTGATGCTTTTCGATCACCAGCCCCATCTCGCCCATGGTCGACAGCATCTCGGCGCGCAGGTCGCTCTCGCTATCGACGGGAGGAACCGGGAAGTAACCGCCCTTCACCGACGGGCGATGGCCCATGTTGCCTTCCGGGTAGTCCTTCATGTTGCTGCCCGGGCCCTCGATGCTATCGATGTGATAGCTGCCGAAGTTGCCGCCGATGCCGAAGCGCACGCTGTCGAAGATGAAGAACTCGGCCTCCGCGCCCACGATGATGCTGTCGCCGTACCCGGTCGACTTCAGGTACGCTTCGGCCAGCTTGGCGGTCGCCCGCGGGTCGCGCGCGTAATACTGCCCGGTCGACGGCTCGACCACGTCGCAGAAGATGATCATCGACGGCTTGGCCGCGAACGGGTCCATCACCGCCGTCTCGGGGTCCAGCATCAGGATCATGTCGCTTTCGTTGATCGCCTTCCAGCCGGCGATCGACGAGCCGTCGAACATGATCCCGTCGCGGAACGCATCCTCGTCGATGGTGGAGATGTGCTGGGCGGTGTGCTGCCACTTGCCGCGCGGGTCGGTGAACCGCAGGTCCACGTACTCCACCGCGTTCTCGCGCATCATCTCGAGAACTTTGCCCACGTTATTCACGGGCGCCAAAGCCTTTTTCGCCATTGAGTCCATCCCTTTTTCGTCCGGCCACCCACCGTGGCCGGTCACACGCCTCTAGATCGCGTCGCTGCCCCGTTCACCGGTGCGGATGCGCACGACCTCCTCGATGTTGGTGACGAAGATCTTGCCGTCGCCGATGCGTCCGGTGCGAGCCGCCGTGACGATCGCTTCGACCGCGCGCTCGCACACGTCGTCTTCGCAAATCACCTCGATTTTAACCTTGGGCAGGAAATCGACCACGTACTCGGCGCCACGATACAGCTCGGTGTGGCCCTTCTGGCGGCCGAAACCCTTTGCCTCCGTCACCGTAATTCCCTGTAGACCGACCTCGTGCAGCGCGTCCTTCACCTCATCCAGCTTGAACGGCTTGATGACCGCTTCGATCTTTTTCATATCCCAGCCGCTCCCAATACCGTGCCCGGACAGCAGCGGTGACGAAGGGTTGCACGCCTCATGCCAACCGGCAATCCGCGGTTTCGCGACCTTTCCGCCGCGGACAAAGGCGCGAGAGCACCGTACTGCCTGTTTTGCGGGCAGGAATTGAAGCCCGGCGGCGACGGCCCTATGGTCGCGCCCCTGTTCCGGAGATGCCTCCCTTGAAGCCAGCCAACGCCCTGCTATCCGCCACGGGAACCACCGTGTTCACCGTCATGTCCGCCCTCGCGACCCAGCATGGCGCGATCAACCTCGGCCAGGGCTTTCCGGACACCGACGGCCCCGACGATGTGGTGCAGACCGCGGCCGATACGCTGTTCGACGGTCGCAACCAGTATCCGCCGCTGACCGGTGTTGCGGAATTGCGTGCGGCCGTCGCCCACGCCAACGCCCGCTTCTACGGCCTCGCCGTCGACCCGGCGCGCGAGGTCGTCGTCACCTCCGGCGCGACCGAGGCGATCACCGCGAGCCTGATGGCGCTGCTCGATCCCGGCGACGAATGCGTGCTGATCGAGCCGCTGTACGACACCTATTTGCCCGTGGTCCGGATGCTCGGCGCGGTTCCGCGCCTGGTCCGCCTGCAGCCGCCGCGCTGGGAGCTGCCGCGGGCCGAGCTGGCGGCGGCGTTCGGCCCCAAGACCAAGGCGATCTTGCTGAACACGCCGATGAACCCGTCCGGCAAGGTGTTCACCGCCGCCGAATTGGGCGTCATCGCCGGGCTGCTACAGCAGCACGACGCCTACGCCGTGTGCGACGAGGTATACGAGCACCTGGTGTTCAACGGCGCGTGCCATGTCCCGATGATGACGCTGCCGGGCATGCGTGAGCGCTGCCTTCGCATCGGCAGCGCCGGCAAGACGTTCAGCCTGACGGGTTGGAAGGTCGGCTACGTGACCGCAAGCCCCGCGCTGGCCGCCGTGGTCGCCAAGGCGCATCAGAACCTCACTTTCACGACGCCGCCGAACCTGCAGCGCGGGGTGGCCGTCGGCTTGGCCAAGGACGACGCGTACTTCGCCGGGCTGGCGGGTGCGCTGGAGGCGAAGTGCCGACGGTTGTCGGCCGGTTTGGCCGGGTTGGGCATGGACGTGCTGCCGTCGTACGGCAGCTACTTCGTGACGGCGGATTTCACCCCGCTCGGCTTCACCGGCGACGACGTCGCGTTCTGCCGCCACATCACCGAGCAGGCGGGCGTGACCGCGATTCCCGTCTCGGCGTTCTACGAGGGCGAGGCGCCCCGGCACTACGCCCGGTTCGCGTTCTGCAAGCGCGACGAGGTGCTGGACGAGGCGGTGGCGCGGTTGCGCCGGCACTTCGGGCAGCGCGCGCCGATGTTGACGGCGGCGGACTGATTCTCTAGACCGCGCGGTCTGGTGGCGGACGTAGCTCAGTTGGTAGAGCGCCGGTTTGTGGTACCGGTTGTCGCGGGTTCGATCCCCGTCGTTCGCCCCATATTCTCCTAGGGGCTCTGCCCCTAACCCCGCCAAAGGCGGAGCCTTTGGAAACCATGATTTAAAACTTTCGGATTTCCCGAAAGGTATGATCGTAACAACGCCGTATTAGTATTCGGAGCTTCTCTCTTTCTGCGCCCCACCCGCAGCCCTGGGCGTGCCGGCAAACCGGTAATTCCCGCCAAACTGTCGATTGGGCTATAGTTCAGTTGCCAGTAGGGTAGTGCGTCAATGGTCGAATTCCTTGCCAGCGTTATCGGGGTCTTAGCGGCCGGCGCGCTGGCCAAAGCCAGCGAGATTGGCGGTTGGGCTGTCGTCGACGCCTATGAGGCGTTACGGGCCTTGATCGTCCGCAAGCTCGGTAAGAGCGGTGCCGTGCAAAGCGTGGAGGACGAGCCGCGCTCCGAGACGGCGCAGGCGACGCTTGCCGAGTCACTCATAAACGCCGGTTTTGAAGCCGACCCTGAACTTGCGCAGCATGCAGCGGCGCTTCGCGCCGCGATTGCCGACGGTGCTGGGACAGGCAGCGCGGACATCAGGGTGGGTGACATCATCGGCAAGGTGAACGTCCTCGTCAATAACCTCGTCGCCAGCGGCCGGATCAAGCTGGGCGACCTGCGGGCCGAGACAGGAGATGCGACGCTCACCAATCTAACGGCAGGAGCCGTGTCACCAAAAAAAGTCTGAGCGGAGGCGAGCCGGGCAAGGCGTCTCTCGCGGCAAAGAATGCAAGCCCAACAAGTAGTCGCTATCCCGGAATCCAGACCGGCAATATAGCAGCCGGGCGGGACGTAAACTTCGGGCTCACGCCGGAGCAGGTGAAAGAGCTTACTGAGGCCGCTGCACGTGGCGCGACAGGTCCCCTGACGAGTGTGATCATCGATCTGAGCAAACGGCTTGGCGTCACCGAGGACGCGACCAAAACGCTCCTGCGCATCGTTGGCGAACAGGACGTGCCGCTGGAGCGTCTGTCCGAAATACTTAATCGCGTTGCCAACGACTACAAGCGGCTGCAGGGACAGGTGGCTGCGCTAAACCCCGATAACACAGCAGCGCGCGACCTAATCACACAAGCTAAGGCTGCGATCGACGCCGGCCAGTTCGAGCGAGCGCACCAGCTGCTGCGCGAGGCAACACAGGCGCAGCTAGCGGCCGCGCGGGCGGCGCGAAAGCTGCGCGAGCAGGCACAAGCAGCCGAAGCTGCGCAGATGTTGGCGGCAGCGAGTGTCACTGCGGTTGATGCAAGTGTCGCCCTGACCGAGGGGAAGTATTGGCAGGCTGCCGAATTGTTTGGCCAAGCTGCCAAGTATGTTCCGCCCGAGTATCCGGATGAGCGGAGCAGCTACTTATCAGGCCAGGCTGGTGCCTTGTACCGTCAAGGCGACGAGCATGGCGACAACGATGCACTTTGCAAATCTATCGAGACATCACGTCTGATTCTGAAGGAGCGGACGCGCGAGCGCGTGCCGCTCGATTGGGCGGGAGTGCAGAACGATCTTGGCGTAGCACTCGAGGCACTGGCCGAGTGGGAGAGCGGGACGGCGCGGCTGGAGGAAGCGATAGTGGCCTTCCGGGCGGCGCTAGAGGAGTGTACGCGCGAGCGCGAGCCGCTCGGTTGGGCGTTGCTGCAGCACAACCTCGCTGGCGCACTTTCACAGCTTGCGTCGCGTCCACGCGGGACGGCCGCGTGGCTAGAGGAAGCGGTGGCGACTTATCGGGCGGCTTTGGAGGTCAGGACGCGCGAGCACATGCCATACGACTGGGCAATGACATCAAATAACCTAGGCAACGCGCTTGCAAGGCTCGGCGAGCGTGAGAATGGAACGGCGCGGCTGAAGGAAGCGGTAGAAGCCTACTGGGCGGCGCTAGAGGAGTGGACGCGTGAGCGTGTGCCGCTCGATTGGGCAATGACGCAGCACAATCTTGGCACCGCACTCCGTGCATTAGGCGAACGTGAGAGCGGGACAGCGCGGCTGGAGGATGCAGTGGCGGCTTATCGGGCGGCGCTGCAAGAGAGAACACGTGAGCGGGTGCCGCGCTACTGGGCGATGACGCAGCACTTTCTCGGCCGGACACTCGTCATGCTTGGTGAGCTTGAGAGCGGAACAACGCTGCTAGAAGAGGCGGTGGCAGCTTATCGGGCGGCGCTGGAGGTGAGGACGCGCGAGCGCATGCCACTCGACTGGGCAATGACGCAGCGGAAACTTGGTAGCGCGCTCTCCTGGATTGGTGCACGTGAGAGGGGCGCGGCGCGGCTGGAAGACGCGGTGTCCGCTTGGGAAGCTTGCCTAACAGTCGTGGAATCCGCTTGGCCAGAGAAGTGGATTGAGGAAGTGCGTTCTGATGTCGACGCAGCACGAACTGAGATCGTGCGACGCTCGCTGGAATTGAGCGCTGTTCACAAGTCAAGGGGTTTGGGGCCGCCGGCCCCGACGGGTTGAGGGCAGAGCCCTTACCTGCTGGCACATGCCGTGCTTCGATCACTTTCGAACCGGAGATCAAGCCATGAAGCGCCTCGTGCTGGCCCTCACTCTTATCGCCAGCCTCAACCCCGCCCAGGCGGCGGACGACATCCTCATCGGCGCGATCTACCCACTGACCGGCAACGCCGCGCAGATCGGGGCCGACGCGCAGGCCGCCATCGGCGTCATCAGCGACATCATCAACACCAACCACCCGCCGGTTCCGATGCTGCTCGGCAACGGCGGCGGCCTGCCGCACATGAACGGCGCGCACATCCGGGTGGTGTTCGCCGACCATCAGAACGACCCGCAGAAGGCGCGTGCGGAGGCCGAGCGGCTGATCACCCAGGACCACGTGGTGGCGCTGATCGGCAGCTACACCAGCGCCACCGCCGCCACCATCAGCCAGGTCGCCGAACGCTACGAGGTGCCATACATCTCGATGGACAACTCCTCGCCGAGCCTGAACCAGCGCGGCCTGAGATGGTTCTTTCGCACCAGCCCGCACGACGAGATGTTCACCGCCGCGATGTTCGCGTTCTTCAAGGACGTCGGCGCCAAGACCGGGCACCCGGTGAAAACCGTGTCGCTGTTCTACGAGGACAGCATCTTCGGCACCGACAGCAGCAACGTGCAAAAGAAGCTGGCTGCGGCGAACGGCATCAAGGTCGCCGCCGAGATCAAGTACCGCGCCAACTCGCCGTCGCTGTCGGCGGAGGCGCAACGGCTGCGGGCGGCCGGGGCCGACGTGCTGATGCCGTCCTCCTACACCTCCGACGCGATCCTGATCCTGCGGGGCATGAACGAGATCGGCTACAAGCCCGGCGCCATCATGGCGCAAGCGGCCGGGTTCCAGGAGCAATCGTTCCTGACCGCCGCCGGGCCGTTGGCCGAGGGGGTCATGAGCCGCTCGAGCTTCGCGCTGGACGCGGTGAAATCCCGCCCGGCGATTGCCGCCGTGAACGGCGCGTTCCGGGCGAAGGCGGGCAAGGACCTGAACGACAACACCTCGCGCCAGGTGGTGGCGGTGCAGACGCTGGCCGACGCGATCGACCGCGCCGGCAGCGCCAAGCCTGAGGATATCAGGCGCGCGCTGGCCGCCACCGACGTCCCGGGCGACCAGACGATCATGCCATGGAAAGGCGTGAAATTCGATGCGACTGGGCAGAACACCGAGGCCACGCCGGTCATCCAGCAGGTCGCCGATGGGGTGTACCACACGATCTACCCGTTCGAGATCGCGGTGCAGGAGCCAGTCTGGAACGTCGGCAAGTAGCGCGTGGCCATCGACCTGATGCTGCAGGTCGCGATCAGCGGGCTGCTGATGGGGCTGATCTACGCCCTGGTGGCCGCCGGGCTCAGCCTGATTTTCGGCCTGATGGACATCGTCAACTTCGCGCACGGCGAGCTGCTGATGCTCGCCATGTATGCGACATTTTTCATCGGCGCCGCGACTGGGCTCGATCCGGTGCTGCAACTGCCGATCGTCGCGGGCGGGATGTTCGCCCTGGGCGTCGCGATCTATCGCGGGCTGATCGGCCGGGCGCTGGGCGTGCGGTTCAACCGCGGCATGGTGCAGATCTTCGTGACGTTCGGGCTGGCGATCTTCATCCGCGGCGCCGCCCAGTTCGCGTTCGGCGGCGATTTCCGCAGCGTCCAGGGCGCGTGGCTGAGCAACCGCACCCTGGACCTCGGCGGCGTGTTCATCCCGTTGCCGCAACTGGCGGCGTCGGCGGTGTGCCTGCTCGCGTTCGGCGCATTGCTGCTGATCGGCCGCACCGAGTTCGGCCGCGCGCTGGAGGCCACGCGGGAGGACCGCGACGCGGTGGCGCTGATTGGCATCGACCGCGATCGCATCTTCGCGCTCGGCTGGGGCTTGGGCGCCGCCGCGGTCGGCGTGGCCGGGGTGATGCTCAGCAGCTTCTACTACGTGTCGCCGAACGTGGGCGCCAACTTCGCGGTGATCGCCTATGTCACGGTGGCGTTGGGCGGCTTCGGCTCGATGCTGGGCGCGCTGGTGGCGGGCCTGTTGATCGGCGAGGTGGAGGCGGTGACGGCCCAATTGCTGGAGCCATCGCTGAAGCAGGTCGGCATGTTTGCGATCTACCTGGCCGTGCTGATGTTCCGGCCGCGCGGGCTGTTCGGCAAGCTATGACCAACGCCATCACCCGGCGGCGGCGCACCGAGCTGGTCGTCGGCGCGATCGTGCTCGCGGCCCTCGCCGTGCTGCCGCTGCCGATCCGGGACGTGTATACGCAGAACCTGATCATCCTGACGTTGCTGTATGCCGGGCTGGCGCAGGCTTGGAACATCCTTGGCGGATATTGCGGCCAAATCTCGCTCGGTCACGCGCTGTATTTCGGCGTCGGCGACTATGTCTCGACCCTGCTGTTCGTTAACGCCGGGGTGCCGCCGACAATCGGCATGTTCGCGGGCGGCGCGGTCGGCGGGGCGCTGGCGCTGCTGGTCGGCTGGCCGTGCTTCCGGCTGTCCGGCCATTACTACGCCATCGCGACCGTGGTCGTGGGCGAGATCGGCTTCCTGCTGTTCCTCAGCTGGGATTTCGTCGGCGGCGCCACCGGCGTGTACGTGCCGTTCCACGGCCAGTCCTGGGTCAACCTGCAGTTCCGCACCTCCAAGCTGCCGTTCCACTACGTCGTGCTGGCGTTCGCCGCCGCGACCTGGGGGGCGGCCTGGCTGGTGGAAGGCTCGCGCTGGGGCTTCGCCTGGCGCGCGGTGAAGGACGACGTGGTCGCCGCGCGCAGCCTGGCGGTGCGGGTATTCCCGTCCAAGATGGCGGCGGCGGGGATCAGCGGGTTCTTCACCGGCGTCGGCGGCGCCATCTTCGCGCAGTATGTCGGCTACATCGACCCGGACAGCGTCATGGCGGGCAGCCTGTCGATCCTGATTGCGCTTCCCGCGGTGCTCGGCGGCGTCGGCACGCTGTGGGGGCCGCTGCTGGGCGCCGCCGTGCTGATCCCGGTCAGCGAATTGACCCGCAGCTACCTTGGCGAGGCTGGCGGCGTCGACCTGATGATCTACGGCGGCCTGATCATGCTGGTCGCCCTCGCGCGCCCGGCGGGGCTGGTCAGCCTGCTCGGCGTGCGCAGCACGGCGGGGGGCGACGATGCCAAAGCTGCTTGAGGTGTCGCACGTCAGCAAGTCGTTCGGCGGGGTCGCGGCGAACATCGACATCTGCTTCGACGTGGCCGAGGGCGAAATTCTCGGGCTGATCGGTCCCAACGGCGCCGGCAAGACCAGCATGTTCAACGCCATCTCGGGCGAGGTCACGCCGGACCAGGGCGAGATCCGGCTGTCCGGCCAGCGCATCTCCGGCCTTGGGCCGCTGGCCTGCGCGCGGGCAGGCATCGCGCGGACGTTCCAGGTGGTGCGCAGCTTCGACAGCATGACGGTGCTGGAGAACGTGATGGTCGGCGCGTTCTGCAGCACCAGCCGGATGCGGGAAGCGATGGCGCAGGCGGAGGCGGTGCTGGACTTCGCCGGTTTGGCCGTCCGTGCCGACACGCCCGCTCACTCGCTGACCCCGCCGGAAAAGCGCCGGCTGGAGGTCGCGCGCGGCGAGATCGTCGCCGTGGTCGGCGCGAACGGCGCCGGCAAGAGCACGCTGCTGCGCGCCATCGCCGGGCAGGTCGCGACCGAGGGGACGATCGTGTTCGATGGTCGGACGTTGCGCGGGGTGCCGGCGCACCTGATCACGCGCCGGGTCATCGGCATGGTGCCGGAGGGGCGGCGGCTGTTTCCCCGCCTGTCGGTGGAGGACAACCTTCGCCTGGGCGCCTATGCGCGGCGGGGCGAGGCCAACCGGTTCGCGCCGCTCGACTTGGTGTTCGCCTTGTTTCCGCGCCTGCAGGAGCGCTTGCCGCAGCGGGCCGAGACGCTGTCCGGCGGCGAGCAGCAGATGCTGGCGATCGGCCGCGCGCTGATGACTCAGCCGCGCCTGCTGATGCTGGACGAGCCGAGCCAAGGCATCGTCCCCCGGCTGGTGGACGACATCCTGGCCGCGATCGGCCGCATCCGCGACCTGGGCGTGACCGTGTTGCTGGTCGAGCAGCGGCTGGCCGAGGCGCTGGCGCTGGCCGACCGCGCCTACGTGCTGCAGACCGGACGGGTCGTGATGTCCGGCCCGGCCGCCACCGTTGCGGCCGACGACGGCGTGCGCCGCGCGTATCTTGGGATGTAGGAGCGACCCGGTGCGCTTGACGAGCCGCGTGCTGCCCGCCACTTCTCACTCTCGTTCGCAGGGCGTTCCCCGAGGAGTCGACCGCATGTCCACCCGGCTCCTGATCGATCATCGCATGGCGGACATCCGGCACCCGGAAAAAGCGCACCGCGCCGACAACCCGGTCGCGCGCAAGCCCGACTGGATTCGCGTCCGCGCGCCCTCGCACCCGGTTTATCACGAAACCCGTGCCCTCATGCGTGCCAACGGCCTCGTGACGGTGTGCGAGGAGGCGGCTTGCCCGAATATCGGCGAGTGCTGGTCGCAGCGTCACGCCACCATGATGATCATGGGCGACACCTGCACCCGCGCCTGCAGCTTCTGCAACGTCCGCACCGGGCAGCCGCAAGCGCTGGATGCGACCGAGCCGGCGCGGGTGGCGGACGCGGTGGCCAAGCTCGGGCTGCGCCACGTGGTCATCACCTCGGTCGACCGGGACGACCTGTCCGACGGTGGCGCCGGGCACATTGCGGCGGTGATCCGCGCCATTCGCGACGCTGCGCCGGACACCACGGTCGAGGTGCTGACCCCGGATTTCCTGCGTAAGCCTGGCGGCGCTGAGACGATCGCGGCGGCGCGCCCGGACGTGTTCAACCACAATCTGGAGACCGTGCCGCGGTTGTACCCGTCGATCCGGCCCGGCGCGCGTTACTACCAGTCGCTGCGCCTGCTGGACCAGGTCAAGACGCTCGACCCCCTCGTTTTCACCAAATCGGGCCTGATGGTCGGCTTGGGCGAACAGCGGGCGGAAATTTTTCAGGTGATGGACGATCTGCGGATGGCCGATGTAGATTTTCTGACGTTGGGGCAATACCTGCAGCCGAGCGTCAAACATGCGGCGGTGGATCGGTTCGTCACCCCGGACGAGTTTGCGGAGTATGCCGCCATGGCGCGCGCGAAAGGATTTTTGATGGTCAGTGCCACCCCGCTCACCCGCAGTTCCTACCATGCAGACAGCGACTTCGCCGCCTTGCGCGACGCCCGCGCCCGCAAGCTCGCGACCCGCTAGCGCCGATGCCGACCCATGCCGAACACAAGCTGGTGCCATACACCTGCGACCAGCTGTTCGACCTCGTCGCCGATGTTGGGGATTATCCGAAGTTCTTGCCCTGGTGCGTCGGCGCGAAGGTTCGCAGCCGCACCGAGACGGAACTGGTGGCCGACCTGACGATCGGCTTCGGGCCGTTCCGCGAAAGTTTCACCAGCCGCGTCGTGCTGGAGCGGCCCCACAAGGTCGTCGTGAAATACGAGAATGGCCCGTTCCGCTACCTTAACAACCAGTGGACGTTCACGCCGGATCCTCACGGCTGCCGCACCGACTTCTTCGTCGATTTCGAGTTCCGCAGCCGCATGCTCCAGGCGGCGATCGGCGTGGTGTTCAACGAGGCCGTCCGGCGCATGGTCAACGCCTTCCTGAAGCGGGCACGGGACGTGTATGGGCCGCCCAAGGCGACGGTGGCCGTGTCCAACTCGGTTCCAGCGAAGGTTTGATGTACGCGCCCGAGCGGCTGGACCACGCGACGCCGATCCGGGTGAACCTGTTCTCCGACACGCAAACGCGTCCGTCCGCCGCGATGAAGGCGGCCATGATGGACGCGCCGGTCGGCGACGAGCAGCACGGCGACGACCCGACGGTGAACGCGCTGTGCGACCGGATGGCGGCGCTGCTGGGCAAGCAGGCGGCGATGTTCTTGCCGTCCGGCACCATGTGCAACGAGATCGCGATCCTGACCCACTGCCGGCCCGGCGACGAGGTGCTGGCGCACGAGACGGCTCATATCCTGGGCACCGAGGGCGGCGCGCCGATGGCCTTGGCCGGCGTGCAGGTGACGGGGCTGCCGGGCTACGGTGGACAATTCGACGTTGGAACTGCCGAGGCGGCGTTGCGCGACAAGTCCCGCTACAGCCCGTCGCAAACCCTGTTGGCGGTGGAGCAGACGGCAAATCTCGGCGGCGGCACGGTCTGGCCGCTGGACCAGTTGCACGAGGTTGCGGCGTTCGCCCACGCGCACGGCATGGCGACGCACATGGACGGCGCACGCCTGATGAACGCCGTGGTGGCCGCGGGTGTCCCGGCGCACGAGATGGCGGCCGAATACGACAGCGTGTGGCTGGATTTCACCAAGGGGCTGGGTGCGCCGTTGGGAGCGGTGCTGGCGGGCGACGCGGCCTTCATCGATGCGGCGTGGCGCTGGAAGCAGCGACTGGGCGGGGCGTTGCGGCAGGCCGGGTTGTGCGCCGGCGCGTGCCTGTATGCGCTGGACAACAATGTCGAACGGCTTGCCGACGATCATGAGAACGCCCGGCTGCTGGCGCGCGGACTGGCGCAAATTCCAGGCCTGACGGTGGAGTTGCCGGAAACCAACCTGGTGTTCTTCGACACCGCGGCGGCCGGCATCAGCGCGGTGGAGTTGGCCCGCCAGGCGCAGGAGCGGGGCGTGCTGATTTCCGTGATGGGCCGCACCCGCGCGCGCGCCTGCACCCACCTCGATGTGGGCCGTGCCGGCATCGCCGAGGCGGAAGCGGTGATTCGTGACGTGGTCCACGAAATTCGGTATGATCCCGCATCGTCGTGAGGTCACTTCCAAAGGATCGCGTCCCATGCGCCTGATTGCCGCCCTGACCATCCTGTCGCTTGCCGCCGTCCCGGCGCTGGCGCAAACGCCGCTGACCGGCACGACCGGAGCCCCGACTTCGGCGCCAACTCCGGCCGCGCCTGCCGTCGTCGCGGCGACACGCAGCATCGCCCACCGCCATGCGACCCTGCAGGAGCGTTTCGACGAGGCCAACGTCACCCATGATGGCCGCCTGACGCCCGAGCAGGCCCGCGCCAAGATGCCGGCGGTTGCCCGCGACTTCGAAGTGATCGACGCCGACCACGACGGCACCGTGACGGTCGATGAAATCAAAGCCCACGCCGCTGCCCACCGGGCCGCCCGCAAGGCCGCGAAAACGGAGTAGCTACCAATCTGCCCTTTCCCGCCAGGGGAGAGGCTGAGGCGAGGCTGGCTTGCAGGCCCGAACGTGGACTTGAGTCTGCTTAAGGCTTGAGCTCTGCCGCTGCCAATCTCGCCTCGATCATCGCGAACGCGTGTGCGACCGTTTGCGACCGGACCGCCTCCCGATTGCCGGGGAACACGCGATGCTCGGTCACGGTCGCGCCACTACGGACGGCCACCCCAAACCACACGAGCCCCACCGGCTTCTCGGCGCTGCCGCCTCCAGGGCCGGCAACTCCCGTCACCGACACCGCAATCATCGCCCGCGACCGGGCGAGCGCGCCTTCGGCCATGCACCCAGCCACATCCCCGCTGACTGCCCCCAGCGAGGCGATCAGGGCCGGCGATACCCCGAGCATGTCCGCCTTCGCCTGGTTGGAGTAGGTGACGAAGCCGCGGTCCACCACGTCGGATGATCCGGCGACGTGGGTCAGGGCGGCCGCGATCAACCCGCCCGTGCAGCTTTCGGCAGTCGCCAGCATCCAGCCGCGCTTGCGCAACGCCTCCACCAGGGTGGCGGCCCGCGCCAGGATAGCGGCGTCGATCAAGCTTTTGCCTCGATGTGCCCGGCGTCGATGGCGGCGCAGAACCGCTCCCAGTCGCGCCGGGTTTGGTCGGCGTACGCCGTCGCGAAACCGGCGATGGCGTTGTCGAGCACGCGTCCTTCGCCGGCATATCCCGCGATCGCCGCGGCATCGCCGGATCGCGCATGGCCCCGGGCCAGCGTCCGGCCGCAGAGCTCGGCATAGAACGGCAGGGCGCTCTCGATCGACTCGCCGACCGCGGCCAGGCGCGGGTCCTTCAGCTGCCGGACATAGAACTGACGGGAATCACCGGGCGGCTGGGACCAGCCCAGGAAGATATCGCTCGTCGCCTGCAACAAACGTTGCCCGGCCACCACCCGCTGGCCCTGGTTGGCGAATGCGCTCGGCCCGGCGTGGCGGGCCAGGACGCTTTCCTGCGCTTCCTTCAATTGCAGGATCAAGGGATTGCCATCCGCATCGGTGAACAAGCCGATGGCGCAGAAAGTGCCGACGCTGCCCACGCCGACGACCTTGAACGCGATATCGCGCAGGCGATAATGGTCGAGCAGGATACGCCGCTCGGGCGCCAGCGTCGCCGCATAGCCTTCGAATGCGGCGCGGGCCGCTAACTCGTGGGCGGGGAAATGGTACACGGTGGGCGGCTTTTCCCGGATGCGCCATACGCCATTGCTATGCTCGATCAGGTTGAAGCTGGACTTGCCGCTTTTCAGCGTCGCCATCAGCCGCTTCGTCTCGCTCGCCTTCACCCGGGCCTTGTGGATTTTCGCCAGCGCGGCGCCAAGATCGATCCGGGTGCTCCAGGCGTCGATCGGCGGCAGCCCGGCCAACCGGTCCATCGTGCGCCGGTATGCCTGGGACGCCGACCGCGCCAAGTCTTCGCAGGCGCTCTCGGACCCGCCCTTTTCTCGCCCGGCGACGACGAGGCTGGTCGCCAGCCGCTTCAAGTCCCACTCGAACGGGGCCGGCAGGGTCTCGTCGAAATCGTTGACGTCGAAGACAGGCAGGCCCTCGGGCGACGCGTAGGCGCCGAAATTGGCGAGGTGGCAGTCACCGCACGCTTGCACCCGCAAGCCCGTGGCAGGCATTCCCCCAAGGTCCTCGGCCATCACGGCGGCGGCGCCCCGCAGGAAGGTAAACGCGCTGGGCCGCATTCTGGCGTAGCGAAGCGGCAGCAGGGCTGCGATCCTGTTGGCGCCTTGCTTCTGCAGAACATCCACCGGATCGCGCCGGTGGGGCGGAGGCGACCAATCGGCCTGATCCGACCTGGCATGTGCCCGGCGCAACTCGACCCCACGTTGCCGGCGCTCGGCTTCGGTTTTTCGGTTCAGGGCGGGAAAAGCCTCGGCATTCATGGAAACATCATGCCGGTATCGCTTGCCATGGTCCAACTACCACGTATTCAGGCCCGGCACCGCCTGTCCCGCTGCCCACAGTACGAAGGCGGCCACGCTGCCAGCCGCGAGATCGTCGCCCATGACGCCGACGCTTCCAGGCCGGCGGTCGATGACGCCGATCGGTCCCGGCTTCACGATATCCAGCAGGCGGAACAGCAGGAACGCGGCCAGCACGCCCCAGCCTGGCCGTGCCAGCGCCATCATCGCAAGCCACTGGCCCGCGACCTCGTCGATGACCATCCAGCCGGGGTCGCCCGTGCCGCCGGCGCGCGGGATCGCCCAGAAACCCGCCAGCGTGGCCGCCGCTACGCCGCCGGCGAGCGCCCACGGCGAAGCGGCCAGCAAGCCGGCGCCGCCGGCCGCGGCCAGCGCCGACCCCCATGTTCCCGGCGCCCAAGGCAGAAATCCCGCGCCGCCCCCGCTTGCCACCAGGCGTGCCAGCGTCATCCTTGCCACGGCGCGAGCGGGTGTGGCGCGCTGGAGCCGAGCCGGGCGCGGTAGATGACGACGTTCTCGATCACCCGTTGCACGTAGTTGCGGGTTTCGTTGAATGGGATGAGTTCGATCCAGTCGATCATGTCCGGGCCGCCCGCTTGCGGATCGCCGTTGCTGGCCAGCCAGTCGAGCACCCGCGATGGCCCGGCGTTGTAGCCGGCGATGGCATACGGCATCGCGCCCGAGAACCGCAGCAGCAGCCCCTGCAGGTAGGCCGTGCCGAGCCGCATGTTGTAGCCGGGATCCGCCGTCAGCGCGGACAGGCTGGCCGGCTCGCCCAATTGCCGGGCGACCGTTGCGGCGGTCGCGGGCATCAGCTGCATCAGGCCGCGCGCGCCGGCTGGGCTGGCAGCCTGGGGGTCGAAATTGCTCTCCTGCCGCATGAGGCCGAGCGTCAGGGCGGGCTCCACCGCGCCCTTCGGCGGATCGACCGCAAGCGGCCACCCGGCATCGGGCATCATCGTTCCCCGCGCGCCGGCGTGCCGGGCGATGGCGACCGCGAGATCCGGCATGCCGAAGCCGGTCGCCAGCCACGCCACTAGGGCGTGATCGGCGGGATCGGGCGCCAGCTCGTCCATACGCAGAATGAATGCCCGGGCGCGGCGTGGATCGCCCCATCGCACCAGCAGGGCCGCGGCGCGCGCCAGTTCACGCCCGGTGAAGTCGAGGGCGTGCGAGCGGTCCCATTTTGGATCGTGGGTCGCCAGGATGCGCGCGGACAGGACAGCGTCGTCCTCGCCGAGCGCCCGGGCCGCGAGCTGGCCGTAGTAGGTGGTGGGCCACGCGGCCGATTGCCGGTATTCGGCCGAGGCGTCGTCGTGCCGGATTTCGGCGGTGCGGCCCAGCCAGTAATGCGCTCGCGCCTGGGTGATCGCCGCGCCGGACAACGCCGCCAGCAGGTGGAAGTGCCGGGCCGCCGCATCCGTGTCGTTCAGCCGCCGCAAAGCGATGAACCCAGCCAGGAACTCCGCATCGGCCGCCTGCGCCACGCCGTCCGGCATGACCTGGCTCACCAGGAGGTACACGCTTTTCGTGTCCGGACCGTGCAGCTCACGGCGGGCAAGCAGGTTGCGTTCGTCCCAGAACGCGGGACGGCGGTCCGGCGGCGCCGCCCGTTCCGCCACAGCGCCGGCCGACAGCCACACCGACAATGCGTCGTCGTCCTGTCCAGCCCGGCGCAGCCACTTCGCCCATTCCAGCACCAGCGCCGGGTCGCTGCGGGCGCCGGCGGGCAGGGCGCGCACCATGGCCGGCGCCGCCGCGTCGTCCCGCTTAAGCGCCAAGCGCGCCTCCGCGGCCGAGCGCTGGGCAGGGTCGACGCGGGCGACCTGCCGGTAGGCGGGTCCGCCGATGGCGCCGTCATCGGTCCAGGCAAGCCGGTCGAACCGCCGCCACTGGTCGGCGAAACTCAGCTGGCGGCCCCACATCCTCAGGAACGCCAGCTCGCCTTGCGGGTCGTTGATGCCGCCGACCCAGGCTTGGCGCGCAAGTTCCAGCGCATTGGGGCTTTGTCCCGCACGGCTGTCGGTATCGGCGCAGCGCAACAAAGAAGGTATCGAGGACGCAAAGTGGGCCTGGCAGATCGCCAGCACTGCGCGGTCGTCGCCATCGACGGCGAGCGCGTCCTGCAGTCGACGCGACAGCCCGGGCTGGTTGGGCCAATCGGGGTTCTCCGCCATGAACGAGGCGATCTCGGCCGAGCGGGCAGCGCCGGGCGCGAGCAGGCGGTAGTACAGCGCCAGCTTGCGGGCGACCGGGTCAGGCAGGGCGGCGGCCGCGGCGTCGGCGTCGGACCAACGCTCCGCCCGCAAGGCCTCGATGACGCCTTGCGCCCGAACGGGCAGGGCGATCAGGCATAAGCCGAGGATGAGCGCGCGAAGCACGGTCGCTTCTTACATGATCGGCGGCTTGCAGCGCATCCCCGCGATGCCTAGGTTCGGCGGCTCGGAGAGGTACGGGAGTGCGTCATGTTCAAAGGCTCGCTGGTCGCGCTGATTACCCCGATGCGGGCCGATGGGTCGGTCGATGAGCGCGCCTTCGCCGATTTTGTCGAGTGGCAAATCCAGCAGGGCACCCACGGCATCGTTCCTGTCGGCACCACCGGGGAAAGCCCGACCCTGTCGCACGAGGAGCACCGCCGGGTGGTCGAAATCGCCATCGAGGTGGCTGACGGCCGTGTCCCGGTGATCGCAGGCGCCGGGTCGAACAGCACGGCGGAGGCGATCGAGTTGGTGCGCCACGCCAAGCAGGCGGGCGCCGACGCGGCGCTGGTGGTGACCCCGTACTACAACAAGCCGACCCAGGAGGGCCTGTTCCTGCACTACTCCGCCATCGCCGACGCGGTGGAGCTGCCGGTGATCATCTACAATATCCCGCCGCGCAGCGTGGTCGACATGAGCGTCGAAACGATGGCCCGGCTATCACGCCACGCCAACATCGTCGGCGTGAAGGATGCGACGGCAAGCCTGACGCGGCCGCTGCATACGACGGCGGCGTGCGGAAAGGAATTCGTGCAGCTGTCCGGCGAGGATCACACGGCCTTGGCCTTCCTGGCGGCGGGCGGCCACGGCTGCATCAGCGTCACTGCCAACGTCGCGCCCAATCTATGCAGCCAGATGCAGGTCGCGTGGGCGGATGGGCGACTGGCGGAGGCGATGGCGATCCAGGCGCGGCTGGTGCCGGTGCACGACGCCCTGTTTGCCGAGACCAGTCCCGGTCCGGTGAAGTTTGCCGCCAGCCTGCTCGGCTACGGCGCCGACCATTGCCGCCTGCCGCTGGCGCCGGTCGCGGAGGCGACACGGGTGCGGGTGCGTGGGGCCATGACCGGCGCTGGGCTGCTGAACTGAGGCCGGCGCATTGGCAGCCAAAACGGAGAAGCGCAGCGGGCTGATCTCGCACGGCATGGCCGCGCAAAACCGCAAGGCGCGGTTCAACTACACCATCAAGCAAACGGTCGAGGCCGGCATCGTGCTGCGCGGCCCCGAGGTGAAAAGCCTGCGCCACGGCCGGGCGACCTTGACGGAAGCCTGGGCAGGCGAGCGGGACGGGGAGATGTACCTGTTCAACTGCTATATCCCTGAATACCAGGGCGGCGTGCTGAGCCGGTTCGAGCCGCGTGCGCCCCGCAAGCTGCTCTTGAAGAAGAAGCAGGTGGATGGGCTGCTCGGCGCCGTTTCGAAGGAGGGCGTGACGCTGGTTCCGCTGGACATCCACTTCAACGACCGGGGATTGGCCAAGGTGCTGCTCGGGCTGGGGCAGGGACGGCAGAAAGCGGACAAGCGGCAGGCGGTCGCGGCGCGGGACTGGGCGCGCGACAAGGCGCGCCTGATGCGGAACAAGGGCTAGCGCTGGGCGTGCAACTCGGTCGTCACGTAGAATTCGGCGAGCGGCACGGCGAAGTGGATGCCCGTCAATGTCAACCCGGCTGCTTCGTCAATGATGTCGGGGTTTGCAGGCCAGCTGCCATCCGGCCCGCGCCGTGACAGTTCGGCGGCGATGCGGAAATTCTCGCTCGCGCGCATCTTTGGAACGACTCCGGGCGTGACGACCACACGGCAGGAAGAACCTGCAGCCCTCAGATGGTTGCGGATGAGCGACGCCAATTCGCCCTAGGTTGCCACATGGCGCCGTGCCGGCTGCCCGGCTCCCAGTCGATGAGCTCCGCCACCGTCAACTGGGACCGGGCTTGCCGCAGGGTTTGCGTCAAGGCTGCCCGCTAGCCGATCCGTTGCACGATTCCGATCATCACCGCCTCGAACATCTCCGTGGTAAGCCGGCCGGTGTTCGTGTTGTAGCGGCTGACGTGGTAGCTGTCTGCCAGCAGGAGCCCGTCCGGAAGCGGATGGACGTCGCCGTGGCGGAACCGAATCCGGGCCGGTGGGATGCCGCATGCGCGAAGCACCGCGGCATGGGCCAATACGCCCAGTGCCAGCACGATTTTCAGCCTTGGCATGGCCCGAAGCTCGGCAGCGAGGAACTGGTTGCAGGTCTTGACCTCCGCCGGCTCGGGCAGGTTAGCTGGAGGGACGCAGCGCACCGCATTGACGATCCGACAGTTTCGCAAGGCGATGCCATCCTGCGGATCGGCGCGGTACACGCCCGTCGCCAGGCCAAACCGCAGCAGGGTTTGATACAGCAGGACGCCTGCGTGGTCACCGGTGAAGGGTCGTCCGGTGCGGTTGGCGCCGCGCACGCCGGGCGCCATGCCGACGACGAGGAATTGCGAGTCGGCACTGCCGAAGCTCGGGACGGGGCCGTTGAACCATTCTGGGTTCGCCGTTTGGTTTGCCGCCCGGTAGGCGACCAGGCGGGGGCAGAGAGGACAGTCGCGTGGCGGCGCCGCACCGATAGGGCCGTCATGCAGCATCGGTGGGGTCCGCAAAGGGCTCGGCCGGCGTGCCGCGGGGCGTCCGCGCCCGGGGCTCCATTTGCCGGCGGGTGAACTCCGGGGCGATTTCAGAGAGTTCCAGGAACTGGTCGGCTTGGCGCCGCAGGTCGTCGCCGATCATGGGAGGGCTGGACCGAATGGTCGAGACCACCGAAACGCGGACTCCTTGGCGTTGCACTGCCTCAACCAGGCGGCGGAAGTCGCTGTCCCCGCTGAATAACACCGCGTGATCGAGTTTCGGCGCCAGCTCCAGCATGTCGACCGCAAGCTCGACATCCATGTTGCCCTTCACGCGCCGCCGGCCAGTCGCGTCGGTGAACTCACGGGCGGCCTTGGTCACGAGATTATAGCCGTTATAGGCTAGCCAATCGGTCAGCGGCTTGAGTGGTGAATATTCCTCAGTATCCAAAACCGCAGAGTAATAGTAGGCACGCAGCACGTTCGTTCGTTGCCGGAAATACTCCAAAAGATTGCGGTAATCGACATCAAACCCTAAATTACGGGACGCGGAATACAAATTCGCGCCATCGATAAAGAGCGCCGTACGCTCAGTTTTCAGGAAACTCATGATTTCGTCCTTCACGGGCCCCGGCGAAATTATGCCCGGCCCGCCATGTTATAGAGAGCGAAAGCTGTTGCAGATAGATGAAAGTCCACCATGATCTTTGTCGCAATTGGGGCCAACCTGCCCGGTCCGGATGGAGCGGACGCACTCACCACCTGCCGCCGCGCCGTAGCCGCCCTTGACGCTTTGCCAGGGTTGCGGTTGCGCAGCCTGTCGCGCTGGTTCGCGAGCGCGCCGATGCCGCCATCGGGTCAGCCACCCTACATCAATGGCGTCGCCGGGCTGTCGGGGGAGGCCGACCCGGCTGAACTCCTGGCCGCTCTCCAGGTTATCGAAAGCGCACACGGCCGTGTGCGCGGCGTCCCGAATGCAGCCCGCACCTTGGATCTCGACATCCTTGCGATAGGCGCGCTGGTCCGGGCCTTTGCCGATCCGGTCGTCCCACATCCGAGGATGCACCAGCGCGCGTTCGTGCTGCGTCCTTTGGCCGACATCGCCCCGGACTGGGTCCATCCGCAGACGGGCCGAACGCTTGCAAACTTGCTCGCCGACGTCGCCGGCCAGTCAGCCTTCGCACTTGCGGTAGGCCGTAAAGCCCCTTAAGTGAACGTTTCGCCCATCACTGCCCGTGGAGGTTGACCGCATGGCGCGCGTCACTGTCGAAGATTGCGTCCAACGCGTCCCGAACCGCTTCGAGCTTGTGCTGTTCGCAGCGCAGCGTGCCCGCAACCTCAGCCGCGGCGAGGAACTGACGATCGACCGCGACGACGACAAGAACCCGGTCGTCGCTTTGCGAGAAATTGCGGAGGAAACGATCGACCTGCCGAAGCTCGAGCAGGATCTCGTGAAGTCGCTGTCCCGCGTGTCCGAACCCGAGCCCGCCGACGAAGAGGTGCTTGACCTCATCCCGACCGACCAGAACATCTTTGGATTGCAGGATGTTTCGGCCGAGGAGGAGGCGAACGCCCTGCCCGTCGAGGAGATGTCGCCCGAGGATCTCGAGGCTGCCATCGAAGCGGAACTCGGCGGACGCACCCGGCGCTGATCGTCTGAGCGCGAGGCGAGGGTGGCACCGTTCGTCCCGTCGATCCCCCGCGCGCCTGACGGGTTGGCCGAAACCTCGGTCGCTATCCGTCCCACCGCCTTGATCAGCCGCGTCCAAAGTTATGATTCGCGGGCGGATGGAGCGGTCATCGATGCCGCCTACGCCGTCGCGGCACGTGCCCACGGCACCCAAACGCGCGACAATGGCGACCCGTACATCACGCATCCGCTCGCGGTGGCCAACATCCTGGCCGGCTTTCGCCTCGACTCCAGCAGCATCGTCACTGCCCTGCTGCACGACGTGATCGAGGACACGCCGGTGACGCTGCCGGAGATTGCGCGGCAGTTCGGCGACCAGGTGGCGGGCCTCGTCGACGGCGTGACCAAGCTGACCCGGCTGGAACTGAACTCCGACCGCTCCAAGCAGGCGGAAAACTTCCGCAAGCTGGTGCTGGCCATGAGCCGCGACATTCGCGTGCTGCTCGTGAAGCTGGCGGACCGGCTGCACAATATGCGGACGCTGTATTTCGTCGCCTCGGTTGACCGGCGCCAGCGCATTGCGCGCGAGACGATGGAGATTTACGCGCCGTTGGCCGAGCGCATCGGCATGGACGCGGTCAAGACCGAGCTGCAAACCCTTGCTTTCGCTCAATTGGAGCGTGAGGCATACGATACGATCCAGGCGCGGCTGAACTTTCTGCGCGGCCAAGGCGCCGACGTCATCGAGGAGGTTCGCAGCGAGTTGGCCCGCGTCTGCCGGGAAGGCGGCGTGGACGTGGTCGAGGTGTCGGGGCGGGAGAAATCGCCATACTCGATCTGGGAGAAGATGCAGCGCCGCAACGTCGCGTTCGAGCAGCTGTCCGACATCATGGCGTTTCGCGTCGTCGTGCCGACCCGTGAGGCTTGCTACATGGCACTCGGGGCGGTGCATGCGAGCTACCCGGTGATCGCCGGGCGGTTCAAGGACTACATCAGCACGCCCAAGTCGAACGGCTACCAAAGCCTGCATACCGGGGTGACGTTGCGGGAGCCGCGCAACCAGAAGATCGAGGTGCAAATCCGCACTGCCGAGATGAACGACGAGGCCGATAACGGCGTCGCGGCCCACTGGTTCTACAAGCAGACCGATGCTGAGATAAAGGAGCTAAAGCGCTTCCGCTGGGTGCAGGACTTGCTGGAGATTCTCGAAAATTCGCAGACCGGGGAGGATTTCCTCGAGAACACCAAGCTCGAGTTGTATCAGGACCAGGTGTTTTGCTTCACGCCGAAGGGACAGTTGATCCAGCTGCCGCGCGGTGCCACCCCTGTCGACTTCGCCTACGCCGTGCACAGCCAGGTCGGCGACACCTGCGTCGGCGCCAAGATCAATGGCCGCCTGTTGCCGCTGCGGACGGAGTTGCAGAACGGCGACCAGGTCGAGATCATGACCGCCCGCGGCGGCACGCCCAGCCCGGCCTGGGAACGCTTCGCCGTCACCGGCAAGGCCCGGGCCCGCATCCGCCGTTACGTCGCCCAGCAACAGCGGCAGAACCATATCGATTCTGGCCGGGCGACGCTCGCGAAAGCGTTTCGGCAAGAGGGTGTCGATGGCTCCGAAAGGACGTTGGAGCCAGCGTTGAAGATGTTGAAGGTCGCCAGCCTGGACGATTTGTATGTCGCGGTCGGCAACGGCAATATCGGTCCCAAGGACGTTGTCTACACCGCCTATCCGGAGCTGCGGCAGGCCGCCCGGGCGCCCCGCATGCTGCCGCAGATCGCCGCGCGCACGCCGGTGTCGGGGCGTGCGGCAGACGGCGGCATGCCGATCACCGGGCTGGTCACGGGCATGGCGGTCCACTACGCCGGCTGCTGCCACCCCCTGCCGGGCGACCGCATCCTCGGCATCGTCACGACTGGGCGAGGGGTGACGATCCACACGCGGCAATGCCCCACCCTGGAAAGCTTTGCCGCCACGCCGGAACGGTTCATCGATGTGGATTGGGATTACAGCGGGGGCGGCAAGGGCGCCGACGGGTCGGTGCACACCGGCCGCGTCAGCGTGATCGCTGTCAATGAACCTAATGCGTTGGCCAGCCTGACGAACGCCGTCGCCAAGCAGGACGGCTCGATCGTAAACCTCAAAATTGTCAACCGGCAACAGGACTTCTTCGAAGCGTTGATCGATGTCGAGGTGCGCGACCTGCGGCATTTGTCGACCGTGATCGCCGGGCTGCGCGCCGCGACGGGGATCACGCAGGTGGAGCGGGCGAAAGGATGACCATCATCGGAATCGGATCAGATTTGTGCGATATCAGGCGGATCGAGCAAGCAATGAACCGGTGGGGCGAGCGTTTCCTTAGCCGGGTGTTCACCGAAACCGAGCGCGCCCGTGCTGCCCGCCGCACCTCGCGCATCCAGCCGGCGACCTTTGCCAAGCGGTTCGCGGCCAAGGAAGCGTGCGCGAAAGCTTTGGGCACCGGGTTCCGCTTGGGCGTGTTCCATTCCGACATGGGCGTGGTGAATTTGCCGACGGGGCAACCGACGATGGCTCTTACCGGGGGCGCCGCGGCCCGTCTGAACGCGATCACACCGCCCGGTTTGCGCGCGGTGCTGCACGTGACGATCACCGACGAACATCCCTACGCGTTCGCGCAGGTGACAATCTCCGGGGAGCCGCTTGCTCTCCCGTCCGGGGAGCCGCTGGCTCTCCCGTCCGGGGAGCCGCTGGCCCTTCCGTCCGGTGAGCCCCTTGCTTGACAGGGTGAGGCGGCCCCGGCCTTATCCGCGCCGCCCAGCCGGAGCAGGCTCCCCCGCCCCCATGTCACAGCGCAAATCGAGCGGCCTGCTCGAGAACATCAAGACCATTGTCTACGCCGGACTGATTGCCGTTGGCATCCGCACCGTCGCGTTCGAGCCATTCAATATCCCCTCGGGATCCATGATTCCAACATTACTGGTTGGCGACTATCTGTTTGTTTCCAAGTTCAGCTACGGATACTCCCACTACTCGCTGCCATTCTCGCCTAACTTGTTTGCGGGCCGCATCCTGGGCGCCATGCCCCAGCGTGGCGACGTCGCAGTGTTCAAGTACCCCCGCGACACCAGCCAGGACTACATCAAGCGTATCGTGGGCCTCCCCGGCGACCACATCCAGATGAAAGGCGGCCTGCTGTTCATCAACGGGCAGCAACTCGACCGTCGCGTCGCCGGGGAGTTCACTGCCGACGACGAGGGCATGCGCATGCAACTGCGCCGCTACATCGAGACGTTGCCCGGGGGGCGGCAGCATCCCATCCTGAAGGCGTCCGACGACCAGCCTTTGGACAATACGCCGGACTATGTAGTGCCCCCCAGCCACGTGTTCGCCATGGGCGACAACCGCGACAATTCGGCCGACAGCCGGGTGATGAACGGAGTCGGCTTCATCCCGGTCGAAAACCTGGTGGGCCGGGCTGAAATCATCTTCTTCTCCGTCGATGCGACCGCGCCGTGGTGGCAAGTTTGGGAGTGGCCGTTCGAAATTCGCTGGAGCCGGCTGCTTAACGTCATTCGGTGACGGATGAGATCTTTGGCTACGGGTTCGCCCGGCCGGCCTTTCTCGCGGAAGCGCTGACCCATCGATCCGCTGCCCAGCCACGCCAGCGGAAAGGGCGTGAGCCGGCCACACCGTCGAACGAGCGGCTGGAGTTCATGGGCGACCGCGTGCTCGGCCTGATCGTTGCGGAATGGTTGGTCGAGCGCTTCCCGGCCGAGCCGGAAGGCGCGCTGGCGCGGCGGCACGCGCATCTGGTCGCCCGCCCGATGCTGGCCACGATTGGCGAACGGTTGGGCCTTGCCGACCGTCTCTCGGTCGCTCCCAACGAGGCGCGAGCCGGCGTGCGCTTGCTGGCCACGGTGCTGGCTGACGCGATGGAAGCCGTGATCGGCGCGATCTACCTCGACGGTGGGTTGGACCCGGCGCGCCATCTGGTGCGCGCTGCGTGGCTGCCGGCGATGGAAGCCCAGCTTACGCCGCCCAAGGATCCGAAGACCGCGCTGCAGGAATGGCTCGGCGCGCGGGGCAAGCCGTTGCCGGTCTACACGACGGAGCGACAGGACGGCCCGCCCCACAATCCCGTCTTCACGGTCGCGGTGACGGGCAACGGCCGCACTGGCCGCGGCAGCGCCGGGAGCAAGCAGGTTGCGGAACGCGACGCCGCAGCCGATCTTCTAGGCCAATTGGAGCCGGAACCATGACCACACGCTGCGGCTTCGTCGCCATCGTCGGCGCGCCCAACGCCGGAAAGTCGACCCTGCTGAACCGGCTGACCGGCGCCAAGCTGTCCATCGTCAGCCCAAAGGCGCAGACGACGCGGTTCCGCGTGCTCGGCATCCTGATGCGTGGGCAGAGCCAAATCCTGCTGGTGGACACGCCGGGCATCTTCCGTCCCCGCCGCAAATTGGACCGCGCCATGGTTGCTGCCGCGTGGACGGGCGCCGAGGACGCCGATCTGACCCTGTTGCTGATCGACTCGAAAACCGGCGCCAGCGAGGCCGTGCAAGGCATCGCCAAGCGCCTGGCCCAGCGTGGCGGACGGTCCTGGCTGGTGCTGAACAAGTCCGATCTGGTGGCTCCCGCGGCCTTGCTGCCGTTGACGGCCACCATGACCGACCTCGCGCCGTTTGAGGAAACGTTCATGGTCAGCGCCTCCACCGGCGATGGGCTGAACACGATGCTCGACCACTTGGCCGCCGCCGTGCCCGCCGGGCCTTACCTGTATCCCGAGGACGATTTGACCGATCTGCCGGACCGCCTGCTGGCGGCCGAGGTGGTGCGCGAGCAAATTTTTTTGCAAACCCATGAGGAGGTGCCGTACGGCGCCACGGTCGAGACCGAAAGCTTCCAGGAAAAGCCGGATGGTTCGCTGCGGATCGAGGCGACGGTGTATGTCGCCCGGCCCGGCCACAAGGCGATCCTGATCGGGCAGGGCGGCGCGCGCGTTCGCGAGATCGGCGCCCGGGCGCGGCTGGAACTGGGGCGCTTGCTCGACCGTCCGGTGCACCTGTTCCTGAACGTGAAGGAACGTGCCGGTTGGGACGAGGAGGGGGCGCGGCTGCGGGCGATCGGGTTGGAAGATCCGGGTTGAGTCATGGAGTGGGAAGCGCCGGGGATCGTGCTGGCGGCGCGACCGTACGGGGAAGGCGACGCGCTGGCGACGGTGATGACGCAGGCGCATGGGGCGCATCGCGGCCTCGTTCGCGGCGGGCTGTCACGCGCGAAAGCATCGCTGTGGCTGCCGGGCAACCTCGTCCAGCTCCGCTGGATGGCTCGCCTTTCCGATCAGCTCGGCAACCTGACGGGCGAGCTGGTGCATCCGGGCGCCGCCTTGGCGATGGATAACGCACTTTCCTTGGCGATCCTTGCCTCCGCCTGCGCGGTGGCCGAAGGCGCGCTGACGGAACGCCAGCCGCACCCGGCGGTGTTCGACGGATTGCTGCACCTGATCGGCCACCTTGCCCAGGGCGATGGCGCACTGACCGATTTAGTGCGCTGGGAAGTGACGCTGTTGGCCGAACTGGGCTACGGTCTCGACCTTTCGGCCTGCGCCCTGACCGGGGTTTCGGCAGGGCTTGCCTGGGTATCTCCCCGCACCGGGCGTGCCGTCGTCGACGACGCCGCAGAGGCGTGGAAGGACCGGTTGCTGCGGTTGCCGCCGTTCCTGACCGGCGCCAGCGTGGCCAAACCGCAAGACTGGCGGGACGGCCTGCGGCTTACCGGCACTTTGCTTGCCCGCAATGCGTTCGGCACTCGGCAGCAGTTGCCACCGGCCCGCATTCGATTGCTGGACCTGGTTCCCGATTAGGATATGCGCGAGCCGGGCAGCGCGCCTGGGCGACCAAATAGCCAGCCTTGGCCGAGTTCCACGCCGATGTCGCGAAGCATCTCCGCCTCCGGCTCCGTTTCGATCATCTCGGCAATCACCTTGGCGCCGACGAAGTTCGCTAGTTCGACCATCGATAGCAGGAAACCGTATTCCCGCGCATTGTGCAGCGCGCCGCGCACATAGGCCCCGTCAAGCTTGACGTAGTCGACCCGAAACTCCCGCAAGTACCGGAATGCGGCCGACCCGGCGCCAAAATCGTCGATGCATACGGCAATGTCCGCAGCCCGCAATTGAGCGACGCTTTCTGCGGCCGAGGTGACGTCCTCGACGTCGGCAGTCTCCGTCAACTCGATCAACAAGCGCCCAGCGGAAGGTTTGCGCGCGTGCACGAGGTCCAGCATGCGAGTGCGGAACTCTGCGCTTTGCATCGAGAAACCAGAGATGTTCACCGCGACCGCAGCCTCTGGCTTATCGCGCAAGATGGTGACAGCGGATTGCAGCACGGCCCAGTCCAACTCCTCCGACAGGCCAACGGCCTCGGCGAAGGTGACGAATTCCTGGGTCGTGTGGACGGGGCTGCCCGGTGTGAACACGGGACGCAGCAGCGCCTCATAGTGATGCACCTTGCGCGTGGCGAGCGACACGACTGGCTGGAACGCCAACTGGAACCGCCCCTCGGCGATCGTGCTGCGGATGCTGCGGGCGCGGATATCGGCGGTGGCAATGAAATCTGCCAGGCCGCCCTTCAGTCCCGCCTGCTCGGTTGCCGCGATGCCGCCATCGGCGAACCGGCCCAATGCGAAACGCAACGCCCGTGCCGCCTGCTGCCCAGTCAGCCCCGGGTGCTCCAGACTGATGCCGGTGCTCGTGACCTGTGTTTTCGACATTGCCGGGATCGATCGCATCAACGTCTCCAGCCCGCTGGTAAGGGCGGGAAGATTTGCTTCGGTTCCGGTCAACACACCATACCGCCCATCTGCGATTTCTCCTGTGATCGCGCCCGGGCCGCCCAGACGCGCCAGAACCTCATTGATCTCGGTCTGCAGTGCGTGTTGCGCTTCTGCAGAAAGGGTGCTGCGCATGGTGGCCCACCCCTCCAACTCTAACAAACCCAGCGAACCTGCGTCGCCCTCGCGGAGACGCTGTTCGGCTACCTGGGCAAATTGCTGGTGAGGAGGGACGTTGCCGGCCGTGGGGGCAGGCAGCCCCGGCAGCCGCCCGATGGTCAAGCAGATGCGCCCCCCGGCGTCTGGAAGCGACAGGCCGGAGACGACCATCGGCGTCGCTGCCGGGTCGGCGAGGCGAACCACGAGGGGAGCCAGCCGGCCCCGCATGGCAGTGAGCGAGAGAGCTAGTTCCAGCGCCGAATGGTCATCGGCGGCGAACAATCTCCTGACGTGGCGGCCGACGAAGCTTTCAGGCGTGGCGCCGTATCGCGCGTGAAATGCCCCGGCGGCAAACTCAATCATGCCGTCGCCTGAGGCTTCCACCAGCAGGTCCGCCGCGGCGAACGCGAACGCAAGGAAGCGGTCGCGCTGCGCGGCAGCCAAGGGCCGTAAAACGGTTGGGGACATCGTGGACGCCTCATTGCGTCCGGCACTCTGTCGTCAACCAGGTTAATGTCCGATGAAGGTTCAGGCCACGGATGAGTTTCGGTCGTTTGAGCGAGCCCACCGTCCAGCGGCGGCGCGGCCGCGTGCAGGGCGGCAAACACCAGTAGGATCGGCCGGCAGCTAGAGCGTCATCCGACCGAACGGGATCACCCGTCGGATAAAGATGCTCGCTATAACAAAGAATTAGGGCATTTTCCGTGCGTCTATCAGCGCGGATCATGCTCTAGTCAGCTCGGCCTGCTCCCAAGACGATAGCCCCGAATAGCGCGGCGACGCAGGTGACGACGACGATCAGCAACCGCAGCCGCCCGGCGATCGCGTCCGCCTCGCGCTGCAACCGAACACGCATCGCTACCCGTGCAGCGGCAATTCGGTCGCGCAGATCGCCGGAACCGTCGATGACGGCGGCGGCGCTGTCGTCCAATCGGGGCCGAAGCGACTCTAGCTGGGCACCCTGGTCCGGCGTTCCCACAATCGCCAGCGCGTCGTCCAACGCGGTCTCACGGGCGAGGGCGCGCTCAAGCGGCAGCGGAGCGGCGAAGGTGGCGAACAAGCCCATCAGGCCTACCACCAGGAAGGCGGACGCCAGGAAGGCCGTCCAGGTTCCACGGTTGCGCATCGGTATTCCAATCAGGGTTTAGGGTGGGCCCGCAATCCCGCGAGCAGCAGCGCGATAGAGGCTTTCGCTGCCGCGTCGTCCGCCGAGCCCGTCGGGCTGCGCAGGAAATGCGGGTGATGGAACGGCAAGGTGGCGTTCAGCACGGCTCCGGCCGGTGCATCCGGGTCGGTGGCCTCGAACGCGCCCGCAGCGACGCCATCCCGGATGATGCGGGCGATTTGGGCGCGCAACCCGGCCACGTGCCGCTCGACCGCGCCAAGGGCCGCCTCGGCCAGAAGGTGGTAGGTCGCGAACATCTCGGGATCGTCCAGCACCTTGCGCCGCTTGGCGTGGATGAGGCCCCACAGCCAAGCCTCCAGCCGCCCGGGCGCGTCCGACCCGGCGTCGGCGATGGCCGCGAGCGGGGCCGACACCGTATGCAGCCACCGTTCGACCACCGCATCGCGCAGCGCCGCCTTGTTCTCGAAGTGGCGGCAAACGTTGGCGTGGCTCATGCCGAGCGCGCGGGCCACGTCCACCACGCCGACCTTGGCGGGGCCTAGCCGATGCAGCAGCGCCTCCGCAGCGCCCAGGATGCGCTCGCGTGTGGCGCTGCCGCTGTTATCCATGACGCCTAGGATGTGGCGGCGTGACGCTCGCTGTCGAGGTGGAGCATTTGCGCCGTCGGGTAACGCTCCCCGGCAACGGCGTCCGCGGGCACCGCGGCCTCGATGCGGGCCAGGTCCTCGGGGGTGAGACGGACACTCAGCGCGCCGAGGCTTTCCGCGAGATGTTCGCATGTGCGGGCGCCGACCAGCGGGATGATGTCGATGCCTTGCGAGAGCACCCAGGCGATGGCGAGCTGCGCCGGGGTGACGCCTCGCTCGGCCGCGGCTCGCGCGAGCGCGTCGGCAAGGAAGGGCTTCACCGCCGCGGGCCGGCCGTCGTAGCCGATGAATGCGCCCGCCGGGTCGCGTAGCGCGCCGAATTTTACGGAAACGAACGCCCGGTCGCGCCGGTGGGCGAGGGCGGCCCGCAGCAGCATCTCGTTGTAGCCCATTCCGTAGCAGTCGCCGGTGTCGAACAGCGTGACCCCGGCGTCGAGGGCCGCGTGGATCGTGGCGATGCTTTCGGTGGCGTCCGCCGGGCCGTAAACGCCCGACAGGCCCATGCAGCCGCGGCCGATCGCCGAAACCACCGGACGCTGAAGCGTTCATGACAAGTTACAAGTTATGTATTTCGTCACTTCACGGATCCGGTTGACAGTGCAAGGCATGGCCGCTAATTCCCGCGCCTCCCGTCCAGCAACATCCCCCCCGCCCAGGTCCCCTGCCATGAAGATCCGTAACAGCCTCAAGTCGGCCAAACTTCGCGACAAGAACTGCCGCGTGGTTCGCCGTCACGGTCGCGTTTACGTGATCAACAAGAAGAACCCGCGGATGAAGGCGCGCCAGGGCTAAATTGCCGCACGCGTCGGCTTGCTCCTTTCTGCGGTGAGTTCCATATTTCCTCGATAAAGGGAGGAAATATCATGCTGGCCTGCCCCGAACCAAAAGCCGACATCCTCGCCCGCCGCGATGAGATCGTGGCCGGCTTGCGCAAGCTGCTGCCGGAGTCCGGCGTCATCGCGGAGGCGCTTCGCCTGAAGCCGTATGAAACCGATGGCTTGTCGGCCTATCGCCAGGTGCCGCTTGCGGTGGTTCTGCCGGAAACGACGGAGCAGGTGTCTGCGGTGCTGGCGTTCTGCTACCGCAACGGCGTGCGGGTGGTGCCGCGCGGCGCTGGGACCAGCCTGTCGGGCGGCGCGCTGCCGCTGGCCGACGCGGTCGTGGTCGGCATGATGCGCATGAACCGCATCCTCGACATCGACTACGGCGACCGCTGCGCCACCGTGCAGGCGGGCGTCACCAACATCGGCATCACCCAGGCGGTGCAGGATCGCGGGTTCTTCTACGCGCCCGACCCGTCCAGCCAACTCGCCTGCATGATCGGCGGCAACGTCAACATGAATTCCGGCGGCGCGCACTGCCTGAAGTACGGCGTGACGGCGAACAACCTGCTGGGGCTGACCTGCGTCACGATCGAGGGCGACGTGCTGCAGGTCGGCGGCGAGCACCTCGACTCCGCCGGCTACGACTGGCTCGGCCTGCTGACCGGCAGCGAGGGGCAGTTGGTGGTCGTGACCGAGGTCGTCGTGCGCATCCTGCGGTCGCCCGAGGGGGCGCGCGCCATGCTGGCCGCGTTCGCGTCCAACGAGATCGCCGGCGCCTGCGTGGACGCGATCATCGGGTCGGGCATCATCCCGGTGGCGCTCGAATTCATGGACCGCCCGGCGATCCATGCCTGCGAGGCCTACTGCCACGCCGGCTATCCGATGGACGCCGAGGCCATGCTCATCATCGAGGTCGAGGGCAGCGTCGCCGAGCAGGACGATCTGCTGAACCGCATCAAGGCGCTGTGCGAGCCGTTCGAGCCGCTCAGCCTGAAGGTGTCGCAGTCGGCCGAGGAGAGCATCGCGATCTGGAAGGGCCGCAAGGGCGCATTCGGCGCCGTCGGCCGCATCAGCCCGGACTACCTGTGCATGGATGGCACCATCCCGACCAGCCGCCTGCCGGAAGTGCTGCGCCGCATCGGCGAGATGAGCGACAGCTACGGCCTCAAGGTCGCCAACATCTTCCACGCCGGGGACGGCAACCTGCATCCCTTGATCATGTTCGACGCCAACAACGACGACAGCTTCCACCGGGCCGAGGAGTTCGGCGCCGACATCCTGCGCCTGTGCGTGGAGGTTGGCGGCTGCCTGACCGGCGAGCACGGCGTCGGCGTGGAAAAGCGCGACCTGATGGGCGTGCAGTTCAACGAGGTCGAGCTGGACCAGCAGCGGCGCATCAAGTCGGCGTTCGACGAAGGCTGGCTGCTGAACCCCAGCAAGGTGTTCCCGCTCAAGGGCTTGTCGGCCGCAGCATGATCGCCGAGCCGGCAGACGAGGCGGGGGTCGCGACCGCGATCCTGGCGGCGCGGGCGGCGTGCGAGCCGGTGCTGGTGCAAGGCGGCGGCAGCAAGGCCGGCATGCTGCGCCCGGTGCAGGCCGCGCGCACCCTGTCCACGCGGTTCCTGACCGGGATCACGCTGTATTCGCCGCAGGAGCTGATCATCGCCGCCCGCGCCGGCACTCCGCTGGCCGAGGTCGAAGCGGCGGTCGCGGCGAAGGGCCAGCACCTGATCGCCGAGCCGCCCGACCTGTCTGGGCTGCTCGGGCCGGGCACGCAGACGATCGGCGGCGTGGTCGCGACGAACCTGTCGGGACCGCGCCGGGTGGCGTGGGGGGCGATGCGCGATCACGTGATGGGCGTGCGCGCGGTGAACGGGGCGGGCGAGGTGTTCCACTCCGGCGGGCGCGTGCTGAAGAACGTGACCGGGCTCGATCTGTGCAAGCTGCTCACCGGCAGCCACGGCACGCTTGCAGTGATGACGGAGGTCACGCTGAAGGTGCTGCCCCGGCCGGAGCGGACCGGCACGCTGGTGCTGCGCGGGTTGGATGCGGTGCGCGGCGTGGCGGCGCTGTCGGCGGCTTTGGGCTCTCCGTACGGCGTGTCGGGGGCGGCATGGTTGCCGAACGCGGCGTCGCTCGGCATCGGCGGGTCGGCGGCACTGGTGCGGCTGGAGGATTTCATGGCCAGCGTTGCCTACCGGTCGGAGCGGCTGCGGGTTGATTTAGCGGAGTTCGGAACCGCCGATTTGCTGGATGACGAGGCGAGCCTGTCCGTCTGGCGCGCGATCCGTGACGCAGCCCCACTCGCCGCCGCTGACACCGACGCAGTGTGGCGCGTGTCCGTCCGCCCTTCCGCCGGACCCGGCGTGCTCGCGACCGTGACGGCGTCCGGCGCGCGTGGCTACCTCGACTGGGGCGGCGGCCTGGTGTGGGTCGCCGGTCCGCCCTCGCTGCATCCCGCCGTCACGGGCGCCGCCCGGACCGCGTCCGGCACCTGGACCGTGTTGCGCGGCCCGGAGCCGATGCGCGCCGTGGTCGACGTCGTGCCGGCGGAACCGGCCCCGCTCGCCCGCATCACCCGCCGCGTCAAGGCCGCCATGGACCCGGACGGCATCCTGAACCCCGGCCGGCTCTACCCAGGACTCTAACTCATGCAAACCCTTTTCTCCCCCGAGCAGCTGCGCGACCCGGATACCAAGTCGTCCAACCAGGTGTTGCGAACCTGCGTGCATTGCGGGTTCTGCACGGCGACCTGCCCGACCTTCGTGCTGCTCGGCGACGAGCTGGATAGCCCGCGCGGGCGCATCTACCTCATCAAGGACATGCTCGAATCCGGCCGCCCGGCGACCAAGGACGTCGTGAAGCACGTGGACCGCTGCCTGTCGTGCCTGGCGTGCATGACTACCTGCCCCTCCGGCGTGAATTACATGCACCTGGTCGACCACGCCCGCCGCTACATCGAGGAAACCTACGAGCGGCCCTGGCACGAGCGGATGCTGCGCCGGGTGCTGGTGACGGTGCTGCCGAACGTGCGGCTGATGCGGCTGGCGCTGGCCGGGGCGCGGCTGGGCCGTCCGTTGCGTGGCCTGCTGCCCCGGGGCGTGCTGGGTGGCCGGCTGCGGGCGATGCTGGAGTTGGCGCCCGGCCGGCTGCCGCCCGCCAGCGCGGTCGAGCGTCCCCAGGTGCACCGTGCCCAAGGCGAACGCCGGGCGCGCGTGGCGCTGCTGGCCGGGTGCGCGCAGCAAGTGCTGGCGCCCGAGATCAACGAGGCGACGATCCGTTTGCTGACCCGGCTCGGCGTCGAAGTGGTGGTCGCGCGCGGGGCTGGCTGCTGCGGCGCGCTGACGCATCACATGGGCCAGCACGACCCGGCGATGGCCAGCGCCCGCGCCAACATCGCTGCCTGGTCGCGCGAAATCGCTGGGGAGGGGCTGGATGCGATCGTCGTCAATACCTCCGGCTGCGGCACGACGTTGAAGGATTACGGCTTCATGTTCCGCACCGAGCCGGAGCGGGAAGCGGCCGAAGCGGTCGCGTCGAAAGCGGCTGACGTGTCCGAGTTCCTGACCCGGATCGGCTACGCGCCCACGCGCCCCGTGCCGGATTTGACGGTCGCCTACCACGCCGCGTGCAGCCTGCAGCACGGCCAGAAAGTGACCGGCGAACCCAAGGCGCTGTTGCGGAGCGCCGGCTTCCGGGTGGCTGAACCGAAGGAGCCGCATCTGTGCTGCGGATCGGCGGGAACCTACAACCTGATGCAGCCGGAGATCGCCGGGCGGCTGCGGGAGCGCAAGCTGGAGAATTTGCGCGCGACCAAGCCGGATTTGGTGGCGGCCGGCAATATCGGCTGCCTGACGCAGCTCGGCGGCCGGGGGCTTCCGGTGGTGCACACGATCGAACTGCTGGACTGGATGGCGGGCGGCCCAATCCCCGCTGCAGTCGCGCCGTTGTTGCCTGCTTGATGCGCGCGGTGGCGGCCCTGCTGCTGCTGACGGCCACGGCGAGCGCCCAGCCGATCGACCGCGCGCAGATGGTGGACCGGATGCTGGGCGCGCTGCAGGCGGCGCCGGACGAGCAGTCGGCTGGGATGTTGGAATCGGCGATCATGGGCCAGTGGATGGACGCGGCGTCCCCTGCGGTGAAGTTGCTGCTGGCGCGAGGGTTGCGGAAGCTTCCAGAGGCTCCTCAGGACGCCCTGGACGATTTCGACGCCACCCTCGACCTCGACCCGACGCTGGTGGAGGGCTGGCATGGCCGCGCACTGGCCCGTGCGCGGTTGGGGGACACGGCGGGGGCGGAGCACGATATCGCGGAGACGATCCGGCTGGAGCCGCGGCATTTCGCGGCGTTCGAGGATTTGTCGCGAATTGCCGAGCAGCATCAGGATTGGCGCGGGGCGTACGACGCCGAGCAGAAGGCGCTTGAGATCGACCCCAAGACGCCCGGCGGGGCGGATCGGATAAAGGACTTGCGGCGGCGGGCCTTTGGAGACCCGACGTAGTCAGGAGTGGCGGTGCTCGCCCGATTAGCGGCTGCCTCCCATTCCGCCGATTCCGCCTGCTGCCGGCGCACCTGCGAGGTAGGTGTTGCCCGAAGCAGGTGACCCTAGATCGCTTTCTGGGCCTGAGATACCGCTTCCTGGTCCAACGTCGCGAGAGAAGGCGCTGCGTGTCGGTTGCATCCCCACGCCACAACCTGAGAGAAGGGCCGCGGCAAGGGCCGCAGCGATGAACTTAGATGGAACCGACATCACGTTTCCTTTCCAATTTCCAGCGTAACGAAGCTTAACTTACTCTCTCTTTTGGATCTCTACAAATTAATTACATCTAATAGTTGGGTCAGGGTGGAAATCGCTTCATAACTGGCAAGAACGATATATCGGCTACCCGATCAAGCTCATTACAGTATTAAATCATAGAAAGTTAGCAACATAAAAATATCGGCAAAGTAAACTTAATCGTACGTAAAATCGTGGAAGCTTCCGAATGCTTCATCTGCTGCGTTTGAATTTCAAGCCCTATTACCGCCACAAATTCTCTTACTGCAATAAACCCCACCGCCCTACCGCCGGTTCCGCACTGGCCCACTTCCATCGTGCCTCTTGTCGGCAGACATCCGTCAAGTACCATGCCTCGGGGTCGTCCCCGTCCTGAATCGAGAACAGCACCTCCTTGCACGCCGCCAACGGGTTCTCGATCACCCGGACCACCTGCAGCCGGCCGTGCTCGTTGCCGAACGGAAGATCGTGGCGGATTTTCCACGGCGCACGGCCACCCGCCGGCAACGCGCCGGCAACGGCTGCGATGGCGTCCTGCTCGGAACGATGCCAGCGTTTCGTCACGTATTTCAGGCCATAATCGGCAACCGCAGCCGTCGCGACGCCGACTCCGAAGCCGACCGCCGGGTTGGCGCTGGCGCCCCCTGCAATGCCACCCGACACCAAGCCGGTGATCTCCGGGATGGCGCTGCAGCCAGCGAGCAGCAGCACCAGCAACAGCGCCCTCATTGCAGGGTGCCCCAGCGCTCCGTGGCGGGCTCGGCGGAAGCCCATTTCCAGCGGGTGCCGTCGCGGCAGACGGTGGCGGTGTAGAAGGCGCGCTGCACCTCGTGGTCGGCCTGGGTCTCGACCGAGAACACGATCTCCCGGCACGCGAAGCCGGCGCCGTCGAACGCGCGGGTGACAACCAGGTCGCCATGCTCGTCGGCCTCGACCGGCAGGGTGTGCACCACGCTCCAACGGCCGACCGTGCCGGGGGCGAGGTCGCCGGCGGCGTCGGCGATGCTGTCCTGCTCGGTGCGATGCACCCGGCGTTCGGCGTATTGCAGCCCGGCGTTGGCCCCCGCTGCCACCGCCAACCCGATCCCGGTCGCCGCAGCGGCCGACTTCGAGACGGAGCCCGCGATGCCGGCGCCGGCGATTCCGGCGACATCGGCGGTTCCGGCCGTCAGCACCGACTCGCAGCCGGCAAGGGCAAACAGGACTGGCAGCACGAGCCAAACCGGCGAAAACGGCACGGAGCCGGTGCAACACTTCATGCGTCTATCCTGCCCAGCCCAAGCCGGCCGGTCTAGACCCGGCCCGCTTCCAGCGCCGCCACGACAGGGTGATCGACCGGACGGTTCAGCAGCCCGCGCAGGCGGTGCCGGGGCGCCAGCAGCACCGCCTGCGACTCCCATCCCATCGCGGTCGGGACGCCGCCGATCCGCCGGGCCAAGTAGTAGCGCGCCATCGAACTCGGCCGCGGCGTGTCGAGCAGGAAGGCGCCGATCTCGACCAGCAGCCCGGTCTCCTCGTAAGCCTCCTTCGCGGCCAGGGCAGCCAGCTCGTAGCCGCGCTCCATGGACCCTTTCGGGAACGTGTGCCGGTATCCGGCGAAATGATTGGTCGGCTCGATCAGCCACACCCGCCCGTCCGGCTCCGGGATCACGACGCCCGCCCCACGCCCGCGGTGCAGGGCCGACGTCGCGAGCGGCGGCTGCCGGTCCACTGTCGCCACCAGCCGCGCCCAACCCGCCGCATCCTTCGGCGGTGTGGCAGGGCTGAGCGCCAGCCCGTTGATCTCGCGCGGCGCCGGGCCATTCGGGACGAAACAGGCCACCGCGTGCGGGTCGTGCCAGGTTTCGGCGCCAGAGGGCGTCGTCGGCGCCCAGATCCGCACGCGTTCGCCGCGTTCGGTCAGGCCCGGGTGGAACGTCGCCGTGCTCAACGGTCCGTCAGCCGCAACTCGATCCGCCGGTTGCGCGCGTAGGACTCGGCGCCCTCGTTGCCTTCCAGCGGCTGGAACTCCGCAAACCCGGTCGCGGCCAGATGATTGGCCGGCACGCCCTCGGCGATCAGCAGCTTGACCACGTTGATCGCCCGCGCGCTCGACAGCTCCCAGTTGCTGGCGAACGCTCCCGTGCGGACCGGCTGCCGGTCGGCGTGGCCGTCCACTCGCAAAATCCAGTTCAGGTCGGACGGGATATCGGCCGCGATCTGCTTCAGCGTGGTCGCCAAGGCACGGATTTGGTCCTGCCCCGCCTGCGTCATGTCGGCGTTGCCGGCGGGGAACAGCACCTCGCTCTGGAACACGAACCGGTCGCCGACCACCTGGATGCCCGGCCGGTTCGCCAGCACCCCGCGCAACCGGCCAAAGAACTCGCTGCGGTAGCGCTGCAATTCCTCCACCTTGGACGCCAGCGCCACGTTCAGGCGGGAGCCGAGATTAGCGATCTGCACGTCCTTGTCCCGGCTCGACGCTTCCGACGCGTCCAGCGCCCCGGCGACCCGCGCCATCTGGCCGCGCAGCTCGGTCAGTTGCCGGTTCAGCAACGCGATCTGCGCCCGCGCGCTCTCCGATAGCTTCTGCTCGTCCGCCAGTTGGGCCGCCACCGCCGCGCGCGCCTGATCGTCCGTCACCGTGCGCCCGGCCGCCTGGCGCGCCTGCGCCTCCAACTCGTCGCGCAACGCGGTCAAGGCACGCACCTGGTCGGCCAGCTTGGTGAGGTCCGACAGCCGCGCCTGGATCGTCGCCCGGTCCGCGGTGACGGTGCGGTTCAGTTCGGCGACTTGCGCCTGGGCTTCGGCCAACTGCCGGCGCGCGTCGGCCAGTTGGCCGGCAATCTGGGCGGCCTGCTGCCCGGCGGCGTCGGTCTTGCCCGCCGTGTCCGCCAACTGCCTCTGCAACGTCTCGGCACGCCCGATGGCGGCCTGCGATTGCAGCACGGTATCCGCCAGTTGCGCCGACAGCCGGTCCCGCTCGGCCCGCAGCGCGTCGCGCTCGGTGGTGGCGCGCCCTTGCTGCTCCTGCAGGCTGCTCACCTGTGAGGCGAAGTTGTCGCGCGCGGCGGCGGTCGTCTGCAGGTCGCGGGTGAGGCCGGCGATGGACACCTGCAGCTCCGACGTGCGGCCGCGCTCGAGCGACAGCATGTCCGACAACTCCGTCATCTGCCGGTTCAACCGGTCCAGTGCGCGGTCCTTGCCGGTCAACGCCACCGACAGGAAAGCCTGCGCCAGCACGAACACCAGCAGCACGAAGATGATCACCATCAGCAAGGTGGACAGCGCGTCCACATAGCCGGGCCACGCGTTCAGCTCGCCGCCTCCGCCGCCGCGGCGCCGCAATGCCATTACCGGCGCGCGTTCAATGCGGCTGCCCTTCGGCGAGGGCCGCGATGGTGCGGGTCAGCACGCGGATGTCGTTGCGGATGTCCGCGGTGGTCTGCACCCGGCCCTGCTCGATCTCGCTGACAAGCCGTTGCAGATACGTCTCGATGTTGCGAAGGTGACCGCGCGCCGCGTCGTCCCCGCCGCCGCCGCGCGGCTCGGCCAGCCGCTGCAGCGCCGGGCCGAGCGACGCCTGCGCCTCGCCGATCCGCAACATCAACTGCTGATTGGCGCGCAGGCTGTCGGACAGGCCGCCGATCTTATCCGTCAGCGACAGGATCGCCTGGTTCGCCTGACCGCGGCCTTCCTCGCCGCGCACCAGGATACGCTGCAGGTTCTCCATGTTCTCGGCCGTCTGCTCCAGCAGCGCCTGCACGTACACCGGGACGGACGCCTCGCCCTCGCCGCCCAGCACGCCGGAGGACAGCCGGGTCAGGCTGGCCAGCCATTCCTCCAGTTCGTTGAAGAAGCGGTTCTGCGCCTGCCCGGCGGTAAGGTCGAGGAAGCCCAGCACCAGCGCGCCCGCCAGGCCGAACATGGAACTGGAGAACGCCGTCCCCATTCCCTTCAGCGGGCGTGCGAGACCGGCCTTCAACTGGTCGAACAGCGCGTTGATGTCGCCGGAGCCGACCGACATGCCGCCGATCACGTCGGCGACCGCGCTCACCGTCAGGAGCAGGCCCCAGAACGTGCCGAGCAGCCCGAGGAAGATCAGCAGCCCGGTCATGTAGCGCGACAGCTCGCGGCTTTCGTCGAGGCGGCTGGCCAGGCTGTCGAGCAGGCTCCGCATCGCCGGGGCCGACAGGGTGAACCGGTCCTGCCCGTCGCGCCCGCGCGCGCCCCGCGAGACCAGCATGCTCGCCATCGGCGCCAGCAGCTTGGGCGGGGGCAGGGCAGCCAGGCGGGAGCGGTTCTGCTGGAACGTCTCGAGCCAGCGCACCTCGGGCGTGAGGCGCGTGACCTGGACGAGGTTCCAGGCGATCCCGAGCAGGAGGACGAAGAAGATCAGCAAATTCAGCAGCGGGTTGCTGGAGAACGCGACCGTCAGCTGGCCGGAGAGCAGGATCGCCACCACCGCGACCAATGCGAGGAAGATGACCATGCGGACAAGGTAGATCTTGGGGCGAGTCACGGCGTGCGGGCGTCCGGGGCGCCGGCATGGGTCACGTCGACCCGGTCGGGCGGAGCGTCGTCCGGCGCTTTATCGGATACGGCGGTCGCCGGAGCGCCGAGCGCGCGGACGTAGATGCGGGTTGACACGATCCCCTCGGAAATCAGCACCGCACGCACGGCCAGCGCCCGTGACAACGACAAGCGACGAGGTGTGGACGGGTCGTCCTGGGCGGCGGCGGCATACGCGTAAACGTTGAGGTTGACGTTTTCCTCGGGCCTCACCGCCTTGGCCATGGTGCGGAGCGCAGCCTCCATGCCCGGGTTCAGATCGGCCCGCCCGGTTCCGAACGTCACCCGCAGGCCGCCGGGAAGCTTGCTCGCCTCGCCGGGAGCATCGTTGATCACCGGCACCGGCGGCAACGGCGCAGGGCGCTGGATGGGAACCGCAATCGGCGGTGGCACCACCGGCGCCGGCGGGGGAGCAGCCGATACTTTTGGCGGCGGAGGCGGAGTCGGCGCGCTCGCCACGGGACCGGCCGGCTTCGTTGGCGTCTTCGGCTTCACCGGATGCGCCGGGGCGGCGGGGCGCTTCGGCGGCGGGCGCTTGGCCGGAGCGGTCGCGGGCGGGCTCGGCGTCAACGCGTCCAGGGCGCCAGGATCGACCCGCACCTGCGCCATCGCGGGCGCACTGAGGAGCAGAAGCAGGAGCGCGGCGCGGGTCATATTCACCAGCCTAACGCCGGGCGCTGGGAGGCTCAAACTTAATAACGCGGGCAAACCTAATCACGCCGCGCGCCCGGACGCGGCAACCCCGTCGGCCACCACCTCCAGCAGCCGCGCGTGCAGATGCGGGTTGGCGGCGACCACGTCCACGCTGTCGGTCAGCGCCAGTTCGCCCCCGGCGGCATTGGTCACGTAGCCGCCGGCCTCGCGCACGATCACCAGCC
>JAABUX010000086.1_pt1 | contig 155022 bp, 107 predicted proteins | sample 5561851 | NCBI WGS metagenome assembly JAABUX01 (sample SAMN10711883, study PRJNA513361) | rock metagenome | isolation source: Antarctica rocks | place: Antarctica: Victoria Land, Richard Nunatak red sandstone | collected 2016-01-03
TCCACATCGACGCCGAGGTCGCCCGGCTCCGCGCCCACCGAGGAACGCTCGACCACGAGGCGATCGCCTTGGACCGCGCCGAGGCCGGCGAGCGCGCCATGTTCGACCCGAGCAAAGACGCGACCCTCGCCCGCCGCTACGAACGGGCCGCCGAGCGCGGCTTCTACCAGGCCCTCCACGAGTTCCGCACCGTCGAAGCTTCCCCCCGGGTCGAAGCCGACGAAGAGTTCCTCGAAGCCGGCGACGAGCTGGACGTCCCTCCGGTCGAGCAGGTCGCGGCCAACGATCCGATCGACGATCATAAATATGAAAAACCTAAGCCTTTGCCCGGAAACAACTTGGACGCCAAATTGGGTTCGTTTGGTAATAATGCCTCCGAGCCGGAAACCGACCTCGAATCGCCCGAAATCTTGGAGGCGACGGACGAGGATTCCAGGTCCAACCCGGTCGAAGAATCTGGCGACGCCCGACCCGATGGGGCTGATCAGGTCGAGCCGAGGTCGGGAGAAACGCTCCAGTCTCTTGACGAAGCCTCGGGGGATGTTAAACTTGACCTGCGACAACGATTCGACTCCTCCGAATCGACCTCGACTTCATGCCGAAGTGGCGGAATTGGCAGACGCGCTAGCTTGAGGGGCTAGTGGGCTTTACGGCTCGTGCAGGTTCAAGTCCTGTCTTCGGCACTGATTGAGAACCGGCTGGTCACAAGATTGCGGTTGCGTTGGGGCCACGATGGCCGTCTCATGTCTAGGCAAATCCTCCGTGGTCCTGGTTCGCTTGGAAGGAACGCGGCACGGCTTCTCGATCGGTTCCGTCGCCGAGAAGGAAGCCCTCAGCAAATCGACCCAGGTCGATGACCTCCTCATCCGTTAGCGCCTGATCGAGCCGCCGCCCGGCTTGCGGATCGTCGATTTCGTCCGGTTCGACGGCAAGCCGCCGGTTGCCACTTCCGCTGTCAAGTCGCTCACCGCCGAACCCTGGTGCATCGACGGCCCCGCACTCGACCCGTCAAGCTGGCCGGCGACAAGGGGCCTCGCCCTCGTCGCAAGGACCAACACCCCGACGATGAGCGGGTGCGGTTCAACAAGCCACTTGTTACGGATAGTCGAGACGACCCCAATCTCAGAAACTCATTGCAGATCGCAAATCGCAAAGCATTAAAAAATAAAGATTTGCAATGCACCGAGTGTTCGTAGTATGCGTATGATACGCATCCCAAGAAAATCCAATGCATTGCAGATCGCGGATGGTTGACCTCCAACGTATTGCGATCTGCAATTTGGGATGTGCAGTTTGTTTTTGGGATTGGTATGACATGCAAGATCGAGAAAGGAGCTTATGTTGCCCGATGCCCTATTCGATCCCGAAACAGTGGCCAGGACAGCGCATACCATTCGTGTGCACCAGCGTGACAATGTCGCCATCGTCGCGAATGACGGTGGCCTCCCCCTCGGTACTCTCCTATCTTCTGGTCTGACTCTTCGTGATCAGATCCCGCAAGGACACAAGGTTGCACTTGTCGACCTGGCGACAAATGCTCCAGTTCTGCGTTACGGTATCCCAATCGGCTTCGCACTCCAAGACATCCGGGCCGGGAGTTGGGTGAATGAAAATCGATTGAGGATGCCTGCGGCTCGTGGGCTCGACAATCTACCGATCTGCACCAGCAGACCCGAGAAATTACCACCGATCGAGGGTTACACTTTCGAGGGCTTTCGCAATCCAGACGGCTCGGTGGGCACGCGGAACATCCTCGCCATCACGACGACCGTGCAATGTGTCGCCGGGGTGGTGGCTTTCGCGATCGAACTCATCCGGGCCGATCTTTTGCCGCGATACCCGAATGTTGACGATGTCGTTGGCCTCGATCACGGCTATGGTTGCGGGGTTGCGATCGACGCGCCCGGAGCGGAGATTCCGATCCGCACGTTGCGTAACATCAGCCTGAACCCGAACTTCGGCGGTGAGGTGATGGTGGTCAGCTTGGGCTGCGAGAAATTGCAGCCCGAGCGACTGATGCCGCCAGGGTCGTTGATGATCCTCGATGGAGGCAAGTTGACCGATGCCGGCTCCCAGGCCGATGCCGGGCTCGATGTCGTTTGCCTCCAGGCTGAAAGCCATGTAGGCTTCATGTCGATGGTTGAATCGATCATGACGACTGCACGAGTTCACCTCGAGCGTCTCAACGCCCGAGTGCGTCAAACCGTGCCGGCAAGTGAGCTGGTCGTCGGGGTGCAGTGCGGCGGGAGCGATGCATTCTCCGGCATCACTGCCAACCCAGCGGTCGGCTTTTGCACGGATTTGCTGGTCCGAGCCGGCGCCAGTGTGATGTTCTCCGAGGTGACAGAGGTCAGGGACGGGATCGATCAACTGACATCGCGCGCGGCGACGCCGGAAGTTGCCGAGGCGATCATTCGCGAGGTGGCGTGGTTCGACGACTATCTGACCCGTGGCGGTGTCGATCGGAGCGCTAACACGACGCCGGGCAACAAGAAGGGTGGCTTGTCCAACATCGTCGAGAAAGCGATGGGCTCGATCGTCAAATCCGGCTCGTCGCCGATTTCCGGAGTGCTGGCGCCGGGGGAAAAGCTGAGGCGGAAGGGGCTGACCTTCGCAGCCACCCCGGCCAACGATTTCCTCTGCGGCACCCTGCAACTGGCGGCGGGCATGAACCTGCATGTTTTCACCACAGGCCGAGGGACGCCTTATGGACTCGCCCACGTGCCGGTGATCAAGATCGCGACGCGAAGTGATCTCGCCCGTCGTTGGCACGATCTGATGGATTTGAACGCCGGCACGATCGCTGACGGTTCGGCGACCATCGAGGAGGTGGGCTGGGAACTGTTCCGTCTGATGCTGGCAGTCGCCAGCGGTAAGAAGACCTGGACCGAGCATTGGAAGCTGCACAACGCCCTGACACTCTTCAATCCCGCTCCGGTGACCTGAGCCGCTCAGTTCTGATTCACGGTCCGTCAAAAGCGATTCATTCTGAAGCAGGTTTTCCATCGTCAATGCGAAATCGGATCATGATCCGCATCCATCTCCTGATACGGTTTCCAGGAACTTTCCGCATGTCGGATTGCGAATTGCGAAGCATTGCTCTGATCGACTTTGCTCTGTAATCCGCAATTTGCGATACGCGATGAATCTCTGAAATTCGTATGAGTCCAACGTTGTCAAAGCAACTTACTCCACAAGCGGAGCGATCCGCCGGCCTCGTTCATCCGCCATGCCAAGATCCCGCTCCGCTTGTAAACGACGTTGCTTTAGCGGCGCTAGACCCAGCAAACCAACGTATAAATTTTCGTTTTTTTCGATTGACCCACTTTGATGATCTGAGGGTGCCTGGAGTTCAAATTTCGGGACTTTTCTCGGCGTAAAAACCATAAAAAATTGTCCGATCCTGGCCTGACTCGCCATGCCGTCTCGCCCTGGCCGCCCAAGTTCCGAGCCTGTTGTCAACTCCCGATGTGGTTCGCAAGAACACTTTGCCGCTCGGTAGACCCAAAATCTTGGGGTCGGATCGTCCACGACCGCGGAAGTGACCTATCGTCAAACTAGATGTTTGATGAGGGGATGCACTCCGATCGTTCGACCGGGCGGGATTCCCGAGGGCACCCCTCGGCGGATCGGCGACTTTTCCCCGGTTTTCAGGGTGAGTGAACTCAAGCCAACGGAGACCAGAGAGATGGTGAAAGATCGTCCGAACCGACGTCGCCCGCTTCGACCGCTTTGGGTCGTCGCCCTGATCGGCCTGGGAGTGGCCGGGTGCGGCCACCACGAGATGGGCTCGGTGAAGCTGACCGAGAAGCAACCGAAAATCTACGTCCAGACCGTGTCCCGAGCGACCTCGACCGCCCAGGGACGAGGGCGACGCTCGATCGACCGACTCCCCCGGAAGTCGATCAAGCAGTATGCGATTCGGCAGTCGAGAAGTAGTTAAAACCCCAAAAATTCTCTTACACCGACCTCTGGAGGAACTGCCATGCTGGCTCCGACTGTCGCCGGGAGGCGAGGTTTCACCTTGATCGAACTCTTGGTGGTGATCTCGATCATCGCTGTCCTGACCGCACTCCTGTTGCCAGCCGCGCAGTCGGCTCGCGAGGCCGCCCGTCGACTCCAGTGTGTCAACAACCTCAAGCAAATCGCCTTGGCATGTCACAACTACCAGGAAAGCTTCGGCGGATTCCCGATCGGCAGCCCGATCATGGTCGACCCCGACCCGAATCTGGCATTCCCCGTTGAGTCGCAAAGTATTTTTGTCTCGATGCTCAGTCACATGGAACAATCCGCACTGTATAACTCGGTGAACTTCAGCCGATGCATCTACGCCCAGGCGAACTACACGGTGTATGCGACTGGAATCAATACCCTCTGGTGCCCGAGCGACCCGACGATCGGCGGAACCTCACAACAAACTCTGTTTGAGCCCCCCGCGCAGACGGCGGTTTACTACTCCAGCTATGCCGGTTGCACTGGGACGTGGTACCCCGAACTCTTGGCCTACCCTGACCTCGGCAATCAGGCCCGAATCAACCAGATCAATGGTGTTTTCACCTACAACCGGTCGAACTCGATGGCGACGATCACCGACGGAACGAGTCAAACCATCTTGCTCGGCGAACGGGCCCATGGCCTGATCGACCCGCAATCCCGCGACTACTGGCACTGGTGGGCGGATTCTTCGCTCTCCGACACGACATTCTGGACACTCTATGCCATCAACCCCCAACGCAAGATCACAAACGTGTCGATCGAAAACTTCTCCAGCGCCTACCTAGCCTCGGCGTCGAGTTTTCATGCTGGCGGAGCTAACTTCGCCTTCGCCGACGGCTCGGTTCGGTTCCTCAAAGACACCATCGACAGTTGGACGCTCGACCCGAGCACCGGCAAGCCGATCGGAGTCGTCGAGTCGGACCAAGGGATGTATTCGGTCAGCCCCAAGACTCGGGTGGGCATCTACCAAATGCTCTCGACCCGCAACGGCAACGAGGTCATCAGCTCGGATTCCTACTGAGATGGTGCCCAATCTCTGGCGGGATGATCAATCGCCGGGATTCAATCTGTCCTGACTTTTGAGCCGCACTTTCCAATCCTCGATGTTCCGGTCAGTACCGGTTTCGACCGGAACGACCAACCCCGACAGCCCCACCCAATCGCCGACACTTCGATCGGCCTCCACTTCATCCCGAACAATACCCGACCCTTGAGGACTTCGGCCCTGACCGGAGTTCCCGCGCGCTCATTGCCAATGGTCCGTCGTCGAACGTCACACCGATCGCATCCACCCAATCATCAATCTCTTCTCGGGAGTTGGAACCTTGGACAAGACAATCGCCGTGGAGTACGGCACGGAGCCCAACTTCGAGACGAGCGACGGCTTCGGCGGCCTGACCGACTACAGCCTCAACGTGTCGGGGCCTCGGATGAACTGGACAATCGAAGCGAAGGCTTCGCCGGGAGGGCCCGGACCGAGGTCGGAGTCGGTCTCGCTCCCCGACTTCCAGATCGGTCACGAGCAGGCTGATTGCGATCTGACGGTGGATGTGGACTTTTCGCCCCATCGCGACGCCGACTGCACGCGGAGCTTGAACGCCTTCCCGATCCGACGCGGAGGGGGGGACGAGATCCTCCCCGAAGTGGCCGCCGAGATGCCCGAGCCGGGGGGGAGCTTCCTCGGCTTTCGACTGGTCGAGGAGCTGGGCCGAGGGGCGTTTGGCCGGGTCTACCTCGCCTTGCAAGGCGACCTGGCGGATCGCCCCGTGGCCTTGAAGATTTCGAGCGATCGGCCCGGCGAGTCCCGGACGCTGGCCAGGCTCCAGCACACCAACATCGTCCCGATCTTCTCGGCCCACAGCGTAGGGCCGCTCCACGCGGTCTGCATGCCGTTCTTCGGCGCGACGACCCTGGCCGACGTCTTCGACGACCTCCAACGGAGCGGGACCATCCCCGACTCCGGCCAGGCCCTGCTCAAGACCATCAGCTCGCATCGGACCAACTTCGGCAAGGGAGACGAATCGAGCCTCCGTCCCAAATCCGCCGGGCCCACTCCTCTCGAACCCTCAAGCTTGCCCGGAGAGGTCGAGGCGAGCACGACCGACCGGGGGATGATGCCGATCCGGCCGGTTTTCTCCGAAACGCTTCAGCTCTTGGGCGGACTGCCTTACGTCGAGGCCGTCCTTTCGCTGACCCTCCGACTGGCCGACGGCCTGGCCCATGCCCACGACCGGGGGATTCTCCACCGCGACCTCAAGCCGGCCAACATCCTCCTGACCGACGACGGCCAGCCGATGCTCCTCGACTTCAACCTGTCCGAGGACCTGAAGCAGGTCGACGAGTCGTCGGGCCCTTCGATCGGCGGGACCTTGCCTTATATGTCGCCCGAGCACCTCGAAGCGTTTCGAGGAGGGAAGCAACCCGTCGACGCCCGGAGCGACCTATATTCGCTCGGCGTGATCGTCTACGAGCTGTTGACCGGGAGCCGCCCGTTCGAGGTGTACCAGGGGAGTCGCCTGTTCGCGATCGGCCGGATGATCGAGGATCGAAGAGGAGCGCCCCCGGCCGTCAGGTCGCTCAACCACCGGATCTCGCCGGCCGTCGAGTCGATCATCCGCCACCTCCTCGAATTCGAACCGGGGCGACGCTACCAAACCGCCTACGAGCTGCACGAGGACATCGAGCGCCACCTGGCGAACCTCCCGCTGAGGCACGCCCCCGAGCCTTCGATGGTCGAGCGGCTCCAGAAGTTCGGCCGACGCAACCCTCGGCTCACGTCGACGACCAGCGTCACGGGGTTCGCCTCGTGCTTCCTGGTCGGGATGGGGTTCCTGTTCTTCCAGGAAGGGCAACGCCTGGCCCGTCTCGAAGCGGCCGAGGCGCTCACCTCGTTCCGTGAGAAACTCGGGACCGTCCGGTTCCTCCTCCACACCAAGACCGACGACCGAGACCGACGATCGCAAGGGGCCAAGCTCGGGCACGACGCCCTGGCCCGCTACGAAGTCGAGGATCGACCGGACTGGCAAAAAAACAAGGCGGTCGCCAACCTTACCTCGAAAGAACAGGAAGGGCTCCGCCAGGATGTCGGCGAGCTGCTCGTGATCCTCGCCAGGGCCGGGGCGTTGGACGCCGCCGACCAGCCCGACCAGGCCGGTCGCGCTTCCAGGGCCAAGGCCGCCGCCCACCTCTGCGAACTCGCCGAGTCGTGCATCGCCGCAGACCAGGTCCCTCGATCCCTTAGAGCCCAGGAAGCCGAACTCGCCGCCCTCCTCGGCCAGGAAGACAAGGCCCGACGACTCCAGGCCCAGGCCGAAGCCATGCCGCTGAGGTCGGCTCGCGACCGCTACCTCCTCGCCACCACCCTGGCCGCCGCGGGGGAATACCGCAAGGCCCTCCCAATCGCTATGGAAGCGACCCGCCAAGAGCCGCAAAACTTTTGGGCCTGGTTCATTCTCGGTAAGTGCCAAGAGATGGTCGAACAGTATGCCGAGTCGTCAGCCAGTTACGGGACCTGCATCGCCCTCCGGCCCGACTTCGGGTATTCCTGGTGCAACCGGGGACTAATCCAGTTCAAGCGTGACGACCTCCCGCAAGCGCTCGCCGACTTCGACCGGGCTATCACCTTGCAGCCCGACTGGTACGAGCCCGTCTTGAACCGGGGAATCGCCGAGCTTTCCCGAGGGGGCTTCGACTCGGCGATCAAGGACCTTTCGAGGGCCGTCGAACTGGGAGCCCCCGAGACCCGAATCTTCTTCCTGAGGGCCGTCGCCCGCGAGCGATCGGGCGACCTCGACGGGGCGAAGCGTGACCGCGAGGAAGGGCTCCGGAAAGAGCCGAAGGATGAGCCGAGCTGGGTTTCCAGGGGATTCGCCCGGATCGAGGCCGAGCCGGAACAGGCTCTCCAGGACTTCGCGAAGGCCCTGGAACTCAACCCCCGGTCGCTCCCCGCCTTGCAGAACCGAGCCCACATTTTGGCCCAACTCGGTCGGACCGACGAGGCGATCCGGTCGCTCGATAGCGCCGTCGCGCTCTACCCCGACTACGTCCCGGCCCGGAGCGGGCGAGGGGTGCTCCTGGCGATCCAGGGACGGCGTGCTCCCGCGATCCTCGACGCCAAGGAGTCGCTCTGGCGCGACACCAGCCCCCCGATCCTCTACCAGAGCGCCGGGATCTACGCGATGACCTCGAAGCAAGCCCCCGAGGACCAGGTTGAAGCGTTCCGGCTCCTGTCCACAGCGCTCCGTCGAGGGTTCGGCTTCGAGGAGCTTTCCGCCGACCGGGAACTCGATCCGATCCGCGACCGCCCCGAGTTCCGCGAGCTGCTCGCGGCGGCCAAGGCGCTCTTGCCCAAGCCGGAGGCGGTCGCCCCGGGGCAACAATAAACCCCGATCGGGGGAATTTTGTTGACCAAAAAAGACAACGCATGGATGCACCGGAAAAGTGACATAGGTTTCATTTGTCGCCTCGATCGGACCGGGACGGGACGGGCCGAATCACGCCGCCCGGTCGTCACGCAGACGTCCGACGAAGTACTCGCCAGGGGTTGACCCTCGCTCTCCGTTGAGCGGGATCTCGCCGACAGCAAAAAGAGGTTATCCATGTCGAAGCAGCGATCGCAGACTCGGAAACACAATCGGTTCCAAGGGTCGATGATGCCCCTGGAGATGTTGGAAGATCGTCGGCTGATGGCCACATGGGGCATCCCCTGGGCCGATCCCCAGCACTTGACTTTGAGCTTCGCCCCCGACGGCACGAAGGTCGCGGGGCAACAAAGCCAACTCTTCCAGGAACTCGACTCCGAGATCGGTGCGGGGGTCTGGGAAAAGGCGATCCTCCAAGGGGTCCAGACCTGGTCCTCGAACGCCAACATCAACGTCGGCGTTGTTGCCGATGGAGGCCAGCCGATCGGGTCGCCCGGCCCGGCCCAAGGTGACCCTCGTTTCGGCGACATCCGGGTGACCGCGGCGCCCTTGGCGCCGGGCGTCCTGGCCACCTCGTCCCCTTATGACCCTTCGTTGGGGACCTTTTCGGGCGACCTGATCTTGAATAGTTCTTACGACTGGAATCCCAACGACGCCGGGTCATACGACCTGCTCACCGTCGCGCTCCACGAAGCCGGCCACCTGTTCGGTTTCGCCGACAGCTCGGACCCGGCCAATTTCATGTACAACGTCTACACCGGCCCGAAGACCGGGATCAGCCCGGCAGCGGTGTCGGCCTTGCAAGGTTTGTACGGCCCCTCGACCGTGATCGGCAACGTCGGCGACGGTGGCATCGGCAACCCGACGCAACTCCCCAACATGGGGAACGGGTCGGTGCCGATCACCCTCGCGGGTCGCCTGGCCAACTCGGGAACGGCCCATTATTATTCGGTCCAGGCCCCTTCGAATTTGCCCTTGGGCAGCGTCGACATCTCGGTTCGGACCGCCGGGATCAGTTTCCTGACCCCCATCCTCACCGTCCTGGATCAATCCGGCAAGGTCGTCGCGACGTCCGCCGCGTCCGGCCCTCTCGACGGCGGGACCACGATCCACCTGATTTCGCCCACACCGGGCGCCCACTACTCCATCGAGGTTTCCAGCCCCTCGGGCAGCGTCTTCGGCGTGGGCGCGTACAGCCTCGTCGTGACCCCCAACTTGGCGGCGGGTGCTTCCAACGTCCTGGGCAATGCGACCCCGATCAATCCACCCGGCGGATACACCGGGACCTCGCCGTTGACGGCCTTCGGCTCGATCGGCGCCCAGGTCAACACCCATACCTTCAGCTTCAAGACCTTGTCCACCAACCTCAATGGGGTCACCGTCCAACTCCAGCAGTGGGGGGTCGGGCTGACGGCTCCTCAACTCCGGGTTTATGATGCCAACCAGGTGCTCGTCGCCTCCACCACGACGATGGACCCTACCAACCAGACTCTGACCCTCCACTTGGACTCCGTGCTGCCGAATGCGACCTATTTCGTGCAGGCGGTCAACGGCCTGATGCCCGGGCTTAACATCGGGGTTTTCGAGGTCCAGATCGGATTCAACTCGACCGTGCAGGCGTCTCCCAACGCCACCTCGGCGATCTTCGCGGCGATGCATCAGGCGCCCAATCCCACGATCAACCAGGCGACGCAGCTTCAGACCCCCAACGGATACGCCAACAACAGCCGGTACATCGCGCTTGGCTCCGTCTCGACCACCTCGCCGCAGGTCTTCTACAAGCTCACTCCCCCCCCCACCCCGACGGGCCAGACCCAGTACATGACCGTGACGATCCAATCGCTCAAGGTCGGGGGGAACGACTTCTGGGGCAGGATTTTCGACGACAAAGGCAATCCGGTCAGCGCCACGTGCCTGGGTAGCGAAGGCGGAGTCGGGGTGTTCAAGATTCCCGTGAACCCCTCGATCAACACTTACTACGTGGAGGTGGCCGGGTCCCGGGCCGGCGGGTCGCCAACGACGGGAGACTTCTCCCTGGGGGTCCAGTTCGCCTTGGTGGGGGCGAGCTTGGATAACCTGGCCAGTGGGACCGTCCCGACGACCCCGGACGCGGCGAGTCTCGCGCCTCAAACAGTCGATTTCACCAGCGACCAGTCCCGCTATTACCGATTCGTCTTCGGGTCCAACGGCGGTTCCGGCTCCTCGCTCCAGGCGACAATCTTCGATATGTCCGGGAACGCTCTCGGTTCGGCGGTGATCGCCCCCAACGAGTCGTCGAGCTTTACGGTCTTCCTGGACCCTGGGACGTACTCGATCCGGCTCACGCCGATCAATCAGCCGGGAAGCTCGACTTCGCCCCTGTCCTGGATCATCAACGACGAATCGCTCAGCGAACCGATCCTCCCCTACACCTATAAAGCGAGCGGTTCGAGTACGAGCACTCTCCCCAAGTAAGATCCTGGAGCGAGGGCACCGAAATCGTCACGAACGATCCGCCTGGAGAATGTTGACCACTCGCCGGGCGGATCTTCGCGTCGACTCGACCACAGGAAACATTGCCCGCTCGATCCCTCCGTCAGTCCCTTCGGGGCCGCCTGAGTCTCAAGTTGACAGGTGCATGTTGCTGAAAGGCCACATGAAAGAGATCATTTTTGAACGAAGTAGATTTTTTAACCATAACCGGAAAATTTAAGGAAGACCCCGGGCGAGGCTCTGATATAGTCTCGACCACGGTCGGACACCGCTTTTCAATGCGGTCGTCGGAGCCATTGGGCGACGTTCGCCGAAGAACGGTCAGGACCGTTTCCCGCTCAATGCCGAGCGGGATCTCGCCTAACATCAAAGGAGTCTCAACGATGATGTGGATGAAGCGACCGCAGACCTCGAAGCGTCAAGCCCGCCGGATCGAGTTGTCCTCGGACATGCTTGAAGGCCGTCAACTGATGACCGTCGGGATGATGCCGGCCTTCGCCGACGTCCAGGCCGGCGCCGACCTCTCGGCGACCGATCTTTTGGTCATCTCGTCCCTCACGCCTTCCCCGGCGGACTCCTTCGGGGGCGGCTTCACCGGTGCTCCCGACGAAATCTTGCCCTACCCCTACAGTGGCAGCGGCGGTAGCGGCGGCAGCCTCCCCAAGTAAGACCTTGATGCGACGTTCTTGATGGGCTCGCGATCTTGATGATCCGCCCGGCGAGTGGGAACACTCGCCGGGCGGTTTCGTTTTATGGCGAAGAGAGTTTCGATCGCTCGATCTTTTTGGGTACGATCAGGTCCATCGCCGGGCATCGACGGAGAATCTTGGTCCCGGCAAATTTCTGTGTTGCACAATTGTCCGCGAGGCGACTAGCATGAGACCCGGCCCACTCCGATGACGGGAGCGAACAGGGCCTTCCCCGGCGCTTGCAGGAGGATGCCTCGATGCGACTGTTCCGAGCCTGGATCGTCTCGGTTTCCTTGATCGGAGGGGCCGTCGCCGGTGAGCTTGACCGGGACCGGGACCGAGGGCGGGATCGACCCGACCGCCTGCTCGACAACCGAGACGCCCGAGGCTTGGCCGGTCGGATCGACGCGAAGCTGGCGGACGCCTGGGCCAAGGCAAAGGTCCGACCCGTGGCCAGGGCCGATGACGGCGAGTTCCTCAGGCGTGTTTCGCTCGACCTCGTCGGTCGAATTCCCACCGCCGCCGAGGCCCGCGACTTCCTCGACGACCCGAACCCCGCCAAGCGAGCCGCGATGGTCGACCGGCTCCTCGACAGCCCGGCCTACGCCGCCCGGACGACGGTGCTCTGGCGACAGCTCCTCCTGCCCGACTCGGGGCAGGGCGCGGGCGTTCCGGGAGGGTTCGAGGCTTGGCTCGCCAAGAAGGTCGGCGAGGAGGCGGGTTATGACCGGATCGTCCGCGAGATCCTTTCGGTCAAGATCGGCGACCGCAACCCGAACGCCATGACCAACGCCCAGTTCGAGGCGACCCCTGCCGCCTTCTACGCGGCCAAGGGGGGGAAGCCCGAATCCCTCGCCGCCGACTCGGCCCGGGCCTTCCTCGGGATTCGCCTCGAATGCGCCGAGTGTCATAACCACCCCTTCGCCAAGTGGAAGCGCGAAGAGTTCTGGGGCTTCGCCGCGTTCTTCGCGGGCGTGCCCGGCGTCCCCGACGTCAACGCGGTCGCCGTCACCCAGAGGGTCAAAGATGATCCGAGCCGCCGCGAACTGACCATCCCGGGCACCTCGACGGTGGTCAAGGCCACGCACCTCGACCGATCGCCCCCCTCGTGGCGTCCCCGCGCCGAGACCCGAGAGGTCCTGGCCGAATGGGTCACCGCGCCCGACAACCCCTACTTCGCCCGGGCGGCCGTCAATCGGGCCTGGGCCCGGTTCTTCGGGGTCGGCCTGATCGACCCGGTCGACGACCTCGACGCCGCCGCCGACCCCGCCTTGGGCGCGGTCCTCGACGATGTCGCGATCCAGTTCCGCGACCACGGTTACGACCTGAAGTACCTGATCCGGGCCTTGATGGCGACCGAAGCCTACAACCTGTCGAGCGCCGTCGACCCCGCCGAGCCGACGCCCCCGCCCTTGTTCGCCCGGATGCCGGTCCGGGGGCTGTCCCCCGGCCAGTTCATCGACAGCTTGGCCCAGGCCACCGGCTCCGACGTGATCGGAATCCGAGGGAGCTTCTTCGAACTCTTCTCCGACCGCGACTCGACGCCGACCGAGGCCCAGACCTCGATCCTCCAGGCCCTCACCCTCATGAACGGCGCGTTCGTCGCCGCCGCCACCGACCCCGCCACCGGCGACGTCCTGGGCGCCATCGCCGACGCCCCGTACCTCGACACCGCCGGTCGGGTCGAGTTCCTCTACCTGGCCACCCTGACCCGTCGGCCCACCATCGAAGAGCGTGACAAGGTGGTCGCCTACATCGACCGCAAGGTCGGAGGCCCCGAGAAGGCTCGGGCCCTCGCCGACGCTTTCTGGGCCTTGCTCAACGGACCCGAATTCCGGATCAACCACTGAGCCGGCTTTGATGTCGAAACCAATCAGTCCGAATCGGATTCGGCCACGGATTCGACGCGGATCGGACAATTTCTGAGAATTTGTCGATTCAATCGGTGCTACATCCGTGTTGATTTGTGGCTAAAAAGGGGATTCGCTCATGAACCGCTCTGCAACCTCGGCGGGCCTGACTCGTCGGCAGTTGTTCCAACTGGCATCGGCGGGTGCCCTCTGCGGCGCCGGGTCGGGCTGGCTCCAGACGCTGGCCGCCGATGCCGCCGCCGACCCCAAGCGTCGGAAGTCGTGCATCCTGTTGTGGATGTCGGGCGGTCCGAGTCAGATCGACACCTTCGACCCCAAGCCCGGCCACGCCAACGGCGGACCTTACAAGCCGATCGAGACGGGCGTCCCGGGCATCCTCTTGGGCGAGCACCTTCCCCAGATCGCCAAGCAGGTCAAGGACCTGGCGATCATCCGGGGGATGAGCACCAAGGAAGGCGACCACGGCCGGGCGACCTTCAACCTCCGGACCGGCTACCTCCCGCAAGGTCCCGTCCGCTACCCGACGCTTGGTTCGCTGGTGGCGAAAGAGTTGGAAGACGACTCCGCCGAGTTGCCGGGGTTCGTCAGCATCGCCCCGGCCCGAGCGTTCAGCCCGGCTGCATTCAGCCCCGGGTTCCTCGGGCCGAAGTACGCCCCGTTGATCGTCGGCGAGCGCGGGGGGACGGGGAAGAGGATGTTCCGGGTCGACGACCTCGACTTGCCCACCGGGATCGGCCAGGCCCGCGCCGACGACCGGCTCGAACTGATGCATGCCCTGGGAAGCGACTTCCAGGCGACCCGACCGGGGGTCTCGCCCGCCAGCCACCTCGACGCCTACCAGCGAGCGGTCAAGATGATGCGGTCCCCCGCCGCCAAGGCGTTCGAGCTCGACGAGGAGCCGGATTCCGTCCGCGACGCCTACGGCCGGAACCCGTTCGGCCAGGGGTGCTTGCTGGCCCGGCGGCTGGTCGAGCGCGGGGTCCCGTTCGTCGAGGTCACGCTTTCGAGCGTCGATGGCCGGAACAACTCGCTGGCCTGGGACACCCACGCCCAGAACTTCGACGCCGTGAAGGCGTTGAGCGGCGTGCTCGACTCGGGGTGGGGGACGTTGATGAATGACCTCCGATCGCGCGGCCTGCTCGACAGCACGATGATCGTCTGGATGGGCGAGTTCGGCCGGACCCCGAAGATCAACGAGAACGCGGGCCGCGACCACTTCCCCAACGCATGGAGCACGGTCCTGGCGGGCGGCGGCCTCAAGGGAGGCCAGGTCATCGGCAACACCGGCGACGACGGGATGGAGGTCCGCGACCGCCCCGTGTCGGTGCCCGACCTGCTGGCCACCGTGGTCAAGGGGCTTGGGCTGGACCCGATGACGCAGAATGTCGCCGAAACCGGCCGGCCGATCCGCCTGGTCGACCCCAAGGCCAAGCCGATCGCCGAGGTCCTCGGATGATCGCCCCCGCCGCGCTGACCTGGCTGGCGCTCGGGTGGGGGGCCGACGCAACACCATCGGCCATCCCGCCGACCGCCACCTTCGCCTCGCTGGGGCACGAAGCGGTGCAGGACCTGGTGATCCTGGGCGAGACTCGCCCGATCCTGGTCCGGCTCCGCGTCTCGGTCGGCGACCGGGCGTTCCGCTCGGCCTGGCTCGACGCGACCCGGACCCTCCAGGCCCAGCTCGACCGCGACCATGACGGCAAGCTGACCACCGCCGAAGCCGAAGCGGGCGGCTTGCCGTTGTATCTCGGGCCAGCGGTCGTCGCTCCCGGCGCCAAGCCTCGGGCCGAAGTTGACTTCAACCCCAAGGACGGCTTGATCTCGGTCGAGGAATTAACCGAGGCGCTCCGAGGCGGCTCGGGGCCGTTCCGGGTCCAGGTCGACGGGCTGGCCGACCGTCGGACCGACGCGCTGTTCGACCACCTCGACCGCGACAAGGACGGCCTGCTCACCCGCCCCGAGCTTGCGGCCGTCGTCGGGAGCCTCCGCAAGCTCGACCGCGACGACAACGAGCTGATCGCCGCCGACGAGGTCGCCAGCGTCGGGCCGCCCGCCGCCGTCGTCACCTCGGCGATGATGGGGGGCCGGGCCTCTCGCGAGACCGCCGTCCCCCCGGCGGTCGAATTGGTCGCCGGGGAGTCGCCCTTGCGGGTGGTCCGGCTCCTGCTCAAGAAGTACGACACCGGGTCGAGCCGGGGGCCGGGCAAGACCGACAGCAAGCTTTCCCCCGAGGAGTTCGCCATCCCGCCCTCGGCGTTCCAGGCCGCCGACACCGGCCACGACGGCACGCTCAACCTCGACGAACTCCGCAAATACCTCGCGCAAAGCCCGGTCGACGTGGTGGTCGACGTCGCCCTTTCGCCCGAACCGACCGGCCGCCCGCTCGCTCGCGTCCAGGGTGTCGACGGCATCTTGCCCGACGGGTTCGCGGTCCAGTCGCTTGCCGAGGGGATGGTCGGGGTCGAGGTCGGCTCGATCCGGCTCGACATCCAGGTCGACGACGGCCTGGGCGCGGCGGACTCCGCCCGGAAGACCTTCCGGGCGCGGTTCGACGCCCTCGACGCCAACCAGGACGGCTACCTCGAAGAGTCCGAATTGGACCAGAACAACGGCCAGCCGTCGCCGCTCGCCGGGCTGTTCCGCCCGCTCGACCGCGATGGAGACGGCAAGCTCTATCCGGCCGAGGTCGACGACTACGTCACGAGGCAGATCGCCGCGAACCGGGGTCGGCTGACCCTCACGGCGTCGAACGAAGGGCGGGCGCTGTTCGGGATCATCGACACCGACCGCGACCGCCAGCTCGGCGCCCGAGAGGTGTTGGAGACCGTCACCCACGTCTCGGCGTGCGACCGCGACCGCGACGGCAAGATCTCGCCGACGGAGATCCCCCACCACATCCAGTTGACCCTGACCCGGGGCGACCTTTCGGCCGTCCTCGCCAGCCCGGTGGTCAACCCCAACGTCGTGGTCCAGCGCGTCCTGTTCATCCCGCCGCCATCGAGGGTCGCGGTCGGCCCCCCTTGGTTCCGCAAGATGGACCGGAACCGCGACGGCGACGTTTCGAGGCGCGAATTCCTCGGCACGCTCGACCAATTCGACCGCCTCGACCGCGACCACGACGGGCTGCTCGGCCCCGCCGAGGCCGAGGCCGCCGCGACCTCCGCCGCCTCCTCCTCCCGCCCGGTCAAGGGACCGGGCGGTTGAGCTTCATCAAGATCCGCTCGGCCCGGAAGACGACCTCGATGTCCTTTTCCCGCAAGGCATCCTCCAAGACCGGCACGGCGACGGGGCCCAGCTCGAAGAGTTGGGTTTCCGCCGCGTCGCGGACCTTGGGGGCGGCGTCGGCGAGTTGCTTGATCATCACCCGGGCCTGATCCTGCAACCTCGGGTCGACCCCGTGCGACACCACCAGCGCCATCCGGTTCAGCTTCTTGGGGGCCGGGAATACATCCAGGAGGACGACCTCGTCGAGCGCCTCGCGGGACAGGTGGGCCAGGACGATCAGGCTTTTCGGCTCGAACAGGGTCGAGGCGTATTGGTCGAGGAAGGTTTGCAAGACCTCGTCGCGCATCCCCTGAGCCTTGAGTCGTCGGGCGTAGGCGTCTCGGGTCTGCTCGCGGAACGTCGAGTCGGTCGGCTTGATCGGCTGGCCCAGGGTCAGCTTGACCGGCGGGCCTTCGATGATGACCTTCTTGGTCTTCTCGGCCGCGAGCCGGGTCGCCGTGGTGATGAACAACGACCCGTCGTCGGTGACCCGGTAGCTCAGGCCGACCGAGCTTAACACCTCGGCCAGGGCGTCGCGGGCGGCGATCATGCCCCCTTTCAGGGTCATCGGCTGGCCGAGGTCGATCGAGTCCTTGGCCAACGTCGGGTCGTCGACCTCGTACCGGAGCCGGGCCTGGCCGGCGACCAGGGCGAGGACGTCCTTGCGGGGGGCGTTCTCGACGTTGACTTCGACGTTCCGGTTGAGCGCCTGGTCGACCCTCGCCTTGATGTTCGCGTCGCCTTCGGGGGGGATCGGCTTGGGTTCGTCCTTCTTCTCTTTCTCCTTGTCCTTCTTCGCCTTCGCCTCGGCGTCGGCGGCCTCGAACACGGCTTCGGCGGCCTTGGCCTTGTTCTCGGGCTTTTCCTTGGCCTTCTCCTCGTCCTTCTTGGTTTTTTCCTTGGCCAGGAGGTCGGCGGCGGAATCCTTGGGGACGGCGGCGGGGAGGGCGTCGAGCCAGCCGATCCGATAACCTCCGCCCTCCACGGGCGCGATCACCGCGAGGTCGAGGAGCTTCTGCTCGGTCAGGTTCTGGAGCGTGTACTCGTCGGGACCCCCTCGGATCTTGATCGGGATCGGGATCGCCAGCTCGGTGTCGTAGGCCAAGAACCGCTCGACCCGGTTCTCGTTCTTGAGGAAGAGCGCCGAGTCGATCTTGCGGAGCTTGCTCAAGAACCAGTGGTCTTCGGGGAGGTTGCCCGGCCCCACGCCCGCCGGGGGGGCCTTGAGCAGGTTCGACTTGAACCAGCGGAGGCCGCCGCTCCGCTCGGTCCCGCCGGGCCAGTAGGCCAGGATCGAGCCTTTCTTGACGCGCAGGTCGAAGTCGACGTCGTCGGTGGGCTCGCCGAACATCTGGATGACCGACAGCGGGGCGACGGCGAACTTGCGGGCCAGCTCCGCCCCCTCCGACTTCGGGCGGCTCGTCCCGACCGACACCGGCATGGCGTTCCGGTAGACCTTGGTGCCGTTGAGCGTCGTCTGCGACGGGTTGCCGACCCAGACCGACCACTCGTAGACCTCGACCGGAAGCTCGGGGCGTTCCTTCTCCTGCGCGGCGGCGAAGGGCGCCAGGCCGAAGACCAGGAGCAGCCCCGAAAGCCGGGCGGGAAATTGTCCGAAGGTTCGACTCATTGGCTGCTCGCTGGTGGGGGTGGGAGAGTCGGGGTCGCCGGTGCGGGTGGAGGAGCCGGTGCGGGTGCGGGTGCCGGGGTCGTTGCCGGTGCGGGTGCCGGGATTGCCCCCGGTGCGGGGGTCGTCGCCCCGGGCGTGGGCGTGGGCGTGGCTGCCGGTATAGGCGCCGGGGCCGGGGTCGGTTCGGGCGGGAGGGGTTTGGCCTCCGAGCGGCGGTAGAGCCGGGCGTTGGCCCAGATCACCCGGTCGCCGGTGTCTTCATCGGGACCGAAGTCGATCAGGAGCTTGAGCTGCTCGGCCCCGGCAACGGGCAGCTTCAAGGCGACCGGCGGGCCGTCGGCGCGGAGGTCGGGGTTGCCGTAAAGCTCCTTGCCGTCGGCGAAGACCCGGCAGTCGACCCGCCCCCGCTTCTTGCCCGCCTCGTCGAACCCGACCAGGGCCTCGAACACGGTGTAGCGGCGGTCGAGATCGTAGGTCAGGGCCGTCCGGGAGTGGACCGCCAGCCCCTTGTCGATCGCCTGGCCGTCGAGCTTGAGCGGGCCTCCGCTCAAGTTGACGTCCCTCCGATACGGGCTTCGTCGAGCGAAATAGGGGATCTCGTCGACCTGGGTCGGTTCGAGGTCCGACAGGAAGGTCATCTGCCCACCCCGGACCCGGACGCTCCGGACGTCGAGGGCCGGGAGCTTGAGCATCTGGCCCCAGGGGGTTTCCACCTCCCAGGTGGTCGGGTCGATCTTCGCCCACCGGCCCGACACGACGACCCCGCCCGCCAGCGTAAAGGTGGGCCGGACCTCGGCGGGGGGCTTCAACGCGGGTCGGGCCGCGAGGACCAGCCCTTCGACGGATTTCAAAGGCAGGGTCCGGGTCTTTTCCTGGTAGACGAATTGGAGCTTGTTGGCCTTGGCCCCTTCGACGACCCCGGTGATGACCACGACCTCGCCGTCCTTCGCCTTGGCAAGCAAGGTATCCTTGTCGCCCCGGCCTTTGAGCCGTTTGGCGAACGACTCGGCGGTCTCCTTGTGGTCGGGCATCCCCATGTAGACACCGATGATCCGCGCCATCGGCAGGTCGACGCGGTCGCCCCAAGGGGTCGTCAGGGTCAAGGCTTCCTCGGTGATCGCTTCGAGCTTGCCGAAGACCTGCTCGTCCCCGGCGAGGAAGACCCGGGCGTTGAGCGCCGGGGTGGGGGACTCGGGGTCGAAGGCGAGCTTGGGGTCGGTGTGCCCGGTCGCCTTGACGGTGGTGTTGCCGGGCTGGCCGTCGGCGTAGGTGATGTTGATCGTGAACTGCTTGTCGTTGCAGTCGCCGTCGGGCGGCTCCAGGAACAGCTCCGCCCACGACTCCGTCCCGGCGCGGGCCAGGGTCAAGGGCCAACTCTCCGAGCCTGTCGTGTCGAGCTGCCAGGACGCCTGCCCCTTGTCGGTCGGGCACTGGATCATGACCTGCGTGATCGCCGCCTCTCGGAGGCTCGATAGGCTAAGGTGGATGTCTCGAATCCCGTTCGGCTTGGGGTCGACCTTGAGGATCTTGGGGATCGCCACCGTCCCGGGAGGGGGTGCCGAAAGGTCGTCGCCGGCCGGGGGCTTCTTGGCGTCTTTGTTGTCCTTGGCGTCCTTGCTGTCTTTAGAATCTTTATTGTCCTTGGCGTCCTTGCTGTCCTTGGAGTCCTTGCTATCCTTGGAGTCTTTGGCGTCCTTCCCGTCCTTGGAATCTTTCGCGGCTGGACCGCCGGGCATGGTGGTGTCGATGTTGGGCTGGCCGAGGTATCGGGCGGACAGCATCGACGCCCGCTCGAAGGTAATGGTCTCTACCTCGTCGAGCGGGAGCCGAACCTTGGGAGCTGGCGGTGGGGGTTGCACGGGGCCTTGGGCGGGGCCGGGTCCCGCCCTTCGGACCCTGGCCGGACCGGGAGGCGCAGCTCCGTCAGTGACGATGACCGCACCGACGATGACCGGCGCCGGAGCCACTGGGGCTGGGGCCGCAGGGGCGGCGGGAGCGGCCGGGGCGGGCGGAACCGCGTCGCCCGGCTTGGGCGGTTCGGGGTTCGGCTTGACGGCGGGGGGAGCGGCCGGGTTGGGCCCGGGGGCCGGGGCGGGCGGGGCGGGGGGAGGCCCGCCGACGGTCAGGATCTCGGCATCGAGCGTCGAGGGGTCGCCGTGGACGACGGTCCCGAAGATGGTCCGGGTCGCGGTACCCAGTCCGCTGATCCGGTCGGCGTGGATCGTCAAGTCCTGGAACAGGACGTCGACGGGTTCGGGGCCGTTGCGGTTCGACGTGAACAGTTTCACACCCGCGATGTCGCCGGGGCCGATGGCGAGTTGGCCGATTTCGCGGACGGTGGGGGCCATCTCGTCGAAGACCTGATAGTGGAGGTTCGCCCCCTCGCGGCGGACTTCGAGGCGGATCGCCGTCCCTTTGGCCGGGAACGTCAGCCGAGGCGGCTTGGCGGGCTTGTCGGCGATCTGGTTGTTGAACGGGTTGAAGACGAACGGGCGGCCTCGACCCATCATCATCTGCTGAGGAGCGCCCATCCCGCCCTCCTTGTTGACCGAGCGGTAGACGTCCTTGCCGTCGAGCTCGATCTGGCGGAGGAGCGTCGCGTCGGGCTGGTCGACGGCCTGGGTGGCGATCGCCAGGCCGATCGCGGCGCCATCTTCGCCCGCAGGCTTGGGCAGCTTGCGGATCAACAGCTTGGCCGTGATCGTGCAATCGCCGCCGATCCGGAGCGTCGGCGGTGTCTTCCAGCCCGCTTCGGCCCCCCCTTGGGCGAGCGTCACCCGGAGGCCGTCGTCTTCGCGGACCAACGCCTTCTTGTCGCCGAAGCTTTCGGCGTCGAGCGTGGCCTGGTCGAACCCCTTGGAGGCGAAGGGTCGGAGATAGTCGCCCGCGCCGACCGCCGCGAGGCCGATCCCCAGGATTGCCGCACCGAACATCGAATCTCCCTCAAAAGGGGTTGCCGTTCACGTTGCCATCAAACGGGGAAAGGATTGCGGATGGCAGATTGCAGAGCAGCGAATGAATCCTTTGCAATCTGCAATCCTGCGATTTGCAATGTCGGAGGTTGCCGGGTTGCCGTGAGATTCGGGCCTCACGGCGAGGCCCGGAGGGCGAAAGGATCATTGAGGTCCGATCAAGGCTTGGCGGTCGCGGTCGGTTTGCCCAGGTCTTTCCCCTTGGCCGAGCCGCCCGAGGTCTTGGCCGACTTTTCTTCGGCGAGGCGACGATAGTAGCGTTCGAGGACCGTGCGGTACTCGGGCGGGAAGCCTTCGGTCATCGACTGGAGGATGCGGTCGCGCTCGCGGTCGGTCAGCTTGGTCCAGTCCTTGCCGCCGTCGTTGGGGTTGACGAGGTCGCCGATCCCGCCTTCGCCGGACAGGATCGTCGAGTCCTGCATCCCTCGCATCGCCTTATTCTTCTTGATGCCGCCCTTGGCGTTCTGGGCTTCCTTCTCCTTCTCGGCGATCAGGGCGTCGAGGTCGCCGAGGATCGTCTTCTGGTCGGTTTGGACCGGCTCGCCGGTCTGCTTCTTGCCGAGGTCGTCGACGACGCCGGTCATCTTGTTGGCGATGTCCTCGGCCTTGATGTCGGCCGCGATCGAGGTCCAGGACGACGCGGGCAGCAGCCCCGCCACCAGGCCCAGGGCGAGCGTTTTACGGAACCGGTTCATTCGATTGCCTCATCGGTTCGAGGGACGGAAATGATCAGATTCAACGGAGATTCAAAGTCAAAGTTATGCGTTTTCAGCCTCGGATGAAACACGGACGGGGAGAAGTAAAAAGTCTGATCCGTGTCCCGTCCGTGTTCATCCGTGGCTCAATTCGATCGAATGTCGGAGATCCATCACTGTTGCTCGACGCGCTCGGCGATCTTCGACAACGAGTCGCGGATCTCTTCCTGGCTGGCTTCGAGAGCCTCGACCTCGCGGCGGAGGGCGGGGGGGAGGTCGGAAGGGTTGGGCCGGGTCTTGTCGACGCCGACCGTGTCGTCGTTGAGCCGGAATTGGAGCATCCGGATCATCTTCAACTCGGCGATCAGGCGGTTCAATTCACGCTCGCGGTCGCGGAGGTCCGACGGGAGCGGCGAGCCGGGGGGTGGTGTGGTCGTCGGCGGGAGCCTTCGGACGGCCTGGAGCAAGCCGAGCAAGTCTTCCTCGATCCGAAGTTCGAGCGCGACGGTCCGGGCCGAGGCGTCGCCGTCCTTGAGCCAACCTTCGACGCTGTGCATCTCGCGGGACAGGACCCGGAGCGTGGTCGGCAAGGCGATCCCGAACTCGGTTTCCTCGACCAGGGCGAGCAGTTGCTCGGTCTTCCCGGCGAGTTCGGCTTCTTTTTGCGACAGGCCCGCCACGGCGATGGCCGCCGAGCGCGACTTCTGGGCCAGGCGGGGGGCTTGCGCCTGGGTGGTCTCGCGGATCGCGGCCTGGGCTTCGTGCATCTCGGTCAGCTCGTTGTTGAGCCGGTGCGCCAGCTCGGTTCGAAGCTCGACGAGCAGCTTTTCGGCGGCTCGGGCCAAGTCCTCGGCGGATCGGGTGAGGATGTCGAGCGCGTTGGACTGGTCGTTGGCGGCGGGTTCGGCCTCGGCCCGGTTCAGCCCTTTCTCGGCGTCCTGCATCGAGCTGCTGGCCCGGATCAGGTCCTTCTGGAGCGAGATCCCGGTGTCGCCCAAGCGGCCCGAGTTGGCCCCGAGGGTGTCGGCGGCGCGCCGGTTCCTGAGCTGGTCCGCCTCGTGGCGGCGGAACTCGGCCTCGGCGATGTCGCGGTCGGCCTCGCCGATCCGGTTTTCGAGGCTTTTCAACTCGGCTTGAAGCACCTCGTCGGCCTTCTCCTCGGCGACGACTGTCGAGGCGAGGTCTTCGCCTTCAAGCTGAGAAGCGGCGTCGTTGATGAGTGTGCCCGCCTTGCGAAGCTCGGAGGGCTGAAAGTCGGCGAACAGCGGGGTCGCGGCCAGCGCCGAGGTGGCCTTGCCCAACGCGACCTCGCGCTCGCGGAGGCCCGACCGGGCCGCTTTCCGGTCGGCGGCTTCGCCGTCCGGCTTGATCGCCCGGGTGTCGGCAAGGACCGATTTCTGGTCGCGGGCGATGGCTTCGAGGTCGGGCTTCTGGGCGACGAGCTTGTCTTTCATCCGCCGCTGGTCGATGGCGAACCGCGACCAGCCGAGCGCCCGCCGTTCCTCCTTGACGACCCGATCGAGCTGGCCGATCGTTTCGCGGAGTTGCCTCAGTCGGGCGATCTTGAGCTGGAAGTCGAGGTCTTCGGCCAGGAGGACGTCGCGGAGGTGTTCGAGCTTGGCCAGAAGCTCGCGGACCTCGGTCTCGGCCCGGGTCATCTGGGTGTCTTTGAGCAGCTTGTACGTTTCCCGCATCTGCTCCAGGATCAATTCCTCTTTGGAGAACTTGAGGGCCAGCCTGAGCCTCGAAGCGTTCTCGGGTTCCAGCCCCCGGAGCGCCTCGGAGAGCCGATACATCCGCTCCTCGAGCTCGACCATCTGCCCGGCGGCGTTTTCCTGGTTGAAGCCGATGACCTCGCGGTCGGCCGCCCCGCCCGGCGTCGGCTTGTCCTTGTCTTTCTCTTTGGTTTTGGGCTTATCCTTGTCCTTGGAGGCCGTGTCCTTGGAGGCCGCTTTGTCTTTGTCTTTCGGGGTCGCCTGATCTTTGTCGTCGTCGAACACGCCCGCCGTCTTGTCGGCCTTCGCGTCCTGGGCCTGGACCGGTCGCCCTGGAGCGACGACGAGGAGCACGACCACCAGCGCGACGAGGCCGACCGTGGGCGGGAGCGGTCGAGGGTTCGGCTCAAGGCTTCTCATCAAAGACCTCCTGGGTGCGTGAGTCGCGGGCTTTCTCGGTCGCTTTGAGCACGTTTTGCTGCATCTTGATGACCTCGGCAACCTGGTTGACGACGTCGACGAAGCTTTCCCACTGCGACATCTGCTCCAGGATCGTCTTCATCCGGGCGACGACCTCGCCGTGGAGCTTGCGGGCCTTTTCCGGGTCGCTCGGGTTCTTCGAGCCGGTGGTGCTCAACGACTGGAGGAAGGTCCGCAACTCGCCGGTCGGGCCGGAGTTGAGGGCGAGGATCGGGTCGATCACCCCGTCCTGGAGCAGGCGATGCGACTTGGGCGAGCCGACCTGGTTGAGCTTCATCTCGGCGAGCGAGTCGCTGATCCGCCCGGCGATCATCTCCAACTGGCGGGTCCCGGTGTGGAGCGATCGCGCGACGCTGGTGTAATCCTCGGCGCTCGGGGTCCCGGCCAGGGTGGGCGTCAACTTCTGGGCGGCGTCGACCGCCGCGACGAACTTGGCCCGCTCGGCGCGCTGGCGGATCAGGATCTCGTAGAACAGCTCGTCGGGTGCGACGATCTGCAAGTGGACCACGCCCGACCTCCCGACTTGTGGGCCTCGGGCGCATCGGTCGTCGGCCTCCCCCTGGAGCCGGAGCACCGCGCCGACGGGCGGGGGGGACGACTGGAGGTCGACGTCGTGGCGGGCCTGGTGGTCCAAGACCGCCCGACCCCCTTCGGTCTGGAGCGGGATCGGGATGGTTTGCTTGGTCGTGAGCGGCTCGGACTTTTCCTCGCCCGCGACGGTCCGCTCGATCTGAATCCTGAGCGTGCCCAGCCCGAGGTCGTCGGTCGCCGCCAGGGTGAGCGGGATCGTCGCCGTCGGCGTGATGTGGGCGGTCACCCCTTGCGCCCGGAGCGTGACCCGAGGCTCGCGGTCCTTGAGCAGCCCGAGCGACAGGAACGACGGCTTGGACTGGAGCTTGGTCGCGTCCGAAGTCAGTTGGATCTCCAGGGTGGTGGCCTCTCGGAGCGTCCAGTGGGCGGTGAATGACCTGGGGTCGAGCCGGGTCAGCGAGGGGGGCGCGCCGGGGTGGACGTCGACTCGTATCTGGGCGATCGGCTCGGTGCCGACGAGGGTCAGTTCGACCTCGGTGTCGGGCAGGAAGATCAGGTGCTGGCGGGTGTCCTCGATCGTGCGGAACGACCCGTCCGAGACCATCGGGTCGCGGACCCGGAGCTTGATCGCTTCGAGGCTCGGTCGGTCGACCCGATCGACCCGGATCGGCCCAAGCCAGTCATCGCCGCCGATCAGGCCGAAGGATGAGGAGGACGACGACGGCGGGAGTTCGTGGCGGAACTTGCCGGGGCCGATCGACGTCATCACCGCGTCTCGGATCGCGCCTTCGACGGTGGTCTCGCGGAGCCGAACCGACTCGGGGACCGCCGGGGACTCGGGTTTCGAGCGGATCGAGAACGGTTGCCCCCGGCCCGGGAGGGCGAAGCCCGCCTTGGCGGGTTCGAGCGAGGGCACGTCGGCGCGGACTTCGACGGCGAACGGCTCGTCGCGGGGGGCGATCAGGCGGTCGCGGTCGCCGAGGCCGGACACCGAGAGGTAGGTCTTTTGCGGCCAGCGCTCGTTTGAGCCGAGGAGCCAGCGGCCTAGGCTGAGCCGGGCCGAGTCTGAGGCCAGCAGGCTGAAGCCGACCGGGACGAGGATCGCGGCGAGCAAACCCAAGGCTCGCGTCGTCGTCCGCCCCCGGTTCCAGTAGCTTCGCCAGTTGGCGGCGGTCAGGGCATCGCTCGCCTGTCGGACGGCTAGGCGGATCAAGGCGGGCGAGGCCGATCGGTCGTCGGCCAGTTGCTCGGGAAGTTGGAGGACGTCGGCCACCTGCTGCCCGGTGCCCGGTCGGAAGCGGTCCAGTGTCATCGCCAACGACAGGTCATCCATCCGGGCGGCTTGGAACCGGGGGCGCGACCGGATCGCAAGCGCGATCAGGAGGCCGAGGAGTCCGATGCCCAGGAGGATCTGCCGGGTCGAAAGCCCGAGCCGGAGCCAGTAATCCAGCCCGACCAGGACCGTCGCTGCCAGGACCACCCCGAATACTGCGTCGAGCGTGAACTCGAGCGCCAACTGGAGCCGGAGCAAGCGTCGGGTCCGCGCGAGTTGGGCACGCAACATCGCCTGCTCCTCGTGGAGCGTGCTAGGTTCGACGGCGGTCAAAGGGGCTGGTGCGGTCGCTGTGGTCACGGTCGAGGTCTCGAAGGTGGCTTGGGTTCAGACCATTCGGAAGATTTTCCGAGCGATCCATTCGGCGGTGAGGCCGAAGATGATGATCGCCGACAAGATCGGCGCATCCCAGAGTTCGTCGCGGTTTTCCAGGGTCCGCGTCACCTCCCGCATCGTGATCGCGTCGTCGAGCTTGCTGACCTCGGGGACGTTGAACGTCCGACCGTTGGTCATCCGGGCGAGGTCCGACAGCAACGGGCGGTTGAGCGAAGGCTCGTCGACCTCGCGGCGGGGCGGCTCGACTCGGAATGTCGTGGACGAGACCCGGGTCGTCGCCCCCGCATCAACCCCGGTCGCCGGGGTGATCCGCAGGGTATACCCCCCGGCGCGTTCGGCAGGAAAGGTGGCCGTGAGCAAGGCGGGGTCGTCGCTCGACCGCTCGAAGACCAGGGGGTCGGGCGGTTGCCCTTCCGCTTCGAGTTCCGCCGACAGGCCCGACGCCTCGGCCACGGCGGCGGCCTCGGTGAACCGGACGCCGACCGACACTTGATCGCCGACTCGGTACGCCGACTTGCCGAGGTTGACCTGGAACGGGAACCTCCCGCCGAGGGCCTTGTTCCGGCCGACCCGGTCGACCAACCGTGCCCAGAAGCCGTCGAAGTAGTCCTCGGCCAGGTAGCGCCAGCGGTAGGTGCTGTCGAAGCCGATGAACACGGTCCGCCCCGGCCCGTAGAGTTGCGAGGCGAGCAAGACGTGGCGGCCATACTGGTTCTGCATCCGGGCGTCGCCGTGGCGGGCCAAGACGGTGGCGCCGGGGCGGGCTCGGGTGACGGGGAAGCTCCAGTACATCCCTGGGAGGCTGGCGAGGGTGACCCGATTCTTGATCGGGTCGGGGTTGAACTCGAAGATCGGGTCGCCGCGCCCCTCGGGGGTGAGGTCGAGGGCGTAGGTGCTCTGCGTGGTCAGGCGGACCTCGGCCTCGGTCCGGAACAGCCCAGGCTCGCGGACGACGGGCAAGATCCGGGTCCACTGCCCTCCGGTCGACTCGTCGCCCGCCTCTCCGGCGGAGGATTCGAAGAGTTGCTGCGAGTAGAGTTCGCCGGGGATGAAGATCAGGCCGCCGCCGTCCTTGCCGACGAAGTTGGTGATCATGTCGGGCCACTGGGCGCCAAGGCTCCGCATGTCGGGGTCGATCAGGATCAAGGCGTCGTACTTGCCGAGTTCCTCGGCGTCGTTGGGCAGGCGCATGATCGGCCGGTCGCCGGGCTGGCGGTAGCCGGGGTCGGAGTGCTGGAGCCAGGCGGCGAACTCGACGTGCCCGTCGCGCTGGAGGGCGTTGCGGAGGAACTGGACCTCGGGCGACGGGGCGCCGGCGATCATGAGGACGCGGATCTGCTGGCGGACGACCCGGACGGCGGCGGTGGAGGTGTTGTCATCTCGGGTGAGTTCCGGCCCGGCGTCCTCGATCCGGGCGCGGAACTCGTACTGGCCGACGACCTTGGGGACGATCCGGTACGTCGTCCGCTTCAAGGTTCCGTCTTCCCCCAGGGCGATCCGCTGGGTGGAAACCTGTTCCCACTCGCCCGCGTTGACCTTCTGTTCGAGGATCAGGGTGGCCTCGGCATCTTTCAGCCCTCGGGCTTCGGCGACGACGCCCAGGGTCATTGGGTCCTTGGCGAAGACCACCGGGCTGGCCTCGATCTCGGCGAGCCGGACGTTCCGGGGGCCTTCCTCGGCCCCGGCGGCGATCGGGAAGATCGGGATGTTGAGCCGGGCGGCGGCCTCGGCGACCCTCATCGGGTCCTCGCCCGCGTTGGACCGGCCGTCGGTCACCAGGACGATCCCGGCGACCGGCCGTCCCCGGTGCGCGGCGAGGGCACCCCGCAGGGCGTCTCCCAAGGGGGACACCGACCGCTTCGGGTCGATCTTGTCGAGCGACCGGGTCCGGGCCGGGCCGGCCGTCCCGGTCTTCGAGGCCGACTCCAGGTCGTAGAGGAACACGTCCCGCCCCTTGCCGAGCGCATCGAGTTGTGACCCGAGAGCCCTCTTGACCAGGTCCATCCGGGGCATCGCCCGGAGCCGGTCGACGGGCGACTTGCCGTTCTCCGAGGCGAGCTTGAGCGCCGAGGCGTACTCGGCGGCCTTGGTTTCGTCGGTGTAGGGATCGGCGAATCGCATGCTCTCGGAGTCGTCGACGATGATCGCCAGTTGCGACCGGATCGTCTCGCGCTGCGACGAGATCAAGACCGGCTCGAACAGCATGATCGCCACCGCCAGGAGCACCAACGCCCGCAAGCCGACGAGCAAGGCCCGCCTTTGCCGCGACAGCTCGCGCTTCTCGCGGTGGGGAAGCCACCAAAGCAAGAACAAGACCGCGACCGCCAGCGCGGCCAGACCGAAGGCCAAGCTTCCGCCCGGCAACGCGGTCAGTTCGAGCCGCGTGGTCCCACCCAGAGGGGTTTCGCCCGGCGACCGTTGATCGATGCCCAGGAGTGATTGCCAGATCCGGTTCATGGACTCTCGCCAAGGGGGAGGACGGGAAGGGTCGAGGTCGGCCGGAATTTACCGCGACCGGCCGACCCAAGCCGCCAGGATCGGTTCGAGGATCAGGAGGCCCAAAAGCCCCCACGCGAATTCGTGCCAGATCTCGCGGCCCGTCGCCGAGGGGGCGTCGGTGCCGTCCCCTTTGGCCACGGTGACGTCGACGGCCAGCGGGGCGAGCATCTTCTTGAGGTCGGGGGCCGCGACCCGTTCCAAGCCGCTCTCGCGGGGGTCGGGGTTGCTCGCGAACAGGTCTTGCTGCGTGCCGAGCGGACCTTCGTCCCAAGCGAGCCGGTACAAGCCCGCTCGCCGGGTATCTGGCAGTTCGATCATCGAGGCGGGCGTCGTGTCGCCCGAGTTCTTGTCGTCGAACGTGGTCGCCGCCAACGCCTTGGGCTCGCCTCCGGTCGGGAGGGTGAGGCGGATGTTGGCCAGCCCTTGGCTTGAATGGATCACCCGCGTTGGTCGGTCGCCCGCCGTGATGGTGTGTGCCCAGGAAGTCGGCCTCGACGTCCCCCGGACCGCTTCGCGGACGGCCAGGACAAAGCTCGGCTCGATCGGCCAGTCGTTGCCCGCTCGGTCGGCGGAGGTGGTCCAGAGAAGCACCCGACCGTCGCCGACGACCCGCTCGACGATGGCCGGCGAATGGGCCGCGTCGTTCCACCGGGCGAGGACCCGGACCGAGCCGTCGTCGGCGGCGGGTTCTTCGACCGCCATGTACTGGCGGACCGCCACCCGCTCCAAGGCCGAGGGCTTCAACTCCATCAGCTTCTCGATCGGCGAAGGCCGGACCGGGTCGATCACCAACCCCCGGATCGACTCGTCTGCCTGCCCCTTGAGCACGGCGGGCAAGAGGTGCTCGCCCGATCGGAACAGCCGGTCGTTGTACAACCCGACGTCGAGCTTGCCCCCGGTGAAGATCAAAAGCCCCGTCCCGCCCCGGACGACCTGGGCCATCTTCAGGGCTTGCTCGTAGGTGGGGGCCGCGACGTTGGCGAGAATCAGGACGTCGGCCGGTTCGAGCCGGGGGGCGAGGAAGTTTTCCTCCTGGACCACCTCGATCCGCCAGGCTTCCGCATCCCCGACGCCGATCGACAAGGGGGCGGCGAGATAGTCGACCTCCGAGCCGAACGGCTCGGGCGAAGGCTCGCCGTCGACCAGCCGGATCAGGAGCGAATCCTTGACCGGGACCGCCGCCCAGTGCTGGTTGTCGCTCGCCAGTTCGTCCTCGGGGAGTTGGAGCGACAGGTCGTGCATCCCCGGCGAGGGGAATCGGACGGTGAGCGGGACTTTAACCACTTGCCTCGGCGGGATCTCGGGCAAGACCACCTCGGTCGGCCGGTCGTCGACCCGGAGGATCGCCTTGGCCCGGTTCAAAACCCGAGGCGAGTCGTTCCGAACCACTGCTTCCCAGTGCGTTTCCGCAGCGGCAAGAATGGTTCGGTCGAGCGGGAGCAGGGCTTCGAGCGCGACGTTGGCCACCTCCTCCGAGCCGACGTCGACCAGCCTGACCCGCAACCCTTGCTCGGCCCATCGGCGGGCGACGGTCCCGACCCCGGCGTCCCAGCCGGACTTCCGGAGGTCGGTGATGATCGTCAAGGTCCGGGTCGGATAGGTGCAGGACTGGACCACCTCGTCGACCCCCGCGAGCACCGTCGGCCAGGCGGCGTGGGTGTCCGACATCGGCAGCGCCAGGGCATCCGTCGCCAGGGCCTCGCGGCCTTCCCCCTCGACCTCGTGGAACACCGGAGTCCGGGGGGCCGAGGAGGCGATCAGGGTGCATCGATCCTGCGGCTGCGCCGAGGTCAGGATCGCCCCGGCGACTTCCCGGGCGCGGTGGAACGCGGGCGGACCCCCCGAGGCGTAGCCCATGCTCAAGGAGTCGTCGATCACGATGATCTGGCTCGACCGGCCGCCGCCGATGAACCACTTCTCCAGGCCCGTGGGGTTGACCACCGGGCGGGCCAGGAACAGGAACAGGAGCAAAGGCAGGGCGATCCGCGTGAGCAACAGCAAGAGTTGTTCGATCTGGATGCGCTTGCGGTTGCGGCGGATCGTCAGCCTGAGGTGGCGCATCGGCGCCCATTGCACCGTCTTGAACCGTCGACGGTTCAAGAGGTGGATGATGATGGGGATGATGCCCAGGAGCATTCCCCAGATCAGGAGCGGGCTCAAGAAGTTCAGCATGGTATGGTTCAGGTCCGAGCGCCGGATCGAAGGGTTTCTTCGCGGGATCGAAGGAAAAGGCCAAGCGATTCGGCTAAGGGGTCATCGGTGCAAAACCGGACGTGGTCGTACCCTCGGCCCCCGCACTCGCGCCTGATCTCATCGAGGAAATTGGTCATCGCCCCCTGATACGCCTTGCGGAACGCGCCAGGCTCGGCGTAAAGCTCTTCGTCGCCTTCGATGTCGCGGAACACCGTCGGGCCGTCGAAGGGGAGGTCAAGCTCGTCGCGGTCCAAGACCTGGAGGACCAGGACTTCGTGGCCGAGGAAGCGGAGCCGGTTCAGGCCGTCGTACACGGCGTCCAAGTCGGTGAACAGGTCGGACACGATCACCAGAAGCCCCCGCCGCCTGATCCGGTCGGTCAAAGTCCTGAGCAGGCCGCCCAGTTCGGTCTTCCGTGCCGGGGTGCAGGCTTCGAGCAGGCCCGACATCACCGTGACCTGCGCCTGGGTGGCGTTGGGCGGCAAGATCGTCCCGGCCTGCTCGTCGAAGAGGACCAGGCCGACCGGGTCTTGCTGGCGGGCCAGGAGCATGGCGAGCGAGACGACCAGGGTCGCGGCGTAGTCGAACTTGGAAAGCTTGGCACGCGCCCCCTTGTAGTTCATCGACGCGCTGGCGTCGACGACGAAGGTGACGCGGACGTTGGTCTCCTGCTCGTACTGCTTGATGTAGTGGCGGTCGGACCGCGCGAACACCCGCCAGTCGAGCCGTCGGAGGTCGTCGCCCGGCGCGTAGTCGCGGTAGGCGGCGAATTCGATGTTGAAGCCGTGGAATGGGCTCCGGTGCTGGCCGCTGATCGCCCCCTCGGCGAGCCTCCGGGAACGGAGCGTGAGGTCGGCGATCCCGGCGATGGCGTCAGGATCGGAATACGCCCGAGACGTTGGCATCGGCGGCTCCCTTCCTGACCGGGATGTCGTTCATCAACCGCTCGATCACCGAGTCGCTCGACTCGCCGGCGGCCTGGGCGTTGTAGTTGAGCACGACCCGGTGCCGAAGCACGGGGCGGGCCACCGCCTTGATGTCCTCGATCCCGACGCTCGGCCGGCCCGCCAGCGCGGCCCGGGCTTTCGAGGCCAGGATCAAAGCCTGCCCGGCGCGAGGCCCGGCGCCCCAGGACACCCAATCGCTGATATACTTCGGGCCGCCCGCTTCGGCCCCTCGGGTCGCCCGGACCAGGTCCATCGCGTAGTCGATGCAGTAGTCCGACACCGGGACGCGGCGGACCATCTTCTGGAGGGCGGAGATCCGCTCGCCCGAGATCAAAGGGGTGATCTCTTGCTGGTCGACGCCGGTGGTGAGGCGGTAAATCTTCCGCTCCTCGTCCGGGGTCGGGTACTTGATGAAGATCTTGAACAGGAAGCGGTCGAGCTGGGCTTCGGGCAAAGGGTACGTCCCCTCCTGCTCGATCGGGTTCTGGGTGGCCAGCACGAAGAACGGGTCGGGCAGGCGGTGGCGGTGGCCTCCGGCGGTGACCTGGCGCTCCTGCATCGCTTCCAAGAGCGCGGCCTGGGTCTTGGGCGGGGTCCGGTTGATCTCGTCGGCCAGGACGAGGTTGGCGAACAACGGCCCTTTGACGAAGCGGAGTTCGCGGGCGCCGGTGGTCCGGTCTTCGTACAAGACCTCGGTCCCGGTGATGTCGCTGGGCATGAGGTCGGGGGTGAACTGGATTCGGTTGAATTCCAGCGAGAGCGACTGGGCCAAGGACTGGACCATCAGCGTCTTGGCCAGGCCGGGCACCCCTTCGAGGATGCAGTGCCCCCGGGCGAAGACGGCGATGAGGAGTTGGTCGACGACTTCGTCCTGGCCGATGATCTGTCTGGCGATCTGGTCGCGGATCTGCCCGTGCGCCGAGCGCAGTTCATCCAGCTCGGCAATGTCGGGTTCCGCGGTCATGGTGATGGTCGACAACGGTGCGTTCCCTTGAGGAATGGATCAAGCTTAGCGCTGGAACACGGGGAGATACTTGTAAGGGAGCTGGAGGATGATCACGGCGATCGAGGTCCCGTAGACCTGGCCGATCCCGTCACCGATCCACGACCCGTCGGGGGCTTGCAGGGCGATGATCTGGTCGCGGGCCTTGGGGAAGTACTTGTCCCAGTAGGCGTCGCCGGCCATGTAGAAGCCTTGCGAGGCGTAGAGGTGGGTATAAAAGGCGTGGCCACCACCCTTGTTCCAGTCGTCGCTGGCCTGGAACTGGTCCCAGACGTACTTGAGGCAGTCGACGGCGATCGGGCTTTCGAACTGCCCGGCGTTGTAGAGCGTGGCCACGGCGGCGGCGGAGATCGGCAGCTTCGGGCCGCTCGGGAACGACAGGGAGTACTGGATTCCGCCTTCGCGGGTCCGGCACTTTTCGAGGTAGTTCCCCGCTTCCTCGATCACCGACTTGTTGACCAGGAACCCGGCGTTCTGCGCCGCCCGGAGCGCCTGGACCTGGGTGACGGTGACCGACCCTTCGTCGCCGGTGCCCGGGGTGTAGGTCCAACCCCCGGCGCTGCTCTGGCCCTGGCTGGTCAGCGTCACGGCCTTGCGGACCACGTCGCCGACCTGGCGGCGGAGCGAGTCCTTGGTGATCATCCCGTAGACCGAGGCGAGGAACATCAGGGCGAAGCCGTGGCCGTGCATCGGCATCCCGCTGTCCTGGGTCGACCCGGTGATCAGGCCGCTCGAGGTCGAGCATCGGACGAGGTATTCCACCGCCCCCTGGACGTTCTTGGCATACTTGCCCCGCGTCGGTGAGTTGCCATGAGCCAGGAGCGCCGTGCCCGCCAGGCCGGTCATGGCGATGGGGTACGCCTGGCACCCGGCGTCGCTGGTGGCCCACGACCCGTCGTCGGACTGCTTCAAGGCGAGGAAGTCCAGCCCCTTGATGACCGCCCGGAGCGCCTCGGGCGTCACATGCTTGGGAAGCACTTCCTGGCCTTGACCTACCGCCCGACGGCCCGACCCGACCACCAAGCCCGAGCCGGCCAGGCCGATCCCCAGGCCGAAGCGGCGCAAGAATGCGCGGCGGTCGGTTTCTGAGCTTTCCGGCCCTTCCCGCAAACTTTCGTGATTCCTCATTGACCCGCCTCCCGTCCCGGAGCTTTGAGTGGCGTGGTGTTGAACCGGACCATCAGCTCGACCTTGATCGGGATCTCCTGGAACTTGGTCGACACGATCCGCTTGCGGGGCGTCTCGTCGTCGGTCGACTCGTTCATCCCGTAGTAGAAATAATTGTTCGAGTTGCTTTGGGCATTCTCGCCTGGGATGACGACCTCTCGGACCCCGGCGACCGGCCCGAGTTCGAGGCCGCTGATCTTGGCCAGGCGACCGGCTCGGGCTCGGGCGTCGGCGATGGCGGATTGGTACGCCTTCTCTTGAAGGGCGTCAAAGTCGTCGAGGATGAACCGGACCAACCCGCTGTTCGAGTTGCCGTACCGCCATGAGTACGGGTTATATTCGGTCGAGGCTCCGACTTTGGCGCCCGCGTCCTGAGCGACGTCGAGGAGCTTGGCGACCAGTTGCAACAGCGCCTCTTCGTCGAGGTCTCGGATGTTGGTTGAGGTGACGACGAGCTTCCGGGTGAGTTGGACCTCGACCTTGCCGCGTCGGGCGGGGGGCGAGTCCATCATATAGGGGTTGAAGGTTTGCCCCTTCTGGTCGACAACCAGGGCCTTCTCCTCGACGGCGACGTCCTTCATCTTGAGCGTGGTGAAGGCTTCCTGGAGGCGTTTCTTGGCGTCGCGGTACTTGACGATCACGTCGGAGGTCATCTCCGATGCCGCCGAGATTTCGAGGTCGATTTCGAGCCGGTTCGGCTTGGCGCCCGTCGCGCCCTTGCCGGCGACGGAGAACCCTTCGAGATTGGGCGACATCCCGCCCGGCCCGTACTGGGCCTGCACGGTCCGGCTTGCGCTCATCAACGTCAGGGCCATCGACACGACGACCCCGAATTTCAGATTAATCATCCGACCCCCTCGTCTTGGATGCTGCCGCGTCCCCGATGGCGGCCCGATCGGCCCCGGCCACCCCACGAGGGTAGGCCGAGATGGTGCGATTGCTGATGGCGAGGAGCCAGCGATCGGTCAGCATCAGGTCGCCGCCCGATGCGCCGGTGTCTTCGCCCCGGAAGATCCGTTGGACCCGCCCGGTCTTCGAGTTGAGCTCGAAGATCCCTCGGGGGGTCAATTGCCACAACCCGTCGGGGCGGACGAGAACCTGACAATCTTGGCTCCCGCCCGGCATGGGGGTCGACCAGCGCAACGCCTTGGTCTTCCGATCGATGGCGCCCAAGTCGGGGCCTCCGAGGTACAACGTCTCGTCGTCGACCCCGAGCAACCGCGCCGACTTGGCGATCGGGCGATCCCAGATCACCTTCATCTGGTCCGGATCGACCGCGTAGACCTTGTCGGACTTGGCCCCTTTGATTACGAGACCGTCGGCGATGGAAACCGGCACGGTGCTCTGCGAGGTTGGGCCTTCGTCCCTCGAATACCGCCACGAGAAGAACATGCTCTGCCCCTTGACGGGATCGGTCTGATACCCGTAACCCCAGTCGAGGTTGCCCGACTCGATGTCGAGCCGGGCCAGGACCCCGACGTGGGTGTCGAGGTAGACCGACCCGGCGCGGTACACGAGTCGAGGCTGGGGCGAAGTGTCCTTCATGGGACCCCAATACATCCGCTGATTGGCCTCGCGGAACGTGCCGACCTCGGTCTTCCAGAGGACCTTCCCGTCATGGGGCCGGATCGCCAGGACATACTGTTGGGGTTGGTTCCCGCCTTGCCCGTTGTTGTTCATGGCGGACTTGCCGGCGACGAGCAAGGTGTCTCGGACCCGGATCGGCATCCCCGCCAGTTCGATCCCGGCGTACTCGGGGATGTCGGGGGATTTCCAGACCACGTCGCCATTCTCGGCCCGGCGGCAGATCAGGTTGGACGGAGATTGGAAGTTCAATTCCCTCAGGTCGCGGCCCAGGCTCCAGACGTAACCCGACCCGGCGAGGATCGCATAGCGGGCCGGGTCGACCATCCGGGCCTGGTCCTGTATCGCGCTGACTTCGAGGTTGTGGAACGACGAGGTCCGCCAGAGCATCTTGCCGCTGGTCAGGTCGAGGGCGAAGACATAGCCGAAGTAGTTGACGTACATCGACGAGCCGTCGATCGCCACCCGAGGGACCGCGAAGCTGAAGCTGTTGCCCTGCCACTGCTGGAGTTCGGCGGGCGTCATCCCGGCGGTGACCGAATCGCCGAAGCGAAGCTGCCAGGACGACACCACCTCGTCGGCCAGGGTCGGCGGCGCCCCTTCGCTGCTTGAAGCGGAAAGGTCGGGGCTTTTGGTCGGCTCGGCCTGGTTCAGGGCGGTTCGTAGGTGCTCGACCGCCTTCGCTTTCCGGCCGCCGATCGTCAGAACCTCGTCGGCGTAACGTTCGGCCAGCTCGGCCCGGATCGCCTTGCAATCGGCCAGTCGCCCCGTTTTCGCTAGCGCCAGGCCCGCCTTGACCGCCATCAGCGCGGGGGGAAGCTCGGAGTCGGTCCGCTCCCGGAACACCGCCAGCCAGCATTCGGCGGCGCGGTCGAATCGGCCTAGCTCGAAGTAAAGGTCGCCGAGGCGATCCGCCGCGTTGTCGCCGACCGAGGTCAGGAAGTAGGCCGAATAGAGCTTTTCGAGGGTCGCCTGCTCCGTCGTCCCTTCGGCCGAGTCGAGCATCTTCTTCGCGTCGGTGTCGTAGAACAGCCGGTAGGCCGCCAGCCCCTCGGGGGTCAGTCCGGTCAGGACCGCGTGTCGCTTGCGACCGACGGGGATGATGAACCCGTCTTTGCCGTCGACGAACCGGCCGGTTTGGGCCTCGGGGATGGCGTAGAGCGCTTTGGTCGCCCGCTCCCAGGCCCCTCGCCGCTTGAACCGCTCGAAGTCGTCGAACGCCTCTCTGGCCTCGCTCGAAGCGGCGGGCAACTGGAGCGGTCGGCTCGGCTGGTCGTTCGAGATCTTCTCGGGATCGAGATCCTTGTCGACCGCCTGCGACCGGGCGATCGTCGGCGAAAGGAGCAGCGCCAGGATCGCCGCGATCCCCACGCGGGATGGGCTCCGAAGGGATGACATGGGCTCCGCCTCCTCCTTCGTCGCCGCTCAATAAGCGTCGCGAACTAGGGTTCGACCAACATCTCGGACTCGTCGAACCAGGCTTTTTCTAGGGCCTGGGTCGAGGGTGCTACAGTTATAAGAGGCATGCGTTGTCCCATGCAAGGAAATTTCCTGGGCTTTTCACAAAAAAATCCGGATACGAGACGATGAAATGATCTATCCTTTGCCATGATCCAACCTTCGGGATCGGTTCAACCTTTGGTCAACGCCGGATCGAGTGGCGATCGAGTCCGGTCTGGATCGCCGATTTGCCGGGTCGGGTCGTTGTGGCCGGGGACGGTTGCTTGCCGCTGGTCCGCGCGACGGTCGAATCCTGGGTCTGGATCGGGCCGGCGGTGGATGCTCCGGTCCCTACCGGGTCGGCGATCAGGACGACCCGGAAGCCGAATTCCTTCTTGTCGACCCCTTGGAACGGGTCGCGAGCCCGGACCCAGTCGGCCGGCAGGGTGGTGCTCGGGGAGAAGTCGGCGGCGGAGTGGCCGTCGGCGATCCCCGAGGCGTCGGCGGTCAGCACGAAGTCGGCCGTGAGGACGTAGTGGCCGACCGGCATCGCCGGGATCTTCATCAAAGGAAGCCGCTGATTGCAAAGTCGGCCTCCGTTGCTCCCCACCTCGAAAGGGGGGTGGACCAGGACGAGCGGAGTGTCGGGCGAGCCGACCGGACAGATTTTCGCCGAGGCGACCCGGGCCGAAGCCCCCGCCTTGTGCTTGGCCCGGACCAGGCCGACCAAGGTGCTCTCGAACGTCAACGTGACCTCGCCAGCCTTGGGATCAGGGCCGGCCACCTCGAACTCTTGTTCGAGGTGGAAGGTCTCGCTCGCCGACGACTCGCAGCCGAGGAAGGCGTTGGCGGCCGCCGTGCCGGTCAAAGTCGCGATCAGGATATTGGGCGACGGGAGTTGGATCTCGACGATCCCCCCGTCGGCCCGGCCCTGCCGGGTCGTCAAAGGGGTCACGCAGGCCGTCCTTGGCCCAAGCGTGATGGTGCAGGTCGGCGGGGCGGGGGACGGGTCGGCGGGCATGGCCGTTGCTGCACCGACCGGAGCCGCCAGCGTCAGCGAGGCGATCGCAAGCTTCCAGGACCTCATCGGGGGCCTCCTGCCCATCGTCGTCTCGGGGTCAGAATTGAAGGATGATGTCGAACGCCAGCGTCAACTGGCTGCTCCGCGTCCCATCGTTGAACGGGTGGTGGTACTGGGCCCAGTCGTATCGGGCTTCGGGCCTGATCCAGAGCCAGGGTTTGGGCTTATAAGGAAGCCCTAAGGTGATCTCGTAGTAGTTGTCCGCCGAACCGGTCGCGGCGCCGTTGTTGTCCCGGAAGATCTCGGAGCGCCAGACCCCCGAGACCTTGTCGGTGAAGGCATAGATGAACCAGTGGGCGGACCCGTACCAGGCCGACTCGCGGTTGACCGAACCGTTCTTGCCAAGCCCTGGGACGTTGGTCTCGTGGACGAAGAAGACCTCGGCGGCCTCGGTGAGCTTGCTGTTCCAGTTGTGCGTCACGACGGTCGAAGAGTAGGTCCGCCAGTTCCCCGCGTAATACGGGTTCACCTTGCGTTGCAGGGCGCTCGTCGTGACGACGCCGGTCGGTAGGAAGGGTGAATTCACGGGCGCGAACCGGGGCAACTGGTCTGGGCCGGTCACTACGACCGAAGTCACCGACGTCTGGAGGTCGCGAAAGTTGTAGTTGAATCCGCCGATGTAGCTGTACCGATAATTCTGGTCGATCCAGCGATCCCAACCGTTCACCGCCCCGTTGTAGATGTTGAATCGCTCGTTGACGTGGAGGGTCGAGAGCACGCCGACGAAGGTGAATGGCGTGTAGTTGAACAGATAAGCGCCCGAAAGAAGTGGCCGCTTGATGGCCTGGACATTCTCGAACCCGGCGGGAGAGTAGAATCGACCCCCTCGGATGTCGAAGCCATTCTTGGTGAGGATCGGCAGGTGGACTTCGCCGTAGATCTGGGGTAGGTCGACCCCGGCGAACGAGTTGGGCCTGAAGGCGCGATCGAGGAAGCCGTAACTCTTGGAGAACTGCCAGTCGTTGCCGAATAAAGTATCCACTCGGGCGCCGAAATTGACCACATCGCTCTGGCGCAGCGGTTTTTCGAGGATCAGATAATACTGATTCCCCTGCCACTGGTCGGCCAGGCGATTGGGGAAGACGCTGAAGTTAGAGCCGTTCTTCGGTCGCCCGTTGGCGTTCCCGGTGAAGCTGTTTTCGATCCACCCGTAGACCCGGATCGGTCCGTTCTGGACGCCGAGGAAGCGGGCGAAGAAGTTGGTTTGGTTGTAGGTGGCGTTGGCGCTCTCCGCCGAGGTCGGGGCGTTGACCGAGGCCGACGACGTGTTGGCCCCCCCCGAACCCGGGCCGGTAGTGTCCGGCAGGCCACCGTTTGCCCCACCCCCGACAACGGGGGCGTCGGGGTTCGAGCTGGTTGGGCCGGTCGGCGGACCCGCGTTCGGGGCGGCACTCGGTCGGTCCGGGGGCAAGGCTTCGGGCAGGGACCCAGGACGCGGGTTTTGACCGTTTTGTTGGGCGAGGGCCGTTGCGTTCATCAGACCCAGCAGGACGATGATCCGAAGCCTGCCGACCAGTTTTTGAGCTGGCGGCATAAATCTCGCCTTTCAACAGCGATTAACGTTGAATCGTGACTTCAATCTGTATCGGATTTCGGGGTTGTGGCCTTTATTTTAAATGGGCAGGGAGATCCGAGCTTCCGATTGGCGGTCCATCGCGATGAGCCGATCCGTTTCGCTCGATGCAATGAGAAGTCGGGGGCGGTCCGCTTGGCCGGATTCGTACTCGATCTTCCATCCTAACCCGAATCCCTCAGAGTCTCAGTCCTCCAAGGATCACGAGGTTTCCCGCCGGTCGGCCGGGAGACCAACCCACCATGCGCGTTCTCATCCTCGACGACGAAACGAACATCCGGCGGACCTTGCGGATCGCGCTTGAAGCGTTGGGGCACTCGGTTTTCGAGGCCGAGTCCTCGACCGAAGCCCTCCAGATCATCGGCGACCAGCAGCCCGACGTCGCCCTGGTCGACCTCCGACTTGGGAACGCGTCGGGGCTCGACCTGATCGAGCCGTTCCTGGTCCGGTCCCCTCGGCTCGCCCTGGTGGTCATCACGGCGCACGCCGGGGTGGACACCGCCGTCGAGTCGATGCGACGCGGGGCGTTCGACTACCTACCCAAGCCGTTCACGCCGGGCCAGATCCGCGCCGTGATGGAGCGGGTCGCGCGGGTCAAGGGGCTTCAAGGGCGGGTGGCGGACCTCGAAGACCTGGTCCGAGCCGAGGTTCCCGAGGCCAACCTCGAAGCTCACGACGCGGGGATGGCCCGGGTTTTGGCGATGGCCCGGAAGGTCGCCCCGTTCGCCACGACGGTGATGCTTCGGGGCGAGAACGGGACCGGGAAGGGGGTCCTGGCCCGCGCGATCCACACCTGGGGCCGCCGCGCCGAGGGGCCGTTCGTCACCGTGAACTGCCCCGGGCTCAGCCCCGACCTGCTCGAAAGCGACCTGTTCGGCCACGTCAAGGGGGCGTTCACGGGCGCCGTGCGCGACTCGGCGGGCAAGGTCGCCGGGGCCGAAGGGGGGACTTTGTTCCTGGACGAACTCGGCGACCTCCCGGCGACCCTCCAGCCCAAATTGCTTCGGTTCCTCCAGGAGAAGAAGTACGAGCATGTCGGTGACACCAAGACGCGGTCGGCCGACGTCCGACTGGTCGCGGCGACCAACCGCGACCTCGAAGCGGCGGTCGCGGCGGGGACGTTCCGCGAGGATTTGCTCTATCGGCTCAACGTCGTCGAGATCACCCTCCCTTCGCTCAAGGAGCGTACGGACCTCGGCGAGCTGGCCGACCACCTGCTGGCGTTCTTCGCCCGCCAGGTTCGCCGATCGCTCACCGGCTTCACCGCAGAGGCTCAAGCCGCGATGGCCCGACACAACTGGCCGGGGAACCTCCGCGAACTCCGGAACGTCATCGAACGCGCCGCGATCTTCGCCGAAGGGCCGGAGATCGGCCTGGCCGACCTCCCGGAGCGGATCGGAACCTTCCCCTCGGCGGACCTCGACGGCGACTCTCCAATCGAGGTCGGTCGCCCGGTCCGGCTCGACATCCTGGAGGCGGAGCATATCCGACGAGTTCTCGGTCGGGCCGCCAGCCGGGAAGAGGCTTCGCGGATCTTGGGGATCGACCCCAGCACGCTCTACCGCAAGCGAAAGCAGTACGGACTTTGAAGATCTCGAAGTCGGGCGCTTGCAACTTGCCCGGTTTGCCGTGCATTTTGCACGATGACTGCAACCCGGACGGACCCGATAACTTGGGTTTGACGGCTCCTTCTTCGGGGCTTGGAAGATTCTTCGAAGTCCGGGCACGGGCAATGCTTCCTGCCCTGATCGTCGATCGATCGGAGCGTTGATGATCCAGACAATCCGGCTCAAGCTTTTGCTAGGCATCATGCCTCTGCTCGTTCTCATGGTTGGACAAGGTTTGTGGGCCGTATCGCTGTTCACGCGACTGGGCAGCGACATCGACGTGATCCTCCGCGAGAATTACCAGAGCGTGCGTGCCGCGCAGAGCATGAAAGAAGCCTTGGAGCGGATGGACTCTTCGGAGTGGTTTGCCATCGGCGGCGAGGAAGCAAGGGCTCGTTCCCAGTTCGATCGGTCGCGCGCCGCCTTCGAGGAAGCGTTGCGCATCGAAAACGGCAACATCACCCTGCCCGGTGAAGGGGCGATGGTCAGGGACTTGGTCGCCCTCCGCGATCGCTATATCGAGCAAGCCAATCGTTTCTTCGGACTCTCGGCGAGCCGCGATCGGGCGGAGCGGACGGGGTTCTACTTCCGAGAGTTGCTGCCCACGTTCGAGGCGATCAAGGCGAAGGCCGACGGGATTCTCGAACTCAACCAGCGGCAAATGGAAGTCGCCAACAACCGCGCGCGATCGACCGCCGCGTTCTCGACCCGCCTGATGATCATCGCGATCTTAGCATCGGTGGTCCTCGCTTCGGTGTTCGCCCTGGCCCTGAGCCGGTCGATCCTCGGCCCGATCAGGGCCGTCACGCTCGGGGCCCGCGACATGGCGGCGGGCAACCTCGACCAGCTTGTCCCTTCGACGACCCACGACGAGCTTGGCGAGCTTGCCGACGCCTTCAATGCCATGGCCCGGACCCTTCGGGCATTCCACCAGGCGGGGACGGCCCGACTGCTCCGGGCACAACGGACGGCCCAGGCGACGATCGACTCGTTCCCCGACCCGGTGATCGTGGTCGACCCGAACGGCTCGGTCGAGCGCGCCAACCCGGCGGCTCGACGCATCCTGGGGGTGGCCCCGTCCGACACAGATGGCCTCGCTCCCTGGTCGCCCCCACCCGAATTACGGGAGCCGATCGCCGAGGCCTTGAACAGCGATGGCGGGTCGATCCCGCACCCGGTCGGGCTGGACCAGGCGATGGCGTGCCGCGACAACGGCCAGGAACGCTATTTCTTGCCGCGAGTCCTGCCGATCCGGGACGAAGACGCCGGGTTGATCGGGGCGGCGGTGGTCTTGACCGACGTCACCCGGTTCCGACGGCTCGACCAGTTGAAGAGCGACATGGTCTCCACGGTCAGCCACGAGTTGAAGACACCGCTGACCGGCCTCCAGATGGCCGTCCATCTCCTGCTCGAAGAAGCGGTCGGGCCGCTCAACCCCAAGCAAGTTGAGCTGATGCTCGCGGCCCGGCAGGACGCCGACCGCCTCCTCGCCATGATCGAAGATTTGCTCGACCTGACCCGGATCGAGCAGGAAGGGGTCCGGCTCAACCTCCAGCTCACGGTCCCGTCCGACCTGATCAACGAGGCGATGACCCGGTTCGAGACCCGGGCCAAGGATGCTGGCGTGGCATTCCAGGCTAGGTCGGCGATCGGCTTGCCATCGATCCAGGTCGATCGCGAACGGGTCAGCCACCTGTTCGATAACCTGCTGGGTAATGCCTTGGTCCACGCCGGTCGGTCCGGTTCGGTCCGGCTCTCGGCGGAGGTCGCTGACGGGAACCTGATCCGGTTCACGGTGGCGGACACCGGCGAGGGGATCGCCCCGGAGCACCTGCCTCATCTTTTCGAGAAGTTCTACCGGGTCCCGGGATCGAGGTCGACGGGGGCTGGGCTTGGCCTGGCGATCGCCCGGGAGATCGCGGTGGCCCACGGCGGGATGATCGACGTCAGCAGTCAACCCGGTCACGGCGCCACTTTCCGGTTCATCTTGCCGATCGTCAGCGAACCCGTCGGAGCCGCATCGTGAACAGCCCGAAGCGAGTCCTGATCGTCGACGACGAGCCGAACGTCCGCCTCGTCTTCGCCACCGCACTGGAACTGGCCGGCTACTCCACGATCGCCGCCGAGAACGGCGAGGCCGCGCTTCGGATGGTCGCCGAGGGGTCGATCGACCTGATCTTGCTCGACCTCCGGATGCCGGGGATCGACGGGATGGAGGTGCTCCGAGCGCTCCGTGACCTCGGGATCACCATCCCGACGGTGATCGTCACCGCGCACGGGAGCGTTCCCGAAGCCGTGTCCGCCATGAAACTCGGCGCGGTCGACTTCCTGACTAAGCCGCTGACCCCCGAAGTGCTCCGCCGCGAAGTCGCCGCGATCCTGGCCCGGACCTCGGATCGATTCCAGTGGAGCAAGGTCTCCATCGATCGTAGCGAATCATTCCATCGACCTTCGGGAGATTTCTGATGATGGCCCTGGCGACCCTCGCGATCGGCTTGTCGCTGTTCGCCCTATTTTTCGGCCTGATCGCGGCGTGCGACCGGCTTTGACCGACGACCGCGATTTGAACAGAAGAGCGACCATGCTGATCCTCACCGCCATCTTGACCGTCGCCGCCCTGGCCTACCTCGGTTACGCCATGATCCGGCCCGAAAGCTTCTGATCCGATTGACACCTGTGCTTATCGGAGAGCCCTCCCTTGGAAGCGTCCGCCGTTCTGTTGCCGCCCCTCTGGGCGCTCGCCTTGCCGATCGTCGCTTCGGTCCCGATCGGTCGATGGATGGCCCGGAGCCTCGACGTCCCCGACGACCGGATCGGGCGAGGACTCGACGCGATCCCGATCGCCCTCGCTCGCCTGATCGGGCGCCGGACCCCGGAGGCGATGGATTGGAAGCGGTACGCCCGGGCAATGCTGGGGTTCAACGTCGCCTTGTTCGTCGTGACATTTGGATTGTTGTCCTTCCAGCAAGCGCTTCCCCTCAACCCGGATGGCAAAGGGTCGCTCGCCGCCCTGGGGTACACGGACTCGGCGGGGGTCAAGCACGACGGGGCCGACACGGCGGTGATCTTCAACACGGCCTGTTCGTTCGTGACCAACACGAACTTGCAGCATTACGCAGGAGAGCAGCACCTGTCCTACCTGATGCAACTGGCGTCGATCGTCTGGTTGCAGTTCGTCACGCCCGCCGTGGGCCTGGCCGTGATGCTGGCCACGGTCCGGGGGCTCCGGGGGGACAAGCATCTCGGCGACTTCACGGTCGACCTGCTCCGCTCGCTCTGCTTCGTGTTCCTGCCGATCTGCCTGTTCTTGGCGTTGACATTGGCGGGCCTGGGCGTGCCGATGACTTTCGACCCGGCGGCGGAGGCGACCACGGTCGACGGCTCGGCCAACGGCCTGGCGAAGCAGGTGATCGCGCGAGGGCCGGTCGCGGCGCTGGTGGCGATCAAACAACTCGGGACCAACGGCGGCGGGTTCTTCGGGCCGAACTCGACGCACCCATTCGAGAACCCGTCCCCGTGGAGCAACCTCCTGGAAGTCGCCTCGATCCTGGTCTTGCCGATGAGTTCGATCGTGATGGCCGGAAGGATGCTCCGAGACGCCAAGCATGCCCGGGTCATCTTCTCGGTGATGTTCTCGTTCGTCGCGGTCGGGGTGGCCGTCGCGATCTATTCGGAGATCGCGCCGGGAGGCGAGACGGTCGGGCTCCCGGTCGTCGCCGGGCCGAACATGGAGGGGAAGGAGGTCCGGTTCGGCGCGAGCGCTTCGGCCACCTGGGCGGCGATCACCACCGCCACGTCGAACGGGTCGGTCAACGCGATGCACGACAGCCTCAGCCCGATCGGCGGCCTGGCCCCGATGGCCCTGATGATGACCAACGTCGCCTTCAGCGGGATCGGCGCGGGGTTCGAGAACATGCTGATGTACATCATCGTCGCCGTGTTCATCGCGGGCTTGATGGTCGGCCGGACGCCCGAGTACCTCGGCAAGAAGGTGGAGTCCAAGGAGGTCAAGCTGGCGATGCTGGCGCTCTTGATCCACCCGATCCTGATCTGCGTCGGCACGGCGCTCTTCGCGGTAACTCCTTGGCGGGCCTTCGTGGCCAACCCGGGCGCCCACGGATTCAGCGAGATCCTCTACGAGTTCACCTCGGCGGCGGCCAACAACGGCTCGGGTTTCGAGGGGCTGTCGGACAACAACCCCGCCTGGAACATCGCCACCGGGATCGTCCTCCTGATGGGCCGATTCCCCGCCTTGATCTTCCCCCTGGCCGTGGCCGGGTCGCTCTCGGTCAAGAAGCGGGTCCCGCAGACCAGCGGAACCCTCCGGACCGACGACGCGACGTTCGGCGGGATGCTCCTGGGGACGGTGGTCCTCGTCGGGGCCTTGTCGTTCCTCCCGGCGGTGGTGCTCGGGCCGATCGCCGACCACCTGTCGGTCGCGGCCAAGAAATAAAGCCATCGGACGCTCGCCCACACCCCACCTCGAGGATGATCCCGCCATGAGCCTTGCCGAAGTCGAAAAACCAACCGCACCCGGCGCCGAGCCGTCACCCAAGCCTACAGGGCGAGGTCGGACCCGGAAGCTCAAGCTGTTCGAGCCCGCGTTGATCCGGATGGCGGTGGGCCGGTCATTCGTGATGCTCGACCCCAGGAGCATGGCCCGCAACCCGGTCATGTTCCTGGTCGAAGTCGGCTGGGTGTTGACCTCGGTGGTGGTGGTTCGCTCGGTCGTTTCCGGCGCCCCGACCGGGATCATCGTTTACCAGGCCGCCCTGGCGTTCCTCCTCCTGCTGACCGTCCTGTTCGCCAACTTCGCCGAGGCCCTGGCCGAAGCCCGAGGCAAGGCACAGGCGGATAGCCTCCGGCAAACCCGGGCCGACACGCCGGCACTCAAGCTCAACGCTCTGGAGGACCCTGAAGAGGCGGGGGTGACGATCTCGTCGACCAAGCTCCGGGCCGGCGACCTGATCCTGGTCAAGACCGGCGAGTTGATCCCCACCGACGGCGAGGTCGTCCGAGGGCTGGCTTCGGTCGACGAGTCGGCCATCACGGGCGAAAGCGCCCCGGTGATCCGCGAGGCGGGCGGCGACCTGTCGGGCGTCACGGGGGGGACGCGCGTCCTGTCCGACCAGATCGTGGTCCAGGTCACCGCCGAGCCTGGGCAAAGCTTCCTCGACAAGATGATCGCCCTGGTGGAAGGGGCCAGCCGCCAGAAAACCCCCAACGAGATCGCCTTGACCATCGTCCTGGCGGCGTTTTCGATCATCTTCCTCCTTGTGACCGCCACGCTCTACCCGATGGCGCAGTATTTCGGGCTGACGCTCGACATCCCGACGTTGGTGGCGCTTCTGGTTTGCCTGATCCCGACGACCATCGGCGCCTTGCTCGCCGCGATCGGGATCGCCGGGATGGACCGGGCCTTGGCCGCGAACCTGATTGCCAAGAGCGGCAAGGCGGTCGAGGTGGCCGGCGACATCGACACCTTGCTCCTCGACAAGACCGGGACGATCACCGTCGGCAACCGCCGCGCGACCCGGTTCGACCCGTCGCCCGGGATCGATCCCGCCGACCTGGCCCGATTGGCCGGTTTGGCGTCCTTGGCCGACACCACGCCCGAAGGCAAGAGCATCCTCGACCTCGCCCGACAGCAAGGTGCGAGCGTCGGCGAGGTCGCCACCGGGGCCAAGTTCATCGAGTTCACCGCCAAGGACCGGATGAGCGGGGTCGACCTCCCCGACGGCCAGACCATCCGCAAAGGGGCGCCCGACACGATGTCGCGCTACGTCGTCGACCGAGGAGGGACGCTCCCCGATGGCTACCAAGGGAGCGTCGACGCGATCGCCTCGCAGGGCGCGACGCCGATCTCGGTCGTCGAGGGTAACCGGATCATCGGCGTGGTCCAGCTCGAAGACGTCCTCAAGCCGGGGATCAACGAGCGGTTCCAAAGGCTCCGCCAGATGGGGCTGCGCGTCGTGATGGTGACGGGCGACAACCAACTGACCGCGAAGGCCATCGCCGAGAAGGCGGGCGTCGACGACTTCATCGCCCAGGCGACCCCCGAGGCCAAGCTCGCCTACATCCGCAAGGAGCAGGAGGGCGGCAAGCTCGTCGCCATGATGGGCGACGGGACCAACGATGCCCCGGCCCTGGCCCAGGCCGACCTCGGCGTGGCGATGAACTCCGGCACTCAGGCCGCCAAGGAGGCCGGGAACATGGTCGACCTCGACAGCGACCCGACCAAGCTCATCGAGGTCGTCGAGATCGGCAAGCAACTCTTGATGACCCGGGGGGCGCTCACCACGTTCTCGATCGCCAACGACCTGGCGAAATACTTCGCCGTGATCCCCGCCTTGTTCATCGCGACGTTGCCCGAAATCAAGGCCATCGACCTGATGGGATTGGCCACGAGGGGCGGCGCGCAGTCGGCGATCCTCGCGGCGGTGATCTTCAATGCGATCATCATCCCGATGTTGATCCCGATCGCCCTGAAAGGAGTCGCGTATCGTCCCGTCGGTGCCGGGGTTTTGCTCCGGAGGAACCTCCTGTGGTACGGACTCGGCGGCGTGATCGCCCCGTTCATCGGGATCAAGCTGATCGACATCGCCCTGGACCCGTTGCTCGGGTTGGTTGGAATCCGTTGAACCGGGTGGTGAACCCCTCTTTCCCATAGGATAGCTCTCGATGATCCGCGAAATCTTCCATAACCTTGGTGCCTGCATCCTGACCTTCGCCTTGTGCGCCGTGGCTTACCCTGCGGTCGTTTGGGGGGTCGCTCGCGTGGCATTCCGCGACCAGGCGGAAGGGAGCTTGATCCGGAGGGCGGACGGGGTGGTGATCGGTTCGGCCCTCGTAGCCCAACCGTTCGCCTCGGACCGCTATTTTCGGCCTCGACCGTCGGCGGTCGGCTACAACGCCTCGGCCACGGGGGCTTCGAACCTGGGGACGAAGAACCCGAGCCTTCACGATCAGGTCGCCGAGCGGGCCAAGGCCCTGGGAGCTTCGGACGCCTCGCCCGTCCCCGCCGACCTCGTCACGGCCTCGGGCGCGGGGCTTGACCCCGACATCTCGCCGGAGGCGGCACTATTCCAGGCCGACCGCGTCGCCAAAGCCCGACAAATCCCCATCGACCGAGTTCGAGCCTTGATCGACGATGCGACCGACCGATTCGGGGGCCTCATCGGCGCACCGGCTCGGGTCAACGTCTTGCGGCTCAACTTGGCGCTCGACGTCGAACCGATCGGCCTCCGGCAATCCGTCTCGCTGCCTTGATCCCTGGCCGAGGAGTCATCGGGCCATGCCCATCGAGCCGCCTCGCCCCTCGCCCGAGCAGTTCCTCCACCTGATCCGTCGCCAGGAACGAGGCAGGCTCAAGGTCTATCTGGGTTCGTCGGCCGGGGTGGGCAAGACGTATTCGATGCTCCGCGAAGGCAACCGCCTGGCCAAGCAAGGCGTGGACGTGGCGATCGGCCTCGTCGAGACCCACGGTCGCCTTGAAACCGCCGAGCAAATCAGCGACCTCCCGACGATCCCGCCGAGGGAAACGACGTATCGGGGTGTCGTCCTCCGCGAGATGGACATCGACGCGATCCTCGCCCGCAAGCCGACCGTCTGCCTGGTCGACGAGCTGGCGCACACCAACGCGCCGGGGAGCCGACACCCCAAGCGCTACCAGGACGTCGACGACCTGCTCAGGGCCGGAATCCACGTCATCACCACGGTCAACGTCCAGCACCTCGAAAGCTTGTACGACGAGGTGGAACGGATCACCGGCGTGAAGGTCAAGGAGCGGTTGCCCGACTCGGTCTTGGGCGAGGCCGACCAGATCGTCAACGTAGACGTTTCCGCCGAGGACTTGCTCGATCGGCTCAAAGCCGGGAAGGTGTATCCCCCCGACCGGGCCGAGACCGCCTTGAAGAACTTCTTCACCTCGGGCAACCTGACCCGACTCCGGGAGCTGACCCTGACCGAGATCGCCCACCTGATCGACCGCCGCCAGCGGAGGGCCGAGGCCGACCGCGCCCCGAGCTCGGCCACCGAGCGCGTCATGGTCGGCTTGTCGAGCCGGTCGCCCAACGCCCCGGCGCTGCTCCGCAAGGCCGCCAGGCTTGCCGACCGGCTCAACGTCCCCTGGTACGCGGTTTACATCCAGACCCCCGCCGAAGACCTCAGCCGAATCGACGCGGCCACCCAGCGGATCTTGAGCAAAAACCTCGAGCTGGCGCAGCAACTCGGCGGCATCCCGATGACCTTTCGAGGCCCCAACATCGTCCAGACGGTCAAGGCATTCGCCCGCGAATACGAGATCAAGGTCATCGTCATGGGGAAGAGTAACCGCTCGTGGTATCGTCGGATCTTCGGCGGGTCAATCATCGAAGGCTTGGTCCGGGACTCCCGAGGGCTCGATATCATCATCGTCGACGTTTGAGCAAACCTCCAAGCGTTAAACTTGATGAAAACTCGGGGATCGATCACCGAGGCGAAATCCGAAGGGGAAGACCCCGAAGGGCCGAAGAAGTCGCAAGGTTACATCGCCCACATCGCGACTCGGGCGATCATCCTGATCGAGGCCAATGTTCCCTCGATCGGCCTGATGGTCGTGATGCCGATCGGGATGGTCGAAGTCTCCTCGTTCGTCATCCATCCCCAGATCGAGCCGGGGGGGACCGTCAAGAAGGGCGAGGAACTGGGTTATTTCCAGTTCGGTGGCTCGTCGCATTGCCTGATTTTCCGCCCGGGAGTGGTCGAGGAGTTTGCCCTTGTTGCAATGCCCGAGCCGGAGAATCCGGACGCCCCGATCGTCTTGGTTGGCGCCAAGATCGCCTCGGCCCACTCCTGACCTCAAACCCACTCAAACAGGAAATTCCACCCTTCGGAAAGGCGGTCCGCCCGGAAAACCGAGGATTACCAAACGAACCCATTTTTGCCCTAAACTCAATTTGTCCCACGGTTTAACTGCGATTTTGAACCAAATGTTCACCTGAATCTTTGGTTGCTCATCCTCGCCGGAAACCCATTTGTCGGAAGCCTCCAAAGATAGCTTCGGAAATTCCTCGAAGGATTAACCGGGTTTTCGGGAATCTTTGACCCTTTCAATCGCGCGGGGACGGCGAAGCGAGGAAGCCCGTCGATTCATGAAGCCCGTTCTTCGACCAATGCGTTTCGAAGAACGGGGTCAAGACTTTGGCACCCGGAAAACTCCCGGCTTCGACCGAACCCGGGTTTCTCTGATCAGAGGCGACAGATCAGGAGTTCGCGCTCGTAGACGGTTTCGGTGGGGAGCCGGTCGTGCAGCTCGATGAAGAGTTCTTCGTGCCCGACCACTTCGGTCCGCCAGGCCGCCCGGTCGAAGGCTTGCAACTGGTCGAACTTCTCTTTGGGGAAGTCGGACCCTCGCCAGTCGATATCCTCGAAGCGGGGCATCCAGCCGATCGGCGTTTCTCGGGCGTTGGCCCGGCCTCGGACTCGGTCGACGACCCACTTCAGGACGCGCATATTGTCGCGGAACCCCGGCCAGATGAACTCGCCCGCATCGTCCTTGCGGAACCAGTTGACGTGGAAGATCGCCGGGGTTTCGGAAAGCTCGCGTTGCATCCGGTACCAGTGGCGGAAGTAGTCGCCCATGTGATAGCCGCAAAACGGGAGCATCGCCATCGGGTCTCGGCGGACATTGCCGACGACTCCGGCGGCGGCGGCCGTCATCTCCGACCCGACGGTTGCCCCGATATAGACCCCGGCGCTCCAGTTGAACGCCTGATGAACCAGGGGGATCGTCGAGGCCCTTCGCCCTCCGAAGATGATCGCGCTGATGGGGACCCCGTCGGGGTCCTCCCAGGCCGGGTCGATCGTCGGGCACTGCGACGCGGGGGCCGTGAACCGCGAGTTGGGATGCGCGGCCTTGGCGCCGGTTTGCCGGGCGATCTCCGGAGTCCAGCGGTTGCCGCGCCAGTCCAGGCACTCGGTCGGCGGTTCCCGGGTCATCCCTTCCCACCAGACCCCGCCGTCCATCGTCAGGGCCACGTTGGTGAAGACGGTGTTTTTCGAGAGCGCCGCCATCGCGTTCGGGTTCGTCTCCCACGACGTCCCCGGGGCGACCCCGAAGAAGCCGGCCTCGGGGTTGATCGCCCTCAAGCGTTGCTGGGCGTCGGGCTTGAGCCAGGCGATGTCGTCCCCGACGGTCCAGACCTTCCAGCCTTCCAGCGCTTCGGGAGGGATCAACATGGCGAAGTTGGTCTTACCGCAGGCCGAGGGGAACGCCGCGGTCACATAGGTCTTCTCGCCTTGCGGATCTTCAACCCCCAGGATCAGCATGTGCTCGGCCATCCAGCCTTCATCGCGCGCGATGTTGGACGCGATTCGCAGGGCGAAGCATTTTTTGCCGAGCAGGGCGTTCCCGCCATAGCCCGATCCGTACGACCAGATTTCCCGCGTTTCCGGGAAGTGGACGATGTATTTCTCGGAGTTGCAAGGCCAGGGAACATCAATTTGGCCAGGCGCGAGCGGGGCGCCCACGCTGTGCATGCAAGGCACAACCCGCTTATCCCCTTTGTCGATCTCGGCCAGGACGGGTGCGCCGACGCGGGCCATGATCCTCATGTTGACGACCACATAAGGAGAGTCGGTCAGTTGAACTCCCACCTGGGACATCGGCGAGCCGACCGGTCCCATGCTGTAAGGGAGTACATACATTGTCCTCCCTCGCATCGATCCGCCGAACAACTCCTTGAGCTTGCGCCTCATCTGGAACGGCTCTTCCCAGTTGTTGGTCGGGCCGGCCGCTTCCTTGGAGAGTGAGCAGATAAACGTGCGGTCTTCCACCCGCGCGACGTCGTTCGGGTCGGACCGAGCATAGAAACAGCCCGGCCACTGATCCTGGTCGAGCCTGATGAACGTACCGCCCTCGACCATCGCCGAGGCGATCGTGTCATACTCCCCTTGCGAACCATCCACCCAGTGGACCGAGGCGGGGAGTGTCAACCTGGCCATCTTCTCAACCCACTTGAGGAGGTGGCCGTTCTTGCTCAACGGGATCGATGGGTCACGATCCCCCCATGCCAAGTCGGCTCCCCTGGTCGTTGGCATCTCACTCTCGGGGTTCGTTTTCATCCGGATTCCCTTTCCTTGACCGGGACGGTCCTTCGGAGATCTCGACCACGCACTTTGCTCGGACGAACCGATTACCCGGTCAACCACCGACCGCCGACTTTCCTCGACGAGTTCGGTCAAACAACGTCCCTGGTCATTCTGACAGTGCGAGACCAATCATCTTGGTCATCAAAGACGGTTCTGGGAAGATCCCAGAGTGGAAATCAAGCGGACATGTTTCTTTGAAGTGAAAATCAGTCGTGGACATCCGGTTCACGGTCGTCCTAACGTAATGAATATGATGCGCTTCGGTCCTTCGGGTTTCCTAGTACGCGACGGCCCTACTTTGCGAGATCCTTGGGGAAACGTGACCGTTGTCCACTCCATCATCCCAAGGTGCATCGAGCGCAGACTCGCGTTGAGATAACAGCCGCCAAGACCTCGTTCGAGGTTGCTGGTTGTGTCTCGCGAATTTATGTCGAGATAGGATTTGCGAAAGACGAGGCGGGATATACAATGGGTACAAGTTGGCTTTGTGAAGCTTATCAGGTTGAGGTTTTCCCGATTTATCCACGGAGAGTCTTATGGGTCGCAAATCTCTCAAGTCGCAGGATGTTGACATCGAAGATCCGGAACAAGAAAGCCCCGAAGATTCGGAACCGGCCGAGGGAGAAACGCGGATCAAGACCATGAGCAAGGCGGGGGCCGCTCGCGCCGCGCTTGCCGATGGCGTCGTCGTCCCCAAAGAGGCCAGTATCTACATCAAGCGCAAGTTTGGGATCGACATCAGTCCGCAGCAATTCAGCGCCGAGAAAAGTCGGCTCAAGCTCCGCGCAGGCGGCGTGGGTCCGCATTCGAATCAAGACTTGCCGGGCAAGGGGTTCGATGGCTATCTCGCCCCTCCCTCAAAGCGAAGCTCACCAGGAGAAGCCGACCTCCTCATGGCGCTGGAGGCCATGAAGCCCTTGATCGCTCAACTCGGGACCGAGAAGGTCAAGCGAATGGTCGACCTGTTGGGATGATCTTTATTCCGTTTTCCTCTCGTCTCATGACCGCCGGATCGAGAATGCCAATGGATGAAGCGCAAAGATGCTTCGGTTTCTTGGCGAGATGATGAGATTTAACACCTAGACTCGCGTTTCCGTCGCATCTTTCTCCTGAGTTCGAGATTCGCTGATTCGCCTGGAGTGCGATTTGATCACCGTCCGGAACGAGGCCCAATGCGAGTTTCGTGATCGGGCCGGAGTCAGAAGATCGCGGCGTTCGGTGGTCGACGAGCGAGACATCCGCATGATTCTCGCAGATCCACCACCCAAAATTGGCTGACATGCCTCTGGAGGTGTCGGAGTTGGAAAAGCTTAACCTTGCCGATCAGTTCACCCGCTTCGATGCTCAATGGAGCCCGAAGGTCATCGCGTCGTTGAACGGGCAGCTCGTCAAGCTCGTCAAGTTCCAAGGCGACTTCGTTTGGCATCGGCACGAAGCGGAGGACGAGCTATTCCTGGTCGTCAAAGGTCGGTTCCGGATGGAATTCCGCGATCGACAAGTCTGGCTCGAAGCCGGAGAAATGATCGTTGTCCCGAAGGGCGTCGAGCATCGACCGGTCGCCGATGAAGAAGCTCACGTCCTCCTCTTCGAGCCGGCTTCGACGCTCAACACGGGTAATGTCAGGGATGAGCGGACAATCGACAATCCGGAATGGCTCTGAGGATCAGGTTTTCGCAAGATTGGGATCAATCATCGACATCGAGGTTGATTTTCCACCCGGCGGGCTCGAATCGACCTGCTTTCCGACTGGAATCCCTCGCCCTAGGATTTTCCTGAAATGGGCGATCCCTCGATCGTGCAACCTTGCGAAAGGATCGGTTTTCTGGAACGATGCCCCGCGGACCAAGAAAGTCACGAGGTAGATCTTCATCACAATCTCAAGGGTAATCCCCCGATGAAACCCTCCGTACTCGTGGTTGGCGGCGGCCCCGTGGGGCTGACGATGGCGGCGGAGCTTGCCCGTTATGGGGTGGCGGTCCGGATCGTCGACAAGGCGGCTCATCGATCGGAAACGTCGAAGGCCCTGGTCGTCTGGCCTCGGACGCTCGAGTTGCTCGACCGGATGGGTTGCGGTTCTACTTTCGTCTCCGCCGGCCATAAGGTCATCGCCGCCAACATCCACTCCGGCGGCAAACGGATCGGCCATGTTGGTTTCGAATCCGTCGCCAGCCCGCACCCTTATGCCCTCATGATCCCCCAGAGCGAGACCGAGCGATTGCTCGGCGAGCAGCTCCATCGACTCGGGGTTGATGTCGAGCGTCGGGTCGAAGTGGCTGAGTTGAGGACCTCCGAGGAGAAAGTCACTTCTTCGCTGCTCCATCCCGATGGGACGACCGAGACGCTCGAAACCGACTGGTTGATCGGTTGCGACGGAGCCCACAGCCTGGTCCGGCACCAGTTGGGGATGCAGTTCGTCGGCGACACGCTCTTGAGCGATTGGATTTTGGCCGACGTCCACCTGGGCGGCGCCGCTTTGTCCTCGGCGGAACTCGACCTGTTCTGGCACTCGGACGGGATGTTGGCCCTCTTCCCGATCTCGCCCGGTCGTTATCGGATAGTCGCGGACATGGCGGTCGCGAAGGGCGATGGTGATCGCTCCGAGCCGACCCTCGAAGAGGTCCAGGCGATCCTCGACGAGCGAGGTCCGGCGCGAATTCGAGCCTCCGATCCGGTCTGGCTGTCGCGGTTCCGGATCAACGAGCGAAAAGTCGAAGATTACCGGTCGGGGCGAGTCTTCCTGGCCGGCGACGCGGCGCACATCCACAGTCCCGCAGGCGGGCAGGGGATGAACACGGGGATGCAGGATGCCTATAACCTCGCCTGGAAACTCTCGATGGTTTGCCTGGGTACCTGTCCCTCCGAAGCTCTCCTCACCAGCTATAGCGACGAGAGGAGCCCGATCGGAGCCCAGATCCTTGCCCAAACCGGGCGGGCCACCTCGTTGACGCTCTTGAAGAATCCCATCTTGCAGTCGCTCCGGAACCACATCGCTCAGGGGATTCTTGGCTTCTCTTTCGTCCAGCGGAGGATGGTGGACTCGCTGACGGAGGTTTCGATCGCTTATCCCCCTGGGCCGCTCGTCAGGAAGAGGTCTGACCACCACAACGGTCCAAATCCCGGAGAACGAGCCCCGATCCGAAGCGGTGATTCGCCGTTTGGGGGCGGCGATCGACCGCGATTCGCCCTCTGCGCCGAGGTCGATAACGCTTCGAGCCGCTTGATCGGCCTCTACCCCGAACTCCTGGAACCGACCCCCCGCAAGCCGTACCACCCCGAGGCCATTGCCTTGGTTCGACCCGATGGCTATCTCGGTGTCGTGGCCGAACGAACCGCCTGGAACGATCTCGAACAATACCTCGATAGGCTCAAATCTGAAGAGGCGTGCCCGACCCGTTCAGGCGTCTTGCCTTGACCACCTCGGGGACTTACCCTTCTGGGAGCAACTTCAAGTCTCGAAGACTTCCGATGGGGGTTTGGTTTGATGGCTGTCAATCAGGGTGCGGCGATGCGAAAGCTGGGCAACTCCGGGCTTGAAGTCGGGCCGCTGACCTTTGGAGGCAACGTCTTCGGCTGGACGGCCGACGAACCGACGTCGTTCCGGCTGCTTGATGCCTTCATCGCTTCGGGGATGAACCTGGTCGACACCGCGAATGTCTACTCGAAGTGGGCTCCCGGCAATCGAGGGGGAGAGTCCGAGACGATCATCGGCAGATGGTTCCGGCAGACCGGGAAGCGCGACCAGGTGATCCTCGCCACCAAGGTCGGGATGGAGATGGGCCCCGACGAGAGCGGCCTATCCAAAGCGGCGATCCTTCGATCCGTCGAAGATTCGCTCCGACGGTTGCAGACCGACCACATCGACCTCTACCAGTCGCACAAGGATGACCCGAAGACCCCGCTCGAAGAAACCTTGGCGGCGTTCGACACCCTGATCCGCCAAGGGAAAGTCCGGGCCATCGGCGCATCGAACTATTCCGCCGAGCGGTTGAGCGAAGCCCTTCGGATCAGCCGAGAATCCAACCTCCCGAGCTACCATTCGTTGCAGCCCGAGTACAACCTCTGCGAGCGGGCCAAGTTCGAGGAAAAGCTTGAGCCGCTCTGCCTCGAATCCGGGGTCGGGGTGATCCCTTACTACTCGCTGTGCAGCGGATTCCTGACCGGGAAGTATCGCTCCGAGGCGGACTTGACCAAGAGTCCCCGAGGGGCGAAGGTCAAGTCCTACCTCAACGATCGAGGCTTCGCCATCCTCTCGGCGCTCGACGAGGTTGCCGAACGCCACTCGTCCACGCCGGGCCGAGTGGCGATCGCCTGGATGCTGAGGCGCCCGAGCATCACGTCCCCGATCGCCAGCGCGACCAGCGTCGAGCAACTCGACGACCTGATCGAGGCGACCCGACTCGATCTCGACGACAATGCCATCGAGACGTTGAACCGACGGACTGGGTGATGGTGTGCTCCTCGACGTTGAGGACCAGTGCGGCGACCCACTCGACGAACCGGCGATGTCCGGGACGGATGAAGGCCGAGGCGAAGGGCTGGAGCAGTCGTTGCCCGAGCGACCCGATGAGAGTCGCTTGCCGCATGGGGCATCTGCTGATGCGGGGCCGGATGGGAGGTGAAGTACCCATCATATTCCGCCAGGGAGATGCCCCGCTTTATAGGTGACAAAAGTTCATAATCAGTGAAGGATCTCCGGGAAACTATTGGCTAACCGGACCCTGACAAAGAGATCATCCCGTAGGCAGAGTGGTAGACTTTCTCAGAGTGGTAGACTTTCTCCTTGAAGAGCAGTGCTGACCGAGAGGCCCCCGCCCCGAATGCTTAGGAGCCACCGATGAAGCTGCTCGACGGATTGACGACGCTCGCCCTGCTGACGGCCGCGATCCCCTCGGCCGCCGACGAGCCGGCCCCTCCCAAGAAGATCACCACCGTCGAGGGGATCACCGAGTACCGGCTCGACAACGGCCTGAAGGTCCTGCTGTTCCCCGAGCCTTCCCGGCCCAAGGTGACGGTCGACCTGACCGTCTTCGTCGGCTCGAGGCACGAGGGGTACGGCGAGGCGGGCATGGCCCACCTGCTCGAGCACATGCAATCCAAGGGCACGCCCGATCATCCCGACGTGCCGGGCGCGCTCACGGAGCGCGGGGCCCGGTTCGGCGGCTCGTCGCAGCAGGACGAGGCCAACTACTTCGAGACTCTCAACGCCACCGCCGACAACCTCGACTTCGCCCTCGGGCTCGAGGCCGACCGCCTGGTCCACTCCAACGTACGGGCCGAGGACTTGGCCACCGAGTTCTCGGTGGTCCGCAACGAGTTCGAGGGGGTCGAGAACCGCCCCTCGAGCGTCCTGAACCAGCGGATGATGGCCGTCGCCTACGAGTGGCACAACTGCGGCAAGTCGATCCACGGCAACCGCTCCGACATCGAGCGAGTCCCTATCGAGAGCCTCCGGGCTTTCTACCGCAAGTATTACCAGCCCGACAACGCCGTGCTCGTCGTCGCCGGCCAGTTTGACCCGGCCCAAGCGCTCGAGCTGATCCGCAAGCACTTCGGCCCCCTGCCGAGGCCAACCCGCAAGCTCGGGGCGACCTACACCGAGGAGCCCGCCCAGGACGGCGAGCGGTCGGTGACGCTCCGCCGCGTCGGAGACACGCAAATCTTCGGCGCGATGTACCACATCCCCGCCGGTCACCACCCCGAGCTCGCCGCGCTGGAAGTCCTGGCCGACGCCCTCGTCGCCGCCCCGTCCGGCCGGCTCTACAAGGCCCTGGTCGAGACCAAGAAGGTCGCCGGCGTCACCTCGAGCGCCGGCATTTTTCACGATCCCTTCGTCTTCGAGGTCGCGGCCGACGTCCGCAAGGACCGGTCGCTCGCCGAGGTCCGCGACGAGGTCCTGAAGATCGTCGAGGGGATCAAAGAGAACCCGCTCACCGAGGAGGAGGTCGAGCGGTCCAAGGTCCACCTCCTGAGGAACATCGAGCAATCCGCCGCCGACCCGAATCGGCTGGCGGTCGAGCTGGGTCAATGGACCGCGCTGGGCGACTGGCGGCTGTATTTCCTCCGCCGCGACCGGCTCGAGAAGGTCACCCCCGAGCAGGTCAAGGAGGCCGCCGGGAGGTACTTCCGGGCCAGCAACCGGACGACCGGCGTCTTCATCCCGACCGACAAGGCCGACCGCACGCCGATCCCCGCCGCGCCCGAGGTCGCCGGGCTTGTCGACGGCTACAAGGGCCGCGACGCCTCGGGCGTCGGCGAGGCGTTCGACACCGACCCCGAGGTCATCCAGCGGCGAATGATCACCCCCGAGCCGATCGGCGGCGTCAAGCTCGCCTTCCTGCCCAAGAAGAACCGGGGCGAGACGGTCAGCCTCTCGATGACCCTCCGCTACGGCGACGCCGAGAGCCTCAAGGGCCTGACTGAGGCCGCCCGCTTCCTCCCGCAACTGATGCTCCGAGGGACGAAGTCGCTCAGCCACCAGGAGATCCAGGACAAGCTCGGCCAGAACCGCGCCGACTTGAGTCTCACCGGCTCGACCGGCTCGCTCGTCGTCCGGCTCGAGACCCGGCGCAAGTTCCTCCCCGCGGTGCTCGACCTGCTCCGCCAGGTCCTCCGCGAGCCCACGCTGCCCGCCGACCAGCTCGAGGTCCTCAAGACCGAAACACTTGCCGACTACGAGTCGGCCAGGACCGACCCCCAGGCTCTCTCGTGGGTCAAGTTCCAGCAAATCCTCAGCCCCTATCCCAAGGATGACGTCCGCTACGAACCGACTATCGAAGAAGATATCGATCACATCAAGGCGACGACGATCGACCAGGTCAAGACGCTCTACGACGACTTGCTCGGCGCCGACCACGGCGAGGTCGCGGTCGTCGGCGACTTCGAGCCGTCGGAGGTGCTCCCACTCGTCGCCAAGGCCGTGGAAGGCTGGCACGCCAAGAAGCCGTTCGCCCGAATCGAGAAGCTCCGCAAGGTAGTCGAAAGGGGCCGGGTCGTCATCGAAACGCCCGACAAGGCGAACGCGAAGCTCTTGGCCGGCCTGACCGTGCCGATGAGGGATGAGGACCCCGCTTATCCCGCCGCCCTGATCGGCAACTTCGTCCTGGGATACGGCGGGGTCGGCGGGCTGTCGTCGAGGCTGATCGACCGGCTCCGGCAGAAGGACGGGCTCTCTTACGGCACCGGCTCGGAGTTCGGCGCCGACGCCGAGGACGAGAACGCCACGCTGATGATCTACGCCGGCTTCAACCCGGCGAACCTATCCAAGGTCGAGGCCGGGGTCCGCGAGGAGTTCGACCGGCTCTTCCGAGGGGGCGTCACCCCCGGAGAGCTGGACAAGGCCCGCAAGGGATACCTCGAGAAAATGAGGGTCGGATGGACCTCCGACGCCTCGCTCGCCTCGACCCTGGCCAATAACCTCCACCTGGGCCGGACCCTCGCCTTTGACGCCGACCTCGAGCGGAAGATCCAGGCCCTGACCCCTGAAGCGGTCAACGCCGCCGTCCGCAAGTACTTCGACCCGAAGGCCCTGACCTCGGTCGTCGCCGGCGACTTCGAGAGAGCGGAGCGAGAGAAGAAGGGCGACGCACCGAAATGACCGGCCGTCGTGTAGGCCCAGGTCGGGGGGATGCCCCGGGCGGAGCTAGATCGGGGCATGCACCCGTGCGACGGCGATCGAGTCCTCCTCGGATCGCCGTCGCACGTCCTCGACCGGAGCCGACCGCCATGAGAGCAGCCCTCGTCCTCGGGCTTGCCTCCCTGATAGCCGTCCCGACGCCGACGGCCGACGAAGGCCCTGATGGCCAGCAAGTGCCCCGTTCCACCGGGCGGTCGCGCATCGCCGGACGTCATGCCGATGAGCAGACGTGGTTTACGGGGGCGAGCGCCTGGCCTTGATCTCATCGGGTTCCGTAGTAATCGGCCACCTGCTCGGCGACCCGGCCGATGGCGTCTTCGAGGTTCGCCCCGACGCCGTAATGCTGCGCGGTGAAGATGACAAGGACGATCTGGCGCCCTGGGCTTTCGAGCAGGCCGACATCGTTGCCAATATAAGGAAGGAAGTCGCCGGTCTTGTGGGGGATGGCGTAGCCGGTTACATATTTGGGGATACGCGACCGATAGACCTGCTGGCGCATGATCCCGAGCATGGCATCGCTCGCGTTTTTGCTCACGGCTTCGCCCCTGGAGATCTTCTCCAGGAGCCGACCGATGTCGCGCGGCGAGGCGAGGCCGAACGGCGTCTTCGCTTCGAGGTGGAACTTGGCCGAGTCGCCGGCCTCTCGGAGCGCCTTGAACCAGACATCCGTCGTGCCGGTCGCCCGGATGGTCTTGAGGCCGTATTCCGCCATGAGGGCGTTGACCGGGGCGACCCCGCCCACCTTGTCGAAGAGGATGTCGGTGGCCGTGTTGTCGCTGACGGTGTTCATCAAGGTGATCACGTCTTTGATCGACAGCGAAGCGCCCGCATCGAGGGTCCGGATGATTCCGGTCCCGGGTCGCTTGTCCTCCTCCTTCAAGATGTAGCGGTCGTCGAGTTTGATCGTCCCGGCCTCGACCTGGCGGTAGGTTTCGACCATCAGCGGGATCTTGATCACGCTCATCGTATCCATCGGCTCGTCGGCGCCGATGGCGATCTCGTCGCCGGTTTCCAGGCATTTCATGTACACGCCCCATCGGGCGTTGACCCCTCGCGTGATCCGCTCGATGTTCGATCGAAGTCGGTCGAGAGGCGCGGGCGGCGACGGTGCCTGGGCGGCGGCGGGTCCGGTGAGGGTTGCGACCAGGGCGAGCAGTTCGAGCCAGTGAATCCGACGAAACATGGGCGGGGGATCTCCGGTGGGATCAGGGAGTTTTTCGAGGAGTCAGAATCAGCTTCGTCTCGGTGACGGATTCGACCTTCGGTCGGGAATAAGCCACCGGGAAATACTCCCCCTTGGCCCAGGGGGCGAAGAGGTCCTGGTAGTGCGGGCTGCTCGGGTCGCCGGACTGGCCCGGGGTGTTGGTCCCGAGGGATCGATCCCAATCGGCGGCGTCGGCGATGATCCGGAACGAGGCGCCCGTGGCCTGGTTGTCGGCGTCCGATGTGCTGTTGACGGTGTGCGCCGAACCCCCTTGGGGAAGCGGACCGAGGTCGAGTCGGGAGCGCAGGCCGGGTTCGACGGCCTCGCCGAGCGGGTGTCGGAGCATCACATGCTTGAAAGCGGGCTGGCCGAACCGCCAGCGGTCGATGTCCGGGCCGAGGCGTCGCGTCAACTCCTCGACGGCTTTGTCCAAGGCTCCGAGCAGGAGCGCATCGCGACCGGCGATTGGGTCGACCCCGAAGACCTTGTCGGGCGAGCCGAGTCGCCGAATCATCGGCGAGAGCGGGAGTTGTCGCGCGGTGAGGAGTCCTCGGGCTTCGAGGGGGACCATCCGTTCCCAGACGGCGAGCTTGACCATCTTCTCCCAGGTCGCGTAGATCGCGGCCGGGACCGAGTCGCGACCCATGACATGATCCCAGGAGGCCAGCCGGTTGAGCGCCTCGACGGCTCGTCCGCCGGTCGGTCGGAGTCGGACGAGGAGCGGGACGAGCGACCGGGCGGGCAAGAGGAGCTCGTCTTGCTGGAGGCGGGTCAAGTCCTCCATCCCCAGGCGTCGGGCTGGCGTGAAGAACTCGACGAGCCGGTCGAACCGGAATGGCTCGGCCCACTGAAATCCAACGGCGGCCGAGTATCCCGCCGGGAGGTTGTTCTGATTCGCCGAGGCGAACCACCCTTGGGGCGGGTCGGCTTCGTTCGGGAGCTGGTCGGGCGGGAGGAAGCCGTCCCACTCGAATCGACCGTCGCCGGGGACCGGAACAAGCCCGTCCCAGCCTCGGCGGACCGGCGAGATCCCGACGGCCTGCCAGCCGATCTTGCCGTCGCGGTCGGCCCAGACCAGGTTCTCGGAAGGGGTCCGGAAGTAGCTCGCGGCGTCGCGGAACTCGGACCAACTCGACGCCTGATCGATCCGAAGGCTGGCGAGATACGGGGCCGACCCCGGTTCCAGCCAGGCGGCGCGGAGCGCGTAGGCGCGATGCCCCGGGCGGTCTTCGTGGACCACCGGCCCGTGCTGGGTGAACTTCAGGTCGACCTCAACCTTCGAGTCCCCTTGCCCTTTGACCGAAACGACCTCGCGCTCGGTTCGGATCGATTCCCAACCACCTCCGTAGCGGTAGCGGGATGGGTCGGCGGGGTCGGTCTCGTAGACGTAGAGGTCTTCCTGATCGATCGGGAAGATGGTGAAACCCCAGGCTCCTTGACGGTTGTGGCCGATCGAAACGCCCGGCAGGGCAGGCTCGCCGCCGCCGATCACGTCCCAACCGGGGGCGACGAGGTGGACCCAATAGCGGAGCGACGGGAGGTCGATCGTCCGGTGCGGGTCGTTGGCCATGATCGGGGCGCCCGAAGTGGTCCGGGTCCCGTCGAGAACCCAATTATTGCTCCCTCGGGTCTCGATCCCCGCCGCACCGGCCTTTTCGAGGGGCCTTTCCTCCACAGTGGGCTTGCCCCGATAGTACGGCTCGACATCTTCGGGTCGAAAGCGGATCGAGGCCCGCGAGGCCCGGTAGCTGGCCAGCGTGTCGTCGTTGAGGGCGGCAAGGTCGATCGAAGGGTCGACCGCGAGTTTCGGTTGGCCTGGTTGGAGGTTGAGGAGGTCTCGGGCGCGATCTTCGCCGAGCACTCGGACGAGCCGGGCGGCCTGGACTTCCTGGGTGGCGTTCCGAAAAAGCCCGTTGTGCCGCGACACGACGACTTCGGGGGTCCATCGACCCGGCTTGACCCCGAGGGCCTGGAACTCGATCGGCAGGAGCGACGGGTTGCGTTCGGTGACTTCGACGTAGGCGTTGATCCCTCGGACGAAGGCGTTGACGATCTCGGCCCCTCGGGGGTGGTAGTGGTTCAGCTCGGCGGTCATGTCGCCTCGAAACCGGAGGAGTCTCGCCCCTCGGTCGCTCGCCAAGGCTCGCCCCCCTTGAATCTCGGCCATCGTCCCGGTGGCCTGGCGCCGCCAGAGTTCGAGTTGAAACAGCCGATCGCGGGCCACGTTGAACCCTTGGGCGAAGAACAGGTCGGGTTCATTTCGGGCGTAGATGTGCGCGACCCCCCAGCGGTCGCGAAGGATCTCCACCGACTCGGACAGGCCCGAGATTTCCAGCGTTTCGGAACCTCCCCGCGAGCACGAGGTCAGACAGGCCAGCGAGACGACGAAGGCGAGGCGGGTCCAGCCGGGCATGATGGAAGTTCCGACGAGCGAAGTGGGTAGGTGGAATTGACCTGGGCGGGTGGAGGCGTCGTCAGTTGCCGACGGAATCGAGGAACTCCTTGATCGTCCGGTTCAAGGTCGGGTTCATCGCCGGATCACCCCCTCCGCCCGCCGTGTGGCCGAAGGTCGAGGGGATCACGAACAGGCGGGAACCGGGGATCAATCGGCCCTCGGCCTCGACGTCGGTGGCCAGGAAATACTGGTCGGTCCTCGACGGCATCAACAGGACCTTGGCCTTGATCGACCCGAGGGCTTTGCCGAGGTCGCCATTCATCCCAGGCGTCCCCGCGACGTCATGCTTTTGCCATTTGACGGCTTGAAGGAGCAGGTTGTTGGCATCCTCGGACACGAACGCCGACTTCCACCCCTCAACCTGCTTCTCAACCGTGCCCCCTCGGGCTTTGTATTCCCCGTCCCGCCACCACTGGGGGGAATAAGCCCAGGCGACCCAGTGAGCCCCGAGCGCCCGAAGCCCGCCGACGGGAGGCTCGGTGTATCGCCCCTCCTTGAAGGTCGGGTCGCCCATGATCGCCCCCTTGGCCCCTTCGAGCCGGACAATGCCGAACGGATACTCCCGGGCCGAGCCGCAAAGGTTGACGACCCCTCGGATCGAGTCGGGGTGGCTGACCGCCCACTGCATCGCCTGCTGCCCGCCCATCGAAAAGCCGACCACGGCGAGGAGCCGCTCGATCCCAAATTTTTGCGTGACGAGGCGGTAGGTCGCCTCGACATCATCGCGGATGGAGATCGCCGGGAAGTCGGCCCCCTTTTGCGGGCCGGTCGTGTTGCTTGGCGACGACGAGAACCCGTTGCCAAGCTGGTTGGTGGCGATGATGAAGTAAACCGCCGGGTCGATCGCCTTGCCCGGCCCGATCAAGAAGTCGTACGAGGTGTGGTCACCCGAGTAGGGCGAAGGGAGCAAGATCGCGTTGCTCTTGGCCTCGTTGAGGGTTCCTCGCGTCGTGTAAGCGAGCTTCGCGGCGGTCAGGGCTTTGCCGGATTCGAGGGGAAAATCTGCCATCTCGAAGGTCTGGATTTCGATAGGTGCTTGCGCCGTTTGAGGTGGCTCGGCTCGGGCGATGGCCGAGATTACGAGGACAATAACGAACGAGATCGAACACGATCGCTTCATCGGCCGCGCCTCGGGAGCATCGGAATGACCGAAATCAGGGCGTCCTCGGGTCCAGTCCCGGCGCCGGTCGGCCATTATAACGGATGCTTAGGGAGGAAGCGCGTATTGGGCTAAAAACGAAATTGATGTGACCTACCGGGAGATCGCTGCGAGTTGAGCGACTGGTAGATGTCAAGGAGAGAGTGACCGGGGTGGGGCTCGAACCCACGACCAACGGATTAACTTACCTCATCGGCTTTCGCCGACCGCTAAGGAGAAAATCCCCAAGGCGTTGAGCGTCTGGACTATACCATCGCCGTTGCAGGCGTGCCGCGTCTAGTCTCTGAGGCCGGGGCCGACGATCCGACGGTCCCTTGCCTGCTGATTACCCAATCCTTCGTCTTTTCAGACCGTCACGCTTGCCGTTACCGGTTACGTTGTGGTGTCGAAGGCTGTCAGGGCGTTCCAGCAAACTGCGGCATTCACTCATCGCGGTTGAAGTTCTTCCCGCGAGAGGCTCCTATTTTGATCGCCGAGGCGACCCGTTGAAGTCCGTTGCTCTACCGACTGAGCTACCCGGTCAGGGTACGACTAATATAATCCGACTTGGGGCCTCCGTCTAGTCCCTCAGACCGGAAGTTGTCGAGCCGAATTGACCCGGTTCGAGTTGAATTGGGTTGGCTTGATTCCGGCAACGAGACCTGATCGAATAGGGTTCAAGATGACGCCTGGGGTTCTCTTCGGGCTGGGAGCGGGTTGACTGAGCGAGCGTTTGGGTTCGTTTGTGTCTGGGGAGTCGTTTTGATGATCGTGGGCGTTCCGAGGGAAGCGAAGTCCGACGAATATCGGGTGGCGATGCTTCCCGTCGGGGCCGAGGAGTTGTCGGCGGCGGGCCATTCGGTTCTGGTGGAGGTTGGTGCCGGGATGGGCAGCGGCATCCCCGACGATCTCTACGAAGCAGCAGGCGCGAGGATCGTCGAAGACGCCGCATCGATCTGGCGACAGGCCGACTTGATCGTCAAGGTCAAGGAGCCGCAAGCCTCGGAGTGGCCGCACCTCCGCGAAGGTCTGGTCCTGTTCACCTACTTCCACTTCGCCGCCGACGAGAAGTTGACCCGAGCCGTGATCGACAGCAAGGCCACGGCGATTGCCTACGAGACGATCCGCGACTCGAAGGGGACGCTCCCCTTGCTGACGCCGATGAGCGAAGTCGCCGGTCGGATGAGCGTTCAGGAAGGCGCCAAGTACCTCGAACGCCCTCAAGGCGGGCGAGGGATCTTGCTCGCCGGGGTTCCGGGCGTTGCTCCCGCCGAGGTTGCGGTGCTGGGTGGAGGGGTCGTCGGCTCGAACGCCGCGAAGCTTGCCGCCGGGATGGGGGCCAACGTCCGGATCTTGGACGTGAATTTGGATCGACTCCGCTACCTCGACGACATCATGCCCCGGAACGTGACGACCTTGTACTCGGATCGCCACACGATCCTCGAGTCGGTCGAGCGGGCCGACCTCGTCATCGGCGCCGTGCTGGTCACGGGCGCGCGGGCTCCTCGACTGGTTCGACGTGGCGACCTCACCTTGATGAAGCCAGGTTCGGTGATCGTCGACGTCGCGATCGACCAGGGGGGATGCATCGAGACCAGCCGCCCTACGACTCACCGCGAGCCGACTTACGTCGTCGACGGCGTGCTCCATTATTGCGTCACCAACATGCCGGGCGCCGTGGGGCGGACCTCCACCTACGCCCTCAACAACGTGACGTTGCCTTACATCCTCCAACTGGCCCGGCTGGGCTGGCACGAGATGGCTTCGGTTTCCCCCGGGTTTGCCGAGGGGATCAACATCCACGGCGGGAGGGTGACCAACCGGGCGGTCGCCTCGACCTTCGGGCTGCCCTACGTCGCCTGGAACGCCGAGCCGATCGGTTCGACGCCTGCGGCGGCGGTCGCTTGACATCGGGCGGCGATCGATCGAGACTTTGTTCGTTTCCGACGGGCCTCACCTAACTCGCACACCTTCTTGAAGTTCAGGGACTTTTCCTCATGGCCGAACACGACGAAGAGATCAGCGGCGAAGAACCCGGCGAGGGGTTGGAGCAAGCCCTCGAACTCGACACGCAGAGCCAAATCTTCCTGGAAATGCGTCGGCAGAACCTCGACCTCCTCAAACTGTCGATCGAGGTGGCCGGTCTTGGCGGTGCGCACCCGCCGGTCAAGTCGGGTGAGATGAAGTCGGTCATCAAGAACATCTGGGATCTTTACTCGGAGTTCTACTCGTGGATTGATCCCGAGGAATCCGAAGGGGACGACGAGGAATTCGAGGAGTGAGCCGGTCAGCGGTCGAACAAGGACCGATTGCCTCGACTTTCGAGACGTTGCGTTGGGTCGGCGATGCCGAGTCCGGATGCCTGCGACTCATCGACCAGACGCTTTTGCCGGTCACCTTCACCGAACTGGATTGTCGGGACGTGGCGACCGTCTGGGAGGCGATCCGTTCTTTGCGGGTCCGGGGGGCTCCCGCGATCGGGATCGCCGCCGCGTTCGGGGTCGTCCTGGGCGGTCAAGGGGCCGTCAACGAGGGTGTCGAAGCGATCCGGGTTGCGATCACAACCGCGTCGGACCACCTGAGGACCAGTCGGCCCACCGCCGTCAACCTGTTCTGGGCCTTGGACCGGATGGATCGCGTCGCCGAGGCTGAGGCTGCGACCCACCCGGATGGTTCGTCGTTGCTCGACCGACTCCTCGACGAGGCGTTGGCCATCGCCAAGGAAGACAAGGCGATGTGTCGATCCATCGGCGGCTTCGGGGCGGACCTGATCGAGCCGGGGCAGGGGATCTTGACCCACTGCAACGCGGGAGGGCTCGCCACGGCGGACTATGGGACCGCCCTGGCCGTGATCTTCGCCGCGCATGAGCGAGGCGTCCCGCTCCGGGTCTATGCCGACGAGACCCGGCCGCTCCTCCAGGGGTCGAGGCTCACCGCCTGGGAACTCATGCGCCGGGGGGTTCCGGTGACCCTGATCTGCGACAACATGGCCGCTCAGGTCATGAAAGAGCGTAAAGTCCACCTCGTCGTCGTCGGGGCCGATCGAATCGCCGCCAACGGCGACACGGCGAACAAGATCGGGACTTATGGCGTGGCCCTGCTCGCCAAGGCCCACGGGCTTCCCTTCTACGTCGCCGCCCCTTCGAGCACGTTCGACCTGAGCTTGCCCGACGGGTCGACCATCCCGATCGAGCAGCGCGACCCGCGCGAGATCACCCACGGCTACGGCCGGGCGACCGCCCCGGAAGGGGTCGACGTCTACAATCCCGCCTTCGACGTGACCCCCGCTGCCCTGATTGCCGGGATCGTCACCGAGCGCGGGATCATCCGCCCGGTCACGTCAGAGATGATCCGGAAAATTCTTGATTCCTCGCCCCAAACTTCCGCCTAAACTAAAAGCTCACCGCCCATCCGATGGACCCGATCGAGCCGAAGTCATGATCGCCCACACCGTCTTCTTCACCCTCCATGATCGCAGCGAAGCCGCCCGGGACAACCTGCTCAACGAATGTCGCCTGCACCTGACGGGCCACGCCGGCCTGGTCTCGTTCGCCTGCGGTATTATGGACTCGACGTTTGATCGCCCCGTCAACGACCGCGATTTTGACGTCTCGCTCCTCATGGTTTTTGGTAGTCACGCAGAGCACGATATTTACCAAACGGCTCCGAGGCATCAAAAATTCATCGAGAGGAACCAAGCGACATGGGCCAAGGTCCGAGTCTTCGATTCGGACGTCGAGGTAAGAAGTTAGACGGCTTGATACCTTCGGAAAACAGGCAAGCCCGGTCGAGGTCATCGACTGGGCTTGCCCTCGACGAAGAATCGGCGATCCTGTCTTCATGAAAATTGATTTACTCGGCGATGTGCCCGTGCGGGAGGATGTAGCCAAGCTCGATCAGCTTGTCGATGATCTTGTTGGCAGAGTCTTCAACTGACAGCTTGCTAGTGTCGAGGGTCACTTCGGGATTGAGGGGTGCTTCGTAGGGGTCGTCGACGCCGGTGAAGCCCATCCCTTTGCCTTCGGCGACGGCGTTGCGGGCTTTGGCGTACAAACCCTTCACGTCGCGCTGTTCGCAGACCTCGATCGGGGTGTCGCAGTAGACTTCGACGAAGTTCCCCTTGGACGCCTTCCGGGCGTTGTCTCGGGGGCCTCGGTACGGGCTGATGACCGAGCAAAGCGTAGTCCCGCCATGCTGCGCGACCATCCCGGCGACGTAGCCGACTCGGTTGATGTTGGCGTCTCGATCTTCCTTGCTGAAACCGAGGCCCTTCGACAAGTGGGTCCGGATTTCGTCGCCATCTAGGGTCGAAACATTCCGCCCAAATTCGGCCAGGCGTTCGACCAAGGCATGGGCGATCGTGCTCTTTCCCGACCCCGACAGGCCGGTGAACCAGATCGTCAAGCCTTGGCGGAACTTGGGCGGGCTGGTCTCGTTCAAGATCGCCGCGACGGCTGGTCGGCTGAACCATTCGGGCAGCGGCAAGCCTTTGGCGAGGTAGTCGTCGCGGACCTGGGTGCCCGAGATGTCGGCGGTCTTTGTTCCCTTGGGAACGACGTCGATGGCGGCGTAGCGGTCTTCGTCGGGGAGGTAGACCATCTGCTTGAAGTCGACCATCTCGATCCCGAGTTCGCCCTGATTCTTCTGCATCGACTCCTGGGCGTCATACGGGCCGTAGAACGGCTTACCGGTGCTATCGTTCCCCGGCCCGGCATGGTCGCGACCGACGATGAAGTGGGTGCAACCATAGTTCCGGCGGATGATCGCGTGAAGCATCGCCTCGCGAGGGCCGGCCATCCTCATGGCGAGCGGCAGCAAGCTCAGGACGACCGAGCCGGTTTCGTAGTAGTTGTCGACCAAGGCTCGATAACAGCGAACGCGGGTGTAGTGGTCGACGTCGCCCGGCTTGGTCACGCCGACGACCGGATGGATCAGGAGGCCGCCACCGATCTGCTCGGCGGCTCGCTTGGTCAACTCTTCGTGGGCGCGGTGGAGCGGGTTCCTCGTCTGGAACGCGACGATCTTCGACCAACCGAGCGTCTTGAAGTGCTCGCGAAGTTCGACCGGGGTCCGGCGCAGTTCCACGAAATCGTAGTGCGGCGGGACCCGAATGACCTCAAGCCGACCCGAAGCGTAATGGTCGGGCTGGCGCTGAAGGTAAGCGACCGAGGGATGCTTGGGGTCGGTGGTCCCGTAGGCTCCCTTCGCCTCGACCTCTTTGTCGAACGGATAGATTTCCTCGACGTGGAGGAACGCGAGCAGGTTGCCGTAGACGTCTCGAAGGGCGAGCGGCTTGCCGACTTCAACCCCATCCCCGGGCTTGACCGGCAAGGTGACGGGCAGGGGCCAGAGCGTCCCGTCGGCAAGTCGCCCTTCGGCGACAACCCGGTCGTAATCGGCCTTGCCCAGGAAGCTGGTCAGCGGCGAGAACGCCCCGACCGCCAACAATTCGAGGTCGCAAAGGCCGCGCTCGTCGAGGGTCAGGCTCGCGAAGTCCTTGGCCGAGGCTTTCATCTCGGCGGCGCGGGCCTCGTCGACGATGAGGACGACCAAGGTGCCGCCGTAGGGGGTGTTCAAGGCAAAAGGCGTCGATTGGGTGGTAGCGGAAGCGGAAATGGCTCGAGCTCCTTTCAAGGGGGTCCAATTGTCCGAAGGTCAAGATCAAAGGTCGCAAACCAATCGAGCGGATTCGGGGGGTTGGTCAGATCGTCCATTCTAGCGGCGAGCTGAGTTCGGAGAGGTCGGCGATCGAGGTTTTGTCGAGGACCGCACGCTCGGCGAGCCTGATATTTTCCCAGACGGCCGCGAGCACCCGCGCGGCGGGTTTGTCGGAGTCGCGCGGGGGATCGCCGGGACCGTCGATCGCCGACAAAACCTCGCCCAGCGAGATCAGGTTGGCCGACCGGGCCAGCCGGTATCCCCCCAAAGCTCCCCTGGTGCTGTGGACCAACCCGGCCCCTTTGAGTTGCAGGAGGATCTGCACGAGATAACGCTCGGGAATCCCATGCGACTCGGCGATCTCCCGGATTCGAACCGGCGAGTCGTCCACCTTGGGGCGAGCCAGCGCAAGGATCGCCAGGCAAGCGTACTCGGCTTTCGCGGAGATCTTCATGGTCTCGCCCCCACTTTCAAAACCGATCCGGCGATGGCCATCAAAGTTGGCTGCTATCCAACGAGTGCAGACCACATTCGGTCTTGGCCTGACCCGCCCATCGGCCTGCCCGCTCGTCGTCTCCCTGATGGACCGCCCGGGTGCAAGGCCAGCAACCGATCGACGGGTATCCCTGGTCATGCAAAGGGTTGTAAGGAACGTTGTGCGTCACGATGAACGCCCAGACATCACGCTTCGACCAGCGGAGCAGGGGGTTGATCTTGGCCAAATTGAACTTCGAGTCCCAACCAGCCACCTCGGCCTGGGATCGGTGACTCGACTGATCCGCCCGGATTGCCGAAATCCAAGCGTCGTAACCTTCCACGGCATCCATCAGCGGGACAATCTTCCGCTCATGGCAGCACCGATCCGAATCCACCGCGTAAATTGGCCCGTTGTTCCGGGATTCGTAGGCAACCACCGACTCCTTGGCCCGGACGAACTCAACCTCGATCCCGTACCGATCGGCGATCCGGTCGCGCAATTGCAGCGTCTCGGCGAACTGATAACCGGTGTCGAGGTTGAAGACCCGGACCTTGGGCTCGATCTCCGCCAGCATGTGGAGGATCACACAACCTTCGGGTCCGAACGCCGTCGCCATCGTCAGCCTGGGATGGTACGTTTCGACCGCCCACCGCAAGATTTCCCGCGGCGAAGCGTTCGCCAAGCCTCGATTGACCTCCGCCCAGTCGACCGAGGGTGGAGTGGCAAGTTGCATCGACATAACCTACGAACCTCCCAGAACTAGAACCGTGGGAATCTTACCCATGTTCTGTTGGCAAGTCAACTTTCCAAGGATCGGTCTGAGGTTGAGTTGATCCTCAAGATTTTTCATCCTGGGGGTTGAGGGTTGATCGGAGGAACGACCCGAGGGGCGAGGTAGACCGTGACGGGAGTTCCTTTGGGTGGGACCTTCTCGGGATTGGCGACGTAAGCGCGGTCGGCATCGCTGGCCGAGCTGCGGTAGGGAAGGTCGAGGATGGATGAGGCGAAGTTGGCGACGGTGATCAGGTCGCCGTCGTCGGCCGCATAGACCATCTTGTTGGTCCGACGGTCGGGGAAAAGTTCGCTGCCGGCGAACACCCAATCTCGGGTGAGCCGAGCGCCCGAAGTTCCATCCTTGACCCACTCGCGAGCGTCGGCCTTTTTCTTCTGCCCCGCCTGGGTCCATTCGACCTCGATGGCGATCTCGGAGCCGGTCGGCGGGGAGAACTTGGGTTCGAACCGGACCGGGTGCCCAGGGTTGGCCCCCGTGAGGAGCAGGGCCGCATGGATTGATTGGGGCGGGGCATCGGTCGCCAGGATCGACTCGTGCTCCTTGGTGGCTTTTGAGCACAGCAAGTGTTCGAGCGCGCCATCATTCATGCAAATCCGGGCCCTGAGGACCACTCGCTTCGCGGTCGGGTCGAACCAGACATCCTGGCCGAGCGGTTTCCAACTCGGGTCGGGTTGGAAGGAGTCGGCGGACGGGGTCGCGGGCGACCCAGCCTGGGCGAGCGTCAGCAAGGCCCAGAGCGTCAAGGTGCTGGTCATGTTCGATCGCCCTTTCGGAGGAGGGGCGGTGTGAGGTTTCGAGACGAAGGGGGCCGCCGGAGCGGCCATTGTCGCAGAGTATCTGTCGGGTGGGCGCAAGGAAATGGCCGCCGAGGGGGGAATAGCTCCCACCTCGGCGGCCGATCGCGTTGGGAAGTTGGCGATTAGCGGACCACGGACCCAGAAGGCTGGGCGACGATCAGGGGTTCGGGTTGACGGTCTGGACGCCCAGGCGGGCCTCTTCTTCTTCGAGGATGATGATCCGAGGCGTGACCATCAGCATCAAGCTATCGGTCCGGCGACCGATCCCGATGTTGCGGAACAAGCGGTTGACGAGCGGCGTTTTGGCCAGGACCGGGACGCCGTATTCGAGCCGTTGCTCGCGGAGCCGCTTGACGCCACCCAGTAGCACCGTGCCGCCGTCGGGGACGGTGACGGTGGTGTTGATCTGGGTGGTGGTGACCTGCGGCAACTGGATCGTGGTGTTCAGAGCGGTCGCCTGACCGCCCAAGCCACCACCGCCGACCGCCGCCGCCGGGAAGGTCAATGTCGTCAAGGAGTCGACCGTCGTGAAGGTCGGGGCGAGCGACAATCGGACGTAGCGACGATCCGACGAGACCACCGGGGTGACGCTCAACTGGACGCCGTCAGGCAAAGTACCCACCTGAGGCTGGAAGGCGACCGCACCCGCACCGACCACCGGGGTCAGCGTCTGGATGTAGTTCTGTTGCTGCTGGTTGATGATCGTGGCCTGGGCACCATTGAAGGACGTGACCTTGGGGGCCTGGACGATGTTGTTCCTGGCGTCGCCCTGGGCGGCGGTCAAGAACAGGTACATTTCGAGGTCGCTCAAGAACGAGATCCCGAAGGTCGCCCCCGAGTTTGGCACCGCGTTGAACGGCACGGCGGCCGAGGCGCTTCCTTGAGTGAAAGGAATCCCAAGGTTGGAGGTGAAGTTCCTCTGACCAGGACCATTTGTGCCGACGATGACCGGCGTACGTGAGCCGAGCGAGTGGTCGAGGAACGGGTTGACCAGGTAGTCCTGGATCACGGTCCCGCCGCCGCCGCCGCCGCCGGCTCCGGTCCCGGCTCCACCGCCGGCCCCGCCGCCGATGCCCGCACCGCCGGTGCCGCCGCCGCCGCCGGCAAAGCCGCCGCCGGAGATCCCGCCGGCACCGGTGCCACCGCCGCCGGTGCCGCCGCCGCCGCCGCCGCCGCCGCCGATGCCCGCACCGCCGCCGCCGCCGCCGCCACCGGCAAAGCCGCCGCCACCACCGCCGGTCGTACCGCCGGTGCCGCCGCCGCCGCCGGTGCCGCCGCCGCCGCCGCCGCCGGTCGTGCCGCCGCCCGCCGTGCCGACGCCGCCGCCGGTCGTGGTGCCGCCGCCGGTGGTGTTACCGCCTCCGCCGTTGATGGGCGAGTTGAGGATCGGGAACAGGGCCGCCGCCGGGTTGGGGGCCGCGAAGGTCGTCTTCTTGCCCACCGCCTTCGACTGGATGTTGAAGTCGAAGTTCACGCCGATCTGCTCGAAGAAGTCGTCGCTCACGGTGATGAACCGCACTTCGATCGACACCTGGAGGTCCTGGAGGCGGCGAAGTTGCTTGAGCAACTCGGCCACTTCTTCGTGGACCTCGGCGGTGTGCCGGATGATCAAGCTGATGCTCAGCATGAACGGCGTGATCGAACCGGGCTGGGCCGGGTCGGCATCGTTGCCGCCTCCGCCGAATGCCCCACCCATCCCGTAAGAGTTCTCGTTCTTGCCGGTCGAGTCGGTCACCCGCCAGGTGCCCGGCGCGATCGTGTTGGTGATCAGGTTGATCAAGGGAACCATGTCGGCTTCCGAGACCACCCTCTGATTTTCTTTGACGACCGGCGCACCATTGCTCGCGGTCATCGCGTTCGGGTCGGCCACCGCGATGGGCGACATCGCCAGGTTGGCTTTCGACCCGGGCTGGGCCATGTTCGGCAAGATGACCAGGTCGGCCACCGGGTAGGGCCATTGGAAGGTTTTCGACCGGGACGCTTGCTCGCTGGTGATCAGCAGCACGTCGTCTTCGGCTTTGTAGGTCAAGTTCATCGGCCGGAGCATGAACTTGAGGGCCGACTTCAGCTTGATGCTGTTGGCCTGGATGTTCACCTTCGAGTCGCGGGTCAAACCCTCGTCGCTGAGCGCCTTGGGGTCGAGCATCACGTTCAAGCCGGTGTAATTCTGGATGAAGGCGATGGCGTCGCCGAGCGACATGTCCTTCATATTCAGCGTGATCGGCTCGTTCAACTTCTTCTCGATGCTCAACTCGTTCGACGATTTGGGGCGTTGATCCGACCGGGACATTTTCAGACGTTGATCGCTCATCTCCTTGAACGTCTTGGGGAACGCGATGCCGTTGCGAGCCGCCTCGGTGTTGATGACCATCGTCTTATCGACGTCATGGATCGCTTCGAGGAAACCCTCTTCCTTGTCCTTGCGGTCGCGGACCGAAGTGTCGTAGTGGCGCTGGAGATTCGACTTGGTGACCATGATGGTCGCGGCGACTTCGTTCGGGTCGATCTCGGCGGCGCGTCGGGCGTGCTCTTCGGCCTTGGCGTAGTTCCCCTCGGCGTAGGCCTTCTGGGCCTTGTCCATGAGGTCCTTGATGGCCGTCTTCTTGGCCACGTCGGCTTCGAGGATGGCGAGCTTCTTCTGCTCGATCTTCGCCTTCTCGTCCTTGACGAGCATCTTCTTGTCGAACTCGACCTTGTCCTTCTTGGCCAGCTCGATCGCAACCTCGATCCGGCGCACCATCGTCCGGGCGACCGTTTGCGGCAAACCGGCGGCCTTGACCGAAGCCAAGGTCGTTTGCAACAAGGCGATCGCCTTGTCGGGGTCGGTTTCCATCATCCGGCGAGCCTCGGCGACCTTGGTCCCGACCTCGGCGTTGAACTGCTGGGCCTTGAGCGACTCGGCGTCCGACGACGGCACGTCCGAAGCCGTGGCCTGCCCCTTGTCATCCTTGGGCAGCTTCAGCAGGAGGTCCTGGACCTTCCGCATCATCCCCTCGTCGAGGGCGGCGCCCGAAGCGGCGACCTCGTTCAGCAAAGCCCGAGCCTTGCCGACGCTGTCGGGGCCGCCTTTGCGAAGCGCGTCGAGGGCGGCGTCGTAAACGGCCAGAGCCCCGCCTTGCTCGGACAAGGCGATCTGGGCGAGCATCTCTTCAGCTTGCGCATCCAGACCATAACCGCCGGTCTTGGCCTCGTTCACCTTGTCGCGAGCAGCGGGGTAGTTGCCGCTCACGAAAAGCGATTTGGCCTGGCTGAGGAGTTCAACACCCTTGTTGCCGTCGACCGGTTGGTCGGCGGACAAGGACGGGAGCGCGACGACTTCCGGCTCGGCCGAGGGCTTACCCAAGGCGGGCGGAGCATCGTCCGGACCACCCGCGACCGGCGGAGCGGCGGCGTCGAACACGACCGGAGCCGGAGCGTCAAGCCCCGAAGCCGCCACGGGCTCGTCCACGTTGCTGACCCGCTTGACCGCCGAATCCACCACGACCGAAGTCGTCGGCGGGACCGCCATCTCCTGGGCCTTCAAGCGGTCGGCCTCGACCAGCTTCGCGGCCGCTTCGACGCTTTGCCCCTTGGCCAGCAACTCATTCGCTTGCCGTTCGGCCACGACGCTCGGCGCCTCGACGCCGGGCCTGGCGGTCGAGTTGGAAGCGACGTTCGAGTGCGACCGGGCGATGGCGATGTCGTTGAGCACCGCTTCGGCACGGTCGGTCGTCAACGACGGCACGACGTTCAACTTCATCGCTTGCCGGGCCTTGGTTTCGGCCTGATCGAGGTCACTCGTCGCCAGGTGGTGACGGGCCTCGGCGACCAAGACATCATAAACCCCCTGGCTCGGCTGGGCTTTCACCGGCAGCGACCGCGTCGCATCTCGCTTGCGGAGGACCCGAGCGGCGTCGGCCACCTTGCTCGGCTTGTCATCCCAGCGACCATAGTTCAGTTTCCAGGAATCCACATCGAGGGCGATGGCTTCGGCTTGCTCGAACTGGTTGGAAGCCAGCAAGTTGCGGGCTTCCTTGAGCTTCGCCAGGGCCGTGGCCTTGTCGTGGACGCCCGAGTTGCCGGTCCCGCCAGCCATTTTTGGACGAGCTTTGGCGATCGCTTCGCCCACCTTGTCGGGAGTCTCGTCGAACAACCCCCACTTCACCGGCATCTGGCGAACCTTGACGACGAGCTGCTCGGCCTCGTCGTAGTTCCCCATCCGCATCTGTTCCTTGGCCGAATGCAACTTGAACCGAGCCTCTTGCTTCAGGTCGGTGGTTCCGCGACTGGTCGGGTTCGTCATGCGGGACGGTGAGATCGAGGCACTCGCCGAAGCGGGTCCGCTGATCCCGCCGCCACTTCCGGCGAAACCACCGCCCGAGATCCCCGCACCGCCAACGCCGCTGCCGCCGCCAGCGAAACCGCCGCCGCTCAAAGCTGGGGCCGTCGAGGTCGTCGATGCCGGAGTTACGCTGGCGTCGACCGGGGTTGGCTTGAGCTTGGCGAGGTAGTCGTCAAGCTGGGCCTGATCCGCCGGAGGAAGCTGATCGCGATAATCGTTGGCCACCTTGAGATACTTGGTGGCAAGGGCTGGATCACCTGTATTAAACAGGCGAATTCCCCCTTTGAGATACTCCCCGGCCGGCGCCGAAAGCGCCGGGCGGTTGGTTGACGAGGCGTCCCCATCTGGGGGCGAGCCTTCCGTGGTGACCCCCCACACGCCGAGGGTCAAGAGGATCGTGAGTTTTCCAAGGCTTCCCAACGCGACCTCCTTTCGCCGCTTCCGAGGACAACCGCCGACTTCCCTGGCGACGGTTTTTATCTGTCCTGGGCGCGGGGAACATGAATCCGGTGCTTCGCAGATGCCGGCCCCCGGACAGGGCAACGGCGGCTTCCCCAGTCGCTGAGGGTCGAGCCAATCCGAAAGTAACAAGGGGTGCGAGTCGAGCGAGATTGGTGGGCAACCCAGAGCGAGAAGAAGACGAGGCGGTGTCTTACCCCGACCCGGGAAATCGGTCAAGCGGGTTTTCCCGTTTTTCTGACCGGTCTTCGTTTTGGGGTCCAATGAAAAACCCCCGGGCAGGAGCACGGGGGTCATCACGGGAACAACTTAACTCAAAATTCCGCGAATTGATCAACCCGCGCTACGCCCGCCACCCTGTTTCGCCCCTCTTCCCGAACGAGCTCTCCTCGTGCCACTCCCTTTCTCTCGCTTCTTGCCCGAATCTTCGAGTGCCTGGCGATAGTTGGCATCCATATCCTCGCGGACCTCATCCGACCTGTCTCGGGCCTGGCTGCGGATCACCACCGAACCATCGGGCTCGACCACCATCGCCACGGCGGGCACCGTGAAGGAGTTGCGTTCGACGCCGATGTCGGGAATCCGAATTCGACCTCCCAACGAGTCGAGGACGAAGGAACGGCTGTTGAAATCGATGGTCACGCTTTTCGCTCCGCCCCCCTCGGAGGAGGGCTCCTGAACCGTCCCGTTATCGCCGATCAAGAAACCTGGCGCGGCATCGTCGGTTTTCAAGACGGTTTGCCCGGTGGCCGGATTCCATCGGACCACCTGGAACATCACCACGTCGTCTCGCCGGTTGTCCTGGGCTGAACTCTGAGCATAGGCCGAAACGTCGGCGGGAACCGACACGGCCTCGGTCGGCTCGCTCCAAGGGCCGATCAGCTCCTTGCTCGAGGTATCCACCCCGGGGTTGACGTCGGATCGTTCGAAGTTGGGGTTCTTCACGACCAATCGGAGGCGGTAACGATAGGTTGTGTTCGGTTCGACCGAGAAGTCGAGCGAACGGAGCATCAATGTCGCCTCGCTGTTGGCCGTTACGGCTTCGTCGGGTTGACCGCCCCCCTGCGGACCCATCCCACCCCTCATCCCTTCGCCCATATCTCCGCCGGCCATCATCCCCGCACCACCTCGCGGGCCCATAGCCCCGGTCGGACCTCGGTCCATTCCCATCATCTTCCCGCCGGGGCCTCCCGGACCTCGCATGTTCCCGGCGTTCACGTCGGCCGCCGGGCCATCGCGAACCTCGGCCGGGACCAGTCGAGCGACGTGGACCCCGGTCCAGTAGCCTGCACGCAGGAAAGGCAACTGGTCCACCAAGGCTTCGGGCCTCATCACCAGAGGAATCAGTTCCTCGTCAGCCTCGGGGAGATTTTCGAGGACTTTATACTTGGCATCCTCGTCAACGGCGGCGGGATCAGACCAACTCCCGTCGGATTGGCGGATCTGCCGCTCGGCATCGACCCGGTTGTATTGAGGAAACGCGATTGCTGGATTTTTCAGGGCCAAGAGCCAGTTTTTGTTCATCTGCTCGTTGTTGATGACGCCCGTGATGACCACCCAGCGTTTGCCGACCGTATCTTCCTTCCAGGGACCGGTATCAACCGGATCGGCGGGTTCGGCCTTGGCCGGCTCGGCTTTGTCCTTATCCTCCTTCTTGGCGGCGTCGACGTTGCCGGCCATCAGCCTCTGAAGCTTTTGCTTCTCGGCCTCCTGGCGCTTCGCCGCGTCTTCCGGCTTTTCGCCGCGACCCCCTCGACCGCCCCGATACGTTCCTCGACCCTCGTTGCGTCCACCGGCTGCGAGGGCCGAAGTGTCCGGAATCCGGTTTTTCTTATCGTCGAGCGTAAACAAGAGCATACCGCCCCGACCCGGGAAAACCGCCAGTTCGGTCGGCGCGATGATCTCGGGGGTATCGCGGATCAGGCCCGCTCCTGGTTCGGGGATGACCCAATCCAGCTTCACCCGGTAATCGCTCGGCTTCAGGGCGTTCGTCGCCTGGTTTTCGACGATCTTGACGAAGCCCGGGTCCTTGATCCCCGCCTCTTCGACCCGGGTCAAGATCGTTTCGGCATCTTGTTTCCTCCCGAGGTTCGAATCCGCCTGTTCCGCTTTCTTTTGCAGCTCATCGGGGCTGGTGGCGATCGTCGTCCTGGTGGCCGCGAGTCCAAGGCAAACCACCAGGACCGTCACGGCGATCCCGACCACGAATTTCTCGCCCTGCCGTAGCCCCAAGGCTTTCAGCTTTTCCATCGATGCATTAGCCATGGAGGGAAGTTCCTCTCGCTCGAAATCAGGAACAGAGGAGGGCAACACGTCCTCCCCTGCAAATCTCCGAATGTCAGGTCACGATTTGGGGGTCGAAAGGTCCGCCTTGGGCGCGGCAGCGTCGGTTTTCGGGGCGTCGACCCCGGAGGGAGGGGTCGGCGGCGAACCAGCCTCCGTCGTCGGAGCCTGGGCCGGAGTTGCGGGTGTCGTGGACGCTCCGCTCGGGGCCGGGGTCGAGGCCGGGGCTGCCGCAGGAGTGGTCGGCGTCGAGGCCGGCTCGGTCGCGGTCGAAGTGGACGGTTCGGCCGGCGGGATCGGGGCGGGCGTGTTGTAAAATCGTGCCTGGCCGTAGACCGTGACCTGGATCACGTTGAAATATTGATCGACGTTTTTCTTGGGAGCGGCCTTGGCCTGGGCGGCCTCCTTGGCCTTCTTTTGTCGCTCTTCGCCCTTGTTAGGTGCGCTTCGGAGATCGGTCCCGCCCCGTTTGGGAGTATTGTTCCCGCGGCCATATCCTTGGCCACCCATCGTCCCGGCCATGGCGTCTTCCATCCTCGATGAGGGCATCCCATTGCCGCCCCCATTCCTTCCTCCTCGCATCTGCGCGCCCGCCATGCCTCCCATCATCTCTCTTCCACGGCCTCCTCCGTAGGCCATCTCCATCCCACCCATCCCGCCCATCCCGGAGTTCGTCTCGCCATAAACCGGCTTGACGACGGGGACCATCGGCTTGGCGATCTCGGGTTCCATGACCTGAATGGCCATCGGCGAGTTTTCCAGGCCGACGAGGAATTCGGACAAGCGCGATTGTTCCACCAAGACGGTCATCTCGATGGGCAGAACCTTGTAAGGCAGCGGGACGTCGGACTTGAGGTAATAAACCTCGTCGTTCGCTCCACCACCCCCACCCTTGCCCATCATCATCCCGCCACCCATGCCACCCGGGCCAGCGGCCTGTGCCGCCGCGGGATCGGGTACTGGCGTCCCCTCGGGGACCAGGGGCGGGGCAGGGTCGAGCAAGACACCCTTGGCGAGCGACTTCTGATCCTGGGCCGAGGCCGATCCCACATCGATGTCGAGGACTTGCTTGATCCAGGCGCCGTCCCAGTCTTTGGCCCCAGCGTCCTCGTTGACCTTAGCGACGACATCCAAGAGCGCCGTGACGACCCACAATCGCTCCTGCTCGGCCCAGACCTTGCCAAGTTCGGGGGGTGATTCGAGCTTGAACGGTGCCGGCTTCAGGAGAATGGCTTCGTCGGGGACGAAGACGATCCCGGTGCCGTCCTCGGGGTTCCAGGGCTTGACGGTCTGATAAACCCGGCTGACGAATTCGGGATAAGCGACCGTGTAGTCGTAGATGGCCGCCTGGACCTGTCCTCGGTCGATATTCTCGGGCCACTTCCGACCCCAAGTCCGGAACTTATCCTGAACGACATCGGGCCACTTCAGGAGCGGCTCTTGCCGCTCGTAAAGCTTCCGCTGGGTCGAGTCGACGTCCTTGGCCAGGACTTCCTTCTTCTCGTCGACGACCTTCTTGTAGTCGGGGTTCGGCTGGTTGGCCGAGGTGTACTTCCCGACGTCGGTGTCGGCGGATTTGATTTCGCCTTCACGCTTTTTGGTCGCTTCGTTGTAGGTTCCCGAGCCGACGAAGTAGCCGATGAGCGGCAAGAACAATGACACCCCGACCGCGATCCAGAAGCGATATTTGACGCATTGTCTCAGAAATGTTTTCAGTTGGTCCATGACCGAAGAGGCCTCAGCAGGGCGTGGTGTGGTGATCGATGGGGAAAGGACCTCGGGGGTCGATCGAGGGTCTCGACCGCCCGAGGAGATTGGCTTCGTTTCGTCAATCAGCGAGAGCCGGGAGACGCCGGCGGCGTCGCGGCACCGGAAGCGGCGGGGGGTGTGCCGGGGGTCGCCGGGGCCGTCGGAGTCGCCGACGGGACACCGGGGCTGGCCGCGGTCGGCGTGTTGGCCGCTTTGGCCGCCGAGGCTTCGGCCGCCTTGATCAGGTTCATCGAGCCTTTGACCGACTCCTGGTCGAGTTGCTGTTCGACCTTGGAGATGTCCTGAGCCGAGACGGCCCCTCGATTTTTCTCGTCGGACTCGGCGGCGACGAGTTCCTTGCGGATGTCCTCGATCGGCTTGGCCGGTTTATCGGCGGTGGGCGGCTGCCAGACGAACTGGATCAAGAAGTCGGTCCGGGTCAGCTTGACGAGTTTCTTGGCATCGGCGGCTCCGGAGTTGGAGCCGAAATTCATCCCCGGCCCTCTCCCTTTCATTCCGCCCATCATCCCACCCATCATGCCGCCCATCATCCCGCCGCCTCGTCCCCCCATCATGCCCGCCATCCCGCCTCCCCCTTCGCCTTGCATCCGACCGGGTCCTCCGGACGGCATCGATCCACCACCGCCCATGCCACCGGGACCACCACCCGCCGCCACGGGGGCCGACGCCCGGCCCAGCATAGTCGCGGCCGAGGCGATCCCGTTGCCGCCCGACCCCAACTCCGCCGTCCAGTTCGGGTCCCTCACGAACCAGGTCATGGCGACATGGCTGACGCCCAAAGCTCGGAGGTCGGCACTCCAGAATCGGGGCAGCACTTTGGTGTAGATGTAGTTGTAGGGGCCGAACGACGTGCGCTGGTTCGCAGGCAGTTTCGTCTCCTCGGTCGTCGGGGTCGGGTTGTAGTGGTGGCAAAGGATCTGGACGATCCAGCCTTCCCCCGCTGGCGGGACTTTGCGGTCCAGGGGGTGCAACGTCCCTTTGTAATTCTCGGCGATGTTGTCGTACCACTCGACGGCCACGTCGGTCCGGTAGACCGGCTTGATCTTGTCGATGTGAACTCGAAGCTTGTCGAGGATCTTGACGTCCTTGGGAATCTTCGGGTCGAGGTGATATTCCGAGGCGGGATCGGGAAAGTGCTCGTTGATCACCTTGAGGAACTTGGGCCAAGCGGCGCGGTCCTCTTCCGGGTTGACGAGGGCCTTACCCTCGGCGAGCTTCGTGTTGAACTCGCCCTTGGACGCCTCGTAAGCGGTCACATATCCGGAACCCTTGGTGCTGACGCCCTTCGCCCTGTCGATCGCGGCCTTGTAGGGTTCGTTCACGACCTTGGCATAAGCCCGGAAGTCGCCGAGGAACAAGGCCAGGAAGCCGAGCATCAACAAGGCCGAGGCCGCCAAGGCCCAAGGCTTCTTGCGGCGGATCAGGCGAACCTGCTCGACTTCCGGCGGCAATAGGTTGGTCCTGAGCTGGCTCCGATTCAGACCTTGGAGGGCCAGCCCATAGGTGACGGCGAACGACGGCAAGTTCTCGACGAACTGCGGGGCCGACTTGACCTCGTCGCCGGTCAGCTTGGCGAAGTCTTCGAGTTTCTCGACTTCCAGACCGTTCAAATTCTGCTGGAGGAATTTCTGGAGGCCAGGGAGCTTGAACCCATTGCCCAAACCGACGACCTTGAGGATCTGGGCGGTCCGGTTCACGCTGGAGTAGAACCCGATCGAGCGGTTTACCTCGCTGGCGAAGTCGTTGAAGATCCCCCGCATCGCGGTGAACACCGCCTTGGGGTCGGGGGCCTTGGTGGCGTTCCGCTTCAGGTGCTCGGCCTTGGCGAAGGTGAGCTTGAGCTCTTTGGTCAAAGCTCGGGTGAAGTGGTTGCCGCCGATCGGGACGTTCCGCTGCCAGATCCGGGTCCCGTCGCTGATGATCAAGTCGGTATTGTCGGCGCCGATGTCGAGGAGGACGATCGAACCTTTCAGGCCCGACCCTTTGAGCTGGTCGAAGGTGACATAGTTGTAGAGCGCGATCGGACCCATCTGGACGACGTCGATCTCGATCCCCGCCGCCTTGAACGGAGTGATCGCCCGGTTGATCTGGTCGCGCTTCATCGCGAACAAACCCACCTCGACCGTCGTGAAATCTTCCTCCTCGGCCTCTTCGTCCTTGTCGCCGATCTGCTGATAGGCCCAGACCACCTCTTCGAGCGCGAAGGGGATCTGCTGCTTCGCCTCGAACTTGACGATGTCGGGGATTCGCTTCTTTTCGACCGGGGGGAGCTTGATGAATTTGACCAGGCCAGCCTGACCCGGCACGGCGATCGCGACTTTGCAACCTTTGAGGTCGTTGCGGTCGAGGAACGTCCCGAGGGCTTCGGCGACGAGGGCTTCGGGGTCGGCGTCGGGTTGGCTGAGGATCTTGGGATATTCGACGAAGTCGAACGCCTCGGCCACGACGGAGTCGGGCGAGTCGCCCGGGACAAGCTTGAGCGCCTTCAGGGCGGCTTGACCAATATCGAGCGCCCATACGGCCTGATTCTTCGCCATGCGATCGATCTCCTGATTAGTCCGATCCAACTATTGCTTGCGAGGTCGAGGGGACGGACGTTCGGTCAAGCCGAAGGAACAAGCGGCTTATCGAAGGCGGACAAGGGCCGGAAGGTTCCGACTGGCGTGGGACGCCACCCGCCGCAGGGGGAAAACAAGCTAGCACAGCCGGAGGCCCGAAGTCCAACAAACCGGTTTCTAGAAGGACCGGAAGACGAGTGTCATCTGCTTGGACGACTCCCCGACGAAAAAGTTCCCCGGGCCTCGATCATCCTGGGCGATGTTCGACTTTGCGGACGATCGAAGGTGAAGCCGGCTCGCTGTTCATCCCCTAATCGGTCAAGCTTAACATACGATCTCCACCCAAGCCGTCGCGAGACCTGGTGGTCGGCCTCGACGCTCGCTCGATGATTTTGGCCCTCGAAGACGAACCATGACGCCGCTGCCGATCGACCCCGCGTTGCCCAAAATTCTCGACCAGATCCGCGACCATCGTCGACTGGTGTTGGTCGCGGCCCCCGGGGCGGGAAAAACCACAAGAGTTCCGCCGGCCATCCTCCAATCCGGGTTGCTCTCGCCGGATCATCCGACGTTGATGCTCCTGCAACCCAGGAGGGTCGCCGCCCGCGCTTCGGCGAGTCGGATCGCCGTCGAGCAAGGGTGGGAACTCGGCGGTCAGGTCGGCTATCAGATCCGGTTCGAGAAGCGGGTTGGACCCGACACCCGGCTCAAAGTCGTGACCGAGGGGATTTTGAACCGGCAACTGGTCGCCGACCCGTTCCTCGATGGCGTGGGAGCCGTGATCCTCGACGAGTTCCACGAGCGGAGCTTGCACACCGACCTGGCTTTGGCCCTATTAAGGGAGATCCGCGACACGGTCCGCGAAGACCTGATCATCATCGCGATGTCGGCGACGATGGAGGCCGAGCCGGTGTCGCGCTTCTTGGGCGACGCGCCGATCGTCCGGGTGGCGGGCAAGACCTTCCCGGTGGCGATCCGCCACGTCGGATCATCGACGATGACCCAAGGCCCGCAAGGCATCGCCGACCAGGTCGCGGCGGTTGTCGAGCAAGCCGTGGCCGACTCGGACGAAAAAGGGGACGTCCTGGCGTTCTTGCCCGGTGTCGAGGAGATCCGCCGGACCGACCGAGCTTTGACCGGCTGGGCGGATCGCTCCGGGATTCGGGTCTTGCCGCTGCACGGCTCGCTTTCGAGCGAGGAACAGGATCGGGCGATCCGACCGGGGGCTGGTCGCAAAGTCGTCCTCGCGACCAACATCGCCGAAACGTCGTTGACCATCGACGGCGTGACCACCGTCGTCGACACTGGCCTGGCCCGGGTGGCCGGCTTCGACCCGACCCGAGGTCTGGACCGGCTCGAACTCGCCCGGATCAGCCGGGCGTCGAGCGACCAACGCGCAGGCCGGGCCGGTCGGACCGCGCCCGGGCGATGCGTCCGGCTCTGGACCGAAGCCGAGCATCGCGGCCTGCCCGAAGCCGACGTTCCCGAGATCCGCCGAGTCGACCTGTGCGGCACCGTCCTCCTGCTTCGAGCCTGGGGGGTCAAAGACCCCTTGAGCTTCGGTTGGCTCACCCCACCCGATCCCGTCGCGCTCGAATCCGCCGAGCGCTTGCTGGTCTTGCTGGGTGGTCTCGAATCCGCCCGAGGCCCGATCACGACCGTTGGCCGCCGCCTCCTCGACATCCCGGCCCATCCGAGGCTCGGCCGCCTCCTGCTCGCCGCGTCGGCGGTCGGACTGGAGCGGGAAGGGGCGTCGCTCGCGGCTTTGCTCGCCGAGAAGGACATCCTGACCCGGTCGTTCAACCGCGACGCTCGCCCCGACTTCCACGCCGAGTCCGACGTCCTGATCCGCCTCGACCGGCTCGAAATCGCGGAACGAAGCCGGTTCGCCCCCAGCCTGCGCGAGTCGGGGATCGACCCATTCGCCGCTCGACAGGCCGCCAACATCCGCGACGACCTCCTCCGGATCGCCCGACGACTCCCCGGCCCATCGACCGGTGCGGGGGTTTCGGATGTTGTCTCAAACGAAGCCAATCTCCTGAAACTCGTCCTGATGGCCTATCCCGATCGGGTTGTCCGCCGCCGAGGGGGGACCGGGACGACCGGGGTCATGGTCGGCGGGCGAGGCGTCCGGCTCGACCCCGAGTCGGTCGTCCGCGATGCCGAGTTCTTCCTGGCGCTCGACCCCCGCGAAGATCGCCGCAACGGAGTCCTGGAAGCGAAGGTCCGGATCGCCAGCGCCATCGATGTCGAGTGGCTCGACGAGCTTTTCCCGGCTTCGATCCGTCGCGAACAGTCGGTGCAGTTCGACCCCGAGCGCCGCCGGATCGTCGGGGTCTCGACGCGAAGCTACCTCGACCTAACCTTGTTCGAGGATCGAAACGCCCCGGCGCCTCTCGACCAGGCGTCGAAAGCCCTGGTCGCGGAGTTCGCACCGAAAGCCCGAGCGTTCTTCGAGCAAAACGAAGCCAACGCGACCTGGCTCCGACGCTATGACCTGGCCCGAGCCACCATGCCCGATGGCGACTGGCCTGAGTTCGATGCCGATGTCTGGGCGGAACTTGTCGCCCTCGCCTGCCAAGGCAAGCGGACCGAGGAGGAAGCCCAGCGATCGGCCTCGATCGGCCTCTTGCAGACTCGGTTGACCTACGCCCAGAACCGGCGCCTCGACAACGACGTCCCCGAAGCGATCGTCGTCCCGAGCGGGAGCCGGATCAAGCTCGACTATCGCCCCGAAGCGGCAGGGCCGCCCGTGCTCGCCGTCCGGCTCCAGGAGTTGTTCGGTTGCACCGAAACCCCTCGAATTTGCGGCGGGAGGGTGGCCGTCCTGATCCACCTCCTCGGCCCCAACTACCGCCCGGTGCAGATCACCGACGACTTGCGGAGTTTCTGGGCGGACGCTTACTTCCAGGTCCGCAAGGACCTCCGATCTCGCTACCCCAAGCACTCATGGCCCGAGAACCCGCTCGAAGCCCGAGCCGAGGCCCGAGGAGGGCGTCGAGGCCCGCCCTCCCCCTGAGTCAAGACAAGGCGGCTTCGCACTCGTTCGCTTCGACCTCGGGGAAGAGGGGCAAGGTCCGTTCCGACCGGGCCCGGATCGCGTCGAGTTTTCGTCGAAGCCTGGCGCCGACGCTGGCGTGTCCCGCCTGGCTCTGCAACACATGGTACAGCCTCGGACCGACCTCGGGGCCGTAGCGATCGACGTAACTTTGGAGCTTACGCAAGGGCGTCACCTCAAGTGGTTGGGAGGATCAAGGCGCACCGTCCGTCTTGATAGAATACGAAGGCGGAAGGGTCAAAGTTCGTCCCGGACCCGCGAATAGGCCCCGAGGATTCGGTCGTGATTCGTCGAAGATGGCAACGCCCGATCAGCGGGATCATCGGAGTCTTAATTATTTCGATCTTAACCCTGGCCACCATGAGCTGGACCGAACCGCCGCGCTATGATGGGGCCGGTTACGCGACGCTCGGGAAGGCCATCGCCGAAGGGCGAGGCTACCGCGACATCAGCCGGCCCGACGCTCCCCGCCACACCCACTTCCCGCCGGCTTACCCCGGGCTGCTGGCTTTGCTCTGGAAGGTGTCGGGAACCGACAACCCCGGGCGGTTCACCATCCTGGCACATGCGGCGTCGCTGGCTTGCATGGCCCTCGGCGTCTGGTCGTTCGGGCGCTGGTGGTCTTCGACCGAACCGCGAGAGGTGGCGACCTGCCTGACGCTCGCGTTGGCGGTCAACTGGACCTGGGTCAAGACCGGCGGGGTGATTCGGTCCGAACCGCTGGCCGTCGCCATCGGGGGTTTGGCTCTGCTGGTTGCCCGCAGGCTGTCGAGCGCTCGAACTTTGTTGGTCGGGTTGGTCGCCTTGATCTTTCTCCTCGGTTTCGGGATGTTGACTCGGCAGGTGTTCGCCTGCTGGGTGTTCGCCCTGGCGTTGGATTTGGGGCTGCACCGAGGTCGATCCGCCGCGATCTTCTTGCTCGGCGGCGTGGCGATATTGTTTGCCCCTTGGGCTTTCTATCAGGTCCGGATCGGCGAGGGGACCCAGTCGGGTTTGTTTCGTCGCGAGGGCCTTCTGCCCTTGGTCGCAGATCAATCCTTGTTTTATGCCCGAAGAATCCCCGACTCGATCGCCGGGCCGTTCATCGAGGTTGCCACGGTGTTCGGTCGATCCTCTTGGCTCAGCACCTTGGCCTCGGCGGGGGGGATCGCCGCGACCTCGGTCGTGATCTTCGGTTGGGTTCGTTTGGTCCGGTCTCCCGTGCGACGGTTGGGCGGTTTGATCCCCTTGGCGACGCTCCCGCTCTTGCTCGTCTGGCCGTTCACCGAGGCGGGGCGATTCTTGATCCCGCTGGTCCCGTTTGTCTTGATGGCCGCGGTCGAAGGGGGAGCTTTCTTCCTCCGGAAACTCGGGGTCGATCGACCGGAAATCTGGGCGTCGCGACTGGTCCTCGCGATCTCCTTGCCGTACTCGGTTTATGCCGTCGGCTCGAACCGAGCCGGCGCCGAGCGAGCCACCCAGCGTGATTTCGACGCCGCTTGCGCGTGGATCGCCGATCAAACGACTCCCGAAGGGCCGGTCATGGGCCGCCACCCCGGCGATCTCGCCTGGTTGTCGAGGCGGTTGGCTGTTCCGATCCCCGACGGGGATCAACTCAAGATCGCCGAAGCGATTCGCCGGGAGCGCGTGGCTTTTCTCGTCATCGACGACGACCGCTATGCTCGAAGCCCCGACAATCCGCTTCGATCGCTGGTGACTGGGTCGCCTTGGGTCCAAAAAGTCTGGGGCAGGGGGACGACGTCGGTTTATCGGGTCGAGACCTCGATCATCGACGAACCCTGATCCTGACCTACTGGTAGATAGACTCGGTTGCCGTTACGATCACCACTTCGCTTCGACTTCGATGCCGCTTGAGGAGTCCTTGATGAGCATCCTAGATCCTTCGCGTCGAAGGGCCTTCACCCTGATCGAGCTGCTTGTCGTGATCGCGATCATCGCCGTGCTCATCGCGCTGCTCCTCCCGGCTGTGCAAGCGGCTCGCGAAGCCGCCCGACGAAGCCAGTGCGTCAACAATCTCAAACAGGTCGGCTTGGGCCTGCACAACTACTCGTCGTCGCAAAACGTGTTTCCTCCGGGGCGGATCAACACCTATGTCGCGGGCAACGGCCATTGTTGGGGGATGTATTCCCAGTTGCTCCCGCAAATCGAGCAGCAAGCGGTCTTCAACGCGATGAACTTCTCGCTCAACCCCGACCCCGACTACACCACGACATCGGCTGCCGCGAACAAGACCGCCGCCTTGACGGTCTTGAACTCGCTGCTCTGCCCGTCCGACGTCGGGCCTTCGCTGGTTCCGGTCGGCAATGGCCCTTATGCGACGCACAACTACCCGATGAATGTCGGGTCGGGCTATTCGGTGGTCCAGACCCCTCCGGGATCGCAGAACGCTCCCAACGGGATCTTCTTCGAAAACTCCAACGTCGGGATCGCTGGTATCACCGACGGGTCTTCGCAGACCGTCGCCGTCGGCGAGACGGTCCGGTCCGTGGCCGGCTCGCCGACCGGGGTGAACAGCTTGACGGTCTTCAAACAAGACCCTCTGGCCGGTTTCGTCATCACCGGGACCAACACTGCGGGCAACGGACCCCCGATCACCTCCGATTCGGATTATGCCACCCTCTGCCAGACCGCGTCGCCCCCGGGGTTCCAGGCGACCCGAGGTGTAAAATGGCTCTACGGCGCCCCCGGACATTCGATGTACAACCACCGACGCCCCCCTAATGATCGAGGCGTCGACTGCCGAGGGGGACTCCCGCACAGCGATAAGTCGCTCGCGGACTGGCAAAACCTCTCGCTGAACATCACGTCGAGGAGTCGGCACCCGGGTGGCGCCAACCTCCTGTTCTGTGATGGCCACGTCCAGTTCCTCAAAAACTCGGTCAACGTCGCCACCTGGCAAGCGATCGGTACTCGCAATGGCGGCGAAGTCGTCAGTTCCGATCAGTATTAAAACCAAATCGAAAAAAGATTCGTTCATGGGGCGGTCGTTCCGCGAGATCAGCGATCGTCAACCGGCCAGCATCTCACGATCTTACGCCCGAAGGTAACCGATGGTCGAGGCGCCTCGGGCTTCACGAACAATTCGCTTGCTTTGATCCGATCCACGGATCTAGGATCCCACCTGTCCTACTTGATTTCGGAACCGAGGCGTCCATTCGCGTCTGCCATCCCCGAATCCACCCGGAGGAGACCCGATCATGCCCCGCGCCAGTCTTGCGATCGCCTTGTTCCTGACCTGTCTCTGCTCGACCGCGCCCGGCGTGGCATGGGGGGCCTATGTCCTCACCACCATTGCATCGTTCGACGGCACGAACGGGTCCAACCCCCTCGCCGGCCTGGTGATCGACGCGCGAGGCAACCTCTACGGCACGACATTCCAAGGCGGAGCCGGCGGGAACGGTACGGCGTTCCGGATCGACGCCGTCACCGGCGCCCTGACCACCATCGCCACCTTCCGTGGGGCCAACGGGGCCAGTCCCGCCGGCGCATTGATCCTCGACAAGCGCGGCAACCTCTACGGCACGACGCAGTATGGCGGCGGCGGCGGGCAGGGCACGGCGTTTCGGATCGACGCCGTCACCGGCGCCCTGACCACCCTCGCCACCTTCCGCGGGCCCAACGGGGCCAATCCTCAGGCCGGCCTGACCCTAGACGCCCGGGGAAACCTCTACGGCACAACTTATGGAGGCGGCGGCGAATCCCGCGGCACGGCGTTCCGGATCGACGCGACCACCGGCAGGCTGACCACCATCGTTACCTTCCGCGGGCCGAACGGGGCCAACCCCGCCGCCGGCCTAACGATCGACGCGGTGGGCAACCTCTACGGCACGACGCAGTATGGCGGCACCACCTACGCCGGCACGGCGTTCCGGATCGACGCCGTCACCGGCGCCCTGACCACCCTCGCCTCGTTCTCGTACTCTCATGGGGCCAATCCCCAATCCGGCCTGACCCTCGACGCGCACGGCAACTTCTACAGCACGACGTCCGGGGACGGCGAGGCTAGTTACGGCACGATTTTCCGGATCGATGCCGCCACCGGCGCCCTGAGCACCCTCGCGACGTTCGGCCCCCCCAACGGGATCAACCCCGTCGGCAGCCTGACGATCGACGTGGGGGGCAACCTTTACGGCACGACGATCAGCGGCGGCGCCTTCGGCCAAGGCACGGTGTTCGAGCTCGGTCAACGCCCACGCTGACGCCGTCCTGCCCGAGACCCGCCCCGGTCCTGACCTCGCCGGCCGCGTTCGATCGCGGCGGGCCAAGGGTCGCCAACAAACCCACCATGGCTCATGGAGGGCACTTGGTGGCGGACACAACACCCAATAACGCCCTCAGGAACTCGGAGGTGGCTCGCTTGGCATTGTAGCACCACTCGAACATCGCCACGTACTGGTAAAAGTACTTCTTGCCCACCCCACGAAAGGGCCTCAAGAAGTTCCGCAGGTTCGTCCATGAACCTTCCAGCGTGTTGTCGTGCACCTCGCGGACCCCGTCACCGTCGTCGTCCCTCGCCCACTCGCGCTCCGCATGGCAGACCGTCGCGTGGCCCCGGCCTATCTCCGCCAGCCGGGCCTATCCGCGCCACTCGTCGGTGTACACCGTCGCACCGGGCCAGTTCGCCTTCCTCACCACCCTCCGCAGCGTCTGGCCGTCGGAGTTGCCGACCACCGTCAGCCGGACATGCCCGCTCTCGCGGCCGACGACCCCGCAGACCGGAGGCCGGTCGTTTTCGCAGGTCCCGTGGCCGCGCCGCTTGTTCGCCCGGCGACGCGGCGGGTCCTCGGGATCGAGATGCACCACGCCTTTTTTCCCCCGCATTCTGGTACGCCTCGTCGGCCTCCAGCACCTCGTCATCCAGCGGCATCCGGTTGCGGTTGCGGTGGGCCGCCTCCTGCAATCGGTGGCGGAACTTGTGCGGCTCGGAGCGGTCGCACTCCAGCTCGCGCGAGCTGGGCGGTGGGGACTCTTTGGGATACTGGACTTCGATCGTCGCCTGTGTGTCGCACTCCAGCTCGCGCGAGCTGGGCGGTGGGGACCCCCTGGGAGATGCCGCGGAGGATGAGGATCAACTCGCCGGGGCGTCGCTTGGTGCCCTGCAGGGCCGAGCCGGTGAAGGCATTGAAGACCCGGCGGCACGACCAGCAGCGGTAGTCCAGGACCGGTGCCCGGTGGCGGCGATGGACGGTGATCTGGTCGGCCGTCTTGCATCGCGGGCAGGCGAGACCGGCGGGGTGGAGGGCCTGCACGAGCTTGGCATAGCAGACCTCCTCGTCCATCAGCTCGCCGATCGGGAAATCCATGGCCGTCTCGGCCCCGGATGATGACTCAGCAGGTCCGGTCGAATATGACAACTCCAGGAGTGGGCCGCAAATGCCCCCTCACCGAAAACCCCTCATGAGCAAAAGATTTTGCGATTTCAGACTAAGCGCATCCCAAAATTCCGAAACTATCCCGGGACCGGGATATTTTCGAGTTCTGGGAGTCGTGCCTCAATGGATTCGCAACAACAAACGAAAGGGACTGGCCGCCTCGACTTCGAGCGGCTCAGGCGTGCCCAGTTGAGGTTGGATTGGTCGGGAGGAGCGGGGGGGAGCGACGCCCTGCCTTCGCTCCTCGGTCGGGTCGTCACGACCGAAGCGAGCATCAAGGTCGGGGGATTTTGCAAAGTCATCCCCTCGGTCGTTCTCGGGGTTGAGCAAGAAGGATCGGCCGGCATCTTCGCCGACTCGGCGACGGTTTCGAGCTCGGGGACGAACCCGTCGACGGTGTTCGTCTACTTATTGGGTTCGTTCGTGCCGATGCCGGGCGACTACCTGATTTGCAGGTTCGTCGACCATCGGTGGGTCGCCGAGACGACGGGCGGCGGGAAGTCGCATGGTGGTGGCGGAATCTCGCTCCCGTCTTGCTTCTGCGAAGTGCCTCCGGTTCTCCAAATGATTTCGGCCGACCCGAAGTGCAATTACGGGATGTTCCAGTCCTGCTCGATTCAATATGGTCCGCCACCGGCCGCCATGGCGGGACTTGGTTTCTCGAAGAATGTGTTTACCAGCCCCCAGAGTTTTTACGACCCGATCAGCAAGTCTAACTTTTTTTACTACTTCTCCTGCCAGTACAATCAATTCTACCTGACGAGGGTTTATCCCACCTCTCCGTTCGGGTCGCCTTACCGGGATGGGATTCTCTATAGCTGGGTCGTTGGGGGATACGGCAACGCTTGCAATCCATTCCAACTGTCAAACGGGATGGCTTACCCGGGGAGTGACTCGACATGCTCGGTCAGCATCTCCGGGAGTTGATCCCTGGCAACGACCATCACCTCGACTCCGAAGCCGCTCGCCACGTCGAGGTTCTTTCCGCCTGGAGGCGTCGGTCGCTGGAAGAACAATGGCTCGCCCTGGGCGGCGATGAGTCGCCATTTGTTCCCAGCATCGAGCCGGTCCGAGGGCGGGTCCGGTTGGGTTTGTTTTGCCCTTGCCTGGGCCTGGGAGGTGCCGAGTCGTGGCAGCTCGCGTTGATCCGGGCGATTGATCCCGAATTGGTGGCCTGGCAAGGGGCGGTCGTGACCGACGGAAGGCAACTGGTCGCGCCGAAGATGCTCGGTCCGCTTTCGAGCCGGATGCCGGTCGGCTTTGGCCTGAACGCGGCTCGGGCGCTCGCCGAGTCGTCCGATGTCCTCATCTCCTGGTCGGTCCTCGACTATGGCGCGGTGTTTCGAGGTCTCCACTGTCCGCCTCGGGTCGCCCTGGCCTGCCATTTCCCGGGCGAGATGCCCTGGACCTCGGCCGCCGAACAACTCCTGTCGAGGGTGACCCGGCTGGTCGCGGTATCGGAACTGGCGGTCGAGTCGCTCCCGGTTTCGCTCCGAGGTCAGGCGAAGGTGATCTGGAATGCGGTCGACGGGACTCGCCTGAACCAGACTCGAACCGTCGACGCGACTCGATCGGAGTGGGGAATCCTTCCGGGGGTCAAGGTGGCGGGATACCTCGGGCGGCTTTCCGCCGAAAAAGATCCCGACGCCATGCTTCGGCTCGCCCAAGAACTTCCCGACCACTGGTACGTCGTGGTCGTCGGAGATGGTCGAGAGCGGCAGGCGATGGCCGACAAGGTGGCTCGCCTCGGGTTGAGTCGGGTTCGCTTGGTTCCCGGGACTGCCGAGGTCGGCGACACGCTGGCGGCGTTCGACTCGCTCGTGGTCCCTTCGCTCTACGAGTCGTTCGGCTTGACGATGGCCGAAGGGTTTTGGTCGGGAGTGCCGGTGGTCGCCACCCGATCGGGCCTGGCCAAGGTTGTTCCCGGGCTGGTCCAAGAAATTGGGTTCGTTTCGTCGGGGACCGAATTGGCGGCGGCGATCTTGCTCGATCACAAGTTCGACGTCCAAGGACGGTTGGCACGAGTCGCCCGGGCGCGGTCCTTCGCCGAAGAACGTCTCGACCTGGCGAGGTTCGGGAGCGAATGGACTTCGCTGGTCGTCGACCTGGCCGGGAGAAATCCGTCGAGCCATCGAAGGGAGGAGCCATGTCGCCCGACCATCCGGGTCGCATGAATCCCCCCTGCGGCCGGTTCGAGCAAGCTTGCCCGACGACCCCTTGCCCGGGTGATTCAGACCTCAACGTTTGCGACCATTGGAACCGCTTGACCGCCTGGCGAGCGGTGTCCAGGGCCGACCAGGTGACTCGGGTCGAGACGGCGACTCGGCCCCTGGTCGACCCTCGGGTCCGCGATGCCGTGGTCGCTTGCGGCGACCGGGGGGCCGTCTTGCCGATCTCCGAGCAGGACGACTGCGGGTGTCGAGGTCGAGAACTGACCGAATGTCGCGCGGGCCTCGGGGTGCCACCGGGGCGAGTCACCCTCCTGGAATGCCTGGATTGCCAAACTTCCCGGTTGTTCGGAGCGACAAACCCTTAAGGGGCGAAGCGACGCTCGCCAACCAATCCACGGTTTTGTTATCGTCGAACACCTCGGACCGCCCTCGCGGCACGCTTCGTGACACTCCGATCGATCGGGTTTTCAGAACGGACCAACCGACTTTGCTGGTCAATGATCTCGACTCGCGCCGCGCTTCGGCTGAACTCACCTCGATGGTTTCGAAGGGGCAGCGCCGGGCGGTCGGCGCTTATTTTGGGTTGATCGGGGTGGGCGTCGGGGTCTGGGTCGCTCGAATCCCCGAGATCCAGGCGAAGTTGCGGATCGACGACGGGCACTTGGGCGTCGTCCTCTTGATGTCCGCCGCTGGGGCGCTGGTAGCTATGCCCCTGGCGGGCCGTCTCGCCTCTCGGTTCGGTCCGAGATCGATGGCGTGGGTATCGGCCGGGTTGGTCTGCATGCTCTTGCCGATGATCCCTTGGGCGTCGAGCCAGGTGGCTTTGATGGGGGTTTTCGCAGTCTATGGTGCATCGACCGGCATCCTCGGCGTCGTCGTGAACGCCCTGGCCGTCCATGTCGAAGAAAATCAAGGCCGACCGGTCCTCTCGACGTACCACGGGTTGTTCAGCCTTGGGGGTCTGGCCGGAGCCTCGCTCGCCGCCGGTTGCCTGGCCTGGGGAATCGAGCCGATTTCCTCCCTGATTGGGGCTTCCGCCGGGATCGCGGCGGCCTACCTCTTCGCCGCCCCCTGGCTCCCCGAAGCGAACCTCGATCCCAAGGCTGGGCGGGTTGGATTTGGAGATGGACCGCCCCGTCGCTGGTCCTGGCCGGCCCGACGCTTGATCGTCCTGGGGGGCTTCGCGTTCCTGGGTCTCGTCGGCGAAGGCTCGATGGGCGACTGGTCGGCGGTTTATCTGCGAAGATCGCTCGGGGCCTCGGCGTCGCTGGCGGGATTGGGCTACGCCGCCTATTCCTTGGGGATGACGACGGGTCGTTTTTCAGGCGATTTCTTGTCCCGAAGGCTCGGCGACGTCGTTCTCCTCCGACAAGGCGCTTGCCTTGCTTCGCTCGGGCTCTTAGCGTCGGTACTGGTCGGTCGCCCTCTGGCAAGTGTCGCCGGGTTTATCCTGGTGGGAGCCGGTCTGGCGAACGCGGTCCCCATCCTCTATCGAGCCGCCGCTCGAACGCCGGGAGTCGAGCCGGTCGCCGGGATCGCGACGACCTCGACCGTCGGCTACCTGGGATTCCTCGCCGGTCCGCCCTTGATCGGCCTGATCGCCTCGCGTGCGACTCTCGGCTTCGCGCTAGGTTTCGTCGCGTTGTCGATCGGCTTGATCGCCGTCGGTGGACGAGTCGTCAATTCGGATCGGAACCATTGAGTCTCGATGGTCGAGGTTGGGTGCATCTTTCCATCGAGGGTGTTGTATTTCACGAGAGATGGATTCCATGTTCGAGAAACATCCGACCTGGACTCGGACCCGGGTCGGCCGCAACCGGGTTCATTGGGTTGCCTATGACGCCCGACCTGGATCGGAAGACGCCCGGATCATCGACCAGGGCTATGCGATCAGCCTCGTCGAGGCCGACGACGCCGCGCGATCCGCCCTGGCCGCCGAGGGGATGTATCAGGCTCGACGTACTTCCAAAGGATTCGGCGGTGCCCCTCGCAAAGACCAAGGTGAACCCCAAAAGCCGAGCCGGCCCGCCAGGATCGTGCAAGCCCAGCCCCGCCAATACCTCTACACTCGCCACGAGCACGATCAAGAGGACGGACCTTTCGTCGCGGCCCATCTGATCCTCAAGAAAACCGCCAGGAAGGTCTACGTCACCCGCCGATCCTGCGGCCCGGATCAACTCGGGACCGAGGACGAGAATTGGGGACCGAACGAGCCGAAAATCCCCCTCGATCGCGCCGAGTTGGAGCGAGAAGGCTCCGCCTACGCCAAAGGCTATCGCCAATCCGACTTCTACGGGAACCGCGAAGCCGCGATGGGCGACTCCGCCGATCGTCGCGACAAAGCCTTCCACGACCTGGGGATTCGCGCCCCTTGCACGGTCGAGGAGATCAAGGCGGCTTATCGACTCAGGGCGTTCGAAGTCCACCCCGACCGAGGAGGCAACCCCAGCGAATTTCAGGCTGTTGAGGCTGCCTACCGTCGACTGCTCCGGGAAGCTCAGACTCCGGATTCTTGAGCGAATCGAATCACTCGTCAGCCCGACCAACGAAAAACCCCGCCGTGAAGCGGGGTCAAGTCGGGGAGAGGCGCCGGTGGGAGTCGAACCCACGATGGAGGTTTTGCAAACCTCTGCCTTGCCACTTGGCTACAGCGCCAGGTCAGTCGTCTGATCGCGTTGAATGCGTTTAAGGGTCAGTCGCCCGGGCTTTGCATCGTACCGAACGAAGGAAAGGAGAACAAGGCGACTTCCTGGTTCACGGGAATTTTGCATGGGCTACTCGCTTCGAGTCGTCTTTGGGAGGAACATTTTGATCGCGCATGAATCGTCGCCACTCTGCCTGGATTTCGCCGAAGTTCTCGCCGAACGACATCGAAAAGGTACGGGCCGTGACGATCTCTTGGTTGATGGATCTCGGAGTTCGGAGGAGTTCCAAGAACGTGACGAACTCGGCTGGTCGCGTTTTCCGGAGAAAATAGACGAGTGCCCAGGACTCGGCGTAGCGGTCTCGGTGATAGCCGTGGGTCAGACCTTCGTCGCGGAGCAGGGGGGTCAGTTGTGGAGCGGGGCGGATCGATCGCCAGTCGGGCAACCGGTGGTCGTTGGCTCGACCAAATCCCGCCCATCGGCCCCCTCGAACCACCTCGAACTGGGCGGAGAATCCCTCGTGGAGCCAGATCGGCCAGGAGTCGAACCGAGGTGCTAGGCCGCTCGCAGCGACCAGTTGATGCACCGTTTCGTGGGCCGCGATTCCGAGGTCGACACTCCTCCAGCGTAGATCGAGCAAGAGCGATCGACGGTCGAGATCCGCGATCATCTCTTTGGAATTTCCCGAATCCTGCCGCTGTCTCTCGACGGCTTGGCGAGCCTGGGCTTGCTCGGCAGTGGTCCGCGTATCGAACGCGAAGACAACCCCTTGAACCGGATGATAATAACCTTGGGTCTCGGCGAAGGGGCCTGCCTCGACCTTCCGAAGAAACTGGACATAATCTCCCTGGCGAGCGAACCAGACCGAAATCAGGCGTCGGTCGGGGACGGGAAGCTCGATCCCTCGGGCTGCGAGGCTGAGGAAGAAAGTCTCGAAGACCCGGTCGAGAACTTCCAACCGTTCCCGAGCATCGATCCCATTAGATTGGTGGAGCAGATCGACGTGACGACCCCGGAGCATGAACCAGCCCTGGCCACCGAGTCGGCGTAGAATCGAATCGCCATTGGGGTCGAGGACTGGACGATCGAGACATTCCAGCATTCGGTTGGCCCGGAGCAACGGTGCGTGGTCGGTAGCCCCCGGCGCATCCATCGCCGCCCGGAACTCCGATATCGCTTCGGGCGTCAACCCCTGTTCCAGAGCCCACCAGGCCCCGCCGAACCGGGTCTTCGCCGACGCACTCTTCAGAGCCGAGGAGTGTCGCTCTTGCCACTCCTCATCAATTCGGCCACCGGGAACTATGGTCCGAAAAGCACTCAGGGGAAATGATTTCGGACCTTCGGGCGTCGCCACTTTGACCATCGTTCCTTCGACCGAGGCCGAGCGCCGATCTTTTCCATGGAGAGCGAAATAAAGCCCATCGGAATGGGCTTGAGGGGTACGGTTCAACCCTAGCCAGATCAAGACGAGGACAACTTGGACGATTCGCATGAACGACCTCGATCGCAGAACCAAGCACCACAGTTCAATTTTTGCCGGATCGGATTGATTGGCAATCATCGCCTAGACAAAAGACGCGAATCCAGAAAAATGGCGGCTGGCTCTACCCATCATTGGAATAAGTTGGATTAATCGGGCAAGTAGGCCGATCTGACAAACAGGATTTCCTCCTCAATGGATGAGGGTTGCGCTCCCATGCCGTCGTCGGACCCACCCGCCGCTCAGAAGCGTTCATTGCCGCTCGGCATCCTTGGGATGATCGTCCTGATCTTCGGCGTCGAGTCGACGATCATGCGGCACGACTTCGACTTGACGACCCTGGTGGCCTCGAACTGGCAACTCGAAGGCAAGGCGCCTCAGAGATATGCCGCCAAGTCCGAGATCCTCTGTTTCGGCGACAGCATGGTCAAGTTCGGGGTTCAACCTCGGGTCCTCGGGCCTTCGCTCGGTCGATCGGTTTATAACTTCGCGCTTTATTGCGGCCCGCCGGAAACCAGCTTCTACCAACTCCGGCGAGCGTTCGATGCCGGGGCAAAGCCCGCCGCCGTCCTGGTCGATTTCCAGCCGGAAATCATGATGTGCGACGCCCTGAAAGTCACTTCTCGAACGATCCCTGAGATTCTTGGCTTCTCCGAATTGTTTGACCTCTGCTGGACGGCCAAGGACTTCGACCGCCTGGGCGAGTTCTTCGTGGCCCGAGTGTTTGCCTCGTCTCGGAAACGCTTCGAGATTCGAGCGGCTTATACCGCAGCGATCTCCGGGCAATCCGCTTCGATCCGCGAGCGATTGATCGCCGTCAAGCGGAACTGGAAGGTCAACCGAGGGGCCGAGGTCCTCCCCAAGAATCCCAACTATCATGGCGAGATCCCCGACTCCGGGGCCTACCCCTCGATGTTCTGGACCCCTTGGAAAGCGAACGAGCTGAGCGCCATCTACCTCGAACGATTCTTGAGCTTGGCCGCCAAGCATCAGGTTCCGGTCTTCTGGCTCTTGCAACCAAACGCAACCGAGGTCAACGCCCGGCGCGACCAGAGCGGCTACAATGCTCAGTACGACGCTTTCGTCCGACGTTACCAGGACCAGTATCCGCAACTCAGCGTGATCGACGGTCGCCACGTCGATTACCCCGCGAGCTACTTCACCGACCCCGTCCACCTCGACCGAAGCGGTGCGACCGCCTACTCGCTGGGAATCGCCGACGTGCTTCGACCCTTCCTGGGATCGGGTTCTGTAGCCAACCGCTGGCAAACCTTGCCGGATCGCCGCGATCGGGCCGATGAGATCGCTCTCGAAGATCACCTCCAGTCGGTCCTCGCCATCCAAGCTCAATCCGTGACCGACTCGTCAAAACTCCGTCGCTGATCTATCGGCGAAGGCGAGTTGGTGAATCAAATTCGAAATACTCGATGTCCGATAATCGTTCTTATGTCATCTCAGACGCTCACACACTCAAACGCTGGGCTTGAGCGATTCAAGAGACCAAGCTTTAACAACTGCTTGGCGATGGTGAGCCACCGAGCCTGCTCGACGGTTGGACCATCCTTCGGTATGAAGAAGGCTGGCGTCCGGATTCGTCGGGGCGTCACGACGCTCGGTGCCTGGCTCGAAAGTCCGCGAATCTCCTTTTGACCGGAAATCCCCTTCATATGAACGACGCGGAAACCACCATCGACGTGCTGAAGACCCTGGTCCGGTCGTTCTCGGTCGAGCGCGACTGGGTCCAGTTTCATCATCCCAAAGACCTGGGCGTGGCCTTGGCGAGCGAGGTCGGCGAGTTGCTCGACCTGTTTCGGTTCAAGACCGACGCGGAGATCCAAATCTTGCTCGAAACCGCAAAAGATCACCGCGCCGTGGCCCACGAGTTGGCCGACTGTTTCTGGACTGTGCTCCGGTTGGCCGACGTTTGCCGGGTCGACCTTGCCGGATCATTGGAGGAAAAGGTCGGATTGGCTGGTCTCAAGTATCCGGTGGATCGGGCTTTCGGGCGGTCCGAGAAATACACGGCCTACCAAACCGGTGAGACCTCGGAGGACGACCTTCCTTGATTCGGTCGAGCGGTTAGACTGGTCGGGATGAACGTCATCGTCGTCGTCTGCAATGGGCTTCACCTCGGGTTCCTCGGGCCTTACGGCAACAGTTGGATCGAAACTCCCAACATCGATCGCCTGGCGACCGAGGGGATCGTTTTCGACAACCACTTTCCCGAGAATCTGACCACATTGCCGACTCGGAGGAGTTGGTGGACCGGTCGCTATAGCTTCCCCGACCCCGACTCGGGCTGGACGCCGCTCCGCCACGACGAGCCGATCCTGCCCGATTTGCTCTGGAATCAGGGGGTCCACTCGGCTCTAATCTCCGACGTCCCCATGCTCCGAGAGGCTGGCCAGGGGTTTGGCCGAGGCTGGGACGACGTGATCTGGGTCCGAGGCCAGGGGTACGACCCCTTGGTCCCGCCCGGCGACCCCCGAAGCGGCCGGGTCCGCGTTTCGGTCGAGCCGGGACTGCCGCTTCCGCCCAAAGATGATCCAGACCACGACTTGTGGAAAGATCGCTGGGAGCAGTACCTTCGAAACCAGGTTATCCTGGGTCGAGGGGACGCGGGCTCGGGACCCGCTCGACTCATCGGGGCGGCGATTGGCTGGCTCTCAAAGCGGGCCGAAGCCCCCGACACCGCGAGCACCCCATTCTTGCTCTGGGTCGACCTGTTCAGCCCTCACGGACCCTGGAACCCGCCGGAACCCTATCGCGACCAGTACGCGGCGGCCGACCCGGACGAATTCGAGGCGACCGAGGAAGGCGACCTGGCCGAGAGCGAGCGGTTGGCCATCCCCGAAGACGTCCGGGTCCTGATCGACGTCCCGGCCGGGGCGGTGGGGGATGTGTTGACCGAAGATGAGTTGCTCCGACTGAGGCGGACCTATGCCGGAACCGTCACCCACGTCGACCATTGGCTCGGGAAGTTGTTCGACGCCTTGAAGGCCCAGGGGCGTTCCGACGACACGATGCTCGTCTTCACCTCGGATCAAGGCGAGCCGCTGGGCGAGCATGGCTACGTTCGACGGTTTCGACCCTGGCTTTATGAGGAATTGATCCACACCCCCTTAATCATCCGCCTCCCCGGAGCCGAGCAAGCGGGGAGCCGCCATAAGGCGCTGGTGCAGACGGTCGACTTGCTGCCGACGATCTTGAAGGCGCTCGACCTCCCCGAGGACGAACGGGTGCATGGCCATGACTTGTTCCCCTTGATTCGAGGCGAGAAGTCGAAGGTCCGCGACTATGCTTGCCTGGGGATGGACGTCGAGGAATATGCGATCCGGACCCAACACTGGCATCTGACCATGCCGGTGGAGGTCGACCCCGACGACGTCCCTCGCTCACCGGAACTTTACCGGAAGCCGGAAGATCGGTGGGATCAGAACAACGTCGCCGCCGAGAACCCCGAGGTCGCCGATCAACTCGAACTGGCCTTGAGGCGGTTCGCCGAGGCGGTCTCGCGTGACACGATTGCCGACCTTCCGCCACTGCGAGACGTTGACCACCTCGAAGGTTCCGACTGACCAGTCTCGCCCTTGAACCGACTTCAAAGGGGGATCGATCCCGACGACCCGCCGATCCCCCCTGCTCCGCCCTGTCAACTTGCCTGAACTGGTTAGTGAGGTTGGGCTGTCGGCGGGTTGGCGAATTCGCCAAGCTTGCCGATCCGCCGGATCAGGCGCCGCAGGCAAGGCCGCCGCCAGGTTTTTTTCGACGCAGCGGTCGGGGCGGCTTTGACCGATCGAGGAGCGGCCTCAACCTGGGGCGAAGCCAGCACCGGGGGGGGCTGAGGAGCTTGATCGCTGCCTCGGACCGCGACCGAATTGTGCCTGAGATACGAAGTGGGCACGGTGGCCGGTGGTAAGCCGAGCGAATTCGAAGGATCAGCCGGCGATGGAACAACTTTGGCCGCGTTGACCTCACCAGAGGACGGAACTTCGCTCGGGTCGGTTGGTTTCGACGCGATCCGATCCGTCGCTTTCTGTTCCTCAGCGGCCGGATTCGCCTCGGGCATCGGTGCCGAGATCGGAGAATCCACAGCCAACCTGGGTCGTTCGCGAGGGTCGTTTGTCGGGACCTCGACGCTCGCATCCTCCGATCGTTCGCTGATCGCCTCAGATGGTACGGCGGGCTGCACTTCCGCCGGTGGTTTGACTTCCTTGCTGTCGGCAGTAATCGGCGCGACGACGAGTTGTGGCTCGGTCGTGCTCAGGGGCGAAGTTTCGGCGGTCGACGAGTCGGGGTTGCTCGGAACAGGGTTCGCTCCTGCCACCGCTCCCGCTGGATTCTCGGAGAGGTCGACGCTGGTTGGCGTGACCGACTTGTCGGAAACCTTGGCGGTCGGTAGTTGAAGGGCGACCGACAAGAGCGACGGTTCCGCCGAACTCCGCAACTCGGACGACCGAGCGTCGGTCAGGTAAGTTTGCGGTGGCCGGGGTTTCCGAAAACCGAACCACGAAGGGCGACCGGTGTTGCCCAAAACATTGGATTTCGCGTCATTCGTTGAAGCTCTTGACGGCAATGTGGCGGCTGGGCCGACCGACGCGAGGCTCGATGATGCTTGTCCGAGCCCCGGGAAGTAACGCGACAACCCACGCTTTTCAACCTTCGAGGGTGAAGACGCGATCAGGCCGTCGTCTTCAGGTGCCATGGCGACCTGGACCTGCCGGGGAGCGGTGGTTTTCGACATCGCCGACCTTGCCCCAGGGAACCCGACGTTCTCGCGATGAGAATTGGTCGCGCAGCCCGCCGAAGCGAGGGAAATGACCAAGAGACCGACGAGATTTTGCCAACGCATGGCGACTCCTTCCGCCTTGACCGCCAACCAGCCGGTTTCGAGTCCTCCTCGAACAGGTCAGCGTGATCCATTTTCGAATCATCGGAAGTCATCCTCGTGGAGACTCGCCCTTCCAGTCTTCCTGACGGTCCGTCCGAAGGAGAATCGTTTTCTTCGAGAGAAACCGGCTGATCGCTTCAAATTAACGTACAACGGATGTCACCTCGCTCTGACGAGCCATTCCGGGGATCGACATCCGCCCGTCACTCACCAGTCAATGAGATGAGAAAATCCCTCGCGGGTTGCGATTTGCGGTTGATCTTTCTCGCCTTCGAGACGAAAAGTCAGCCTTCGGGTGGGATTGCCCCTGATCGGAAACGAAATCGTCATTTTGACACGATAGCGATTGGAAGGTGGTTCGCCATGCGATCGACGAAGTCGGATAGCGCGACTCGGTTCCTCGAAGCCCCTTGGCTGGAAGAGGTAGAAGCCTCGATCCGTCTGACGATCTGGAAGGTCCTTGAGGAGAGGTTGGAAGCCTCCAAGGTGAAACTTCTCGAACAAGGCCAAGCCAACGACCGACTCTGGTTCGTGGCAAGCGGTTCGGTCGCGGTCGAACGATCCAAGCCCGGCGGACGCCCCGAGATTTTGGCCGAGCTGGAAGGGCCGGCGATTTACGGGACCACGACTTTCTTCCGAAACTCAACCCCAACCATGACCATCCGCGCGACTTCGCCGATCCAAGGGTGGACGCTCGAACGATCGGACTACGACCGGCTCCGGGCCGAAAATCCCCAGGCGGCCGAAGCTTTGGCCCTGACGGCGGTCCGGGTCCTCTCCGAGCGGTTCGACCAGCTCGACCGTCGCCTCACGAGTTTGATTGCCGACCTTGAGGCAGATCATCGCCGGATCACGGAATGGGCCGACTTTCGGAGTCGCCTCTTCGAGGAACCGGCAGCTTGACTCGTCCGATCGATTCTTTGGGTGAGCCATGTTGAGCCGTGAAGGAGAGGTCCGGGTGATCGGTGGCGAGCAGAGGCCACCAGCGTCGGATCACCCGGTATCGCCGGGCGAAACCACGACGCCAGTGGGGCGAGCGGGACAAGGGGATGATCTCGCCTTCATTGTGGGTGGTGCATCGAACGCTCCGACTCGCCGACCATCTTCCGTCTCCGGTCGACCACCAGATCTCGACCCTCGTTCCGGCTTTGATGCCGGTCAGGCGAAGACTCTCGACGTCGCTTCCCTCGATTCGCATCCCGAACTCGACGAAGAAGAGCCTCCCTTCACCGATCATGGACTCAACCCCCTGCTCCATCGGTTCGGCACGAATCCATTCTGCTTCCTCGGCGAGACTTTGATCCTCAACTCGGAAGCGGGACGAGTCGAGGCCGCCGAAAATGCCTTCAAGATCTTCGGGCGAGAGGCTCGCGATCACCTTGGCCTTCGCTTCCGCGTCGCGGGAGTGCTCGAACTTGGGGCCTGGTCCGAAGAGGTAAAGCGAAGGGTGAAACGGCAGGGGTCGAGGGAACCACCTCGGCTCGACCGGGTCGATGATCCGCATCGCCTGTTCGATCGGGATTTGCTCCGCGTGGCAGATCGCTTCGAGCCGGAGAGTCGCGGCGATCGATCGCTTCTGATCGGGATAGCGGAACGATCGGCGAGTCAGGTCGCTCATTGCCGTCGCCTCCACGGCGAACCCGACCAAAGCAATGACCACCAGACCGACCCAACCCGCCAGCGGCCTCCGCGCTTCGAACCGATCGAGAGCCGGTCCAAGGAGGCCCGACACCCAGCAAATCACCCCGATCTCCGGGAAGAGGTGATAGCGGCCGACTTCCAAGATCCAACGGTCACCGGGTTGCGATCGAGTCGAATAGGCGAGCAAGTATCCCCCGACCACCCACCCCAACCCCACGACGATCAAACCTCGTTTGCTCGGGCTGCGCCACGACCAAACAAGAACCCCAAGGCCGAGGGCAAGCGTCGATCCCGCCGCGTAGACGTCGGGCATCGAGCCGGACAGCGAACCGCTTCCCACCATCTCCGGGATCAAAACCAAGCTGGGAGCCCTGACGGCCGCCCAGAGCGCGGCTCGAACGTCGAGGTGCGTTCGGACACTGGCCGAAACCGCCGCATCGTGGTCCTGGTTGGCGACGACGAGGACGAGATAGGCCAAAGTTCCCAGGATTGGAACGGTCGCGGCTTGCGACCACGATCTCCTCGAACCAACATAGTGACGCTCGGGGGCACTCGCCAGTACGAGGCGGAGCGTGGCGAGAGGGCCGGCGAGGACGCCGATGGCCGAGAACAAAGGGCTCAAAAGGGCGAACAGGGCCGAAGCGATGAGCCAGCCCCGGCGTCTTCGCGACGAAGCGGATCGGATGGCCTTCGAGGCGGCGAACCAGGCGGCGAGACTCATTGCCGCCGCCCCTTGAAAACTGCTCGCCGAGTACCAGAGGACGGTCTCGGCGGAAACCGTCGAAAGTGCAAACCAGGAGGCCGCGACCAAGCCCGCCAAGTGGGAGCGCAACTCGAGGCGAACGACCGCCGCCAGGCTCACCAGGGTTCCAAAGGCCATGAGGTACGAGGCGACCAGGAATCCGGCGGCGATCCGTTCGACGCGGCGGCCGACTCCCCACCATGCGAACCAACCGACCAGCTCGAACAAAGGTGCCAGGTGCTCGTTGAACGGTCGAAGGAGCGAGGTCGCCGGCGTCGACGTACGCAGCCCTCCGACCCTGGTGAAGTCGTCATCGAACAAGCTCGGGTGTCGAGCCCATCCGACGTAGGGCCACGCGCAAAGCCCGACAAAGATCAGGAGGAGACCAAGTCGCAAGATTTGTCGCAGACGATCATCACGAGTGACAACAAAAGGCTCGAATCGCCGCATGCGAAGGCCCGCCGGAGGATTGGCCCCTGGGACGAAGCTCAGGTTGATGGATTGATCAAACTACGGCAAGAGCAACTCGGACCTGATTTTGCGTGATTTCGAGAGTCCAACGAGTTCATCACCGTCTTGCCGTCGAGTTGACGCGAGGCATTCTTCCCCGCACAATGGAGTGGAGTTTTACCCGGTTCCCCGGTCATCTCGCCGGGGCGAGTCGATCGTTCGCGAAGTGCCTTGGCCTGGTCTTCGAGCGATTCGGTGAATTGCCGAAGCGGTCTTCATTGCGTGATGTCCTCCCTAATTTGTTCGGATGAACCGCCGGAGCATGACAGCTCATGGATCTTTCGAACTCCACGCCGTCTTGTGTCCACTGGCAGCCCGCGTTCGAGGATCTGTTGCGGACCGTCCAGAGCAGCGGGGCGCATGGTCAATTGGTCGACATCCGCGAAGCGCTCCGCACCAAGCTCCGCCCCGACCGACCGCTCGTCATGCTTTGCCCGCACGCGGACGACGGCGCGATCACGGCGGCTTGCTTGCTCCACGAATATGCGGTGCGTCGGGGCCTGCCCGTCGTCGAGGTCCTGGTCTTTTCCGGCGAGCGGAACGTCGCCGCTCCCTGGTTGAACGACAAGAAGAAGGGGTCGGTCCGCGAGTCGGAGTTCCGGCTCGAATGCAACGTCTTGGGTGCCGAGGCCGTTTGCTGGGACCTCGACGCTTATCGGAATTCGGGGTATCAGCCCAGTCCGGCCGACATCGACAAGATCGTCGCCTGGTTCGCCGAGCGGAAGCCGGGGGCCGTCATCATCCCGCCCGCGACCGACGCCCACCTCGCCCACCGGATGACCCGAGCCTTGGCGGCGGTCGGCCTCGTGGGGGCCAATCTGACCGACACCTTGGTCTTGACGGGCTGGACCCCCTGGGGTCCGTTGCCTCGGGCCAACGCCTATTTCGCCTACGACGGCGAGGCCGAGCGGACCAAGGAGTGGGCGATCCACTGCCACGCTTCGCAGGTCCTCCTGACCGATTACACCGAGTTTTGCTCGCATCTGGGTCGGGCTTATGCCGCGCTGGCTCGCGAGTGGGCCGAGGGGCATAGCTTGACCGGCCGGGCCCATCGGACCGACGATCGATTCGTCGGGGTCGAGTTGTTTCAAGTTGAGACTTATGAGTCGGCCCAGGCCGATCCTCAGGCCAACGACCCGATCCAATTGGCGCTCGGGGTGCTCAATGCGTTCGACCGATCCGCCCGGGTCGCCGCCACCTCCGTGATTTGATTGGCCATCTTCCACTTCTCTCGACATGAGGCCGAGCGATCCGTGCTGGATCTCGAACCGCAACGACGCGCCAAGTTCCCCGGCGGGACCGTCCTGGTTTACCCTCGGGCCGACGCCGAACTCGTCGCCAGCGATTGGATCGCGTCCGCGATTGGGGCAGCGATCGACGACCGAGGCCAGGCCGTGGTCGGCCTGGCCACCGGGTCGACGCCCATCCCCGTCTATGAGCATCTCGTTTCATTGCGAACTTCCGGGAAACTGCCGTTCGACTTCAAGTCGGTCATCACCTACAACCTCGACGAATACTACCCGATGAGCCCGACCGACCCGAACAGCTATCGGGCGTTCATGGACAAGCACCTCTTTCGTCGTGTCGGTCTTGCGGCAAATCGAACCCATGTCCTCGACGGAACCGTCCCCGAAGCCTATACCCAACATCACGCTTCCGACTTCGACCGCTGGATCGCCGCCGATGGTGGTCTTGACCTCCAACTGCTTGGTCTAGGTCGGAACGGTCATATCGGCTTCAATGAACCATCGGACCTGACCGTCGAGGTCGCCCTGGCACTTCCGACCCGGCTGGTCGAACTCCACCCGACGACTCGCTCCGACGCCATCAAAGACTTTGGGACCGAGTTCGACGTCCCTCGTCGAGCCTTGACGATGGGAATCGCTTCGATTCTGGCTGCTCGGTCGATCCTGGTCCTGGCGTTCGGCTCGAACAAAGCCGATGCTGTTGCGGAATCCTTGATGGGAACCATGACGGCTCGGATGCCTGGGTCGTTGCTTCAGTCGGTCGCCCGCAAAGTCACCTGGTTGGTCGACGCCGAATCGGCCGCTAAGTTGTTCTAGTCTTCCAGGTCAGGGTCAGACCGCCATGTATACCATCTACACCTTCGGCGACTCGATCCTCGACTGCGGCCATTACAACGACCGAGGCTTGACCCCCGGCCACCTTGTCGTCCGCAACGACGACCGACTTTTCCCCGAGTTCCGTGGCCAGGACATGACCAAACGGTATGGACCGGTGCGCCTCGACCATCGGGCCGTCGACGGGTCGATGGTCGATGACCTCGCGCAACAAGCCAAGCGACTCCCGATCGAACCAATCGGCAATTCGGTCGCGCTCCTGACCATCGGCGGCAACGACCTGATCGGCGGCCTGCTCGCCGACCCGGGGCCAGGCATCGACGATTTCGCGATCGACCTCCACGCCTTCCTCCGCGTCCTCCCGATCCGGCCCGTCTTGATCGGCACGGTGTATGACCCGACGTTCGGCGACGACTCGCAAAACAGCACCGGGATCGATCCCAAGATTGCCCGCAAGAACCTGAAAAAGCTCAACGACCGCCTGATCCCGCTCGGGAGGACTCACGGAGCGAGCGTCGACCTCCATGCTCATTTTCTCAAAGGCCGACCCGACTGGTTGACTCGATCGATCGAGCCAAGCCTGATCGGGGCATCGGAGATCCGCCGCTGCTTCTGGAAAGCGATCACGGCGGGGGGATGGTTTCGAGGTTAAGCCGCTGTCTGGGAGTCTCAAGCCCCCGCGCCGGGTCGGCCGATCACCTCGCGGACCTGGTTTCGTTCTCGACGGGTGATGATCGCGTTGACGGCGTTGATGTAAGCCTGGGCCGACGCCTCGATGATGTCGGTGGAAGCGGCTCGCCCTCGAAACGACCCGTCGGAGCTGGTAATTTCGAGTTCGAGCGAGACTTCCCCCTGGGCGTCCTTGCCCGCGGTGACGCCTCGGACGCTGAACTCTTTGAGGTTGGCGGCGATCCCCGTGACCCGCTCAACCGCCTTGAAGATCGCGTCGACCGGACCATCGCCGATCGCCGCGTCCCTGACCAGTTGCCCTTCGGGGTTGCGAATGCACACTGTCGCCGTGGGCAACAGCCCGGTGCCCGCCGTGGTATGCAGGCTGACCAACGACCAGACCGGCGTGACGTCTTGGATATGCTTCTCGATCAGGACGATCAGGTCCTCGTCGTAGACTTCCTTCTTCTTGTCCGCCAGGGTCTTGAAGTCATCGAAGAGGATGTTCAACTGGTCTTCGTTGAGGTGGTAGCCCAGTTCGCCGACCCGGTCCCGGAGCGCATGCCGCCCCGAGTGCTTGCCCAAAACGAGGTCGGTCTTCGGCACGCCGACGTCTTCGGGGCGCATGATTTCGTAGGTGGACCGCTCCTTGAGCATCCCGTCCTGGTGGATGCCCGACTCGTGCGCGAAGGCGTTCCGACCGACGATGGCTTTGTTTCGAGGGACGGCGATCCCGCTGATCGTCGACACCATCCGGCTGACGGGATAAAGGCGCTCGGTCTTGATCCCGGTGGTCAGCCCGTAGTCGTCGGACCTGGTTTTCAAGGCCATGACGACTTCTTCGAGCGCCGTGTTCCCGGCACGCTCGCCGATCCCGTTGATCGTGCATTCGACTTGCCTGGCTCCCGCCTCGCATCCCGCCAGGCTGTTGGCCACCGCCAGGCCGAGGTCGTCGTGGCAGTGGACGCTGATCACGGCCCGACCGATGTTGGGCACTCGCTCACGGAGCGTCCGGATCATCCGGGCGTACTGGGCGGGCGTGGCATAACCCACGGTGTCGGGAATGTTGACGGTGGTCGCCCCCGCCTCGATGGTCGCCTCGACGACTTCGCACAAATAGTCGATGCCGGTCCGGGTTGCATCCATCGGGCTGAATTCGATGTCGTCGCAGCAGGCTTTGGCCTGTCGGACGCTTGCCACGGCCTTTTCCAGGACCTGCGAGCGGGTCATCCGGAGTTGATGTTCCAGGTGGATGTCCGAGGTGGACAGGAAGAGATGAATCCGAGGCTTCTGCGCGTGACGGATCGCTTCCCAGGCCCGATCGATGTCGCGCTCATTGCTCCGGGCCAGGCCGCAGACCGAAGCCCCGGTGATCTCGGCGGCGATGATCCGGACCGCCTCGAAGTCGCCCTGCGAAGCGATCGGAAACCCCGCCTCGATGATGTCGACGCCCAGCCCGGCGAGCGCCCGAGCGACCTCAAGCTTTTCGACCTGGGTCATGCTGGCCCCGGGCGACTGCTCGCCGTCGCGGAGCGTGGTGTCGAAGATCAAGATGCGATTCGATTCGGGATGAGCATCCGCCATGGCTTCACGCTCTTATTCGAGGAAGTGGTGTGACGATCGCGCGGTCGAAGGACGAAGAAAGCCCCGAGATCCGCCTGGGGGGCGAGTCTCGGGGCTTCGGTGTGCGATCACTTCGGAAAGCGTTCGACGCGGAGCCCTAAGACCACCGGCCAATGAGGCCGAGGGTGATCAGAATCTCAAGGTTGAGAAGGTCCCGTCGCATCGTTCGCCCATTCCGTCGCTCGTGGATGATCGAACCTGATTCGATCATGGAGCTAATCTTAGATCGAACCAAGACTTCGCGTCAAGTCGGGGCGAGTCTACCGGGACTACGGATTGGTCAGGCCGACCTGATTTTTCGGGAATCCAGGCGATGGAAAGAATTGAACTTTTCCGAGGCTTCCGGCGTAAGATGGACAAATTCCGAGCCTAAGCGGATGTCTGCTTGACCAACTCGTCGATCGCTCGACGAAGTTTATCGATCGCGACCGTCCCGATCGACCGGCTCGAATTTGATGTCTTCCGGGCCGCAAATGGTTTGCGACGGTCCTTCGACTTGATCCTTCCTGGCAGGAGTTTCTCCTTTGAATTGGCGTCATTCTTGTTGGATGGGACTGATCGTCGCGGGTGCGGTCGGATCGGGGTGCAGCTATGCTCCCACGAAGCCGCCGATCCCTCCTCGCGCCGTCCTCAGCGGGCCGTTGCCGAACCAGCAGGGGCGGCCCATCAATTCGAGCATCGTCGATGATCCCAACTCCGAGAAGCCAAACACGGATCTCGACCCGCAAACCGTTCAGCGGCGTGAGGTGATCCTCGCGAACGTCATTCGACTGATGCGAGATGCCTACAAGAATCCGGGCGGACGCAGCTTCGAGCTTGCCACCGAGAACCTCAACGAGTTGTTCGAGCAAGGGACGACCCCCGCCGACTACGCCCCGACCCCCGACAGCCGCGACTTTTTGTCCCGGAAGATCTTCGAGTTGACCAAACAGGACCCTGCGCCGGTTGTCAAATCGCTGTCCTCGACCAAGTTTGTCAATCGAGACGCCCGCCACATCGAAGACTGCATGCTTTATCATGCCGTGGCGACCCGGATCGCCGGTGAAGGCGACGACCTGACCCGCGTCCGAAGAATTTTCGATTGGATGGTCCGCAACGTCCAACTCGTCCCGGCCGAGTCGCTCTCGGGTCCCGGACTGAAGCAAGCCCAGGCGAGGCCCGCCGACGTTCTGTTCCGAGGGATGGCCACCGAGAACGGGAGTTGGTCGGAGCGAGGCTGGCTGTTCATGTCGCTTTGCCGTCAGATCGGCGTCGACGCCGGGATTTTGACCTTCTCCCCCCGGCGACAGATGACGATGACCGCCGCCAACGCCGCCCCTCCTCTGGTCTCCTGGGTCATGGCGGCGATCGTCGACGACAAGCCTTACCTGTTTGATCAGCGAATCGGTCTGGAGATTCCCAGCGTTGACGGGTCGAGCGTCGCCACCTTGAACGACGTCGTCACCTACCCCGAGATCCTCGAACGCCTCGACCTCCCCGGCCAGTCGAATCTGGGAGTGTCGGCCGCCGATATCGCGGGGAGTCCGACGAAAATCGGTGTGCTGCTCGATTCGAGCATCGGATATCTATCGCCTCGGATGCGGTTGCTCCAGGGGCAACTTCGGGGCGAGTACCGGACGACTTTGTTCCGCGATCCCGCCGAGCAGGCCAGGCACTTTGCCAAGGCACTAGGGCCGAGATATGGCGGCTCTTTCTTGTGGAGCTTGCCGATCCAGGTTGAAGACCTCCTGTTCACCAACCCCGACTTCGTCGCCGCGACGCAGGCTTCGCTCCAATTCTTCGACAACAAATACCCCCTGCTCTATGCCAGGACGATGCAGCTTCGAGGCGAGTTGGTCGACTCGACGAATCGTTACCTCACGCTCCGGTTCGCCGAGAAGCCGGTGACCACTGACGGCAAGGAAAACCCGATCCCGGCCGAAGCACAAAAGGCCCTCGACATCTACGCCAGCTATTTTCTGGCGCAGATCGCCCTGGACCGAGGCAACACCGACCTGGCCGAATTTACCTACCGGAAGATGCTCGACCTTGTCCCCGAACCTGGCCCCGGTCGATACTTCTTTTACATGCTTCGCTGGGGTGCGCTTAACAACCTGGGCCGGATCTGTGAAGCCAAGGGCGATCTCGCCGGAGCGATCGCTTATTACTCCGAGAGCGATTCGACCAACGGGATGGTCACCCCCCAGCGGCACGGGAACTTGCTCCGGGCTCGGCGACTGGTCTGGAACAATCCCTTAACCGAGCCGACCTCTCCTCTCCCGCCAGCCCCAGCGGTCCCGTCGGCCCCGGCCACGGCGGAAGTCGAAGTCAAATCGGCGGTTCCGGCCATCCCTCCGATGATCGCGTCGCCTGTCTCACCTTGAGTGTCTCGGCCCTGTTTGCAGCCGAATCGGCCTTAGCAAATGGGCGGACCGTGTGATAAACTCCGATGAACACGTTCCGCCCGCCCAACCGCTCGGGGCGTACCGCCACCCCTCGACGGTCGACCTGTCCGGGTCTCGATCTTCTTTTGCAAGAGGCCACGTCATGCGGAATGGTGATCCTGCGCCGGCGGCACCTCGGCGGTCGAATCGAGGTGATGCGGCGGTCGTCGCGAGTTCCACCGACCAACCGGGGCGAACCCTGCTGCACCCCCAAGCCGATACGCCGGTCATCATGACCGAGGTCAGCCCGTTTCATTGCCTGTACTCCGACGCGCTCGACTTCCACTCGCAGAGTCGGCAGATGATGGCAAAGTCGATCGGGTCGGCCAGCCGGCTCGCTCGGGCTTCGATCCTCCTTTACATCGAGGCGGTCGAGTCCTTGATCCATCAGGCGGCGGTCGAGCTTGGTCGCCCCGACCTCGCCCCCTTGGTCGGCGACGCGACACGCCCCCTGCCGCTTGCCGACGCCTGGAAACTCCTCCCGGCGATCGTCGCCGATGGGTCGGTCGCGTCCGACCCGGAGGCCCCCCCCTGGCCGCAGTTCGCCGAGTTGCTCACCCTTCGATCCTCGTGGTCCTATCCGGGTCCCGCCCACAAGCGCCGGGCTTACTACCGGGCCGCTTACCCCGGGGCCGACTTCGAGCCGCTCCAACCGCATCAGATCCCCCCCGGCCTGTCGGTGACGGTCGACATCTTGAACTACCCCAAGACCGGCCTCCCGCGCGATCCTTACGCCCTCCGCCCGCACCACCTCGACACGACCCGGAGCGTGATCGACGCCGCCATCAACGCGATCGACCAACGAATCGACGGGGCCTTGACGCGAAACAACCGGCACCGTCGCGAGCCGGTCCGGCAGATCCACCCGCCGATCACAGGCGATTCGGCCGAGTCTTGATTTGTCCCGGAGGAAACTGGGGTGTTCGGTGCGAAAAGGGGCCACTATGCTGTGGTCCCCTTTGAACCGCCGGAGACTTCCGCGATGCGCGTCCTGTTGGTGACTTCGTTCCCGGTTCCTGGCGAATACGACGGCACGGCGATGCTGCCGATCAAGATCCTTCGGGCGTTGAAACGTCGAGGGGTCGACGTCGTCTTGGCTCACCTCAAGGCTCGACCCACGTGGGGCCGCGCCGTCCGGGAAGACTTCGAGGGGACGCCTTCGTTCACCTTCCACCCCCGGGACTGGGTCGGCGGCCTTTCGAGGATTCACCGAGAGTTCCCCTTCGACCTCGTGCACGCCCAGCACCACGGCGGTGCGAACCGAGCCTTATTCGCGTGCCGACGCTTCGGCTGGCCGATGGTTTACGAGATCCATTCGCTGCTCGGGGGGGAATTCGAGCGTGATCGACTTGGCCGAGGGCTCGGCTTCCAGATCAACGTCAGGCTCGAACGCTCGGTCTGCCGCCACGCAGCGGCGGTGATCGTGCTCGGCGAGCAGGTGAAGAAAGTCATGATCGAGGAGAAAGGGGTCCCCGGCGATCGCGTGACGATCATTTATCCGGGGATCGACCTGGAGGAATATGCTCAAGCGGGAGAACCCGCGACCATTCCCGGGATCACACCAGATCATCAAGTTGTCATGTACGTTGGGAGCATCGTCCATCCCAACCAGGGGGTTCCGCTCCTGATCGAATCGTTGCCCCAGGTGTTTCGAGCCGTCCCGCAAGCCCGGTGCGTCCTGGTTGGTGGACCCGCCGACGCCGGGGAACGGTATCGCGCCGAGTTGGACGAGTTCGGCGACCGACTGGTGATCTTGACCGGCCAGACGCCAGAGCAGGTGGTCGCTTTGACCAGGCGGGCCGATGTCCTGGTCCACTCGCGACTGGCTTGCCGGGAAAATTTCTCGGTGCAAAGCAAGATCGCCGTCTACCTTGCCGCAGGCCGACCGATCGTCGCCACCGACTTCGCCGATTACTCGACCATCCTCGGCCCAACCGGCGCCGGTCGGTTGACCAAGGAGTCCCCCGCTTCGGTCGCCGAAGGGATCATCGACGTCCTGACCCACCCCGAACTGGCCCAAAGCTTGGCGAGCGGCACCAGGCCGGTCGCCAAGGAGTTGTTCGGGATGGAGCGGAACATCGACCGCTACCTCGAAGTGTACCGTCGGGCGTTGCTCGACGGGCCTCGTTGATCGCGATCATCCCCGGCGGAGCGGACGATCACGCTCGTCGAACCGGTGGATCTCGCACCAGCCAAGCTTCGACAACGGCCCTTCGACAAGCTCCGCGTCGGCGACGACGACCAGAGAGAACCGGTCGGGATCGACGAGCCGACGGGCGGCCGAGTCGAGGCTCGCCAACGAGACTTCGCCCAGTCGGTCGGCGAACCCCGAGTGGTAATCGGCGGGCAGTCCGTGGAGAAAAAGCCCGGCATAACGCGACACGAGCGCCGTCGGGGTCTCGAAGTGGCGAGCTTGCCCCTCGATGAGCGACCTTCGAGCATCGTCGAGCTCGGCGATCGTCGGCGGTCGGTCGCCCATCAGGCCGAGGATTTCACCTCGGATGTCTTCGAGCGCTTCGGGCAAGCGGTCGGACTGGAGCGATGCTGAGATCATGAATGGACCGGCCGCGCGTCGGAACTCGAAATGGCTTCGAATCCCGTAAGTGAAGCCTTTCTCCTCACGAAGCTTGGCGTTCAACCGCGACGAGAACTGCCCCCCGAGGATTTGGTTCCAGACCGAAAGGGCGGTGTAATCGGGGTCGAGTCGGTGCGTCCCGAGTTGCGCCATCCGGACCACCGCCTGCGGAGCCCCCGGGCGATCGAGCAAGAGCAAGGGGATCGCCCCGGATTGGCGTTCCGCGAGGGGGATTGGGCGATCGGTCGCCTCGCCCGATTCTGTCCAATCGGCCAACCTCTGATTGAGCGCCTCGACAACGGAGTCGGGGTCCACGTCCCCCGCGACGACGCAGGCGGCTCCGCTCGGTCGGTATCGGGCCTGGTGGAACGCTTGGAGGTCATCGACGGTCAAGCGAGCGACGGTTGCTTCTTCGCCGTCGGCGGGGAGTCGATAAGGGTGCCCGACAGGGAAAATCGCCCGGAGCATCATCCGGTTCGCCCGAGCTTCGGCGGAATCACGCTCGGCTTGCAAACCCGCCAAGGTCTGGGCGTGGATTCGCCGCCACTCTTCGGTCGGGAAGGACGGGTTGCGGAGGAGGTCGATCGCCAGGTCGAGGCTGGCGTCCCAGTGGTTCGACAAGCACTGCAACCCGACATACGCTCCGTCCCAACCGGCGGAGACCGAGAGGCCCGTGCCCATCCCTTCGGCAGCCAGGGCGATCTGGTGCGAGGTCCGGGTCGAGGTCCCTTCGTCGAGGAGGTCGGCGGTCAGGCTGGCAAGCCCGCCTTGCTCGGGGCCGTGGGTCGACGCCCCGGCATCGAGGACGAACGTCGCCGCGACGATCGGCAGGTCGCGTCGAGGGAGGACCCAGAGCGGCATCCCGCACGCCAGTTGGCGGACCTCGGGTTTCGGTGCCCGGAACGCCGAGGCGGGTGCGGACGCGGGCGGCTTCGACCTGTCGAGCGGGTTGCCGATCGTCGAAGTCGTCTTGTCGCGTCCGACGACCGTGAGATAAACGCCCGGCCCGCCTTGGAGGTAAGTCCGGGCGACGTTGCGGACGTCGCCCGTCGCGACCGAAGCGTAGCGTTCGAGATCGGACGTGATCCGGCCGGGGTCGCCGAGGTAAGTGTTGTAGGCGTTGAAGCGGTCGGCCACCCCGCCGAAGCCTCCGACGTTGTCGAGGGCATAGATGAATCCGGCGAGCCGTCCGTTCTTGACCCGTTCGAGTTCGGGTTCTTCGATCCCGTGCTCGACGATCGAAACGATCTCGGCGTCGATCAGGTCGCGAGCGGCCCGCAACGACCGGCCGGGCCGCATGGTCGCGTTGATCCCGAACGAACCCGCCAGTTCCCGACCCGACTGGTAAGCGCCGACGTCTTGGGCCAGGCTCGACTCGACGACCAGCTTCCGGAAAAGTCGGCTCGATCTGCCTCGACCAAGGATATCGCCCAGGAGCACGAGCGCGGCATCGTCGGGCCGGAACTGCGGGACCGTGTGCCACGAGAGGTACAACCGATCGAGTTCGACGCGATCGCGGACCGAGATGACCACCTCAGCATCGAGTTTGGGGACGCTCGCCCAGGGTTTCAAGCTCTGGGTCCCGCCGGGAAGGTTGCCGAAATAACGCTCGGCCATCCCGATCGCTCGATCTTCGTCGATGTCGCCGACGATCGCCAGGCTGGCGTTCCCGGGGACGTAGAAGCGTCGAAAAAACGCTTCCACGTCATCCAGGGTCGCCGCCTCGACATCTTCCATTACGCCGATCGTGGTCCAACTATAAGGGTGATTCGGCGGGTACATCGCCTCGGCCAACAGCCTCCAGACCATCCCATAGGGGCGGTTGGCGACGTTCTGGCGGTACTCGTTCTTGATCACATCCTTCTGGACCCGGATCTTGTGCTCGGTCAAGGCGGGCAGGAAGTGGCCCATCCGGTCCGACTCCATCGCCAGGGCCAGGCCGAGGTGGGCTGAAGGGATGTCGATGAAGTAGTTGGTCCGGTCCGACGACGTCGAGCCGTTGATCCCCGCCCCGAGGCGCTGGAGGGGCTTGAAGAAGTCGTCGGGATAATGCTCGGACCCTTCGAACATCAGGTGCTCGAACAAGTGTGCGAACCCGCGTTGGCTTCGTTCCTCGTTCTTCGACCCGACGTGATACCAGAGGTTGACGGACAACACCGGCAACAACCCCTGGCGTCGCGTGATGACGTCCAGACCGTTACCTAGTGTGGTTTTTGTGAAACGAAGCGGATCGAGGTGGAGAGGGCGATTCATCGATTCGAGCATATCCAACGCGGGATGGTCTGGGCGTCGTCACGATTTTACCATAATCCAAGTAAGGAAATCAGGCTACCGTTCGCTTGCCCAAAGTCTTTACCGGTTCCAAGGCCGAACGGTTGGGTTCGTTTTTTCCGGATGACCGATTGTTTGAAATCGGTCGAATGATTCAAGATGTTGGGCGGCGGGTGGTGGCCGTTGAGGGCGTGATACCATAAAATCGGTTCGACGTGCGAAATCGATGAAGCCGGAGTTCCTCGAAATCTTCCGAAGTGCTCGGTGACTGGCGACTCGCCGCCTTCGCCGAAGATGGCGACCGATTGAAGGTCGTTCCGATCGAGTTCGAGGTGCGACGCGGGGCCAACGTATCGTGCGGCGCTGGCGCCAAGATTGGGTTCGGCACGACTACCACAGGGCCGGGATGTGAACTGGGACGACATCATCGTCGACGCGACCGCGACCGATACTGGGATGCGTCGGTCGAACAACCAGGATAGCTATACGATCGTTCGCGCCTCGAAAGTCGAGACATGGCGGTCGCGCGGCCACATCTTCATGGTCGCCGACGGCATGGGCGCCCATGCCGTCGGCGAGCTGGCCAGCAAGCTCGCGTGCGACAACATCCCGCACAACTACAACAAAACCAAGGCCGGGCCGCCGGCCGAGGCGATCACCAAGGCATACAAGCAGGTCGGCGGGATCATCCACGGCAAGGCTGCCGCGAACCGCGACTTCCAGGGGATGGGGACCACCTGTTCCACCTTACTCCTGATGCCCGAAGGCGCCTTGATCGCGCACGTCGGCGATTCTCGGGTCTACCGGATCAGGAACGGCCGGATCGATCAGCTTTCCTTCGACCACAGCCTGGCCTGGGAATTGGTTCGCCGAAACCACCTGTCCGCCGAGCAGGCGACCAAGGCAGTCCCCCGCAACGTGATCACCCGGAGCCTCGGACCCGACCCGAACGTGGAGGTCGACATCGAGGGGCCGCTCCCGGTCGAGTTGGGCGACGTGTTCCTGCTTTGTTCCGACGGCTTGTCGGGGCTGGTCGAAGACGCCGAGCTTGGCGCGTTCGGGGGCAATTTCCACCCCCGGGACGCCTGCCGGTATCTGGTCCACCTGGCCAACCTTCGAGGCGGACACGACAACATCACGGTGGTCATGGTTCGGATCGGATCGTGGGTCGACCCCGAGTCCGACGCCGACGTCCCCGCACTGGCCGGGTCTCAATCGGGTTCGGCCAAGAAAGGTTGGATCAAAGGGCTCTCGGGCTTGCTCGCTCCGAAGAAGAAATCCGAGCCGATCGAGGAGAACCTTTACCGGAGTTGCGATTGCCCGATCTCGGAGTCGTTGGTCGACCGATTGGCCGAACTGGTCGCGCGGACGCAGCAGGTCGCCGTCGAGCAGACCTGGTCGATCGACTGGCCCTCGCTGGCAAACCTCCGGCGTGACGCTTCGACCGACCGATCCGCCAGCAAACTCCGCCGATCGCTTCGGTCGCTCGGCGAGGCGATCGACATGCTGGGCCTGGCCGGTCGGTTGCGCAAGAAATCCATCGGATAAACCGCCGTCGATCGATCCCATCGCCCGCCAGCGCAAGGAAGAAAAGCGCCCCTCATGCTCCAACGCGACCCATCCGACCGCGCCAAGCTCGATCCTCAGACGCTTTGCGCTCGGCCCGGACCCAAGTCCGAATCGGCGACTCCTCCGCTCGCTCCACCCATTCAGCTCAGTTCGGTCTACGAATTCGCCGATCTCGACCAGGTCGACGCGATCTATGGCGGGACCGCTTCGGGGCATATTTACGCCCGCGACGGCCATCCCAACGCGACGCAACTGGCCGAGAAGATCGCCCGGCTTGAAGCGGGCGAAGCCGCCGTCATCTGCGCCTCGGGGATGGCGGCCGAGTCGGCCATCTTCCTGGCCCACTTGAAGGCGGGCGACCGGGTTGCGATCTCCGAAGGACTTTACGGTCGGACTACCCTCCTGGTCGCGGGGGAACTCGCCCGGTTTGGGGTCAAGCATGATCTGTTCGACGCCACTCGACCCGAATCGCTCCGGGCGGTGATGACGGCCGAGACTCGGGTTGTCTTCGCCGAAACCTTGTCGAACCCGATCCTTCGCCTGGCCGATATCGTTGGTCTGGCCGCGATCACTCGCCCTCTGGGGGTCACCCTGGCGGTCGACCACACCTTCGCCCCCCTGCTCTGCCGGCCGATCGCCATGGGGGCCGACGTCGTGACGCACTCGGTCACCAAGTCGATCGGAGGCCACAGCGACGTGACTTTGGGCGCCTTGGTCGGGCGCCTCGATTGGATCAGTCGGACCGCTCACGTCGCCTCGACGTTTGGGCTGACCGGCAACCCGTTCGACTCGTGGCTCGCCCTTCGAGGGATGGCGACCCTGGCGGTCCGGACCGATCGAGCTTGCGGCAACGCGCTGGAACTCGCCCGACGCCTCGAACGACACCCAGCCGTCGAGCGGGTCCATTACCCAGGGCTGGCCAGCCACCCCGACCACGACCTGGCAACCCGGACCTTGACCGGCGGATTTGGCTCGATCGTCACCTTCGACGTCGGCGGTCGATCGCAAGCGGATTCGTTGATCCGGCGATTACGGCACATCCCCTATGCCCCAAGCCTGGGCGATGTGAGCACCAGCCTCAGCCACCCGACGACAAGCAGTCACCGGTCGCAATCGGTCGAGCAGTGGGCCAGGCAAGGGATCACGCCCGGGATGATCCGGTTGTCGGTCGGGATCGAAGCCGTCGACGACCTTTGGGATGATCTCGGCAACGCGCTGGGTTGATCTGCCTTCGGAGAATCAACCCAATCTCGCCCGGTCCCCGCTTGCCATCGCCCGCCCACGCGGTACCCTGAACGATCATCTCGACATGGCTTTGATCGATCGCGACGGGAATCCGAATTATGGTCGAGTATCTCGCGTTGCCGGCCTGGAAAACACCACCCAGGTCGATCGACGATTGGGTAGCAGGGATGGCCGAGGCGGGGGGTTCGGCGACGATCCGCCGCGAGTCGTCGACGGTCTGCTGGTTGTTGTCCCCCACGCTGAATTTGGAAGGGTACGCCTTGATCGAGGAGGGGCACCCTTCCGCGATCAACTTCGAGCTGAAAGCCGACGACCCGAGCCATGCCTTGGCTATCATCACTGCGGCCGCCCACTCCCTCGGCTGGGAGATCCACGCCGAAGGGGATGAAGACGACCGCGACGACGAGGTCGATAGCAGCCCTTCGATCGACGAGGAATGACGCTTCGGACTCACTTACCAAGGGACTCCGCCCATGATGGCTCGATCACTTCGCCTCCAACTCCTGGCCTTGCTGGTCGTCCCCGGCGCTCTGGGTGCTCGGGCGGACGAACCGACGTGGAAGAAGCACGAAGTCAACGCCAAGAGCGTCTTCGAGGGGGCGGGCGCTTTTGACGTCGATGGCGACGGCAAGATCGACATCGTTTCGGGAGAAACCTGGTATCAGGCCCCGGACTGGACCCCCTACCCCGTCCGCAAGGTGTCGAAGACCGGGACGTATCGCAACTGCTTCTCGACCCTGCCGATGGACGTCAACGGCGACGGCAAGACCGACTTCATCACCTGCTCCTACTTCGAGAAAAACGTCGGGTGGGTCGAAAACCCCGGCGTCAAAGGGCAACCCTGGACCTACCACGAGATCGACAAACCCGGGCAGAGCGAAGCCGCCGTCCTGGTCGACCTCGACGGTGATGGGAAGCCTGACGTGCTGCCCAACTCGGTCAACGTCATCGCCTGGTACTCGCTCGAAAGCCCTTCGAGCCAACCCTCCTGGAAGAAGCACGACTTCGGGAACGCCGCCGCCGGCCACGGTGTCGGGTCGGGTGACATCAACCTGGATGGTCGGATCGACCTCCTGACGCCCAAAGGTTGGTTCGAGGCTCCGAGCGATCCAAAAACCGCTTCTAGCTGGACCTGGCACCCCGATTGGAACCTAGGAGCCGCCGGAATCCAGATCCTGGCCAAGGATCTCGACCAAGACGGCAAAGTCGATCTGGTGTACGGGATGGGCCACGCCTTCGGGCTTTACTGGGCCAAGCAAGGCGCCGGCCCCGACGGCAAGGCGACCTGGACCAAGTTGCCAGTCGACGAAAAACTGTCCTCGGTCCATGTTCTAAGTTGGGTAGACCTCGACGGCGACGGGGCGGCCAACGAGCTTCTGACCGGAAAACGAGTCTACGCCCACGAGATCGAAGCGGGCGACGTCGAACCGTCGGTCATCGCTTACTACACCTTCAAGCCAGATGCGACGCCGAATCCGTGGGAAAAGCACCTGATCTTCGAGGGGGAGCACGCCAACAAGGACACGCCCAAAGAGGGACCCAAGCGTGACGCCCAGAAGGATTTTCCATCGGGAACCGCCGGGACCGGCCTTGAAGTTCCCGTGGTGGACCTCGATGGCGACGGCGATCTCGACCTGGTTTGCCCCGGCAAGAGCGGTCTTTATTGGTTCGAAAACCCGCTCAAATCCCCGGCCAAGAGGGCGAACTGAGCAAGGGAAACGCTCGCAACCGAGGTGAGGTTTCGCTATCCTCAGGGGAGGTTGGCCCACCGGACCCAATCTCTCCTTTGGCTCCATGATCGGTCGCCGAACCACTCTCCGAGGAGACTCCGCCCATGGCCACAGCTTCATCGACCTCCTCTCTGGCCGCCTTGCAGGCGCTCGGGACCAGCGTTTGGCTCGACGACATCAGCCGCCAGATGTTGGTTAAAGGCGAACTGACCCGTTTGATCGAGGAAGACGGGCTTCGGGGGATGACGTCGAACCCGAGCATCTTCCAGAAAGCGATCAGCCAGGGCAAGGAGTACGACACCGACGTCCAGTTGATGGTCGCCGAAGGGGACGGGGTCGACGGGATCTACCAGGCCTTGACCGTCGCCGATATTCAGGCCGCTCTGGATGCGTTTCGCCCGGTTTATGATCAGACGAACGGGTACGACGGGTACGTCAGCCTCGAAGTGTCCCCCTACCTGTCGAAGGATACGGAGGGGTCGATCGTCGAGGGGAAAAAGCTCTGGAGCCTCCTTGGCCGACCCAACGCGATGATCAAGGTCCCGGGAACTCCCGAGGGCTTGCCCGCGATCGAGGAGTTGTTGTTCTCCGGGATCAACGTCAACGTCACGCTGCTGTTCAGCGTCGAGGCGTATCAAGCGGTCGCCCACACCTACATCAAAGCCTTGGAGCGCCGGGTCGACGCCGGCCTGCCGGTCGACAAGGTCGCGTCGGTCGCCAGCTTCTTCATCTCCAGGATCGACACCGAGGCGGACAAGCGGATCGAAGCCAAGATGGCCGAAACGAGCGACCACCACGCCAAGTCGCAGCTCGAAGCCGCCCTCGGTCAGGTCGCGATCGCCAACGGCAAGAACGCCTACAAGATATTCGAGGATCTCTTCCACGGCCCCGCCTTCGCCGACCTCAAGGCCAAAGGGGCTCAGGTCCAGCGCGTCCTCTGGGCGTCGGTCGGCACCAAGAACCCGAAATATCCCGACACGCTTTACACGGCCGGGCTGGTCGGCCCCGAAACCGTCAGCACCATGCCCCGGGCCGCGTTCGACGCTTTCAAAGACCACGGCCAGGCCGTCGCGACCTTGACCGAAGGGTTGGATCAAGCCAAGGCGATGACCGACTCGCTGGCCGGGCTGGGGATCGACCTCGCCTCGATCACCGACAAGCTCCTGGCCGACGGCGTGAAAATCTTCGAGCAGTCGTTCGACGAGTTGTACAAGGCGATCCGCGACAAGCAGGCCAAGATCCTCCAGACGCGACGGATCGGCCAGACCGCCGTGTTCAGCGAAGTTTATTCGGGCGCGATCCAGGGCGCACTGGAAGGCTTCGAGGAGGAACACGCGATCCAGCGGATGTGGGACCACGACGCCAGTTTGTGGAAGTCCGACGCCGACGCCACCAAGATCATCAAGAACGCGCTCGGCTGGTTGCGGGTGCCCGAGTTCGTCAAATCGCATGTTGATGAGATCAAGACTTTTGTCGACGGGGTCGTCAAGGACGGCTTCGAGCATGTCTTGGTCATGGGGATGGGCGGGTCGAGCCTTTGCGTCGAGGTCTTGAATCAGACGAATCGAGCGGTCGAGGGGTTCCCCAAGCTCCACGTCCTCGACAGCACCGTCCCCGCGACGATCCGCCGAATTGAAGGGATGATCGACCCGGCCAAGACGTTGTTCATCGTGTCGAGCAAGAGCGGGACGACCACCGAACCGTCGGTGTTCTACGCCTACTTCTTCGACAGGGTGAAGCAAATCAAGGGGGAGAAAGCGGGCGAGAACTTCGTCGCCATCACCGACCCAGGCACCAAGATGGAAGGCGACGCCAAGCGCGACCGCTTCCGCCATATCTTCCTGAACCCGAGCGACATCGGTGGCCGCTACTCGGCCCTGTCCTACTTCGGGATGGTCCCCGCCGCGCTCAAGGGGCTGGACATCGGTCGGCTCCTCGACCATGCCCTGGTTGTCAGCAACCAGTGCGGCCCCGACTCGCCGGTCCGGTCCAACCCGGGTGCCACGCTCGGCGCGGCGATGGGGGCCTTGGCCAAGGCGGGCCGCGACAAGGTGACTTTGGTCACGCCAGAGCCCCTGCCGTCGCTCGGCCTTTGGATCGAGCAGATTATCGCGGAGAGCACCGGCAAAGAAGGCAAAGGGATCTTGCCCGTGGCCGGCGAGCCGGTCGGCAAGCCCGAGGTTTACGGTCGAGACCGGGTCTTCATCCAGGTCCGGACCGGCCAGTCGCCGCCGATCGCCGACGTCGAGGAGTTGATGGCACTGTCCGACACGGGGCATCCGGTGATCGACCTGGTCCTTGATGGCCCCGAGGACATCGGCGCCGAGTTCTTCCGGTGGGAGATCGCCACCCCCCTGGCGGGCAAGGTGATCGGGATCAACCCGTTCGACCAGCCGAACGTCCAGGAAAGCAAGGACAACACCAAGGAACTCCTCGAAGTCTACAAGAAGGAAGGCAAGCTCCCCGAACAGGCCAAGGTCGCCGAGTTCGACGGGCTGACCTTGTTGTCCGACGAGGGGAACAAGGATCAACTGTTGAAGGCGGCCGGTTCCGGATCGGGCCGAGACCTCTTCGTAGCCGTCCTCAAGGCCCACTTCGCCCGGGTCAAGCCGGGGGACTACGTCGCGATCACGCAATACTTTGACGAGACCCCGACGCGGGATGAAGCGATCCTCAAGCTTCGACGTCACGTCCGAGACGCCCTCAAAGTCGCCACCACGACCGGTTACGGGCCTCGATTCCTCCACTCGACCGGACAGTTGCACAAGGGAGGAGGCGACAACGGCGTGTTCCTCCAGATCACCGCCGAAGACGGGGCGGATGTGCCGATCCCCGACTTCCCCTGCGGGTTCGCCACCCTAGTCCAGGCGCAGGCTTTGGGTGATTTCCAATCCCTGGCGTCGAGGCATCGTCGGGCTTTGCGCCTTCACCTTGGCGGAGATGTCGAGAAGGGACTCGCCACGTTGCACGCCATGATCCACGAGATCATCGGTCATCACTCGGCCCCTTGATCCGGATATTCGACCTTGTTCGTAACCGTGTTGTTGTTCGCTTCGGCCCGGGTTCGAGCCGGCTCTTCCACTTTGGTGGTTGAGCTGGCCGAACCCGCCAACGTCGCCGACCTCAAACAAGCGATCGCGCAAGCTTGCCCCGCTTTGGGTGGGCTGATGTCATCCTCAAGGGTCGCGATCGACGCGCTTTACGTCGATGATGACGATCCGGTCCGCTCCACCTCCGAGGTCGCCTTGATTCCGCCGGTCAGCGGTGGGACCCGGTAGACTCTTCTCCCCTTGAAGTGCCTTCGAATGAACCTACCTCGGATTACGATCACCACCGAACCCATCGACCACGCCCACGTCATCGACTCGGTCCGGTCGAACCAGGCGGGGGCGGTTTGCTCGTTTCTGGGCACCGTCCGCGAGATGACCGGTGACCGCCAGACCGTCGCGCTGGAGTACGAGGCATACCCAACCATGGCCGAGAAGACTTTGGGTGATCTCGCCGCCCAGGCCCAGGCGCGGTGGCCGATCGAGAATGTGGCGATCGTCCATCGCGTCGGCTCGCTTGAACTCGGCGAGATCAGCGTCGTGGTGGCGGTCAGTTGCCCGCATCGATCTGAATCGTTCGAAGCCTGCCGGTGGTTGATCGACACGCTCAAAGAGGTGGTGCCGATCTGGAAGAAAGAGGCCTGGGCCGACGGCACCGAGGAGTGGGTCCACACCGGCGGCGGCTGAAGATTCGGGCGGCCTGGGTGGTCGGGTTCCGACCGGCTCGCGTATCATGATCTGGGAACTTCGAGCCTGATCCTTTCGATCGACCACCGCGACGAGGACCACTTGCCCTCCACCGTGATCCCGACCCCTGACCGGCTCGTCGACTCGTTCGGGCGGGTGCATACCAACCTTCGGATCAGCGTCACCGACCGCTGCAATATCCGATGCGTTTATTGCATGCCCGAGTCGGTCACTTTCCTCCCGCGCAGCCATCTCTTGTCGTTCGAAGAGATCGGGCGCTTGGTCCGGGTCGCGGCCGGGTTGGGGATCAACAAGATCCGACTCACGGGGGGCGAACCCCTGGTACGGCGCGACTTGGTGCAGCTCGTCGATCGGTTGGTCGCCGTTCCGGGGATCGTCGACGTCGGGCTGACGACCAACGGGATCTTGCTCGCCCCATTGGCTCGTCCGCTTCGCGATGCCGGGCTTCGGCGGATCAACATCAGCCTCGACACGCTCGACCCCGATCGGTTCCGCGCCTTGACCCGGCGCGACGGCCTGGAACAGGTCATCGAAGGGATCAAGGCGGCCAAGGCCGTTGGCTTCGACCCGGTGAAGTTGAACGCGATCGCGCTCAAGGGGATGACCGAGGCCGACCTGATCCCTCTGGCCCGGTTCGCCCGCGAACATCAAGCCGAGTTGCGGTTCATCGAATACATGCCGCTCGACGCCGGGGCCTGGGAGCGGGAAAAAGTCCTCCTGGCTTCGGAGATGATCGACCGCCTCGTCGAAGAGTTCGGCCCGTTGACCCCGACGGACGACCAAGACCCTCGGTCGCCTTCAATGGACTTTTCCTACGCCGACGGCTTGGGGCGAGTCGGGTTCATCGCGTCGGTCAGCCGGCCGTTCTGCGGCAATTGCAACCGTCTTCGCCTGACCGCCGACGGCAAACTCCGCAACTGCCTGTTCGCCCTCGACGAGACCGACCTGAGGCGTCTGCTCCGCGACCCCGGAGTCGACGACGATTCGATCGCCCGGGCAATTCGCCTCAGCGTCGCCGACAAGTGGGAAGGGCACGAGATCAACTCGTCCCGCTTCATCCAGCCCGAGCGGTTGATGCACGCCATCGGCGGCTAAGCTCGACAAGCCTTCAACCCGAACAAGATTCTCCGAGGTCCAACCATGAGTCGCGACGAAAAATCCCCCTGGTATCGCGACGGTCTGCCATTCACCTGCACCCAGTGCGGGGCTTGTTGCACCGGGGCTCCTGGCTTCGTGTGGGTCGATGACGACGAGATTTCGCAACTCGCCACGTTTCGGGGCGAATCCGTCGAGGAGTTCGGCAAGCGCTTCTTAAGAAGGGTCGGCAACCGGATCAGCCTGATCGAGCGGCCCAATGGCGACTGCATCTTCTGGGATTGGCAAAAAGGCTGCACGGTGTACGACGCTCGACCGGTCCAGTGCCGGACCTGGCCGTTCTGGCCGGACAACATCGCCACCCCCGAAGATTGGGACCAGATCGTCGCGATTTGCCCGGGATCGGGCCAGGGGCAAGTCTTCACGGTCGAGGAGATCGAAGCATCGGCGGCGCGGGTTCATCAATCGTGAGCCTCAACCCCGAAGATTTTCGGAACGAACTTCAGGAGATTTATCGGAGCCTGGATGCCGACGTCGCCCGCTTGGCCCCGGTCTGCGCGATCAGCGGTCGGTGCTGTCGGTTCGTCGAGTACGACCACACCCTCTTCGTGTCCGCGCCCGAGTTCGCCATCCTGATCGCCGATGCTCCGCCGCCGGTCCGACCGCTCGACGACGGCGCGACCTGCCCTTGGCAAGATGAGCGAGGGCGATGCACCGCGAGGGAGGCCCGACCGCTCGGCTGTCGGGTCTACTTTTGCGATCCGAGCTACGCTCCGCATGGTCCCGACCTCGCGGAGGCGGCCATCGCGCGATTGAAACAACTGGTGGCTGCCATGGATCTCCCGTGGGACTACGCCCCGCTGCATCGTCATCTCCACCAAGCCATGACCGACGAAAGGTACCCAGGTTCTCCCGAAGGAAGGGTCGATTGCGAATGATCGGCGAAGAGTTCTTCTCGATCGCCAAGGCGCTCCAGTTCACGGGTCTAACTGCTTGACATTAGTCTAAGCTAGCAATAATGTTGAGCCACCGAGCCGAGGACCGAGCCGACCCCGCCTCCGAGGAGAACGCGATCGTGACGAAGAAAGAGATAGTCAAGAAGATCTCCGAGGATATCGGGCTCACCCAGCTCAAAACGAAAGACATCGTCCAGCGCACCCTCGACGCGATTATTCATACCCTCGTCTCGGAAGGACGGATCGAGCTTCGAAATTTCGGCGTCTTCGAAGTCAAGAAACGAGCCCCCCGAAAAGCTCGAAATCCCAGGACCGGCGACAAGGTTTATGTCCCTTCCAAGAACGTGGTGACGTTCAAGCCCGGTAAAGAAATGGAAGAATTGGTCCGAAAGATGGACCCGGCGAAACTTCCCTTGATGAGCAAAGCCGAAGAAGCCGATGTAACTGGCAACGGATCTGACGATTCGGACGATGATGAGCCCAGTACCGAAATCTCCTCCGAAGCCAACGCTGAGGGTTGAGAGGGTCGAAGTGCGTCCGACCCCTCGGTAATGAGTTCGTCGCGGTCGATCGCACGGATTTATGGGATACGCAATGATCTGCGTATTCCTTTCTCGGCTCAAAGCTTGAACCAGCCCGGGCAAAGCCTCCTTCGGTTCAACCGGAGTCGGCTCCTTGGATGCTGGGAGCGGGCATCAAGAGCCCCGTGACCCGAACCTTCGCGAAGGACCGCGAGGCGGCATCAGGTCATGGAACCGATGGCGGGAGGAGCCCAATGCGAAAACCCGTGGTGGTGCTGTTGCTTCTGGGGGCGATCCTCGCCTTGAGCGAAGGATGTGCCCCGGTCCCCTTGCCTCGATACGCGGCTTACAAGCCGCGTCGAGTCGAGGAACTGCTCGTGGACTCGGAAAACCTTCGCCAGGCCGGCGACGAGTGGGAGCGGTTCTGGTTTCTCGACCAACCGTCGCACATGACGCCGTTCCGGACCCACGGTGGTCTTGGTCCCTGATCAACCCGAGCGACAAACAAGAAACATGGCCGAGGCGAACCCACCAATGGGTTGGCCTTCGGCCTTTTTCGCGTTTCAAGGGAATTACTTGGCTACGGATGAAACACGGACAGGACATGGATGAATCCCTTGTACGGCCTTTGATCCGTGTTCCCTCCGTGGCTCGGATCGTTTCAGTAGCGGCGGACCGTGCGGTCGACCCGGATCGACCAGGCATCGATCCCGCCATCGAGGTTCTGGACGTTTTGGAGACCTTGGCGGGTCAGCCAGGTCGCCGCGACCATCGAGCGTTGGCCGTGGTGGCAATACACTACCAAGGGCCGACCTCGGGCCAGGTCGGCGACTTCATCCAGTCGGGTGGGGATTTGGCTGAGCGGGACATGAAGATCGGCCACGCTCTTGGGCGCCTCGATCTTGGCATGATCACGCTCGAAGTCCTCGCGGACGTCGAGCAAGACGACCGCTTCCCCCTGGTCGAGCCAGCTTTTCAGGGTCGCCGCCGCCAGCTCGCCCACTTCGGTTAATTCAGCCACGGTCCGCCTCGTTCCTTGACAAAGTGGCCTGAGGCTCAAGGGTCGAGCGGGAGCAACTCAACCTTGCGAAACTCGATCGGGTGGCTTTCGCTCTGAAGTGCGATCCGACCTTCTTTGATCAAGGTCACACCGTCCTTTATGAGTTTCCGGGCGTTGGCGTCTCGGTCGTCGAGCTGAGCTTTTTCGTATTCAAGGACGGTTTCGCCGTCGATGATGTGCTTGATCACGCCGTCGCCGTGGACCTCGACCTCGACCGTCACCCAGGCTTCGAGCGGGTAGGTCTTAGAGGTCGACTCGGTGCAGTGTTGGGTGATCAACTTGCCCTTCTGGACGATGTTCGTGCCGGGCGTGCAGACGTTGCTCGTGTGCCGAGGGACCTTGCCGTTCCCGCCGAGATACTGGACCTCGATCGAGACCGGGAAATCCTGGTCCTTGGTCATCGACTCGGGGCTTTGGCTGTGGATCATCGCCCCGCTGTTGCGGGTCGCCCAACCCGGGCCACCCGGGCACTGCGGGCCGGTGAAGCGGTACTCAACCCGGAGGCGATAGTTCGAATACGACTTGTTGGTATAAAGGTGGCCGAACCGCTCGTCGAACTTGTCGTAGCCGTCGTAGCCGACCTTGATCATCCCGTCTTCGACCCGAAACGTGTTGGCGAAGTTGTCGCCGGGTTCGTGACCTCGAATCTTCACCGTCCAGCCTTCGAGGTCCTTGCCGTTGAAGAGTGGAATCCAACCTTCGGATTTTGGATCGCTCGGGCTCTGCGCGATCGAGGGCGAGGCCAGTCCGACCAGCGATATCACGGTCGCGATTGCGGCGAGTGTCCATCGACCGAGGTCCCGAGATGATCCAGCACGCGAGGAATGACGCTCAAGGGGTCGCTTCAAGGTTCCATCTCCGGTTGGAGGTCAGTTGGGATCAAACCAAATCAACGATCAGCCGCCCCCCGTCGAGGATCGGGAAGGGACGACCGAACTCGTCGGGAAACTCAAGGCGAGGGTTGATCCCCAGGACGTGGTAGATTGTACGGATAATGTCTTCGGGTCGCCACGGTCGATCCACCGCCCGCTCCCCCTTCGCGTCCGAACCCCCGATGACTTGGCCCATCCTAAGCCCACCACCAGCAAGCATCGCGCTCATGTTGCTCGGCCAGTGGTCGCGCCCCCCTGCCCCGTTGAGTCGAGGGGTCCGGCCAAATTCTCCCCAGGCGACGACCAGGACCGACTCGCCCAAGCCTCGGTCGCTCAGGTCTTCCACCAAGGTCGCCACGGCGGCGTCCATCGAGGGAACCTGGCGACCGCAACTCTCCGAGACTCGGGCATGGTGGTCCCAGTCCCCTTCGGTGATGGTTACGAACGTCGCTCCCGCTTCGACCAGTCGGCGAGCTAGCAAGCAGGATCGGCCGATCCGGGTCCTCCCGTAGCGGTCCTGGACCGAAGCGGGTTCGAGGTCGAGGTCGAAGGCTCGACGAGCGGCGGGGCCTGCGATCATGTCGTAGGCTTGGATTGAGAATCGGTCGAGCCCTTCCATCGCCCCCGACCCGTCGCGTCGCCGGTCGAACTGGTCGAGTTGCCGGAGCAGCTCCTGACGCCCTTGGAGGCGATCGGTCGTCAGGCCGGGCGAGGGTGCGAGCCGTGCCGAGGGGCTAGCCATAGCGTCGGGGGCGGCGTCGAACTCGAAGGGGCGAAAGCTCGGGCCGAGGTAGGCCCCTTCGAGGAACAACCCGTCGAAGCTCGATTGGCCGTACATCGCCAGGTAAGGGGGTACACCCGCCTTGTTCGACCCACGGACCCGAGCGGCGACCGACCCGACGCTGGGCCGCTCGTTCCGGTCGCGCGGCTGGCCTGTCGGGTAGCCGGTCATGATCCGGTGCAGTCCGATCGTGTGGTCGCTCGACTCGTGCGACACTCCCCGGATGATCGCCATTTTGCCGAGCATTCGGGCATGCCTCGGCATGGTCTCCGCCAGATGGATGCCGGGGAGCGCCGTGTTGATCACTTTGACCTCGGACCGAAAGCCGGTGGGGGCCTCGGGCTTCGGGTCGTAGGTTTCGAGCTGGGACGGACCCCCCCCAAGGATGATCTGGATCACCGACCGGAGCGGGGTCTCCGACGCGGGGGCCATCGCGCGAGCCCGGAGCACCCGGGGCAATGTCAAACCGCCGAGCCCCAGGGTGCCCACTCGGAGCAACCCCCGGCGCGTCAGGCCGTCGCAAGACCGATAGGCGGCTCCAGGCACCTCGATCATCGGCGATTTCTCCCCATCCCGCCCTAGTGATTGAAGAGGAACTCTTTGGTGTTGATGATCGCCCAGATCAGGTCCGCGAAGCCAGACGCGGCTTGCCCGGCCCGTCGCCGGCCTTCGAGGAAGCTCGATGCCCGGCTTGCCTCGTCGGGTGAAGGGGGGCGAGCCAGGGCGATCCGGTACAACTCGTCTACCTTTGCCTCGTCGGACCTCGAATCATCGCCTCCAGCGTAACGGGCGGCTCGGCCCTTTGGGCTTGAGAGCTTGGTTTCGAGGTCGGAAGAGTTGAGCAGAAACAAGGCTTGCGACAGGCTCGGATCGGCGGATCGCTCGCACTCACAGGCGGTTCGTCGCCTCGGGCGACCGAACGCATCGAGGAACGGCGAGGCGAACCCATCGTCGGGAAGTTGCGAAGCCCGGGTTCCCGGAGGAACACCCTCGAATCGCCCGGAAGTGCCGGTCACTTCGTTGATCGCGTCGAAGAGAACCTCGGCGGGAAGTCGCTTCGAAGGGTATCGGGCGAAGTTGCCAAGGTCGTCGCTGTTGGTCGAGTTGGGGAGGCTGGACCTCGCGTAAGTTTCCGAGGTGGTGATCGAGCGGACCAGTCTCTTGAGGTCGAAGCCGTGCGCGACGAAGTCGAGGGCCATCGCGTCGAGCAGTTCGGGGTTCGTCGCCGGGTTGGTGGCGCGGAAGTCGTCCTCCGGCTCGACCAACCCTTGGCCAAAGAAGTGCTTCCAGTACCGGTTGACCACCGCCCGGGCGAAAAACGGATTTTCAGGCCCGGTCATCCAGGCGACCAGGGCGGCCCTCGGGTCGTCGCGTGGGCCAAATGTCATCCCTTCGGTCATGGCCAACGGTCGAGGGAGGCAAGTCTCCCCGGTCCTCGCGTTGCTGGCCAGTCCGCTCGGGGTGTTGAAGACCCGGAAGGTGTTGGGGTCGGCCCCCAACTTGGTACCGACCCTCGCGAAAAACGAGGCAAACCCGGCATAGTCCTCCTGCCCCCAGCGCTCGGTTGGGTGGTGATGACAGCGGGCACACCCGATCCGGGTTCCCAGGAAAACCTGGGCGACGTCGTCGGACCGTTCCTCCAGGGTCGAAACCTGACGATACCAACCCAGGCTCGGTTTCGAAGCCGCATCCCCTTGACCCGCGATGATCGCCTTGACGAAGCGGTCATAAGGCCAGTTCTCGGCGATCACCTGGCGGACCCAGGCATGAAATCCAAACGTGCTCGGCTTCGACAGTTCGCCGAAGGCTCGACGGTTCCTGAGGATCGCCGTCCACTTCGTCGCGAAAAAGTCGGCGTATTCGGGGCGAGCAAGGAGCGAGTCGACCCATCGCGACCGCTTGTCGGGCCGGGCGTCGCGCTCGAAGTCGGCGACCGCCGATCGGTCGGGCAACAGTCCGACGATATCAAGCGACGACCGGCGAGCGAACTCGGCGTCGGTGCAAGGTTCGCTCGGGATCAACCCGAGTTCGTCGAGCTTGCGAACAACCAGTCGGTCGATCGAAGTCTTCGGTTCGGAGGCGAGCGACGGGATCGCAAGGCCGCTCGGGATCACGACCCGGCCCACCGCCACCTCGGCGCCGAACCGGACGAGGATCGCCGCTTCGCCGACGTGCGAACCGGCGATCAACTCCCCTCGGGGGTCCACCTCGACCAGAGGTGTGGAGCTGGACTCGAAGCGTGACAACCGGGTCACGTCGACCGCCGACCCGTCGTCCCAGGTCGCCTGGACCCGGATCTGGCTTCGAGCCTGTCGGGGCAAGGTGAGCCGAGGCGGAACAACATCGAGCCGGATCAACTTCGGCTCGACCAGAGGCGGTGGGTCGCGGTCCGATTGACTGATCCAACGAACCAAGGTCTGGTATTCGACCGAGTCGACCACGAGTTTCGCGCCCCCTCCATGAGGGATTTGCGCGGTCGGCTTGAGGAGCAACAGACTCGACTCGGCCTCCGAAGGGTTTGCCCTTCGTTTGAGGGCCGCGAGGTCGGCCTTGGGGTCGAAACCGAACAAGCTCAGGGCGAACCCGTCCTGACCGCCCGCCTTCCCGTGGCAACCGCCCGAGTTGCACCCGAGCTTGCTCAAGGTGGGCATGACCTGAACCTGGAAACCCACCGGTCGAGTCGGATCGAAGTCGGGCTGGACCTTCGCCTCAACCTGGGCGATCGCGACCTGCCCAAACAGGCCAAGGAGCCAGGCGACTACCGCCGATGTTGCCGATCCGGAAATTAGTCGTTGACCGGAAACGGTGCCGGACATCTCGATTTCGCCTTTCGAACTTCACTTCGAGCGGTTCGGCCGACTCGTCGACGGCCTCCAGTTTGTCACGCCTCCGGGTCGGCTGGCAAGCCAGCTTTGCGTCCAGGACCATGATCCGTCGAAGATCGGAAACTTGACGACGGATCAAGTCAACGTGCGGGTTGCATCGAAGATGGGTTCATCGCGACCTGGAGACCTGAAGCGATCGGAGAGGATGTCGGCGTGTTGTACAGGTAAACCGGAACGGGCGTGGTCGAGGTGGTTGACTGCCCCGAGGTGGTCTGCCCGAACAAGGCCGAGGCGGGTGAACTGGATGGGATACCGCTGGCCGAAGCCCCGCCCACCACGGGCTGACCGTAGAGGAAGATCGGGGCCGAACTTGGAGCCGTCGCCTGCGAGTTGACCATTCCGACCGGCTGGGCGATGAGGTAGACCGGGGTGGCCGAGGAAACCCCGGAGGAGCCGGCGGCCCCCGTCGAGGCATAGACAGGCGTCAGGACGACCGGAGTGGTCATCGAAGCGGGGGTGACCGGGATCGCTGCGTTCGGAGTGATCGAGACGGGAACGGAGCTGGGTGTCGCGATGGCGACGGGCACGACGGGAACATTGGAAATAGGCTGGGGAACGAGGTTGACTATCGATACCGGAACGGAGCCGGGCGTTGTGATGGTGATCGGCGCCGCGGAGACGGTGGGAACGGCCTGGGGGACGAGGTTGACTTCGAGCGACGCCGCCGCGAGGGGGACGATCGGGCTGGGCGTGGCCGTCGTCGCCGAGGCGGTCAAAGGGGCCGCGACGACGTGGGCGCCGATGTTGCTTGCGAGCAAGGTCCGGTCGATATGACCAATCCGGCCATCGCCGTTGAAGTCCGCGCCGGGGGTATAATTGACCTGGCCGACCCTGGAACCATAGGCCAGGTTCAGGGTGTTGAGGTCGGTCGCATCGACCGTCCCGTCGCCGTTGACGTCTCCCGCGAGGTAAGCCTCGACGATGTAGTTCCCCGTCGTCTTGTTCAAACCGGCGACGTTGAGTGTGATGTCCTGAGACTGGTTGGCCAGCGGGATCACCCGAGTGAATAGGTGGGTTTGCCTCGCCGCTTTATCAGTCGCGGAATTGTCTCGATTTGGGATCGAGATCGGGGTGATTGGTCCATTGGGGCCCGTCGCCCGGGTGATCTCCGGGCTGATCGATGACCCGTTGGCCGCTTCGACGACGAATCCGACCACAACGGTTGAGGTCTGATCGGCTCGTAATTCGCCGGGGCCGAGGTGCAAAACGACCTGAGATGTTTGGTTCCCCGCCGCCACTTGGCCCGGCAAGACGGCGAACGCCGATAGGCCCGACGTGGCCAGCAAAGCTCGACCTTCCAGCCCTTCACAAGAGTTCGACCGGGCCGACCAAGATCGATTGCGGCGGATCGAATCCAACCTCTTTGAATTTTGACCAGCCGGGAAAACTTCGGGAGCACGGCGACGATTGAGCCAGGGACAGATCCGATCGAGAACCGAATGCGTCCATGCTTTCATCGACAAAGCTCCGGAAATCGAGATCCAACGTGCCTGGAGCGGGTCCTTTCCGAAAAGGAACCATCGTTCAGGTCGTCATAATCGGCACAATGCCAACCGCAAATTGACCAATTCTTTTGAAATGAGATCTATCGCATTGGGATTCAGAACACTTTAGAATTCATTTGGTGGATGCCTCGTTCGTCAAGATGGAGGCCGCGATTTCCTGGTCTCGGACGGCTCGAAGGCTTTCCGCCACGCAAAGTGCGTTGAGTCGAGCCCCAGCTTCGGTGGTATGAGTATGGTCGGAGTCGGTGAAGTAGGTCTGAGCGACCTTATCACGTCCCTCCGACTCGTAGCGATCGGCGACGATCGCGTTGAGGTCGATGAAGGCGACGTTTTCGCTCCGAGCGACTTCGCCGGCCCAGAGCCCATAGTCCTTGGACGCCCTGGCGACCTTGCCCTGATCCGACCAGATGTTGCGTGGAATCGGCGACAAGACGATGGGGATCGCGCCTTTGTCTCTGGCCTCGGTCACATATTGGCGGAGGTACCATCCGAAGGTGTGGACGATCTCGACCGGCTTGCCAGCCACTTGGACCTCTCTGGTTTCCTCGCCAGTCCCTTTAAGCGAAGCTCTGGCGCGACCGGAGTCGATTGGCCCTCCGTCGTTGTGGCCGAATTGGATCAGGATCACGTCGCCCGGCTTCACTTTCTCCAGGACTTTGCCCCACAACCCTTCGCTCCGGTAGGTCCGGCTGCTCCGCCCGCCCAATGCTCGATTCTCGACGCGATATTTTGTTTGATCAATCCGATCGCCCAGAAACCGACCCCATCCCCAGAGTTGGCCCGTCCCGGTGTCGCTCCCGTTCTTGACCGTGGAATCTCCAACCAGGAAAATTGTTCGAGGAGAGCCCAGGTCATCTCCCCAAGCTGCTGACTTTTGATGTTCATCGATCCCGAAAGAACTCACCACGACACCAGCGATCACCAGTCGGACGATCCAGGCCATGAGAAAAGTCCTTTCCTTAGAGCTTCAGACTCGAAGCATGACGATCGCCAAGAGATTGGGTTTGGAAAAAACTCCAACCACAATTGTGGCCAAAGGGTAAGGTTTGTTGATTGGCCAGGGAACGCGATCTTGGCAAGCTCCAAGAGTAAAGGAACGCCAATGCCTTCGATTTACGGGTGGATTTGCGTGAACGGTTTTCTTCTCACGATCTCGCCTTTCAGCATGGCCCAGAGCGGATCGACCTCACTCCCACGTCCCCAGGCGTCATCCGGAATTCCTTCGCGTCCCTTGCTCATGGAACCGGCGATCCAGCAGGAAATCAACCTGTCCCCACGGCAGAAAAAGAATCTGGCGCAGGTGCAAGCCGATGCTGATGATTCTCGACAGCAGGCGATGTCCGGAACGGAAGACGAAGGGTTCGATTTCAACGCCATGATGGGTGGGGTCGAAGACCTCGAACGGCAACGTCGTGCCGCGATCGCCAAGGTTCTGACGACTGCTCAAAAAACGAGGTTGCTTCAGCTCGAATGGCAACGCGAGGGATGGATGTCCCTCGGCCGACCTGACGTCGCGTCGAAGATTCACTTGAATCAACCTCAGATTGAAAAGATTCAGTCGATCTTGATCACGATGCGGCAGGCTCATCTCGAAGCGATCTTACCGGTCTCCGGTCGTGTGCCTAGATCCGAACAAACTTTCAAAACGAACCCAAATCTGACCCCAAACAACGGCTTCATCGACCCTGGCGGGGGCTCGATCTCTCCCCTTGGCCCGCTCAACTTCGATAGCGATGCATTTCGGGCCCAGAGTCGCAAAACTATCGAGGCGGCCGAGAAAACTCGAGATGTGGCAGGCAAGGCGATTGAAGAGGTGTTGACCTCTGATCAAAGAACCGCGTTTGAACGGCTCCTCGGACCGAAGTTCGACTTTGATACTCTGAAAACCGGGAGAGTTTCGGAAGTCCATCCCGATCCATCGAAAAATGGTCAAAAGAGCCCGCCAAAGAAATCGACCAAAGTCCGCTAATCCTCCGATCTATCAGGTTGGTTGCTCAAGGACGACTTGCGGGCGAAAACCTCATCGGGTAAATAAGAAACACCCTTTTCACCACGTTAGACACCCTTGACGGGCAAGGAGGCTCTGATGGGTTACGACAAACGCCAGGCCAAACACGAGTTCACTCGCTGGAGCGAAAGCTACGATCAAAGCATCTTGCAGAGGTTGTTGTTCGGCCCTGCGCACCGAGCAATCATTGCCAAGATCAGGGAGCAATGGGGTGACAGATCGATTCGGGTCCTCGATGTCGGTTGCGGCACGGGGATCTTCGCCGAGCAGATCCGCAAAGCCCTGCCGAACGCCCAGGTTGTGGGAATCGACCTTGTCGCGGGGATGTTGATCAAAGGGTCCGAACGCTGGAAGCGGCACGAGGGAACAGTCTTCGCCGTCCAGGCGGACAGCGAACGCCTCCCCTTCAACCGGGGCTCCTTTGATGTCGTCACCTGCGCGAATAGCTTCCATCATTATCCCAACCAGACGCGGGCCGTGGCGGAGATGAGGCGAGTTTTGAGGGCGAATGGTCGATTGATGCTGGTCGACGGCTACCGCGATCGTCCCTGGGGATGGTTGATCTATGATGTCTGCGTCGCGAAGATCGAAGGTGCGGTGCATCATGCCTCGGCGAGCGAGATGCGGCGGATTTTTGGCGAGGTTGGGATGGAGGCCGTCACCCAAACGGTTCACCGGGGCGCTGCCCCTTTCCTCCTGACAGAGGCTGTGGCTCCCGACTCGAATAAGGCCTTTTCGACTTCTCGAGAAGCCTTGTCCTCTGCGAGTTAGCGAATGTCAGTCTGATCGACTTCGATTCTGCTCAATCGTTCACCGGAAATCGAGATCCGTTGTTTGCTTCGGGGATCTGACCCTGAGCTAAGAGATCGGCCATTTCGATCATCTGGAGGCCCGCTGATCGGATCTTTTGGAGGTCGTCGTCGAAATCTTCCCGACGTGGCTCACGACGAGTCGAGTCGCTCAAGACATCGCATGTCCGAACCAGGGCTGTTGCCGGACCGCATAACGCCTGGGCTAGAATCTGAAGGTCGGTGACCGATCGATCCGGTTGGTCGGTCAACAAGGCCTGGTCGATCAAGCCGAGCAAGATAAAACCGAAACTTCGGATCGTCCTGAGTTGAGCTAACAACTCCGTCTCGCCCAGCTCGATCATTTCGCCGGTGAGCAGGTCACAGTAGCCTACGATCAGGTTGATCGGAGTGACAAGATCATGTCGGAGGAGCGAAGCCACCTCGTTGGCGACCCGATTGCTGATCGAGTTTTGTCGGGCGCCGAACATTGCGAACCCTCGAAACGTCGGATCGTCCGGCCTCGATCAGATTAGGAGACCGTCTTCGATGAGCAGTCGATGTTGATACTCGTCTTCGGAGGATTGGTGACAGTTGGCGACGTGACCCTGTCCGGCCAACTCAAATCTTCGGGATCGGCTCCCAAATATGCCTTTCCCTGGCTGCTCAGATCTATTCTTGGTGGGCCATCAATCATCAACATCGCTAACGTCATGCATTTGGTACGCCAAACGGTTCGACCTCTGAAGGTACACGATAACAAGTGTTGTCTCGCTGTTTGGCCGCGATAATCCAATTTAAGAAAAGGGCGATTCGACGCGACTTGCGGGCAACCTCATGATGAAAGTGGAGCCCGCACCCGGTTGGCTTTCCACGTCGATTCGGCCGCCCATCATCTGACAAAAGCGATGGGTGATCGTCAGGCCGAGCCCGGTCCCCCCGAAACGTCGGGCCGTAGAGCCATCGGCTTGCACGAAGGGCTGAAACAATCGCGACATCTCTTCTCGGGTCATCCCGATCCCGTCATCGGCCACAGTGAAGATTACCCAATCTCGCCCATGCTCATCGAGTTCGCGGAAGGCCCTGAGGACGATAGTCCCTGACCCGGTGAATTTTATCGCATTGCTGAGCAGATGACAAAGACCCTGGCTGACCTTGTTCAGGTCGGAATTCAAGGTCCCAAGATCCTTGGAATAATGCACCTGGACCGTCGTGCCTTGCTGCTCAGCCAAAGGCTCGGTCGTTTGGACGACGCTGCGAACCAAGTCGGTCACATCAAAAAACTCATGGGACAGATCCATCCGCCCGGCTTCGATCTTGGATAAGTCGAGGACGTCGTTGATCAGTTTCAACAAGAGGTACCCGGACTCTTGGATTCGTTTCAAGTCCGGAACGAAATCTTTGACATCCCGTTCCATCGCCTCGTCTTCGAGCATCTCGCTGAAGCCGATGATGGCGTTGAGGGGGGTCCGGAACTCGTGGCCCATGTTGGACAGGAACGTACTTTTCGCCCTGATCGCCGACTCGGCTGCTTCCTTGGCGGCTCGAAGCTCCGTTTCCACTCGCTTCGATTCCGTGATGTCTCGGGACACCTTGGTGTAACCGATCAGTTCCCCCGCGTCGTCCCGGATCGCCGTGACCAATCCGCTGGCAAAGAATCGGCTGCCGTCGCCTCGGATTTGCCAGCGCTCGTCTTCGGACCGACCCGTGGCCGCCGCCTTCGATAATTCTTCCGCTGGGACCCGAGCCAACTGGTCTTCAAGCGTGAAAAGCGAATCAGTCGGATGGCCGACAATCCGCGATTCGCTCAATCCGAATAAGCGCTCGGCGCCCGAGTTCCAACTCGACACTCGTCGGTCGAGATCCACCGAAAAGATCGCGTAGTCGCGGACGCTCTCCAACATCAAGCGAAGTCGGCTCTCGCTGTGTTGCAAATTTTGTTCGTTCTCTCGACGTTCCGAGACGTCGGTGATCACGCCGACGAAATGACTCACGCGGGCAAATCGGTCCTCCACCGGGGCCAATGTCATCGACTGCCAGAAAGTTGAACCGTCCTTGCGGCGGGCGAGCATCTCTACCGTCGCATCTCGACGTTCTTTGATCGCCGCCCGAAGCTGGTCGATCGACGATGGTGACTGCTCGCTGTCGAGCAAGTCGATACTCCGTCCTGTCCAGCTCTCTTGGTCATGACCAGTCAATCGCTCGAACGCGGCGTTGGCATAGATGATTGGGTTGTCGGCGAGAGATGCGTCGGTGATGAAAACCCCTTGACCGATCGCCCGGAGGGCCCGATCGCGAAGTCGCATCTCGGCCTCCGCGCGTTGTTTCGGAGCGAGATCCACGAACGTCACGACGGCTCCAAGGATCTCGCCATCGCGTCGGATCGCGTGGGCTCGATATTCGACGGGGATCCGGCGTCCGTCCGCCCGAAAAAACCAATCCTCGACGCCGACGACACCTTCGCCCGAATGGAACGTCTGGTAGATCGGGCAGAGGTTCGAGGGGAAAGGGGAACCATCGGACTGGGTGTGGTGGATCAGTTGGTGCATGTCTCGACCGAGAACCTGGCCGATGGAATCGAATCCTAAGAGTCGCAGGGCGGACGGGTTGCAAAAAGTGCAACATCCCTGGTTATCGATTCCGTAAATCCCCTCCCCCACCGAATCGAAAAGCAGCCGTATCCGCGCTTCGCTCTCCTCGAGCGTCCGTTCGACTCGCTTTCGGACGCCCAGGTATCGACGGACCAGCGCATAGGTTGGTCCGATCGTGATCAGGGCCAAGGTGGACGCGACCGAAAACGTCACGAATGCACGATTGATCCAGGAGCGACGTTCCGCCAACCGGTCTGCCAGGTAGAGAGCCTCGTCGCTTTCCATCGCGGCGACTTCGACTTGGATGTTGGCCAGATGCCTCCGAATCGGCTCGAGCCCAGCGGTATCGAGACTCCGTTTGACTCCTTCTCTTCGTGCTAAAGCGATGGATTGGCGAAGTTCCGCCAACAAGACGATCGACGACTGTTCGAGATGCCGACTTAGACGCTGTTGATCAGGTCGGCCCTCGGTCAAGCCGATCAGAAGGCTCGTTTCGATCCCAACGTTCCGAAACGCGACCTCGAATCCGGCGAGATCTTGTGCGTTACCGTCGATCAGAAATCCCCGACGGGCGGATTCCGCATCCTTAACCACGGAACCGACGCGGGCAACTTTTTCGAGAACTTCGCGAGAGCGGACGACGAGCGGAGTGTTCTTCGCCTGTCCCAGGAGGTCGCGGTACGAAATCAGGGCGTTGCCGGCCAGGACCATCAGGGTCATGCCGAAAGCCCAACTCAACTTCCTTTCGGTGATGGGGAACATCGAGGTTGGTTCCGGGCGACGAACGCCTTCATGAGGACGTCGACGCCGAGCAGACTTCGGGTCGCTGGCGAGGTGTTTGGGCCGGGTCCGTTTCGATCTCGACGGCGACGATCGAAACATCATCGCGGACGCCGGACGACCCCGACCAGGCTTCCACCTCGGCGACTAGGTCGTTGACGGCGGCGCAAAGAGGTTCGAGCCGACCGCGTTCGAGCGTCTCCAGGAACCGCTTCATCCCGTAAGGTTCGTTCCTGGAGTTCACCGCTTCGGGGATTCCATCGGAGTAGAGGTAGATTCGATCGCCCGGAGAGAGGGTGACGGCGAGGTCCGAAAACGGACGCGACGAATCGCTCAGGCCGATCGGACACCCTCGCCCCGCGAGGACCGTCGCAGATCCTTCGAGGGGCAGGTGGATCGGCCCGGGGTGGCCCGCCAGCGTGTAGCGAAACTTCCTCGACCTCGCGTCGAGGAAGCCGTACGCCAACGTCGAGTATTGTTCGGTGTTCAACTCGAAAGGAAACAGGCGATTGAGCCGTTGGGCCACTTCGGCGGGGCTGATTGGTTCGGATCGGTCTGGGCCTTCGCCGCCCCGGATCAGGATCGACGAGGCATCAGTCGGCGGCGACAAGAGTCGGCTCAGGCTGACCGACAAGAGCGACGAGGCCACCCCGTGCCCGCTGACGTCAAGGATGTAGATCGCCGCCCGATCCTCATCGAGCCGAATGGCGTTCAAACCGTCGCCCGCAAGCTCGTCGCAGGGTCGGAACGCCCAGGCGAACCCAAGCCCGGCGACCTCCGGCGCGTTTCGAGGTAAGAACGACTCCTGGATTCGAGCCGCTGCCCTCAGGTCGCGGGACATCCGGTTGTTGGCCGCTTCGAGGTCGCGGTTCCGGTCGCCAAGGTTCCGTTCAAGCCGGCGAACCTGCTCGACGGCCCGCTTGAGAGCGATCTGGATCGCGACCCGGGCAGCCACCACCGGGAAGTCGAGCGGTTTGGTGACGTAGTCGTTGGCCCCCAAGTTGAGCGCGAGCACAACGTCCTCGCTATTGTCCTTGGCCGTGGCCATGATCACAGGCAGATCGGTCGCCGGTTGCGTCGTTCGGATCTGACGGAGGACTTCGAACCCATCCAGGCCCGGCATCATCACATCCAGGAGGATGACGTCGAACGACCGCTCGCTGATCTGATTCAAGGCATCTTGGCCGTCGCGAGCGACCTCGGCGCTGTATCCAATCCGTTTCAAACGTCGGGATAACAGCTCGCGGTTGTTCGCGTCGTCGTCGACGACCAACACCTGTCCGAGACCGTCGGGCATCGTTCGTCCTCGAAGTTTCAAGCTGGTTTCACGATCGCCGAGCGTTTTCGACGGAACGCTTCCATCCCTAATTCTGATCTGTCCTCATCGTATTTCAGCTCCGCAAATCCCACAAGAATCCGGCTCCGAGAAAAAATAGCGAACCGGCCACTTGCCTTCGTCGTACATAATGATTGCGAACAAAACCTTCTCAGTCTGGAGTCGTCCATGAACCCCGGCGCTTTCGACGAGTTTGACGACCGGTTCGAAGATGAGGAAACCTGGCTCGACGACTTCGATGATCGCGACGCGATCTTCGATGAAGCCGCCGAGACCAGCTTGCTCGATCAGTCGGGAATCGAGTGGTCGAACCTGGGTGGACCCAAACGAGGGGATCTCGGTCTCCTGCTCGGGGCCGAAAACGAAGATGAGCCTGACGGCGACGAGATCGCCGCCTGATCGAAACGTCTCTTGAAACGAACCGACGACCCTCTCCTCGCTCCGGTCATCCGTCTGGAGCGTGGAGAGGGTCGTTTCATTTTCAGCCCACCTTCTTGCCTTCCGATCGCTTGATCTCGCGATACTCGGGCGTGACTTTCGCGATATTCGGGGTCACGTCGACCTCAACTTGCCCCGTCGTCCAGGCCAAGCCACCCAGGAGCAAGCCTTGGAACTTGGGGTTTTCCCAGACGTCTTCGCGGTGCCCCATCGATGAGTAGAAGACCCGCCCCTTGCCTTGCATCCGGGCCCAGGTTTCCGGGTAGTTGCCTCGGTCGTAGTCCTTCCCTTGCATCTTCTCCGTGCTTTGCGTCAGGATGACGTGGAGGTCATCGGCAAGGTACTTCTGACCGTACCATTCGTCTTTGATCTCGAAGCTCCCCGAGCCAAACCCCTCGACGCCGGGGAACTTGGGGTCGGCGATCTCGATCTTGGCGAGTTGCTGGGCGCCATGCCCTGCGAAGTGGCCGCCGATCATCTTGATGTAAGGGTCGTCGCCGTTCTGGCCCCGGTGAACACCGAAAGTGTCGGTGGCGCAGTGAAGCCCGACAAAACCCTTCCCGGCTTCGATCGCGGCGAAGAACGCCTTCAAACCCGACTCCGAGATGGGCGGTTGTCCATCCTTCCCGGGTTTCGTCAGGTCACCAGTCGTATAGAAGACGAACGCATCCCACTGGCCAATCTTGTCCGGGTCGAACATCGAGCCGTCCTTCGAGGCGACCACCTCGAACGCGTGGTCTTTGCCGACCTGCGTCAAGATCTTCTCGGCGAACGCCGGTTGGTCGTCTTTCCGGGCGACCACGGAATGGATGAAGCCCGAACTCTTGGTGAAGAACAAGACCTTTTTCCCGGCGAAGGATTTTCGGCTCGCCCCGAGCGCCTGGAGCACCCCGGGTCCAAGCAAGGCGGCCCCTGCCGCGAGCATCATCTCTCGACGATTCTGGTTCATCGACGTTCTCTCCCTCTTGAGCGACGACTCGGATCGTTTTCTGGCCTGAATCGACCGGATGTGGGCACAAGGCGGTCAAGCCTTCGGCATCATCCTATCGAGGGTCACTCGCCAAGGCACGGAAAAACCTCGAAGGACCGACGGCTCCGACGTGATCCAAAGGGCGAAATTCAAACAAAGTGAGTCGGAAGGTTCACATCACCTCGCTTGGCGTTCTAGATTGAGCAGAGAGCTTTGTCAACGATCCGATCGCGATTCCGAGATTTGTCGTGGGTCGCGTCCTTGATCGCCGGTCGAAAGCGAACCCTCTTCGCCCCCAGCAGACCTGGCCGGTAACCGACGGTGGAGCGTTGCCCCTCGTGAAACGATCCCTTGCAAGAACGGTCGCTCCCTGGTTCGTTCTCGTCGCGGCGATCACGCTCGGGCTGGGTTGGATCACCCTCCAGATGGTTCGAGGCTCGATCTACCACAACGGCTGGGTTGAGCATACCCATGTCGTGTTGGTCATCCTCGAAAAATTAGATTCGCACCTCGTCGAGGCGGAATCATCGGCCCTAGGCTTCGCTCTGACCGGTAAAGCCTCCCACCTGATCCAGTTCGATGCGGTCCTCCCTTTGATCGACGATAAGGTGAGTTCGTTCCGGTACCAAACATCGGACAACCCGTACCAGCAAGGCAAAATTGTCGCGTTGAAGGATCGGATCGAAACCCGGATCGATATCTTGAAACTCTTGATACAGCTCAAGCAAGTTGGCCCTCAGGCGGATTTCGAGGCGAGGCTTCGGAGCAACCGAGGCCCGGAAATGATGGAAGGGATCACCCGTCTGATTCGCGAGATGGCGGTCGAAGAGGAGCGACTGCTGCTCGTTCGACGGCAATCGGCGGAGCTGAGCCGTCAACGCGCGATCACCGCGATCGCGGTCGGGGTCGGGGCGAACCTCCTGATCATTGGGTTCGTTTTTCGAGTCATCGCTCGCGCCAACGAGCGTCGAACCCGGGCCGAGATCTCGCTCCAGATCAGCGAGGCCGAGGCCGAGAAGATGGCGATGGTGGCCGCCCGGACCCACAACGCCGTGACGATCCTCGACGCCCAAGGGCGGGTGGAGTGGATCAACGACGGATTCAAGCGGATGACCGAATATCACCTCGAAGAAGTGGTCGGCAGGCCGGTCGATGGCCTCCTTTTTGGCCCCGACACCGATCTTGCGACCGTTCGACGCGCCTTGGAGCAGAATCAGTCGGGGCTGGCATGCCGGGTGGAGTTCATCGCCTACTCGAAGTCGGGCCATCGCTTCTGGGCGGACTTCGAGGGGCAACCGGTTCGCGACCTGTCGAAGGGCTCGACCAAGATCATCATCTTGATGAGCGACATCACCGAGCGTCATCGCGTCGAGGGTCGGATCGCGGCGCAGCATGCCGTGACCCGAATCCTGTCGGAGGCCGAGTCCTTGCCCGAAGCGATCCCCGAATTGGTCGCCGCCATCGGTCGGCATCTCGTCGTCGAGGTGGCGGAATACTGGACCGTCGACCGGGACCTGGTCGTGCTCCGGCAAGGCGGCCAGTGGTGCGTCAACAGCGACCTGGCGACATCGTTCGCCGACCCTTCGAGGGAGATCGTCTTCAAGCGAGGCGAAGGCTTGCCCGGTCGGATCTGGAGTTTGGGCGAACCGATCTGGATCAGCGACCTCGAAGCCGACAACACTTTCGTCCGGAAATCCCTGGCCGGAGCGTCCGGGTTGAGTCACGGGTTCGGATTCCCGGTGATCGACGCCTCGGGGACGATCGGCGTCGTCGTTCTCTTCGCCCGATCCGATCACAGTCCCGATGAAGCCTTGATCCAGGTTCTGATGACGATGGGGCGGCAGATCGGGTTGTTCAACGACCGTCGGAATGCCGAGTTCACGCTCCGCGAAAGCGAGTCGAGATTCCGAACACTGGCCGACAACGCGCCCGTGAAGATTTGGATCAGCGAACACGATGGGAGCTTGTCGTGGTTCAACAAAGGGTGGGTCGACTTCACCGGGCAATCGCTCGAGACCCTCCTGGGCGACGGCTGGAGCGAGTTTATCCATCCCGCCGACCTCGAACCGCTCTTGATCGGCTACAAGGCGGACATGGCCGAGCGTCGGAGTCATCACAGCGAGTTTCGGCTCCGCCGCTTCGACGGCCAATATCGTTGGCAAATGGGTCAAGGTGACCCCCGGTTCGACCCGGATGGCCGCTTCGCCGGGTACGTCGGATGCACCGTCGACGTGTCCGACATCCGGGCCGCCAAGGATGCCGCCGAGGCGGCGAGTCGAGCCAAGAGCGAATTCCTGGCGAACATGAGCCACGAGATCCGGACGCCGATGAATGGCATCCTCGGGATGACCGAACTGACCCTGGAAACCAACCTGACACCTCGACAGCGCGAATACATCCGCCTGGTCAAGTTGTCGGCCGACTCGCTCCTGACGGTGATCAACGACATCCTCGACTATTCCAAGATCGAGGCCGGCAAGCTCAGCCTCGACCCGATCCCGTTCGAGCTTCGTGCTTCGCTGGAAGATACCATGAAGACCCTGGCCCGACGCGCCCACGACAAAGGGCTCGAGCTGGCCTGTCGGATCGCCCCGGAGATTCCCGACTCGCTGGTCGGCGACCCGGCTCGGCTTCGCCAGGTCGTCGTCAACCTCGTGGGCAATGCGATCAAGTTCACCGAGAAGGGGGAGGTCGTCGTCTCGGTCGACCTGGTTCGGCTCGACGACTCCCAGATCACCCTCCAGTTCGCCATCGTCGACACCGGGATTGGGATCTCGCCCGATAAACGTCGGGCCATCTTCGAGCCGTTCGAGCAGGCCGACGGTTCCACCACGAGACGATACGGCGGAACCGGCCTCGGGCTGGCCATCTCCACCAAGCTGGTCGAGATGATGGGCGGGTCGATCTCGGTGGATGGAGCGCCAGGGGTTGGGAGCACCTTCAAGTTCGACGCGACCTTCGAGGTGGGGATCATCAACGACAACGAGGCGCATCAGTACCACCTCGACCAGGTGACCAACCTTCGCGTCCTGGTGGTCGATGATAACCAGACCAACCGTCGAATCCTCGAAGAAGTGCTTTGGAACTGGGGAGCCCAACCGACGACCGCTGTTGACGGCCCCTCGGCGCTGGCTTTGATTCGTCAAGCCGAGGAGGAGGGGTGTCCATTCGCCGTCGCCTTGATCGACGGGATGATGCCCGACATGGACGGATTCGAACTCGCGAGGCGGGTCTTGCAACAACCCACTTCAGCAACCCCCACCTTGATCATGCTGACATCAAGCGACGAATCGGGCCAATCCGAGCGGGCCCGGGGCTTGGGGATCGCCGCTTACTTGACCAAGCCCGTTCGCCAATCCGACCTCTTTGATACCTTGATGCAAACGGCCAGCAAACCAGCTTCCCACCATCCTCGTGAGGCCGATCACGAGTCGATCATCACCAAAACCGAGACCAAAGAGCCTGATCGAACCATGACACGGACCCTTCAAGTTTTGCTGGCCGAAGATCACATCGTCAATCAGAAAGTCGCCGCCGGCTTGCTCAACAAACTCGGGCATGAGGCCACGGTGGTCGAAGACGGACAACGGGCCGTCGAGGCTTGGAGGAAGCGTCATTACGACTTGATTTTGATGGACATCTCGATGCCCGTGATGGATGGGTTCGAGGCGCTGGCGGTGATCCGGAGCGAGGAGGGGACCGGCGATCGACAAATCCAAGTCGTGGCGTTGACCGCGCACGCGATGAAGGGAGACCGCGAGCGCTGCCTTGCCGCCGGGTTTGATAAATACCTCTCGAAACCGATCCAGATGAGCGAGCTTCGGGCCGTGATCGATGAGATCGCAAGCCGCCAACCTTCCGATCAAGAATCGACGGCTGCTCAACCGGGGTTCAAGCCATCGGTCGAGTTCGACTATGCGTCCGCTTTGGCTGGGCTGGGTGGCGATGAGCTGCTCCTGAGCGAAGTCATCGGCTTGTTCCTCGAAGACTATCCGAGGCTGGTGGCGGAGATCGACCACGCGTCGGCTCAACTCGATTTCGCGACGATGGGCCGGCTGGTCCACACCATCCGAGGCGTGGCCGGCAGCTTCGCCATCCCCTCCGTGATCGAGTCGGCGAAGCATCTGGAGAGCCTGATCAAAGACCGCGAATCCTCGCGGTTGTCCTCGGCGCTCGACTCGATGAAGGCCGCCATCGCCCATGTCCAACCCAACTTGCAAGCGGTGGCCTTCGCGCTCGACAAACCGAAAACTTTTTAATTCCAAGATCTTTGACAAAATTCTGACCTAGCCTATCGGTGGGTCTTCCCTAGCTGTGCCAACAAAGAAACCGTCTTTCGGGGCGAGCAAGCATTGAGGATCGGTTTCGGATCGGATTCGGGTCCTTTTTCGATCATTCGGCTTGTCAGCGGTGTCTGCTTCACTTGGGGGATTACTTTTATGGATACTTGTCGCCTCGAGTGCAACCAGATGGGCAATCAGGTCGCCGTCGACGATGAACCAGTCCCGATCTCCGTTTTGATCGTCGATGACTACGTGGTCGATCGTCGGATCGCCGGGGGGATCGTCCACAAAATCACCGGTTTACAACCGAGGTTCGCGTCCAACGGCAAAGAAGCTCTCGAACTGATCGCCGAGAGTCCGCCCACCGTGGTCTTGACCGACCTCCAGATGCCCGAAATGGACGGTTTGCGACTCGTCCAGGAGATCCGAGTCCAGTTTCCGCTCCTCCCCGTGATCTTGATGACGGCCTTCGGCAGCGAGGAAGTGGCGATCCAGGCGCTCCGGGCCGGCGCGGCAAACTATGTCCACAAAAAAGCCTTGGCCAAGGAACTGGGCAACACGCTGAGCAAAGTCCTGAATGCCTCGGCGGTCAACCGCGACCGGCAGCGGATCTTGTCCTCGATGGAGCACCGCGAGTCGCGATTCATGATCGAGAACGACCCGAGCTTGATCTCCCCCTTGATCGGCCTCCTCCAGGAAGACTTGGGCGAGATGGACGTTTGCAACGCCAACGCCCGGACTCGCGTGGGTGTCGCCCTCCAGGAAGCGCTGAACAACGCGATCTATCACGGCAACCTCGAAATCAGCTCGGACCTCCGCCAGGACGACGAGAAGATCTTCTACGCCTTGGCCGAGCAGAGGCGGCACTTGAGCCCTTATCGCGACCGAAGGGTCTACGTCCACGCCCGGTTCGGGCGCGACGAGGCCACCTACACGATTCGGGATGAAGGGCCCGGGTTCGATACGTCTTCACTCGATCGCCCGATCGAGTTGGAAGACCTGATGCGAGTCGGGGGGCGAGGGTTGCTCTTGATTCGGACATTCATGGATCAGGTCAGCCACAACCCCTCGGGCAACCAGATCACGCTGGTGAAACGGAACTCGCCGGAAAATTGAGCCGCCCCGCTCGTTCCCGGCTCAGATCACGAAATTGACCAACTTTCCGGGCACGACGATCGTCTTTCGGATCGTCTTCCCTGCCAGCAAAGCGACGATCCGGTCGTCGGATCGGGCCGTGGCCTCCACCTCTTCGGGGCCGGCGTTGGCGGGCACCTGGACCTTCGCCCGGAGCTTACCGTTGATCTGGACCGGGATCTCGGCCTCGTCGTCCCTGAGCAACTCCGGGTCGAAACTGGGCCAGGTTTCGTAGGCCAACGTCTCGGTGTGACCGAGAAGTTCCCAGAGTTCTTCGGCGAGGTGAGGTGCCATCGGGGCCAGCAAGAGGGTGAAGGTCTCCATTGCCTGACGGGGGCGGACGTCTTGCCCAGTGAAGTAGTTGACGAATTCCATCAACCGGCTGATCGCGGTGTTGAAGCGGAACCCGTCGAAGTCGGCGGTCACGGCGGCGATCGTTTTCGCCACGACCCGGGCCTGATCTAACGTCGGCTCGATGTCCTGAACCCTGGGATCGAGCTGGATCGTGTCGGATTCGGCGTCGGCGATCATTCGCCAGGCCCGACCGAGGAAGCGGTAAACCCCTTCGACCCCCTTCATGCTCCAAGGCTTGACCGCTTCGAGCGGCCCCATGAACATCTCGTAGAGCCGCAAGCTGTCCGCGCCATACTCTTCGACCACGACGTCGGGGTTGATGACGTTCCCCCGAGCCTTCGACATCTTGTGCGCCCGGGCGTCGATCCGGACCTCGGGATGGTCGGCGAGGATGAAGCCGTCCCCTTTCTTGGTCACCTGATGCTCGTCGAGCTTGACCGCGACGACCCCCTCGGCCTCCGCGTCGCGACCCGACGCCGAGACCCAGGCCCCCGACCCATCCTGGTAGCCGGTGTATTCGGTTTCTCCCAGGATCATCCCCTGGTTGACCAGCCGGGCGAACGGCTCGGGGGTGCTGACGTGCCCCCGGTCGAAGAGGACTTTATGCCAGAATCGGGCGTACATCAGGTGCAAAACCGCATGCTCGGCGCCCCCGACGTAGAGGTCGACCGGCATCCAGTAGTGTTCGAGGGCTTTTGACCAGGGTTCCTGGTCGTTGTTCGGGTCGAGGTAGCGGAGGAAGTACCAGCACGAACCGGCCCACTGCGGCATCGTGTTGGTTTCGCGGCGATATCGGTCCGAGTAGCGGACCCAGTCGGTCGCCTTGCCCAAAGGGGGTTCGGGTCGCCCCGAAGGTCGGAAGTCGTCGAGGTCGGGGAGGATGACGGGCAACTCGACGACCGGCACGGCCGAGGCCCGGTCGTCGGCGTCGAGCAAGATGGGGAACGGCTCGCCCCAGTAGCGCTGGCGACTGAACAACCAGTCGCGGAGCCGGGTCGTCACGGTCTTTCGGCCGGTCGCTTCGAATTCCAGCCATCCGATGATGGTGGTTTTGGCTTCGATCGTCGGCAAACCGTCGAGGCTGATCCGGTCGCCTTTCGAGTGGACCGCCACACCATGAGCCGGGTCGGCTTCGACCAAAGCTTCGTCGGCTTGATCGGCGCTTGTCGCGACAACCCGTCGAATTGGGAGGTCGAACGCCTTGGCGAAGGCGAAGTCTCGCTCATCATGGCCGGGGACGGCCATGATCGCGCCAGTCCCGTAACCCATCAGGACGTAGTCGGCGATCCAGACCGGGACCAACTCGCCGTTGACCGGATTGAAGGCGTAGCCGCCGGTGAAGACGCCGGTCTTGGTCTTGGCGAGGTCGGTCCGGTCGAGGTCGCTCTTGGATGCGACCCCTTCTCGGTACGAGTCGACGAACGACTTCTGCTCGGGGGTCGTCAGGTTATCGACGAGCGGATGCTCTGGAGCCAGGACAAGGTAAGTCGCCCCGAAAAGGGTGTCGGGGCGGGTGGTGAAGACGCGGATGACGCCTTCGTCGGGGGTTTCGGGCCAGCCGATCTGGCTCCGGGCTTTGCTCCAACTGGCTGAGGTTTGGTTCGTGGCGAAGTCGACTTCGGCCCCCTCGCTCCGGCCGATCCAGTTGCGCTGCATGTCTCGGATCGGCTTGGGCCAGTCGACGAGTTCGAGGTCGTCGACCAGGCGGTCGGCGTAGGCCGTGATCCGCAACATCCACTGTTTCAGCGGCATCCGGACGACGGGGTGCCCTTCCCGCTCGCTCTTGCCGTCGATCACCTCTTCGTTGGCCAGGACCGTCCCCAGGGCCGGGCACCAGTTGACCGGGACCTCGGCGCGATAGGCAAGCCGCCGTTCATCGCGGTACGCCACCGGGTCGGTGGTCCCGGGCGGGATCGGCAACTCGGCAATCGGTCGCGCCTTGCCTTTGTGGGTTCGCCCCGAGGGGTCGGCCCACTCATGGTCGGGGTCATACCAGGAGTCGAAAAGTTCGAGGAAGATCCACTGCGTCCACCGGTAATATTGCGGGTCGGTGGTGTCGACCTCGCGGTCCCAGTCATAGGAGAAGCCGAGCGACTTGATCTGGCGTCGGAAGTTGTCGACGTTCTTCTTGGTCGTGACCCTCGGGTGAATCCCCTCTCGGATCGCGTACTGCTCGGCGGGGAGGCCGAACGCATCCCAGCCCATCGGGTGGAGGACGTTATCCCCCTTCATCCGGCGATAGCGGCAAAGGATGTCGGTCGCGGTGTACCCTTCGGGGTGGCCGACGTGCAACCCCGCCCCGCTCGGGTAGGGGAACATGTCCAGGGCGTAGAATTTGGGACGGCCTGGGATCGGATCACCGGCTCGAAACGTGCGATGAACGTCCCAATAAGCTTGCCACTTCGGCTCGATCCGCTGGGCATGATACGCGGGCATGGGGCGACGTTCCCGAACAAAGAACCAAGGGCCAAGATTCGATCGTCAACGATCGGCGTCGCGGGTCGCGGCGCAATCAGGTCGACAAAAAAACCCGCCGATAGTTCGGAGGGCTTTCAGATCCGTTCTTCTCTGCGTCTCAAGATACCCCGACCGGGTCATCGACGCCAGCCGGAGGGTTCAAGCCGGATTTTGCCGACTCGACGCTCATAGTCAGTTCACGAAGCGCTCAAGCATTCTCGCCGAGGTTGCGAGGACCCGGCCGCGCTTGCTGGTCCATCGGCGAGGATAGGTTGGAGGATCTTCCCACGGCCTGATTGACAATGGGTTGATCCATCCGACCGAAGATCATCCGACCGGCGCTGGTTTGCAGGACGCTGGTGACGGTCAGGCGAACGGTCTCGCCGAGGTGCTGCTGGCCGTGCTCGGTGACGACCATCGTGCCGTCGTCGAGGTAGCCGATCCCCTGCCCGGGTTCCTCGCCCCGCTTGAGGATCTTGACGACAAGCGCCTCGCCGGGCAAAACCACCGGCTTCAAGGCGTTGGCCAGGTCGTTGAGGTTGATCACCTCGACCCCTTGAAGCCGGGCGATCTTGTTCAGGTTGTAGTCGTTGGTCACGACTCGACCGCCCAGGTGCTTGGCCAGGACCACCAGGCGCTGGTCGACCTCGCGAATCCCGACGAGTTCGGGGATGTCGCCGTCGTGAATCTTGACCTCGATCTCGGTCGACTTCTGGAGCTTGTTGAGGATGTCGAGCCCTCGACGGCCCCGGTTCCTTCGTAGTTTGTCCGAGCTATCGGCGATCCCTTGGAGTTCTTGGAGGACGAATCGTGGGACGATCAAGGGCTGGTCGATCACCCGGGTCTCGGCGACGTCGGCGATCCGACCATCGATGACGACCGAAGTGTCGAGGATCAGGGGGCGAGCCCCTTTGACCTCCTTGGAAAACTCCATGTAGGGGATGATGAACCGGAAATCATCTTTCGTTTGCAAAAGCGTGCTGACGCAAGCGTAGCAGATGATGACCGTCAAGATTCCCGCCAAAGCGCGATGGGTCGCGGTCTCCGGGAGGAACAAAGCGAGCGAAGGCTCGATGGCGCTTTGCACGAGGTTGCTCAGGATCAACCCCACGATCAAGCCCGTATAAACGGCGGTGATCGTCTGGATTCGCTTCCTCGGGGTGAAGACGTCGAAGAGGATGACCGCCGCCGCCGCGAGGAGCACGCCACCGAACGACAAACCCCAGTGGAACGACTCGCCGGTCACCTTGGCCAATCGAACGGCCAAGCCGGCCACAACCAGCACGAATGTCGCCCGGATAATAATCAAGAGCATGGGAACGTAACCTCGACGGCTATCGTTGGGATGAAGAGTACGCGGAATGGAAAGGCTTCGATCGACCCTACCGGCGAATGGTTGGCAAGATCAGGCTATCGATGGCGAGGCCAACCCCTCGTTGCGGAACTCCTCGACGAGCAGGGTCGGAGCACCATGAGGACGCTCTGATGTGACGGCGAAAAGTGGTGAACGACCTCGATTTATGGTAATCCTCCTCCTCGGTCCCGAAGCACCCAGGAGGATCACCATGGCCGCCGACCAGG